>Ga0247727_10000717_pt1 | contig 81286 bp, 77 predicted proteins | sample WisWelCaveWW1625_FD_202498 | JGI IMG/M metagenome (GOLD analysis project Ga0247727, IMG submission 202498) | Biofilm microbial communities from Wishing Well Cave, Virginia, United States - WW16-25 | ecosystem: Environmental > Aquatic > Deep subsurface > Groundwater > Cave microbial mat | place...
GATGCTGGCGCACGCGACGCAGGCGACGCCCGACCCCGAGGCGACGCTGGCGCGCTGCGTCGACCTGGTGGAGGCGATCGCGAGCCGCGCGGCCTACCTCGCGCTGCTCGCCGAGCACCCGGAGGCTCTCGAGCGCGTTACGCGCATCATGGGCGCCTCGAGCTGGGCCGCCGAGTTCGTCACGCGCCATCCGCTGCTGCTCGACGAGCTGCTCGACGACCGGCTGCTCTACGCCCCGATCGATCTGGTTTCTCTTCAGAAAAATATTCGTACACAGCTCAGCGTGGCACGCGACGATACCGAGCGGCGCATGGACATCCTGCGCGAGATGCACCAGGCGCAGGTGTTCCGCCTGCTCGCGCAGGACCTCGCCGGGCTGCTTACCGTCGAGCGCCTCGCCGACCATTTGTCGGCACTGGCCGATCTTATTCTTCAGGTTACGTTGGAGCTCACCTGGTCCGATTCGCGCGGCAAGCATCGCGCAACCCCGAGTTTCGCGGTCGTCGGCTACGGCAAACTCGGCGGCAAGGAGCTCGGCTACGCCTCCGACCTCGACATCATCTTCCTGTACCACGACCCGCACGAGCAGGCGCCCGAGGTCTATGCGCGCCTGGCGCAGCGCCTGAACACCTGGCTCAGCAGCCGCACCTCTGCGGGCCTGCTGTTCGAGACCGACCTGCAGCTCAGGCCGAGCGGCGCTTCCGGACTGCTGGTGTCGTCGGTCGAGGCGTTCGCCCGCTACCAGGAGGAGAACGCGTGGGTCTGGGAGCACCAGGCGCTGACGCGCGCGCGCCATTGCGCGGGCGACCAGGCGGTCGGCGATGCCTTCGAATCCATCCGGGAAAGAATCCTGCGCAGGGAAAGAAACGCCTCCGACCTGAAAAAGGAAATCCTCGCGATGCGCGAGAAGCTGCACGCCGCGCACCCGAACGCCTCGGGCCTGTTCGACGTCAAGCACGACCGCGGCGGCATGATCGACATCGAGTTCAGCGTGCAGCTCCTGGTCCTCGCACATGCCCACGAATTTTCTTCTCTTACGAAAAATCTCGGCAATATCGCGCTGCTCGGGATCGGCGGCGAGCTCGGCCTCATCCCGGTTCAGCTCGCCGAGAAATGCCGCAACGCCTACCGCGAATTCAGGCGCATCCAGCACGGCCTGCGGCTGAACGGCGCGCGCTACGCGCGCGTGCCCGAACCGCAGGTTGCGTCGCAGATCAGTGCCGTGAAGGAGCTCTGGCGCGCCGTTTTTACTGTTTGATCTCGCGCCGGAAGGTGATGTCGCCGTAGAGCGCGCGCCGGCGCGAGAAATCATCGCCCGGGTCGGTCATCAGGCCGACGGCGACGATGTCGTCGGGGTCTTCGCCATACGCGCGCCGGTAATCCTCCACCACGTTGCGCCGGATGCTGACCCACTCGCCGGCGCGCTGCGTGCCGCTTTCGACCACGATCATGCGCACGCGGTCGGTGTACGGGCTGCGCAGGACGGTCCCGACCGGGACGTCGAGCATCCAGACGTAGAGCAGCGAGGCGTACGGCAGCCCGTTGGCCGTTAGCATCATGGCCAGGCGCAGCTTGGCCCGGTCGTCGAAGTCGAGCTTGTCGACGTTGCCGTGGAAGGCGAGCGAAAGGCGCGCCATCGGGCTGTTGCCCGAGGCGACTTCCGGCGGCGAAGCCGACTCGCCCGGCGGCGGGATGCGCCAGCGCCACTCGAGCACCGGGTGGCGCGTCGGGTCGATGCGGATCTTGCGGTACAGGGCCGAGCCGCCGTCCTGCGCGTCGGCTTCGAGCGCCGCCGTGCCGTCCACCTCGACTACGCGGTAGTCGGTTGGAATGTTGCCGCGCCGCACGAAATACGGCTCCCAGGGGGCGACGGCCGTCCCCGGGCGCGCGCGAGAAAAGCGCGCCACCTCCACCACGTCGCCGCGCTCCCGGGGCAGCGCGCGCACCAGGTTGTCGGACCAGACGAGCGGATCGTCCGGGGTGCCGGCGCACGCGGCGGCAAGCAGCGCAAGCAGGGCCGGGGCGAGCGGTCTCACACGGAAAGCTTAGATGGCGTTGCGCGGCGTGCGCAAGGGGCCGTCGACCTCGGAGGCGAAGCGCGCCAGCGCGCCCAGCAGCGCGTCGCGGTTCAGGCGGTAGAGCACGCGCTGGCCCTGGCGCTCGCCGCTGATCAGGCCGGCGCGCGCCAGCACCGCGAGGTGGCGCGAGATCGCCGGCGGGCTCAGGGCGAAGCGTTCGGCGAGCTCGGCGGTCGACAGCGCGGTCTGCGACAGGAACGCGATGATGCGCCGGCGCGGCAGCGAGGCGAGCGCGGTGAACACAGGCTGCGGATTATTAACCAGCATGCTAATAGTATGGCGCATTGCCGGCGCTTGCGGCTAGAATGCCGCCTCTCCACGGAGACTCAGGCGATGTCCAAAGGCAAAGCGGCCGCCGCGCCGCTCTCGATGGCCGAGCGCGACGGCTGGATCTGGCACGACGGCAGGCTGGTCGAGTGGCGCTCGGCGACCACCCACGTCCTCACCCACTCGCTGCACTACGGGCTCGCGGTGTTCGAGGGCGTGCGCGCCTACAAGACCGCGATCGGCACCGCGATCTTCCGGCTGAAGGAGCACACCGACCGCCTGTTCAGCTCGGCGCACATCTACATGATGAAGATCCCCTACACGCGCGAGCGCCTGATGCAGGCGCAGCTCGAGGTGGTGCGCGCCAACGGCCACGAGGCCTGCTACATCCGGCCGATCGCGTTCTACGGCTCGGAGAAGATGGGCGTGTCGCCGGTGGGCGCGAAGGTGCACGTCGCGATCGCGGCCTGGCCCTGGGGCGCCTACCTCGGCCCCGAGGCGCTGTCCAAGGGGATCCGCGTCAAGACCTCCTCCTACGCGCGCCACCACGTCAACGTCACCATGGCGCGCGCCAAGATGTCGGGCACCTATCCGAACTCGGTGCTGGCGACCCTGGAAGCCACCATGCACGGCTACGACGAGGGCCTGCTGCTCGACGTCGACGGCTTCGTTGCGGAGGGCGCCGGGGAGAACATTTTTGTCGTCAAGGATGGAAAACTGTACGAGCCCGAGCTTACTTCCGCGCTGACGGGCATCACGCGCACCTCGGTGATCGAGCTCGCCGCCGAGCTCGGCTATGCGGTGCGCGCCAAGCGCCTGACGCGCGACGACATCTACATCGCCGACGAGTGCTTCTTCACCGGCACCGCGGCCGAGGTGACGCCGATCCGCGAGCTCGACGGCCGCGTCATCGGCGAGGGCAAGGCGGGCCCGGTGACGAAGAGCATCCAGAAGGCGTTCTTCGACGTGGTGACCGGAAAGGACAAGAAGCGCCGCAAATGGCTGACCCCCGTCACGTCGAAGTAACCGAGAAGGACCTGCCGCTGCACTGCCCGACGCCGGGCACGCCGCTGTGGGCGCTGCATCCGCGCGTGTTCCTCGACGTGGCGAAGGAAGGCGAGACCCTGTGCCCGTATTGCGGCACCCGGTACGTCTACAAGGGCGCACCCGTAAAAGGTCACTAGCGCTTGCCGCGCATCCTCGTCGTCGCGCCCAACTGGATCGGCGACGCGCTCATGGCGCAGCCGCTCCTCGCGCGATTGAAGCAGTCCGGCGCGCGCATCGACGTGCTGGCGCCGGAGTGGGTGGCGCCGGTCGCGCGCCGCATGCCCGAGGTCGACGAAGTCATCGCGGCGCCGTTCCGCCACGGCGCCCTGCATCTCGGCGCGCGCTGGCGCATCGCGCGCAGCCTCAAGGCCCGCGGCTACGGCGAGGCCGTGGTGCTGCCGAACACCTGGAAGTCCGCGCTGGTGCCCTTCTTCGCCGGCATTGCGCGGCGCATCGGCTACGTCGGCGAGGCCCGGTATGGCCTCTTAAATGTGATTCAGCAGAAAAAAAACGTCTCCATGCCGATCCATTACGCCCGGCTCGCCGGCGGCCCGGACACCGCGCTGCCGCAGCCGCGGCTCGAGGTCGCCGACAGTGAAATCCGCGAAACGCGCGAGCGCTTCGGCATCGACGCAGGCTACGCTGCGCTCTGTCCGGGCGCGGAGTACGGCCCGGCGAAGCGCTGGCCCTACTTCAAGGAACTGGCGGAAAAAATCGGCATGCCGGTGGTGATTCTCGGCTCGGGCAAGGACGCCGAGGCTGCGGCGAACCTTACCGGTCGCAATCTGGTCGGCAAGACCACGCTGGATGAGGCGATCCGGCTGATCGCCGGCGCCGCGGTCGTGGTGAGCAACGATTCCGGCCTGATGCACGTCGCCGCCGCGCTCGGCCGGCCGCAAGTCGCCCTGTTCGGCTCCTCGAGCCCCGAGCATACGCCGCCGGCTTCGGCCAAGGCGCGCGTGCTGTGGCTGCGCCTGGAGTGCAGCCCGTGCTTCGCGCGCGAATGCCCGCTCGGGCATTTCCGCTGCATGCGGGAAATCGGCGTCGAGAAAGTGCTTGCCGCGATGGCGCAAAGGTGAGCGGAAAGATCTTTCCGACCGCCCAGGACGCGGAGAACGCGTTCTACGAGGCGCTCGAGCGCTGCGACCTGGAAGGCATGATGGCGGTGTGGGCCGAGGACGAGGACATCGTGTGCGTGCACCCGGCCGGCGCACGCCTCACCGGGCAGGACGAGGTGCGCGAGAGCTGGGCCAGGATCTTCGCCGCCGGCCCGCGCGCGCGCGTCACCATCGAGCAGCAGGTGGCGATCAGCGGCATGATGCTCGCGGTGCACAGCGTGTTCGAGCGCTTCACGCTGCCGAAGACCAAGCCGGAAGCGCAGCCTGTGCCGATCACCGCCACCAACGTCTACCTGCGCACCGCCTCGGGCTGGCGCATGATCGTGCACCACGCCTCGCCGGCGCCGGCGCAGCCGCAGGCCGCGCCGCGGGAGGCGGGCCCCAAAATCCTCCACTAAATAAATGGGGTCAGATCAACATTTCCCCGACCGTCAAAGCAATGTCATGTATCAATGGAAATGTTGATCTGACCCCATTTATTTCTCCCTGGTGGCTGCCCGGCGGGCACCTGCAGACGATCTACGCCGCGCTGCGGCCGCCGCCGCGCCCGCCGCTCGCGCGCGAGCGCTGGGACACGCCCGACGGCGACTTCATCGACGTCGATTTTGCGGGCGACGCCGCGGCGCCGCGGCGCCTCGCGCTGTTCCACGGCCTGGAAGGCTCCTCCGACAGTCACTACGCGCGCGCGATCGCCGCGCAGGCGGCGCAGCGCGGCTGGCGCGTCGCGCTGCCGCACTTTCGCGGCTGCTCGGGAGAGCCCAACCGCATGCCCCGGGCGTATCACTCCGGAGATACGGAGGAGATCGACTGGGTTCTCCGGAAGTTCAAATCTCCCTTGTTTGTGGTGGGGATATCCCTGGGCGGCAACGCGCTGCTGAAATGGCTCGGCGAGCGCGGCGCGGGCGCAGCGTCCCTGGTGAGGCGCGCTGCGGCCGTGTCGGCGCCGATCGACCTTGCCGCCGCCGGGCGCGCGCTCGACCGCGGGCTGAACCGCCTGCTCTACACGCGGCGCTTCCTCGCCACCCTGAGGCCCAAGTCGCTCGCCAAGCTCGAGCGCTTCCCCGGCCTGTACGACGCGGCGGTGGTGCGCGCCGCGCGCAGCTTCCGCGCGTTCGACGACGCAGTGACCGCGCCGCTGCACGGCTTCCGCGGCGTCGACCATTACTGGAGCGCGGCCTCGAGCGGGCCCTGGCTGGAGCGCATCCGCGTGCCGACTCTGCTCCTCAACGCGCGCAACGACCCCTTCCTTCCGGAGCATGCGCTGCTCGCCGCGGCGCGCAACGCGGCCTCGTGCGTGCTGGTAGAATTTCCTCGCAACGGCGGCCATGCCGGGTTTCAACATCCCTGGCTTGCGCAACGCGTTCTCCAGTTCCTCGACCCGTGAACGTTCCCGCAGAAATCTTCCGCGCCTACGACATCCGCGGCATCGTCGGCCGCACGCTGACCCCGGCGCTCGCGCGCGACGTCGGCCGCGCGCTCGGCTCGGTGGCGCGCAGCCGCGGCGCGGCCACTTTCGCCGTGTGCCGCGACGGGCGGCTTTCGGGCGCTGAATTGTCCGAGGCATTGATGGAGGGTCTTGCGGCGGCCGGCGCCGACGCGATCGACGTCGGCATGGGGCCGACGCCGATCGCCTACTTCGCCGCGCACCATCTCGGCTGCGGCAGCTGCGTCGCGGTGAGCGGCAGCCACAACCCGCCCGAGTACAACGGGCTCAAGATGGTGGTGGGCGGCAACGCGCTGTATGGCGACGCGATCCAGCACTTGAGAGAATTGATCGAGAAACAGCAGTTCTCCTCGGGAGCGGGAAAGCGCAGCACGGCCAATGTCCTCGACGCCTACGTGGAGCGCATCGCCGGCGACGTGAAGCTGGCGCGCAAGTTCCACGTCGCCATCGACTGCGGCAACGGCGTGGCCGGGATGCTGGCGCCGCGGCTCTACCGGCGGCTGGGCTGCGAAGTGAGCGAGCTTTTCTGCGAGGTCGACGGGCGCTTTCCGAACCATCACCCCGACCCGGCTCAGCCCAAGAATCTCGTTACTTTGATTGAAACACTTCGCACTTCACCTGCAGAGCTCGGGCTCGCTTTCGACGGCGACGGCGACCGCCTGGGCGTGGTGGCGAAGGACGGCGAGGTCATCTACGCCGACCGCCAGCTCATGCTGTTCGCCAGGGACGTGCTCAGCCGCAACCCGGGCGCCGAGATCATCTACGACGTGAAGAGCACGCGCCTGCTCGCGCCGTGGATCGAGCGCCACGGCGGCCGGCCGACGATCTGGAAGACCGGCCACTCGCTGATCAAGGCGAAGCTGAAGGAGACCGGCGCGCTGCTCGCCGGCGAGATGTCGGGCCACACCTTCTTCAAGGAGCGCTGGTACGGCTTCGACGACGCGCTCTACGGCGGCGCCCGGCTGCTGGAGATTCTCGCCCAGGAGGCCGATGCAAACCAGGCGCTGAAAAGCCTGCCTAACGCCCCCTCCACGCCCGAGCTCCACTGGCAGCTGGAGGAAGGCGAAGGCCATGCGCTGGTGGCCAGGCTGCAGGCGCGAGTGGAAACCGCTTCGCCCTTCCCCGGCGCCGAGCGCGTGCTGACCATCGACGGCGTGCGCGTGGAGTATGCTGACGGCTTCGGCCTTGCCCGCGCCTCCAACACCACGCCGACGATCGTGATCCGCTTCGAAGCCGACAACGCCGCCGCGCTCGAGCGCATCAAGCGGGACTTCCGCTCGGCGCTGCAGCCGCTCAAGCCCGATGCGCCTCTTCCTTATTAGCGATCTGCCGGACGACCCGCGCTTGATCGCCGCCCTGGAGAAGCTGCTCTCCAGCCGGTAGCAGCTATTTGGCGGTCTGCTTGTCGTGCCGCTCGCGGTGGATGTTCCTGCTCTGCCGGTCCTGCGCCTTTTCGATGCGCGCCTTTTCCTTCTTGGTCACTTTGCCGTCGGCGACCGCCTTGTCCTCCATCTTCTGCACCCGCGCCTGGCCCTTCTCGAGGCGCGCGGCTTCCTTCTTGGTGAGCTGGCCCGATTGCGTGCCCTTCTCGATGCGCGTCTCCTGCCTTTCCTGGCGCTTGTCGATGCGCTTGGTGCTGTCGGTCTGCGCCGCCGCGGGAAGCGCGACTAACGCGCGACAGCGCATCCGGTAAACCTGCAAATGTAACTACTTGTTACGCTCGAGGAAGGCGTTGCCGCGCGCGACCGCGGCGTTGAGCGCGTCCACCGGCGTCTTGCGGCCCTGCCAGGCGAGCTCGAGCTCCTCGTCGATGATGCTGCGCACGCGCGGCGACTGGGCGAGGCGCAGGCTCTTCCAGTTGGGCGTGCCCTTGAGGAGGAGCTGGCGCACCGCGACCTCGTGCCCCGGGTGGGCGGCGTAGAAGCCCTGCTGGCGCGTGATCTCGTACGCCGTGGCGGTCAGCGGCACCAGGCCGGTCTTCTGGTGCCACTCGGCCTGCACTTCGGGCCGGGCGAAGAACGCGAGGAAGCGCGCGACCCCGCCGTAGTCGGCCCTGGGCCTGCCCGCCATGACCCAGAGCGCGGCGCCGGCGCCGAGCGTGTTGAGCGGCGCGTCGTCGAAGTCGTCGTAATACGGGAACTGCGCGACGCCGAGCTCGAACCGGGCGCGGCTCTTCAGCTCGGCGTAGTTCGCCGACGACGCGGCGAGCAGCGCGCATTCGCCGTCGGCGAAGCGCGCCTCCGCCTCTTCGGGGCGCGCGGCATACGTGAAGTAGCCCGCCTTCTGCCAGCTGACCAGCGTCGACACCCAGCGCACGGCGAGCCGGCCGTTGAACAGCAGCCGGTCGGTGGCGAACGCCTGGTTGTGCCAGGCGGCCATGTTCTCGAGCAGCAGCGACGCGGGCCATGCCAGCGTGAGCGCGCAATCCGACCCCGACTCGACCAGCCGCGCGAGCGTGGCGACCATGTCGTGCCAGGTCGCCGGGGGCTTCGCCGGGTCGAGAGCCGCGCTGCGGAAGGCGTCGCGGTTGTAGTAGAGCACCGGAGTCGAGCGCCCGAGCGGCAACGCGAGCAGCCGGCCCGCGGCATCCACGAGCTCCTCTCTTGCGCCGAGCGCCGGCTCGGCGCCGATGGCGACGCCGGCTTCGGCTTCCACCTGCCACAGCGGCCGCGACGCGTCCTTGTGCTCGAGCAGAAAGGCGGCGCCGAGCTCCGAAGCCTGCACGAGGTGCGGCGCGCGAGACGCGAAGTTCTTACTCCCGCGCGCGGTTACCGCCTCGACCACCGCCTCGTCGAACGCGCCCTTGTAGGTCGCGACGACGCGATACTGTTTTTGCGCGGCGTTGAAGCGCGCGACCAGGCGCTCGAATTCCGCGCCGCGCGCGCCGTTCATCGAGTGCCAGAGGCGGATATCGGTCGCGCGGCACGACGCGGCGCAGCACAGGGCAAGCATCAAGGCGCCAATACGCAACATGCGGCGCCGAGTATATAGTGGAACGGCACGTCGTCTCGCATGACTGCCATCCACGAACGCAGCGCCGCCGCGCTGGCCGCGAGCTTCGCGAGCGGCGAGCTCTCACCCGTGCTCGTCGCGCGCGCGGCGCTCGAGCGCATCGAAGCCTGGGAGCCGCGCATCAACGCGATGTACCGCGTGCACCGCGAGGCCGCGCTCGAGCAGGCGCGCGCCGCGGAGGCGCGCTGGCGCGCCGGCCGCCCGCTGTCGGCGCTCGACGGCGTGCCGATCACCATCAAGGAGAACATCACCACGCGCGGCGACCCGGCGCCGATCGGCACGCGCGCCAACGAGGAGGCTCCGCTGCAGGCGGCGGACGCCCCGCCCGCGGCGCGCGTGCGCGAGGCCGGCTGCGTGATCCTCGGCAAGACCACGATGCCGGACTTCGGCATGCTCTCCTCCGGCCTCTCCAGCCTGCACGGCGTGACGCGCAATCCCTGGCGGCTCGACCGCAACCCGTCGGGCTCGAGCTCGGGCGCGGGCGCCGCGGCGGCCGCGGGCTACGCGCCGCTGCACCTCGGCACCGACATCGGCGGCTCGGTGCGCCTGCCGGCGGCCCACTGCGGCATCTTCGCGCTCAAGCCCTCGCTCGGCCGCGTGCCGGTCAACCCGCCTTACATGGGCCGGGTCGCCGGCCCGATGACGCGCGGCGTCGCCGACGCCGCGGCGCTCATGAGCATCATCGCGCGCCCGGACGCGCGCGACTTCATGAGCCTGCCCTGGCAGGAAGGCAATTTCTCCGCGTTGCAACCGCTCCAGCCAAAGGGCGTGCGCATCGGCCTGCTCGCCGACATGGGCGTGGGAATGCAGGTCCACCCGCAGGTACGCGCGGCGGTCGAGGCCGCGGCCACCGCGCTGTCCGGCGCCGGCTGCGCCGTGGATTCGATCCGCTCCTTCCTCACGGAGGAGATGCTCGACGGCATGTGCCGCTTCTTCGAAGCGCGCTCCTACAACGACCTGATGCAGATGAGCGCCGGCAAGCGCGAGCGGGTGCTGCCGTTCGTCGCCGAGTGGTGCAGCTGGCGCGCGGCGCAGTTCTCCGGGCGCGACGTGATGCGCGCCTACACGCTGGTGATGGCGATGCGCGAAGCCGCGGTCGCGGCCTCCCAGCCCTACGACTTCATCCTCTCGCCGACCTCGCCCATCCTGCCCTACGAGGCCGAGCTTCCCGCCCCCGGCAACGACCCGCGCCACGCGCTGCCGCACATCGCCTTCACCGTGCCCTACAACATGTCGGAGCAGCCGGCCGCGTCGATCAACTGGAGCACCAGCGCCGATGGCCTGCCGATCGGGATCCAGGTGGTCGGCAGGCGGTTCGACGATGTCGGCGTCTTGAAACTCTCGCTGCTGCTGGAGCGCCTACGGCCCCGGCAGCGTCCCTGGCCGCAATAGCACCAGCGCGAGCGCGGCCAGGCCCGGAACGGCCTGCACCCAGAGGATCTTGCGGCTCGCGGTGAGCGCGCCGAACACGCCGGCGACGACCACGCAGGCGAGGAAGAACACCTGCACGTCGCGCCCGGCGGCGAGGCCCCACAACAGGCCCGCGGCGAGAAAGCCGTTGTACAGGCCCTGGTTCATCGCCAGCGGCTTGGTGGCCGCTGCTTTTTCCGGCGTCATGCCGAAGGTGCGCAGCCCGAAGGGCTTGTCCCAGAGGAACATCTCCAGCACCAGGAAATAGACGTGCAGCAGCGCGACCAGCACGAGCGCGATGTCGGCGGCGAGGCTCATTCGGTCTTGACACCGGCGTCCTGCACCACCTTGCGCCAAACCCCGATCTCTTTCCTGATTGCCACCAGGAATTGCTGGGACGTACCGCCGGCGGGCGACACGCCGTCGTTCTGCAGCGTCTCGGGGGTCTCTTTCAGCTGCAGGATCTTGTTCACCTCGGCGTTTATCCGCTCGACGGCCTGCGCGGGCATGCCTTTCGGCGCGATCAACCCGTGCCACAGCACGACCTCGTAGCCCGGCACGCCGGCCTCGGCCACGGTGGGGATGTTCGGCTCGACCGCGAGCCGCTGCGGCGTAGTCACGGCGAGCGCGCGCAGCCTGCCGCTCCGGACGTGCGGCAGCGTCGCGGCAGTGCTGCCGAAGAGCGCGTGGGTCTGCCCGCTGATGGTGTCGGTCAGCGCCGGCCCGGTGCCTTTGTAGGGCACGTGGTTCAGCTTGAAGCCCGCCATGGCGGCGAGCATCTCGGTCGCGAGGTGCACCAGGCTGCCGGTGCCGGAGGAGGCGAAGTTGATCACCTCGGGCTTCGCCCTGGCGAGCGCGATCAGCTCGCCCATGTTCTGCACCGGCAGCGACGGATTGACCACCACCAGGTACGGCCCCTGAGAGATCTGCACCACCGCGGTGATGTCGTCGACCGGGTCGAACTTGATCTTGTACAGGCTCGGGTTCACCGTGTAGCTGTTGGAGATCAGCGTCAGCGTGTAGCCGTCGGGCGCCGAGCGCACTCCCAGGTCGACGCCGATCATGCCGCCCGCGCCGGCGCGGTTCTCGACCACGAACTGCTGGCCGAGCGACGCCGACAGGCGGTGCGCCATGAAGCGCGCGATGAAATCGCTGCCGCCGCCGGGGGCGAACGGCACGATGATCCTCACCGGCTTGGATGGGTAGGGTTGCGCAAGCGCACACAGCGGGAAAAGCAGGATGACGGCAAGGAGGCGAATCATCTGGATCTCCGCAGGTTCGGATTCAATCGGTCGATGTCGGTCTGGACCTGCTCGCGGCTGCGCTCGTACACGATCTCGCGGCCCATCACTCTGCCCGCATAAGCGAGGCCGTTGCGCGTCGGCGTCAGCTGGCACTTCACGTTGTGCACGCCTTCGCCGAGCACCACCTCGATCGAGTCCGCGCGCTTGCTGAAGACCACCACCTCCAGCACCTGGCCGGTATCGGTGTTGCGCACCTTGATCTTCTCGATATTCATGCATGCACCGGTCCGAGCGGCCGCAGCCGCACGCCTTTACGCAGCTTGGTCCACCTGAACTCGGCCGGGTCGGCGAGCGCCGGGCCCGGCGCCTTCACCACCAGCACTTCGCTTGCGATCGGCTCGAAGTCGGCGCGGAAATGCACCGAGCTCTTCAGCGCGACGATGCGGCTCTGGCGCGGCTCGACGCCGAGGTGGCGGAACATCTCCTGGTCGGCGGCCTGGCACTTGCGCGAGGCGAGCACCACGCGCACGCCGGGCGCGGCGCGGCTGCGCAGCAGCGCCATCGGGCCGAGTTTCATGCGAAAGCCCTTGAACATCGGCCCGGTGCAGGTGAAGCGGCCGTCGCCCAGGCGCTCGACCGTGAACTCGCCGGCAAGCGGCGCATCGCCCGGAATTCTTGACAGGCCGCCGAGGCCGAACACGGCCCGACTGCCCTGCCCGACTTCATGCGCGCGCAGCGCCGAAGCGGGATCGATCAGCATGCCGAGGACCGCCTCCTCGGCCCTTTGCTCAATTAAGGTTCTGAGAAGACCCGTAGTGTCGCCGTTGCCGCCGGCGCCGGGGTTGTCCTGCGTATCCGCCAGGACCACCGGCGCGCCCGGCACGCCGCGCGCGCGCGCGCGGCGCACCGCGTCCGGCGCTTCGTGCAGCTCCATGGCGAAATTCTTCTCCGAGTCCGCGACCGCGCCGTGCAAACGCTCGACTGCAACAGCGACCTGCCTCTGGTCGAAGCCGTAGCCGAACACCGCCATGCCGCACTCGGCAAAGTCCGCCATCGGGAAGCCGGGAGTGAAGGACAGTACCGAGGCGCTGTTCGACTCCAGTCGCCCCAGTTCTTCATACAGTGTCTTGCACGGCTCGATGAACGAGCATTGCGACGGGATGCCGGTAAGGAAATCGAGCGCGTGGTAGCCGCCGGACGGACGGCTTCCTTCGCGCAGCATCCGATCGAGCAGCCGCGCGGCGCGCGCGCCGGTGTCGGCCATGTCGACGTGCGGGTAGGTGCGGTAGGCGACCAGCGCGTCGGCGCGCTCCACCATCGCGCGCGTCACGTTCGCGTGCAGGTCGAGGCTCGCGACGACCGGCACGCGCGGCCCGACCGCCTCGCGCACGCGGCGCAGCAGCTCGCCTTCGCCGTCGTCGTACGTGTCGACGACCATCGCGCCGTGCAGGTCAAGATAGACGCCGTCCAGGGGCGATGCCTGCCTCAGGCCCGAGACGATTCCCTCGCCGATCCTCTCGAAAGCATCCGCCGTGACGTGCGCCGAGGGGCTGGCGGCGGCCCAGGCGGTGGCGGCGACATCGTGCCCGAGCGCGCGCAGCGCCTGGATGGCGCCGGCGGCGGGAATGTTGGCGCCTTCCACCGCGCCGAACAGGGATTCGCCGTACTGCACGCCGGGCCAGCCGCCGCCCGCCTCGAACGCCGCGTAGTCGGCCTTCGAGGGCGCGAAGGTGTTGGTCTCGTGCTGGAAGCCGCCGATTGCGATGCGCGCCATGCCCTGCTAACCTGCCCTTTCCCCTAGAGGAGGGATTCTCGCATGCGCCGCTATGTTCTCACCGTCCTGGGATTGCTCGTTTTCTCTTCGCTCATTTCTTCCGTGGCCGCGCAGGACAAGGTGCTGCGCGTCGTGCCGCACTCGAACCTCAACATCCTCGATCCGGTGTGGACCACGCAGTACATGGCGCGCAACCACGGCTACATGGTCTACGACACGCTGTTCGGCACCGACGAGAAGAGCCGCATCCAGCCGCAGATGGTCGAGAAATGGAGCGTCAGCCCCGACCAGCGCCTGTGGAGCTTCACGCTGCGCGACGGGCTCGAGTTCCACGACGGCAAGCCGGTCACCGGCGAGGACGTGATCGCTTCGCTCTCGCGCTGGGGCAAGCGCGACGCGATGGGCCAGAAGCTGATGACCTTCGTCGAGCGCATGGACGCGCCCAGCCCGGCGAGCTTCCGCATCTTCCTGCGCGAGGCCTGCGGCTTCGTGCTCGAGGCGCTCGGCAAGCCCTCGTCCAACGTGCCCTTCATCATGCCGAAGCGCGTCGCCGACACGCCGGCCGACAAGCAGATCACCGAGGCGGTCGGCAGCGGCCCCTACATCTTCAAGGCCGACGAGTTCAAGCCGGGCGACAAGGCGGTGTACCTGAAGAACACGAGGTACAAGCCGCGCAAGGACACGCCCTCGGGCACCGCCGGCGCGAAGCTGGTCTACGTCGACCGCGTCGAGCTCAACCTCGCGCTACGCGACGCGCAGGCGCAGGTAAACGCGCTCGCCAAGGGCGAAGTCGACGTGATCGAGCGGCCGGCGTTCGAGAGCTACGAGCAGCTGCGCAAGGCCCCCGGCGTGCAGCTGGTCACCAAGGACCCGCTCGGCTTCCAGTACATGTGCCGCTTCAACCACCTGCACCCGCCGTTCAACAGCCAGAAGGTCCGCCAGGCGGCGATCGCCGCGATGGCGCAGGAGCCGTTCCTGCGCGCCCAGGTCGGCGACCCGGATCTCTACAAGCCGTGCGCCTCGATGTTCACCTGCGGCACGCCCTACGGCAGCACCAAGGGCAGCGACATCCAGTCGAAGTCGAACATGAAGAAAGCGCAGGAGCTGGTGAAGGCCTCGGGCTACGACGGCACGGCAGTGGTCATCATCAAGCCGACCGACCTGGCGTCGATCCAGAAGCTGCCCGACGTTGCGGCGCAGCTGCTGCGCCAGGCGGGCTTCAAGGTCGACCTGCAGGCGATGGACTGGAACACGGTGGTGTCGCGCCGCGCCAAGAAGGACCCGCCGGCGCAGGGCGGCTGGAACATCTTCTGCACCGCCTGGGTGGCGCCCGACATCTGGAACCCGCTCACCAACGCGGCGATCGGCGCCGCCGGCGAGAAGTCCTGGTTCGGCTGGCCGAGCGACGCCCAGCTCGAGAAGCTGCGCGACGAGTTCGCGCGCGCCACCGAGGACGGCAAGAAGAAGGCGCTGGCCGGCGAGATCCAGGCGCGCGCCTTCGAGATCGGCACACACGCACCGCTCGGCGAGTACGTGAACCCGCTCGCGGCACGCAAGAACGTGAGCGGCTGGGTCATTGGCCCTGGCGACATCTACTGGAACGTTAAGAAGAACTGATTAACTTCATCGCGCGGCGCCTCGCCGCGACGATCCCGGTGCTCCTGGTCGTCGCGGTGTTCGTGTTCCTGCTGTTGCGCCTGACGCCGGGCGACCCGGCGGCGATCATGGCGGGTGACGCCGCCACCGGCGAGCAGATCGAGAGCATCCGCGCCGGCCTCGGCCTCGACCGTCCGATCCCGGTGCAGTTCGGTATCTGGCTCGGAAAAGTCCTGAGCGGCGATCTCGGCGAGTCGTTCTACTTCCGCATCAAGGTGGCGACGCTCATCGGCCAGCGGCTCGAGCCGACCTTTGCGCTCGCGGCGCTCACCATTCTCATTGCGGTAGTCGTATCCATACCCCTCGGGGTGGTTGCCGCGTGGCGCTTCGGCGGCTGGTTCGACCGCGCGCTGATGGGCTTCTCGGTGATGGGCTTCTCGATCCCGGTGTTCGTGCTCGCCTACCTGCTGATCTGGGTCGTGTCGCTCCAGCTGGGGTGGTTTCCCGTCCAGGGCTACCGCAGGCTGGCAGACGGTTTTCTCCCGTTTCTCCACCACCTCATTCTTCCGGCGATCACCCTGTCGGTGATCTACATCGCGCTGATCGCCAGGGTTACGCGCGCTTCGGTGCTCGAGGCGCTCGGCGAGGACTACATTCGCACCGCGCGCGCCAAGGGCCTGACCGAGATCCGCGTGCTGGTGCGCCACGCGCTCGCCAACGCCGCGGTTCCGATCGCGACGGTGATCGGCATCGGCGTTGCCATTCTCATCGGCGGCGTGGTGGTGACCGAATCGGTCTACGCCATCCCCGGCCTCGGCCGGCTGACCGTGGACGCGGTGCTGGCGCGCGATTTCCCCACCATCCAGGGGGTCATCCTGTTCTTCTCCTTCATATATGTATTGGTGAACCTGCTGATCGACCTGTCGTACGTGTTTCTCGACCCGCGGATCCGCTACTGATGGTCTTCGCGAACTGGTCCGTGCGAATCGGGGGTACAGCACTCCTCGTGCTGGTTCTTCTGGCGATCACGGCCCCCTGGCTGGGCACGGTCGATCCCACGCTGTTCGACGCGGCGAGCCGCGACCTGCGGCCCGGCGCGAGCGGCGAGATCATGACCCTGGAAGGCCACGTGCTGAAGCACACCTTCCTGATGGGATCGGATTCGTTCGGCCGCGACATCTACAGCCGCGTGCTCTACGGCACGCGCGTGTCGCTGCTGGTCGGGATCGCCTCGGCGCTGCTCGCGCTCGCGTTCGGCGTGGTGCTCGGCCTCGCGGCGGGCTACATCCGCTGGCTCGACGGCCCGCTGATGCGCGTGATGGACGGGATCATGGCGATCCCTGCGATCCTGATCGCCATCGCGGTGGTCGCGCTGTGGCGCGCCAGCCTGCCGACGGTGATCGTGGCGATCGCGATCCCCGAGATTCCGCGCGTCACGCGCCTGGTGCGCGCGCTGGCGCTCTCGATCCGCGAGGAGCCCTACGTCGAGGCCGCGGTGGCGCTCGGCACGCCCACCGGCAAGATCATGTTCGGCCACATCCTGCCGAACACCATCGCGCCGCTGCTGGTGCAGGGCACCTACGTCTGCGCGTTCTCGATCCTGCTGGAGGCGATCCTGTCCTTCCTCGGCGTCGGCCTGCCGCCCGACATCCCGACCTGGGGCAACATCATGGCCGAGGGGCGCGTGCAGTTCGTCGCCTACCCGCACAACGTGTTCTTCCCCGGCGTGTTCCTCGCCGTCACGGTGCTCGCGGTGAATATTCTCGGCGACGGCTTGAGGGATACGCTCGATCCGAAGATGGCAAAGAGAGTATGAGCTGTTCATGAGCGCCCTCGAAGTCAAAGACCTCACCGTCGCGCTGCCCATCGGAGGGGACCGTCCGGAGGCCGTCAGCGGGGTTTCCTTCGACATCGCAAGGAACGAAATCCTGTGCCTGGTGGGCGAGTCGGGCTCGGGCAAGAGCGTGATCGCGCAGGCGATCATGGGCCTGCTGCCGAAGGCGCTCGGGGTCACGGCGGGAAAGATTTTCCTGGAAGACGAGAACCTGCTCGCCGCCGGCGGGCGCCGGCTGCGGGAGCTGCGCGGCGCGCGCATGTCGATGATCTTCCAGGAGCCGATGACCGCGCTCAACCCGGTGATGAGCTGCGGCCGGCAGATCGACGAGGTGCTGAGCACCCATACCCGCGATACGCCGGCGATTCGCCGGAAAAAAACTCTCGACCTGCTGCACGAGGTGGCGCTGCCCGACCCGGAGAGAATGCTCGCCGCCTACCCGCACCAGCTCTCCGGCGGCCAGCGCCAGCGCATCATGATCGCGATGGCGCTCGCGCTCGAGCCGGCGCTGCTCATCGCCGACGAGCCCACCACGGCCCTCGACGTCACCACCCAGGCCCAGATCCTGCGACTGATGGTCGACTTGCAAAAAAGACATGGCATGGGGGTGCTGTTCATCACCCACGACTTCGGCGTGGTGGCGGAGCTCGCGCACCGCGTCGCGGTGCTGCGCGAAGGCCGGCTGGTGGAGCTCGGCGCCAAGATGGACCTGCTGCGGCAGCCGCGCCATGAGTACACCCGGATGCTGATGCGCTCGGTGCCGACCCTGGAGCCGCACGAAAGGCCGATCGACAAGGATGCGGTCCTGGTGCTGGAAACGAAAAATCTGTCGAAGACCTATGTCGATCGCGGCTGGCTGGCGCGCCGGCGCGAAGTGCGCGCGGCGAGCGAGGTCAGCCTCGAGGTGCGCAAGGGCCAGACGCTCGGCATCGTCGGCGAATCGGGCTCGGGCAAGTCGACGGTGGCGCGCTGCATCGTGCGCCTGATCGAGCCGAGCGGCGGCGAGATCCGGCTGGGTGGTCTGGACATAGCACCCTTAAAGACTGCTGCGCTCAGACCGCTTCGTTCCAGGGTCCAGATCGTGTTCCAGGACCCCTACCGCTCGCTCAACCCGCGCCGCAGCGTCGGCGAGGCGATCATCGAGGGGCCGCTCAACTACGGCGTGGCGCGCGGCGCGGCGCTCGAGCGCGCGCGGCGCCTGCTCGCGCTGGTGCAGATGGACCCGGCGTGTCTTGACCGCTATCCCCACCAGTTCTCCGGCGGGCAGCGCCAGCGCATCTGCATCGCGCGCGCGCTCGCGCTGGAGCCCGAGCTGCTGGTCGCCGACGAGGCGGTCTCGGCGCTCGACGTGTCGGTGCAGGCGCAGGTGCTGCAGCTCCTCGCCGAAATCCGCTCGCGGCTCGACTTGGCGATGCTGTTCATCACGCACGACCTGCGCGTCGCCGCCCAGGTGTGCGACCAGGTCGCGGTGATGCAGCAGGGGCGCGTGGTCGAGTACGGGCCGGCGCGCGAGGTGTTTCTCGCGCCGCGCCACGAGTACACCCGGGCCCTGTTCGCCGCCGCGCCCGGGCGCGGCTTCGCGTTTGGCGGCTAAACTAGGCGCATGGACAGACTCGATGCGGCCGCCATCGCGCTGCCGGGCGTAGAGGTGGCAGTGGTGGAGCGCTGCAGCTCCACCAACGATCTGCTTTTGAGAAAGAATTCGGAAAAACCCGTTCTGCTCGCCGCAGAGGAGCAGACCGCGGGGCGCGGGCGCCGCGGGCGGCGCTGGCACAGCGCGCCGGGCGCCGGCGTCACCTTCTCGCTCGGCCGGCGCATCCGCCGCCCGGCGCGCGAGCTCCCGGCGCTGTCGCTGGTGGCGGGGGTCGCCGTGGTGCGCGCCTTGCGGGCGCTCGGCGTGCGCGCGGCCGCGCTCAAGTGGCCGAACGACCTGGTGGTGGACGGCGCCAAGCTCGGCGGTATCCTGGTCGAGACGCGCAGCCACGGTACAGTGGCGTACGCGGTGATCGGCGTCGGCATCAACTGCCGGCGCGTGCCGGGCCTCGGGAAGCGGGTGCGGCGCCGCGTTGCCTTTCTGAACGAATTCACTTCTGCAGAAAGAAATGAAGTCATTCGCAAGACCGCCGCGGCGCTGCTCGAGGCGCTGGAGGCTTTCGAGGCCCGCGGGCTGGACGCGCTGCGCGCCGAGTGGGAAGCGATGGACGCGCACGCCGGGCAGCGCGTGCGGGTGCGGCTCGCCGACGGGCGCACGCTGAGCGGCATCGCCAGCGGCCTTGCCGAGGATGGGTCCTTGAAGCTCCTGACGCGCAGCGGCCTGCGCGCTGTGCACAGCGGAAGGCTCGCATGATCCTGGTGATCGACGCCGGCAATTCGAGAGTCAAGTGGGGCTGGCACGACGGAGCCGACTGGGCGAGCATCGCCACGGTTTCGCTGATCGAGTTCGCCGCCTCGAGCGACCACGTCAACCCGTTCTCGGTGACGCACGCCGACCCGGAGCGCATCATCATCGCGAACGTCGCCGGCGAGGGCGCGCACCACCTGCTCGTCAACTGGACCAGCATCTTCGACGTCGAGCCGCTCTGGCTGCGCGCCGAGGCCGAGCGCTGCGGGGTGAAGAACCGCTACGAGCGCCCGGAGCAGCTCGGCCCGGACCGCTGGGCGGCGCTGATCGCGGCGCGCGCGCTGCACGCCTCCGGTCCGGCGCTGGTGGTCAACGCCGGCACCGCCACCACGGTCGACATGCTGTCGGGCGACGGCAGGTTCCTCGGCGGCGCGATCCTGCCCGGGGTCGAGCTGATGCGCTTCGTGCTGCACGAGCACACCGGGCGCCTGCCGATCGACGAGGGCGAGCACCGCCAGACGCCGCGCAACACAGCCGACGCGATCGCCACCGGCTGCCGCCACGCGCAGGCGGGCGCAGTCGAGTGCATGTACCGGGTGCTGCGCGAGCTCGAGCGCAACCCGCTGTGCATCGTCGCCGGCGGCGCCGGGCGCGCGCTGACCGACCAGCTCTCGATGCCGCGGCGCTACGTCGAGAACCTGGTGCTCGACGGGCTGGCGCGCATCGCGCTCAGCGAAAGGGCAGTGGCGAAGTGAGGGCGCTGTTCCTGTTCCTGCTGTTCGCCAACCTGGCGTTCTACGCCTGGTCGCGCTACGGCGCGGCGCCCGAGCCGGCCGATCCCGCACCGCAATCGCGCCAGATCGAGCCCGAGAAGCTCAAGGTGCTCGCGCCCGCCAGCCTGCCTCCCGTCTCGGCGCAGAAAAAGGCGCCGTCTCCAGCGCCGACCCCCGTCGCCTGCCTGGAGTGGGGCAGCTTCACGCTCGCCGACGCGCCGCGCGCCGAGCAGGCGCTCGAGCCGCTCGGCCTGGGCGCGCGCCTCGCGCAGCGCCGCGCCGAGGAAACCGCCGGCTGGTGGGTCTTCATCCCGCCGCAGAGCAACCGCCAGGGCGCGCTCAGGAAGGCCGCCGAGCTCAAGGGGCTCGGCGTCGACGAGTACTTCATCGTGCAGGAAGAAGGCGAGCACCGCTGGGCGCTGTCGCTCGGCGTGTTCCGCAGCGAGCAGGCGGCGCAGGCGCGGCTCGCCGCGCTGCGCAACCAGGGCGTGCGCAGCGCCCGCGTGGGAGCGCGCGAGACCGTGGTGCCGAAGATCTGGCTGCAGATGAAAGCCGTCGATGCCCCGCTGCAGGCGCGCCTGCAGGAGCTCGCGCGCCAGGCCGAAGGCAGCGAGCTGAAGGAATGCCCCTGACTGCGGGAGAGCGGGGTTACTGCTTGCGCTGCGGCTTGCCGCCCGGCGCGTAAGGCCCGGACGGCACCTCGGCCTCGGGCTTCACCGGCTCGGCTTTCGGCGCCTCGCGCTCGCCGGGCGGCAAGTAGCCTTCCGGCATGCCCGGCGCAGCCTGCGAGCGCGCCGGCAGCACGCCGGCCCTGGGGTAGCCGGCCGAGTCGAGCAGCGCGTCCCACGACGCGCGCTCGTAGCCGGCATGGGCGCTCGAGCCGACCGCGAGCGTCGGCACCTGGTCGCTGCCCGACACGCGCTTGAGCTCGGCGTTGCCCTCCTCCTCCCACACCTGGACTTCCTTGAACGGCACGCCGCGCTCGTTCAGCGCCTGGCGCGCCCTGGCGCACGGGTCGGCGCAGCCCGGCGAGGTGTAGAGCGTGACCGGAAACTCCTTCAGCGCGCGCTGCAGCGCGAAGGGCACCGGCGCCGCGGCCGGCTCCGGCACGGCGCCGGGCCTGGTCTTGCGCACCTCGCGCGCCCCCGGCGGCGGCGGCGTGTCGGTGACGTGCACGCGCCCCTTGTCGTCGACCCAGCGGTAGAGCTGCTGCGCGCCAGCGCTCATCGCGCCGACCGCGAGTATCAGTGCAAGAACAAAACGCACGAAGAAATCATACACCCGCGCTAGCCGATGGGCAGCGCACCGCCGGGCACGTGCTGCGCGACCAGCGCGAGCAGGCGATCGGCGCGCACCGGCTTGGTGACGTAGCCGACCGCGCCGAGCTCGCGGCCGCGCGCGTCGCCTTCCTCCAACGAGGTGAGGAAGATCACGGGGATGCGCGCCAGCGCGGCGTCGGCCCTCAGCGCCGCCACGAACTCGAAGCCGTCCATGTGCGGCATGTTGACGTCGGAGATGATCAGGTCGGGCGGGTTGCGCAGCACCAGGTAGCCCGCCGCGATCGCGTCCTCGGCGACGTTCACCTCGTAGCCGGCAGCGCTGAGGTGCAGGCGCAGCAGGTCGCGGATGATCTCGTCGTCGTCGATGACCAGGATCGTGGCGGCCATTTTGGCAGTGGATTATCGGTGCTGGTGGCCCGACTCGAACGGGCGACCTACTGATTACGAATCAGTTGCTCTGCCAGCTGAGCTACACCAGCGCTGCGCGAGCGGGCGATTATACGCCGCCTGCTGCAGCGCGGCAGAGGCGTGAACTAGTTCCGATATACTGCCCCGCGGCGCGCCGTCCGCACCGCGATTCCAGCCGCCGGTCGCCGGTTTTTGCGGCCGCCGCCGGCGCCTCTTTAACATCGACGTCGAACCAGGGAGGGTTCATGCGCCTTGCCGAGGGCTTCACCAAGGGCTTCACGCTGATCGAGCTGATGATCACCGTAGTGGTCATCGCAGTGATCGCCGCGATCGCATTGCCGAACTACACCGACTACGTCACGCGCAGCAAGTTCACCGAGGCGCACGGCCAGCTCGCCGACCTGCGCGTGAAGATGGAGCAGTACTACATGGACAACCGCCGCTACAGCACCACCGCCGCCGGCGGCACCTGCGGCATCCCGGGCGGCGCCGCGCCGACCACGCAGGGGACGAAGTACTTCACCTACGCCTGCGCCTCCACCAACGCCAACGCCGCCGGCGACCAGCAATTCGTGGTCACGGCCACCGGCGCGGGTGCCCAGGGCCTCGCCGGCCTCTCCTATACGATCGACCACGCCAACGCGCGCACGACCGCTGTCACCGGCGGCTCGGCTATAGCCGACAAGGGCTATGCGGCAAACGGCACCTGCTGGGTGGTGAAGAAACCCTCGCAATGCTGAATCGCCGGCCCTCCCTGCAGTGCGGCTTCACTCTGATCGAGCTGCTGATCACGGTGGCGGTGCTCGGCATCGTGCTGATGATCGCGCTGCCGAACATGGGCACCTGGATCCAGAACACGCAGATCCGCACCTCGGCCGAGGCGATGCAGAACGGGCTGATGCTCGCCCGCGCCGAGGCGCTAAAGCGCAACACCACCGTGCGCTTCCAGCTGGTCAGCGACCTCAGCTCGACCTGCACCTACTCGGACACCGGCAGGAACTGGGTGGTGAGCCTGAACGACGCCTCCGGCGCCTGCGACGCCGGCGCGTCGGACACCACCGCGCCGTTCATCATCCAGAAGCGCTCGGGCATGGAGGGCTCGCCGAACGCCGAGGTAAGCGCGACCGGCGGCTCGACGGTCCTGTTCAGCGGCCTCGGCCGCGCCATGGCCGGCAGCCTGACCGAGATCAACGTGCGCAACACCGTCAACGGCGCCTGCAAGACGCCGGCGGGCAACGAGCCGATGCGCTGCCTTCGCGTCACCGTGAGTCCGGGGGGCGGGGTGCGGATGTGCGACCCGGCGGTGAACGAGGCCACCGACCCGAGAATGTGCTGAGGCCGCCATGCGCACAGTGAAATCCGCAGCCAGGTCACAGCGCGGCGTGATGCTGATCGAGGCGCTGGTCGGCATCCTGATCTTCTCGGTCGGCATCCTGGCGCTGATCGGCATGCAGGGCGTGGCGATCAAGAACACCACCGACGCGCGCTACCGCAGCGAGGCCGCGTTCCTCGCCAGCGAGATCATCGGCCGGATGTGGATCGACATCGCCGACCTCCCCAAGTACGACAAGGACTTCGCGTCGGCCTTCGCGCCGCGCGACGACTGGGAGACCAAGGTCTCGGCGACGCTGCCCGGGGTCGTACTGGCCGGGGCGACGCGCCCGACCATCGAGCACGACCCGGCGACCAACGAGGTCGTCGTCCTCATCCAGTGGCAGCAGCCGGGCGAAACCGCCATCCGGCGCCTGCAGATGGTCAACCGCATCAACGCCCAATGATGAGAGCCGCCATGCGCCGCGAGCGGGGCCTGAGCCTGGTGGAGCTGATGGTCGGGATGGCCGTCGGCCTGATCGGCATCACCATCATCACCCACCTCTACATCACCAACGAGAAGTACAAGCGCTCGACCACCGGCTCGGGCGAAGCGCAGGTGAGCGGCGCGATCGCGCTCTACTCGCTGGAGCGCGACATCCGCATGGCGGGCTTCGGCCTGAACCACTCCGCGGCGTACGGCTGCAGCTGCGATGACGTGGCAAACCCGGGCTGCAGCCCGATCCAGTATTACCGCAGCGGCCTGTATTCCATCCCGCCGGGCCCGCTGCCGGCGCTCAGGTTCGCCCCGGTGGTGATCGCCCAGACCGCGAACCAGCCCGACTCGATTACCCTGCTCTACGGCAACAACGAGCAGCGCATGCTGCCCGGAACGCTGGACCCGAACCCGGCCCCGCCCGGCGTCGCGTTGGGCGTCGACGGCACCGCGGGCTACTCGGTCAACAACATGCTGGTCGTGACGCAGGCGCCGACCTGCATGCTCACGCAGGTGACCGGTCTTGTGTCCCAGACTCTCCAGCACGACAGCACGTCCATCTGGAACCCGGCGGGCGGCGCCGGCCAGCCCACCTTCTCCCCGGGCGCGAGAGTCTTCGACCTGGGGGCGAACCCGACCTGGCGCATCTACTCGATCGCCAACGGCAAGCTGGAGGCCAAGGAGGTCCTTACCCAGTACGTCCAGGGCCTGGCGGGGACCCCGATCGTGGAGGACATCGTCGACCTGCAGGCGGAATACGGCAAGGACACCGACAGCAACGGCGTCGTCGAAACCTGGAATGCAACGCTGCCGACGACCGCCGTACAGTGGCAGCAGGTGCTGGCGGTGCGCGTGGCGGTGCTGGCGCGCAGCAGGAACTACGAACGGCCGGAGGTTGCCGGCGGACCGTGCGCCGCGACCACCATGGCCTCCCGGCCGAGATGGGGGGATGCGGGGGCGCTGCAGGAATTCCCGACCCTGATCGTCCCCGGCGTCCTGCCGAGCTGCTACAAGTACCGGGTCTTCGAGACCATCATTCCGCTTCGCAACATGATCTGGGGGGCCGGATGAGCCGCAGGCTGCATCGCGCCCAGCAGGGCGTCATCCTCTTCATCGCGCTCATCGTGCTGGTGGCGATGTCGCTCGCAGGCATCGCGCTGATGCGCTCGGTCGACACCAACGTGCTGATCGCCGGCAACCTTGCTTTCCGCCAGTCGAACACGATGTACGGCGACGTCGGCGTCGAGGCCGCGCGCGCCTGGCTGTCGGCGAACTCGGCCTCGCTTTCGCTCGACCAGCCGGCCGGCGCAACGCATTACTGGGCGAACTGGCAGCCCGGCATCGACTTCATCAAGGGGACCAGTCCCACCAGCGACGATTACGACTGGTCGCAGGCGGCGGCCGCGGCGGCGCCGGATCCGGCGTTCGTCATCAACTACGTGGTCCACCGCCTGTGCGGCAGCGCGGGTGACCCTGCGAGCGTCAATTGCATGAAGAGCACCGGCAGCGGCGGGGGGACCGCCAGCGGCGGCACCAAAGGCGTCGTGACCTACGGCGCGCAGGCGCTGCCCGGCACCACCACCATCTACTACCGCGTGACCGTGCGCGTCACGGGCCCGCGCAACACCCTGAGCTTCGTGCAAGCGATCCTGAACTGATTCGCCCGGAGTACGCCATGAACACACCCTTCCGCCACCCGCCCAAGCTTGCCGGCATCGCCCTTTCGGTCGCCGGCGCGCTCGGCTTCGCCTCGCCGGCCGAGTCGGGCACGCTCACCATCGCCACCGAGCCGCTCGGCACCGCCACGACCTCGATCAAGCCCAACGTGATGTTCATCCTGGACGACTCGGGATCCATGGCGCGCGAGTTCATGCCCGAGTTCGTCAATGACACGCATTCGCTCACCGTCGGCACCACCGCCGGCTGCTTCGACTCTGGCGACGACGACGCCGGCGCGCTCACCGGCCAGCCCGACACCTGCGCGATCGGCGACCCGCCGTTCATGAGCCCGGACTTCAACACCATCTACTACAACCCGGCGATCTACTACCGGCCGGCGGTGAACTACGACGGCACCGAGAAGCCGAGCCAGAGCGCGACCAACACCTCGAACTGGACGGCGGTGCGCACCGACCAGTACAACGTCGAGAACGTCGACCAGCTCGGCGCCGGCACCACCAACTTCGACCTCGCCACGCGCTATCCCGACCGCGTCTGGTGCACCGCCACGGCGGACGCCGCGGCCGGCGGCAACTGCCGGCAGAACAACGCCTACCTCTTCCCGAACTTCCAGTTCAAGTTCGGTTTGGACGGCGGCGGCGTCATCAAGCGCGTCAACACCGCGCCGTACTACTACCGCATCCAGACGACCCAGTACTGCAACACCGCCGGGACCGACTGCAAGAGCGGCTCGGCGATCGTACCCGGCACCCACACCGTGGAGCAGGTCGAATACTGCCGCGACAGCGAGCTCACCGACTGCGTGGTCGGCTCGGCGGTGACCGCGGCGCACGTGTTCTCCGGCGTGCGCTGGTGCAACAACGCCAACCTCCAGGAAGACCCGGTCACCAACAACCCGCGGATCAACTTCTGCCAGCGCAAGAAGATCGGCGCGTTCCTCCACGCCAAGCACCTCGGCACCACTCTCAACCAGACCGGGATCTTCCCGGCGGTGGCGAACGAAGGCCAGATCAACGTGACCAGCGTGTCGGCCGGCGGCGGCACCATCAACGACATCACGATCGGCGGCGTGTCGGTGATCGCGGGGCCGATCGCGATCGCCGCAGGCAGCACAGTCTCCAGCACGGTCAGCGCGATCGCCACGGCGATCACCGTGCATACTTCGGCGCCCGACTTCACCGCCGCGGCCGCCGGCGCCCAGGTCATCGTGACGCAGGCCGTCGCCGGGGCGGCGGGCGCCAACGCGGCGATCGTGCTGAGCTCCACGAGCACGCCCACCACCCAGGCGAAGGGCACGATCACGCTCGCGAGCGTGTCCAGCAACACGGTGCGCACGATCAGCTCCATCACGGTCGGCGGCGTGGAGCTGCTCTGCCCGATCGGGGTCACCCAGGTCCTCGGCAACAGCGTCAGCGTCCTCGCGCCGAGCGGCAATATCCAGGCGGGCGGCGGCTGGAACACCGCCCAGGAGCGCAGCACGGTCCTGGAAGCGATCGCCGCGCGCATCACCACCTGCGCGCTCGGCGGCGGCTTTTCCGCGGTCAAGACCCCCGCCGTCACGGTGGAGGTCCGGGCGCCGCTCGCGGCCGGCGCCGGCCCGAACGGCCAGGCGATCTCCGTGACCGGCACCAGCCTCAGCGGCTTCGGCACCACCCCGATGGCGGGCGGCGCTTCGGTGATCAACATCGGCACCAGCGTCACCACCATGCAGGGCGGCGCCGACGCGTTCAGCGGCACCCGTACGGTGCGCCTGGGCGTCGGCAAGTTCGCGCGCACCGACATCATCCCGGCGACCAGTTCCTACCCGAAGGGGGCCAAGCGCAGCGACTGCCTCGGCGCGACCTGCACCTTCGACGAGGAGATGACCAATTTCGCGAACTGGTACACCTACTACCGCTCGCGCATGAAGATGATGAAGACCGCCGCCGGGCGCGCCTTCGCCACGGTGGACGACACCTACCGCGTCGGCTTCATCACCATCAACCCCGGCAGCCCGGTGAGCTCGGGCAAGTACCTCAGGGTCGCCGACTTTACCACCACCGCCGGCGGGCAGAAGGACGCCTGGTACACGAAGTTCTATGCGCAGAGCGCGGCCAGCGGGACGCCGCTGCGCCAGGCGCTGGCGCGCGTCGGCTGGATGTTCGCCGGCCAGCTCAACACCGGCCTCACCAGCGGCATCCCGGCCACCGACGACCCGATGACCGCGTCGTGCCAGCCGAACTTCGCCATCCTCTCGACCGACGGCTACTGGAACGGCAGCGGCGGCCAGGATCTCGCCGGCGCCGCCATGGGCAACCAGGACAACGTGGACGCGGGTTTCTCGACGCGCGCCTTTGGCGCGTTCGACGGCAATCTGCTCTCGGGCACCACCGCCGGCGCGAGCGCCGGCGGCAGCGGCACGCTTGCCGACGTGGCGATGTACTACTACAAGACCGACCTGCGCACGAGCGGCACGTTCGCCACCAACAACGTGCCGATCACCAACAAGGACAGCAATCCCGCGCAGCACATGGTGACGTTCACGCTCGGCCTGGGCCTCGACGGCGAGCTCAGCTACCGCGCCGACTACGAGACCGCTCCCGCCGGAGACTTCGCCGACATCAAGTCCGGGCTCAAGAACTGGCCCTCGGCCCAGGAGAACCAGCCCAGCGCGCTCGACGACCTGTGGCACGCGGCGGTGAACGGGCGTGGCGTGTTCTTCTCGGCGACCGACCCCGAGACCCTCGCCACCTCGCTGGTGGACACGCTGTCGGCGCTGCAGACGCGCATCGGCGCGGGCGCGGCGGCGGCGACCTCGAACCTGCAGCCGGTGGCGGGCGACAATTTCGCCTTCACCGCGCAGTACCAGACCTCGGACTGGATCGGGGATCTCAGGGCGAAGACCATCGACCTCTCCTCCGGCATCGTCTCGGCCACCACGCTGTGGTCGGCGGCGTCGCTGCTCGACCTCATGTCGCACACCGACCGCAACCTCTTCACCCACGACCCGGCCGACACCACCGGCAACCTGATGAAGCACCTGTGCTGGCCGCTCGCCGGCGGCCCCACCTGCGCCGACGGCACCGGCCTCACCGCGGCCGAGCAGCTGTTCTTCGCGCCGACGCTGCTGTTGCAGCACCCGTTCGGCGGCGATGCCGGCAAGCTCGCCACCGTGAGCGCCGACAAGGTGCTGAATTTCGTGCGCGGCGAGCGCACCTACGAGGACAGCGGCGGCGGCGCGCCCACGGACCTGTTCCGCCTGCGCGACAGCATCCTCGGCGACATCATCAACGCCCAGCCGGCGTACGTGAAGAAGTCGCCGTTCCTCTACGCCGACACCGGCTACGCGGACTTCAAGAAGTGCACCGAAGGCACCGGCAGCGGCTGCCCGGCGGCGCAGTTCCCGGATCCGTCGAACCAGCGGCGCGGCACGGTGTACGCGGCGGCGAACGACGGCCTGCTGCACGCGTTCGAGACCGATGTCAACAACAACCCGTTCTTCCAGACCGCCGGCATCGGCACCGACATCACGACCGACGACGCGTTCACCGGCAACAACGCGGGCAACGGCGTCGAGCGCTGGGCCTACGCGCCCGGCATTCTCTTGAACACGCTCTACAAGCTCGCCAACAGGCCCTACGGCCACCGCTACTTCACCGACGGCTCGCCGGCGGTCGGCGACATCTGCCTCAGCACGCCGTGCGGCGGGCTCAACGACTGGCGCACCATCCTGGTCGCGGGCCTCAACTCGGGCGGCATCGGCTACTACGCGCTCGACGTGAGCAACCCGCTGCCTTCCGGCCTCAAGGTGCTGTGGGAGTTCACCAACCGCGGCATCTGCTACACCGCCGCCGACATCGCGGTCGGCGACAAGACCTCCGACTGCCATCTCGGGCTTTCGTACGGCAACCCGATCATCACCAAGCGCAACTCCGACGGCAAGTGGGTGGTGATCGTCACCTCCGGCTACAACAACAGCGTGACCGGCGGCGACGGCAAGGGCTACCTGTACGTGCTCGAGGCCGCCACCGGCAAGATCCTGCAACGCCTCACCACGGGAGTCGGAACCGCCGCGTCGCCCTCGGGCCTCGCCAAGATCAACGGCTTCGCCACCGACGCGGTGGTCGACAACACGGTGCTGGGCGTCTATGGCGGCGACCTGGAAGGCAACCTGTGGCGTTTCGACCTCGACGCGGGCACCGCTGTGCAGGTGGCGCTCGCCAAGAGCGCGGGCGGCGTGCCGCAGCCGATCACGGTGAAGCCCGAGCTCGGCAAGATCGACGCCGTCCCGGGCACGCGCGTGATCCTGTTCGGCACCGGCAAGTTCCTCGAGAACTCCGACAAGACCGACACCTCGGCGCAGACCATCTATGCGCTCAAGGACGTGCCGTCGGTGGCCAGCGGGCCGATCATCACCGACGTGCGCGATACCACGCAGGTCAAGGCGCGGGCCTTCGCCGGCTACCTGCCGACGGACACGACGCGCACCGTGGCGGCCGGCGCGGCGCCGACCTGGGCGACCGAGTTCGGCTGGCTGCTCGACCTGCCCGAGAGCGGCGAGCGCGTGAACGTCGACCCGCAGCTGCAGCTCGGCACGCTGATCGTGTCGTCCAACGTGCCCTCGTCGGACACCTGCACCGCGGGCGGCTCGTCGTGGCTCAACTTCCTCGACTACCTCACGGGCTCCTACATTCCCGGCGCCGCCGGCAACATGGCGAGCACCAAGTTCGCCAGCTCGCTCGCGGTGGGCATCAACGTCATCATGCTGCCGGGCGGGAAGGTGGTGACCATCGTCACCACGGCCGACAACCAGCAGCTCACCCAGAACACGCCGGTGCCGAGCTCGGCCTTCGGCGGCCGCCGCGTCTCGTGGCGCGAGCTGGTCAGGGAGTAGGCGCGGCCCCGGGCGCGCGGCGCCTGGGACTCGCGCTGGCGGCCTCGCTCCTCGCGCACGGCGCGCTGCTCGGCGCGCTGCCGCGCCCCTGGCATGCCGCGCTGTCGCCGGGCGAGCCCGCCGCGCCGCTGCAGGTGAGCTTTCTCATGCCGGCGGCCGACCCCGCCCCCGCGGCGCCCTCCCCGGCGCGGGCGCGGCCGGCGGCGGCGCGCTACCTGTCGGGCGCCGAGCTCGACCAGCGCCCGCAGATCCTCACGCACGTCGAGCCGAACTTCCCCGCGCTCGCCCTCGCTCCCGTCGGCCGCGTAGTGCTCAGGCTTTACGTCGACGAAGCCGGCCGCGTGGACCAGGTGGCGGTCGAATCCGACGACCCGAACGGCGCGTTCGCCGCCTCCGCGCGCGAGGCATTCGCCGCCGCCCGCTTCCTGCCCGGCATGAAAGGCGGCGTGCCGGTGAAGGCGCTGCTGCGCTTCGAGGTGCTGTTCGGCAGCCCGCACCCGGACAACGCCAGGTGACGAAGCTGCGGGCCCTGATTTTCGCGGTACTTGCCCTGGTCCTGTCGGGAGCGCTTGCGCTCGAAAATCTCGATCTCGCCGAGCTCGGCAAGCAGGCGGCGAGCGGATCGGCGGCGGCGAAAGAGGAGATCGAGCGCCGCGCCGCCGGCGGCGACGCGTACGCCGAGCACCTGATGGGGCTGATGCACATCTCGGGACAGGGAGCGGTGCAGAGCGACACGCAGGCGCTCGACTGGTTTCTGCGCGCCGCGAAAAAGGGCCACCTGCCCTCGCAGCACAACCTCGGCGTGATCCACGAGCGCACCGCCGGGTCGCTCAGGGACGCGGCCGAGGCGCGGCGCTGGTACCTGTCCGCCGCCGAGCAGGGCTACGCGCGCTCGCAGGCGAAGATCGGCGCGTTCTACCTGGACGGGGTCGAGGTGCCGGCCGACACCGACCGGGGCAAAGCGTGGATCGAGAAGGCCGCCGCGCAGGGCGAGCCGTACGCGCAGTACCGGCTCGGCATGCTCTACGTCGAAGGGCGCGGCTACGAAAAGGACCTGAAAAAAGCCGCCCAGCTCATCAATCAGGCGGCGGAAGGAAAGGATCGCGACGCCCAGTACCAGGCCGCCCTGCTCTACCACGACGGCCGCGGCGTGGCGAAGGACCACAGGAAATCGCTGCGCTGGCTGCGCGCGGCCGCCGACCAGAGGCAGGCCGAGGCCGAGTATCTCCTCGCGGTGGTCACCAAGCGCGGCTGGCTCGGCGTGAAGCCGAACGACAGGCAGGCGATCGCGCTGCTTCACCGCAGCGCGGTGCAGGGCCATGCGCCGGCGCAGTACCAGCTGGGGCTCGCCTACGCCGAGGGCCTGAGCGTGAAGCCCGACCCCGAGGAGGCGTACGGCTGGATGCTGCGCGCCGCCCGCCAGGGCCACGGGCCGGCGATCGAGCAGGTGCGCCGCATCCAGGCCGGCGTGAAGAAGAACTAGCCTTTCCCCGCGACGCGCGCGGCGAGCGCGGCGGCGACGCGCGCGATCACGGGCTCCCAGTCGTCGAGCCGCTCCTGGCGCCACATGCGCGCCGACGGATACCACGGCAGCCGCTCTCCCTGGCGCAGGTAGCGCCAGCCCGGCTGCGCCGGCACCAGCACCCAGACCGGGCGCGCCAGCGCCCCGGCGAGGTGGATCGCCGTGGTGGTGACGCTGATCACGAGGTCGAGCTCGCAGAGCAACGCCGCGCACTCGTCCAGGTCGTCCACCGGGTCCTGCCAGTGGACGAGCGGCACGCCCTCGGCGGCGATCACCGCCACTTCCTCGCGGCAGTCGCCGTACTGCAGGCTCACGAAGCGCGTCCCGGGCACGCCGAAGACCGGCCGCCAGCGCTCGAGCGGGATCGAGCGTTGCCGGCGGTCGGTGCGCTCGGTGCCGCCGCGCCAGGAGATGCCGACCCTGAGGCCCGGACCGAGCGCGGCGAGGCGCGTGCGCCAGTGCGCGCGCCGCGCGGTGTCCGCGGCGAGGTAGCCCGAATGCGCGGGGAAGGCGGCAAGCTCGCGGCGCAGGAACTCGCCCAGGCCGCTCATCGGCACGTGGTAGTCGGGCCGCGCCGGCGGCGCCTTGCGCGGGCGCTTCGGGATCACCGCGGCCCCGGGGAAGGAGCGCGCGAACAGGCGCTCGAGCCGCGGATGGCACTCGAAGGTGCAGCGCGCGCCGCTCGCCAGCAGCTCGGGAAAGATGCCGGCGAACATCACCTGGTCGCCGAGGCCCTGCTCGGACCAGACGTGGATCGACTTGCCGGCGAGCGGCTCGCCGCGCCACAGCGGGCAGTCGAAGTCCTGCTTGAAGCGCGCGTTGTCGCGCAGGCCCCATTTCTTCCCCTGGTGCTTCCAGCCGTTGGCGAAATCGCCGAGCGCGAGCAGCGCGAACGACAGGTTGTTGTGCGCGCCGGCGTCCTCCGGGTCGCGCTCCAGCGCCCGGCGGAAGCACGCGATGCCCTCGTCGAAGCGGTCCAGGGTGCACAGCTGCAGCCCCATCGCGCCGAGCACCTGCGCGTGGCCCGGCGCCTCGGCGAGCAGCGCCTCGAGCTGCGCGAGCGCGCCCTGCGCGTCGCCGACCTCGCCGGTGAGCAGCGCGTGGTTGAGCCGCGCGCCGAAGTTGGTCGGCCCGAGCTCGAGCGCGCGCGCGTTGGCGACGATCGCCTTCTCCGGCCGCCCGAGCTGCAGGTAGATGTCGGCGACGGCGAGGTGCGCCTCTTCCCAGCCGGGCTGCTGCCGGCGCACCACGAAAAGCTCGACCAGGGCCTCGCCGAAGCGCCCGGCGTCGCCGAGCACGCGGCCCAGGCGCAGGCGCGCGTCGGCGTCGCCCGGCTCGAGCTTGAGCAGCCGCCGCAGCAGCTCGGCGGCGCGCTCGAGCTTGCGGCTGCGGCGCAGGATGCGCGCCGCGTTGGCGAGCGCCTGGCGGTGCTCCGGGTCGGCCGCGAGGCAGCGCTCGAAGTGCTCGAGCGCCGGCGCGAGCTGCGCCTGCGCGAAGAGCAGCGCGCCGAGCCCGTTGTGGCCGTGCGCGTGCGCGGGGTGCGCGGCGAGCAGCTTCTCGTAGCGCAGGCGCGCCTCGGCGGCGTCGCCCGCGTCGTGCTCGAGGCGGGCGCGGCCATAGAGCGCGTCGGCCAGTCCCGGGAACAGCGTTTCCATGCGGTCGTACTCGCGCCGCGCCTCGTCCAGGCGTGCGGCGCGCTTCAGCAGCGCCGCGCGGTTGAGGTAGGCCGGCAGCAGCCCGGGCCTGGCCGCGACCGCCGCATCGTAGGCGGCGAGCGCCTCGGCGATGCGCTGCTGGTCGCCGAGCACGTTGGCGAGGTTGAGCTGGGCCTCGGCATAGCCGGCGTCGAGCCCCAGGGCGTCGCGGTACTTGCGCTCCGCGTGCTCGAGCTTTCCCTGGCGCTGCAGCACGTTGCCGAGAAACAGGTGGAAGTCGGCACGCTTCGCGTCGTACAGCAGCGCAAGGCCGATGTGGCGCTCGGCTTCCAGCAGCTGGCCGGACACGAACGCGGTGTGCGCGAGCAGGTAATGCGCGTCCGGGTGCTGCGGCGAGGCGTCGAGCACCGAGGCAAACGCCGCCCGCGCGTCGACCAGCCGGCCCGCGCGCAGGCTTTCCAGCCCGGCTTCGAGGAGCCCCTGCAGCCGGCCCATGCGCTCAGTGCAGGGCAGCGAGCCCGGCGCTCACGCGCTCGAGCACCGGCTGCCACTCGCCCGCGAGCCCCTGGCGGAACAGGCGCACCGACGGGTACCACGGCATGTTCTCGCCTTTCGCGCCGTAGCGCCATTCGGCGACCGCCGGCACCATGACCCATGCCGGGCGGCCGAGCGCCCCGGCGAGGTGCACGATCGCGGTGCACACGCTCACCGTCATGTCGAGGGCGCTGATGAGCGCCGCGGTTTCGTCGCTGCTCGCGATCACCTCCGGCCAGTGCTCGACGCGGATGCCGTGGTTGCGCTCGAGCGCGGCGAGCTCGCCCGCCACGTCGCCGTACTGCAGGCTGACGAACCGGGTGCGCGGCAGCGCGAGCAGCGGCCGCAGCTGCTCGAGCGGCAGCGAGCGCCGGCCGCGGCCGGTGCCGGGAACGCCGCCGCGCCAGGACAGCCCGATCGCGCGCCCCTCGCCGAGGGCGGCGAGGCGCGCGCGCCAGTGCTCGACCCGCGCCGGGTCCGCGCGCAGGTAGCCGGCATGCCGCGGGAAGTCCTGCAAGCGCGCGCGGAACACGAGCGGCTGGCTGCCCGCCGGCAGCTGGCAGTCGACCGCTTCGCGCGCCAGCCGCTCGCGCAGCTCGGCCTCGGTGCCTGCCACGAAAGTGGCCGCCGGAAAGGAACGCGCGAACAGCGGCTGCAGGCGGCGATCGCAGGTGATGAAGCAGCGCCCGGCGATGCCGATCGTCTCGCCGAAGCAGGAAGCGAACATGATCTCGTCGCCCAGGCCCTGCTCGCGGGCGACGAGCAGCGTGCGTTGCGCCAGGCTCGCGCCGCGCCAGCGCGGGTAGTCGAAGCGCTCGTGCAGGCTGCGCACCGAGGGCGCCTCCAGGCGCGACTCGTATTTTTCCCAGCCCGGCGTGTAGTTCCCGAGGTTCAGCTGCACCAGCGCCTCGCCGAATTCGGCCGCGGCGCGGTTGCCGCCCAGCGCGCCCGACTGGCGGTGCGCGGCGATCGCCTCGTCGTAGCGGCCCTGGTGCTCGAGGGCGAGGCCGAGCGTGCGGTAGGTATCGGCGAGGCCCGGCTCCAGCTCGAGCGCCGCGCGGCAGCGCGCGGTCGCCTCGGCCGGCCGCTCGAGGGTCACCAGCAGGTCGGCGAAATTGTGGTGCGCGAGCGCAAAGCCGGGGTTGAGGTCGATCGCGCGGCGGTAGAGCCGCGCGGATTCCTCCAGCCGCCCCAGGGCCTTTAGCGAGCCGGCATGGTTGTTGAGGATCTGGGCGTTGCGCGGGGCGAGCTGCGCGGCGTGCGCGAAGTAGCGCAGCGCGTCCTCGTGCTCGCCCTTGAGCTGGTGCAGGTAGCCGGCGAGGTGCACCGCGTCGGCGTCGCCGGGATGGCGCTCGATGACGTCGCGGCAGTTCGACAGCGCCACGTCATAGTCGCCCGCCTTGATGTACTCCAGCGCCTCGCCCAGCCGCCCGGCGCTCATCCCGGGCGGCCGGCGGCCTTCGAGATGACGAGCTCGCGCGGCAGGGTGAACACCACGCGCTCGGTGATGCCCGGAAGCGGCCGCACGCTCCCGGCGCCGAGCGCCTTGAGCCGCGCGACCAGCTCGCTCACCAGCACTTCGGGCGCGGAAGCGCCCGCGCTGACGCCGATGCGGCGCTTGCCGGCGATCCATTCGGGCCGCAGGTCGTCGGCGCGGTCCACCATGTAGGCCTGCGCGCCCATGTGCTGCGCGACCTCGCGCAGGCGGTTGGAGTTGGAGCTGTTCGGCGAGCCCACCACGATCACCACGTCGCACTGCGGCGCCATGAACTTGACCGCGTCCTGGCGGTTCTGCGTCGCGTAGCAGATGTCGTCCTTCTTCGGGCCGCGGATCGCCGGGAAGCGCGCCTTCAGCGCGGCGACGATCGCCCTGGCGTCGTCGATCGACAGCGTGGTCTGGGTGACATAGGCGAGCCTGTCCGGGTTCGAGACCGTCAGCTTCTCCACGTCGGCGACGGTCTCCACCAGGTGCATGCCGCGCACCGCCTGGCCCATCGTGCCCTCGGTCTCGGGGTGGCCGCGGTGGCCGATCATCACGATCTCGCAGCCGCCCTTCAGCATGCGCTTCACTTCGACGTGCACCTTGGTGACCAGCGGGCAGGTGGCGTCGAACACCTTCAGGCCGCGCCGGTCGGCGTCGGCGCGCACCTGCTGCGACACGCCGTGCGCGCTGAAGATCACGGTCGCGCCCGCGGGCACCTCGTCGAGCTCCTCGACGAACATCGCGCCCTTCGCGCGCAGGTCGTCGACCACGTACTTGTTGTGCACGATTTCGTGGCGCACGTAGATCGGCGCGCCGTGGAGCTCGAGCGCGCGCTCGACCGTCTCGATCGCGCGCTCGACGCCGGCGCAGAAGCCGCGGGGATTGGCGAGCAGGACGTCCATCGCCGCTATTTTCTCATGCCGTACGCGGCGTCGAAGGCCGCTTCCAGCCGCGGGTGCACTCCGCGCATGCCGTCCACCACGCGCCGCGCCCAGTCGAAATACTCCCGCCGGCGCGCCGGGTCCCAGCTCGGCGGCGCGCGCTCGGCGACGTCGCGCAGGTTGCAGATCTTGTCGGCGAGCTTCACCAGCTTGGCCTCCGGCGACAGGCCGCCCGCGTGCTCGACCTGCAGGCGCTTGCGCTCGGCCTTGGGCAGCGCCTTGTCGTCGGTCACCTCGGCCACGATGCGCGCGATGCGCGTGCCGAACGCTGCGGCGAGCTCGGCGGGCGTCGTCGCCGTGTCCTCGACGGTGTCGTGCAGCAGCGCGGCGCACAGCACTTCCACGTCGGTGACACCGCCCTCGTTGACCAGCACGTCGGCGAGCGCGATCGGGTGGTTGATGTAGGGCGAGGCGCCGGGGTCCTTGCGGCGCTGGTCGCGGTGCTTGTGCGCCGCGAAGGCGAGCGCCTTAAGAAGGAGCGCCAGCTCGCCTTTCATGATGGACGAATCCTTCGAGGATCAGCACCACCGCGCCGACGGTGATCGCCGAGTCGGCGACGTTGAACGCCGGCCAGTGCCAGCCCAGCGCGTGAAAGTCGAGGAAATCGACCACGTGGCCGAAGCGCAGCCGGTCGATGACGTTGCCGATGGCGCCGCCGAGAATCAGGGCCAGCCCGAGACACAGCAGCCGCTTCTGCGGGTTCCTCGCTATGAGATAGCTGACGATCGCCGCCGCGGTGAGCGCGAACGCGATGAGCAGCGGGGTCTGCCAGCCGGCGGCGTCGGCGAACATGCTGAACGCCGCGCCCTTGTTGTACACCAGCACCAGGTTGAAGAAGCCGGTGATCTCCTCCCGCGGAGGGCGGTTCGCGAAAAACGCGAGCACCGCCCACTTGGCGAGCTGGTCGGCCGCCACGATGGCCGCCGCCAGGGCGAACCAGCGCCGGGCGCTAGACATGTTTGCGCGTCTCGCCGGGACCCTTGAGGTTGGTCTGGCAGCGCCCGCACAGCCCTTCGCCGTTGACGTCGGCGCGGTAGTGCCAGCAGCGCTCGCACTTGGGGTTCTTGCTGGCGGAGACCTCCACCCTCGCCTCCTTGTCCCTGTGGATGCGCGCCGCGGATGTCAGCATCAGGAACTTGAGGTCGTCGCCCAGGCTGGCGAGCAGCTCGTAGTCCTGCTGCGCGGCGTGAAAGTCGACCTCGGCCTGCAGCGACGATCCGACCTTGCCGGCGCCGCGCAGGTCCTCGATCTGCTTCCTGACCGGGTCGCGCAGCTCGCGCAGGCGGGTCCATTTGGAAAGCAATTGAAGAGCGTCCGGCAGAACTGGCAGCTCGTGCCAGGTATGAAAGAACACGCTGTCATCGCTCTTCCGCGAAAATTCCTGCCACAGCTCCTCCGCGGTGAACGACAGGACCGGCGCCATCAGGCGCACCAGGCTGTGGGTGATGTGCCAGAGCGCGCTCTGCGCCGAGCGCCGCGGCTTCGAATCGGCGCCGCAGGTGTATAGCCGGTCCTTCAGGACGTCGAGGTAGAAGGCGCCGAGGTCCTCGGAGCAGAACGCCTGCAGCTTCTGCGCCACGAGGTGGAACTGGTAACGCGCGTAGTCGGCCGTCACCTGCTCCTGCATCTGCGCGGCCAGCGCCAGGGCATAGCGATCGATTTCCACCAGATCTTCCACCCGCAGAGCATTGCGCGCGACGTCAAAATCCGACGCATTGGCAAGCAGGAAGCGCAGCGTGTTGCGCACGCGGCGGTAGCTCTCGACCACGCGCTTCAGGATCTCGCTCGAGATGGTCAGCTCGCCCGAATAGTCGGCGCTCGCCACCCACAGCCGCAGGATCTCCGCGCCCAGCGTGCTCGAGATCTCCTGCGGCGCCATGGTGTTGCCCTTCGACTTCGACATCTTGCGGCCTTCGAGATCGATGACGAAGCCGTGCGTGAGGAGCGACTTGTACGGCGGTGCGCCGTCGGTCATGCAGGAGATCAGCAGCGACGAGTGGAACCAGCCGCGGTGCTGGTCGGAGCCTTCCAGGTACATCTCGGCCGGATAAGTCGACTGTTCGCGGTGCGAGCCGCGCAGCACGGTCTGGAACGTGGAACCGGAGTCGAACCAGACGTCCAGGGTGTCCCGGCTTTTTTCGTATTGGGAAGCCTCTGCACTCAGGAGTTCCTCGGGCCTTACCGCTTGCCACGCCTCGATGCCGCCCTTCTCGACCTCCTTTGCCACCGCCTCGAGCAGCTCCGGCGTGCGCGGGTGCAGCGCTCCGGTCTCGCGGTGCAGGAAGAAGGGCATCGGCACGCCCCACTGGCGCTGGCGCGACAGCGTCCAGTCCGGGCGGTTGGCGATCATCCCGTGCAACCGCGCCTGGCCCCAGGAGGGGAAGAACTGCGTCGCCTCGACGCCGCGCAGCGCGATTTCGCGCAGCGATGAGCCGCTCATTTCTCCCTTTGCCGGCTTGTCCATGGACGCGAACCACTGCGTGGTGGCGCGCAGGATCACCGGGGTCTTGTGGCGCCAGCAGTGCATGTAGCTGTGCGTGTGGCTTTCCTTGTGGAGCAGTGCGCCGCGCTTCTCCAGCTCGGCGATGATCTTGCCGTTCGCTTCCCAGATCGGCAGGCCGCCGAACAGCGGCAGCGAGGACGCGAAGCGGCCGTCGCCCATCACCGGGGTGAGGATCTCCTCGTCCTTCATGCCGTAGCGCCGGCACGACTCGAAATCCTCGACGCCGTAGGCCGGCGCCGAGTGCACGATCCCCGTGCCGGCGTCGAGCGTGACGTACTCGCCGAGGGCCATCGGCGCATCGCGCTCGTAGAACGGATGCCGGAAGCGGATTTTCTCCAGCGCCTTGCCTTTGCAAGAACCAACCGCCTTCCCCGCCAATCCGAATCTCTTTAAACAAGCCTCCTGCAACTCGGCGGCGAGGATCAGCAGGCCCTTCTCGGTGTCGACCAGGTTGTACTCGAGCTCCGGATGGAGGTTCAGCGCCTGGTTGCCGGGCAGGGTCCACGGCGTGGTGGTCCAGATCACCGCGAAGCCGGGCTTCTTGATCTGGACGTTGAAGGCCTTCGCCAGTTTTTCCGGCTCTGCAAATGGAAACCCCACGTCAATGGCCGGATCCTTCCGGTCCTCGTATTCGACCTCGGCCTCGGCGAGCGCCGAGCCGCAGTCGAAGCACCAGTTCACCGGCTTCAGGCCGCGGTAGACGTAACCGCGCTCGAGCAGCCGGCCGAGCACGCGGATCTCGTCGGCCTCGTTGCGATACGCCATCGTCAGGTACGGGTCGTCCCAGTCGCCGAGGACTCCGAGGCGCTGGAACTGCTTGCGCTGCCGGTCGATCTGCTCGGTGGCAAAGGCGCGGCACAGGCGCAGCGTCTCGTCGGTGGGCAGGTTCTTGCCGTGCTTCTTCTCGATCTGCACCTCGATCGGCATGCCGTGGCAGTCCCAGCCGGGCACGTAGGGCGCATCGAAGCCGGCCAGGGTCTTCGATTTGACCACCATGTCCTTCAGGATCTTGTTGACCGCCGTGCCGATATGGATGTCGCCGTTGGCGTACGGCGGGCCGTCGTGCAGCACGAAGCGCGGCCGCCCTTTGGCGATCGAGCGCAGCCGGCGGTAGACGCCCTTGTCCTGCCATTCCTTCACCCACTGCGGCTCGCGCTTCGCGAGATCGCCGCGCATCGGGAACCGCGCGCCCGGCAAGTTCAGCGTGTCCTTGTAATCAGCCATGTTTCAGGAAATAGTCTTTCGCTTGCCGGGCGTCGCGCGCGATCGCCGCCTGCAGCGCCGGCAGGCCGTCGTATTTCTCCTCGTCGCGCAGCTTCTCGAGGAAGCGCACGCGCAGGTGCTCGCCGTAGAGGTCGCCATCCTGGTGGTCGAAGAGGTGCACCTCGAGCAGCGGGATCGCGACCGGGTTCACCGTCGGCCGCCGTCCCACGCTCGCCACGCCCCGGCCATAGCGGTCGACTTCCACCACGAAGATCCCGGCGATCGGCGGCGGCCGGCGCAGCACGATGTTGGCGGTGGGGAAGCCGAGGCTCTTGCCGAGCTTCGCGCCGTGCGCCACGCGGCCGCTGATCGTGTACGGGTGCCCGAGCAGGCGCTCGGCCTCGCGCAGGCTCCCCGCCTTGAGCGCGGCGCGCACCGCCGAGCTCGATACGCGCCTGCCGTCGAACTCGACGTCGGGCATCTCCTCGAGCGCGAAGCCGCGGCCCTCCAACGTCGCAAGGTTGCCGGCCCGGCCGGCACCAAAGCGGAAGTCCCGCCCCACCAGCAGCCAGCGCGTGCCGAGCCCGCGCACCAGCACCTCTTCGATGAAGCGCGCCGCGGGCAGCGCGGCGAAGCGCGCATCGAAGCGCGCGATGTGCACGTGCTGCACGCCCGCCTCGTCCAGCAGCGCGAGCTTGTCGCGCAGCCGGGTCAGGCGCGCGGGCGCGGCTTCGCCGGCGAAGAATTCCCTCGGGTGCGGCTCGAAAGTGAGGATGCAGGACGTCAGCCTGGCTTCGCGGCCCCTGGCGATCACGCGGTCGATGAGCGCGCGGTGGCCGCGGTGCACGCCGTCGAAGTTGCCGATCGTCAGCGCACACCGGCCCCGGGCGCGCTGCAAAGAGCCGTGCGTGACGACCATGGACTCGGTTAAAACACTGAATTATAGTGTCTTTATGAAGAATATCGAAGAGCAGATGAGTTTCTATGCCGCCTACCACCAGGACGCTCGCAACAAGGCCACGCACTTCATCGGCGTGCCGGCGATCATGCTCTCGCTGTTCATCCCGCTCGCCTGGATCCGCTTCGATGCCGGCGGCGTGACGCTGACCGCGGCGATGCTGTTCGCCGCCGTGGTGCTGGTCTACTACTTCCTGCTGGACGTTCCGCTCGCCCTCGCCATGCTTGTGGTCACAGGAGTTCTTGTTTTTGTAGGCGAAAAAATAGCAGGGCTGGGAACGGTGCAAGGCTGGAGCTGGTTCGCGCTGCTGTTCGTCGGCGGCTGGATCCTGCAGCTCGTCGGCCACGTGTTCGAGGGGCGCAAGCCCGCGCTCGCCGACCTGTTCCAGATCTTCGTCGCGCCGATCTTCCTCGCCGCTGAGGTGTTCTTCGCGCTCGGCTACAAGCCGGGCCTACACCGCAGGGTGATGGAAAGAGCTCAGTTGAGCCGCGCGCAGAGCGCCGACAGCTCGACGACCTTGATGCGCACTTCGTCGAGGTCGGGCGCGTCGGGCTCGCGCTCGGTGTAGTCGCACAGGTCCTTCAGCGCCGCGCGGTAGCACTCGAGCCGCTGGTAGACGTAGCCGCGGTCGCGCAGCTCGCCGCTCGCGTCGGGCGCGACCACCAGCATGCGGTTCAGCACGTCGAGCATGCGCTCGGGCTTGTCGGCCTCGCGGTAGATGCCCTTCAGGTTGCGCAGCACGCGCGCCAGGATCTGGCGCTTGGTCGCCGGCTCGAGGAACTGGTCGAGCGGCAGGTCGGCCGCCGGCAGGCCGTCGGCCACGCCGTCCGGGATCACGCGCTTGATGCGGCTGCGCAGCTCGTCCTCGGACTGCGGCGCGCCGCCCGCGAAGGGGTCGAGCACCAGCGTGCCGCCGCGCAGGCGCAGCCGCACCAGGAAGTGGCCGGGGAACGAGACGCCCTCGAGCGGCAGCCCGATGCGCCGGCCGAGCTCCATGTAGAGGATCGACAGCGTGATCGGGATGCCGGTCTTGCGCTCGATCACCTCGTTGAGGTAGCTGTTGCGCGGATCGTAGTAGTCGTCGATGTTTCCCCAGTAGCCGAGGTCCTGGTAGAGGAACTGGTTGAGCGCCACCACGCGCTCCTCGGCGCCGCCGCTCTGCGGCAGGCGCCCGCGCAGGCGCATCGCCATGCGCTCGATCTCGCCGAGGTAGCGCTCGACGTCGAGCCCGGGGTACGCGTCCTGCGCGATCATCAGGCAGGCGCGCGCGAGGTCGATGCGCACGTCGTCGCGGCCGAGCACCTGGGCGAAGCCCTGAAGCGATACCGGCGGGGAAACGCTCATTACTCCGCCGCGCGGCGCGAGAAGTCGCGCGGGCGCAAGCCGCAAATCATCAGGCAGGCGGCGTACGCCGCCGTGCCGAGAGCCACCAGGCCGAGGACTGCCGGCACCTTGTGCTGCCACGGCGCCCCGAGCCACCACCGGTGCTCGCCCATGGAGCTGAACAGCACGATCGCCATGAAAGCCACCGCGGCGAGCACTTTCAGGACGAACACCGGCCAGCCCGGCTGCGGCACATAGATTTCCTGCCTTCTGAGAAATGAATACAGCAGAAACGCGTTGAAACAAGCGCCCAGGCCGATGGCGAGCGCGAGCCCGGCGTGGCGCAAGGGGCCCACCAGCGCGAGGTTCATCAGCTGCGTGGCGACGAGGGTCACGATGCCGATCTTGACCGGAGTCGCCACATTTTGTCTTGCGTAGAACCCGGGCGCGAGGATCTTCACCAGGATCATTCCCACCAGCCCGATACTGTAGGCGACCAGCGCCTGGCGCGTCATCCACGCGTCCTCGGCGCCGAAACGGCCGTACTGGAACAGCATCGCGACCAGCGGCAGCGCGAGCACCGCGAGCGCCGCGGCGGCGGGCACGGCGAGCAGCACCGTGAGGCGCAGGCCCCAGTCGAGCAGCCGGCTGTACTCGGCCGGGTTGGCGGCGGCATGGTATTTCGACAGACTCGGCAGCAAGATGGTCCCCAGCGCGACGCCGAGCACCCCGGCGGGCAGCTCCATCAGCCGGTCGGCGTAGTAGAGCCACGACACGCTGCCGGTCGGCAGGAACGAGGCGAAGATCTGGTTGAGGAGCAGCGAGATCTGGCTCACCGAGACGCCGAAGGCCGCGGGAACCATGAGCCGCAGCACGCGGCGCAGCCCGGGGTGCGAAAAATCGATGCGCCAGCGCGGCAGCAGGCCGAGCTTCAGCAGGAACGGCAGCTGGAAGGCGAGCTGCAGCGCGCCGCCCGCGAACACCGCCCAGGCGAGCACCAGCACCGGCGGCTCGAAGTGCCCGGCGAACAACGCCGCGCCGGCGATGAAGCACACGTTGAGCAGCGCCGGGGTGATCGCCGGCACCGCGAAGCGGTTCCAGGTGTTGAGGATGCCGGCCGAGAGCGCGACCAGCGAGATGAAAGCGACGTAGGGGAAGACGATGCGCAGCAGCTGCACCGTGACCGCGAACTTCTCGGGCTCGGCGGCGAACCCCGGGGCGGTCGCGTAGACGATCAGCGGCGCCGCCGCCACTCCCAGCGCCGCGGCGAGCACCAGGGCGAGGAACAGCAGCGTGGAGATCGCGTCGATCAGCGACCTTGTTTCCTCGAAAGTATTGCGGTTCTTGTGCTCGGCCAGGATCGGCACGAAGGCCTGCGAGAACGCCCCCTCGGCGAACAGGCGCCGCAGCAGGTTCGGGATCTTGAAGGCGACGAAGAACGCGTCGGTCAGCAGCCCCGCGCCGAACACGCGCGCGATGAAGAAGTCGCGCACGTAGCCGAGGACGCGGCTCACCATGGTCAGGCTGCTGACCGTCGCCAGGGTACGCAGCAGGTTCATGCTAAAATTTTATGAATGGCAAACATCAAATCCGCCCGCAAGCGCGCCCATCAGGCAATCGGGCTGCGCGCGCACAACATGCGCCTGCGCACCGAGGTGCGCACCGCGATCAAGAACGCCAAGAAGGCGATCGCCGCCGGAAAGAAGGACGACGCCGCCAAGGCGCTGCGCGCGTCGCAGCGCGTCATCGACCGCATCGTGGCGAAGGGCGTCCTGCACCGCAACGCCGGCGACCGTCACAAGAGCCGGCTGGCGCACGCCTTCAAGGGCATGAAGTAGCCGCAGGTTCCAGGCCTACGCGGTATCCCCGACCCGCTGCATCTGGGCGAACCTGGTGCGCTCGGCGACGCGCCCGTCGCGCACCTGCAGCTCGTTGTCCTTGGCGAAGTTGATCAGGAAGCGGTAGGCCATCGGCTCGACCTCCTCGAGGCGCACGTCCACCACGACGCAGCGCACGCCGTTGGCGGTGACCGGGTGCACGAACGGGGAGTATTGCATGCGGTGGTCGCCGCCGAACGCCGACATCACCCCGCACAGCCGCTCGGCCCAGTCGCTCGGGCGGAAGGCCTTGCCGTCGCGCGTGGTCCCCAGGATGATGAACTCGACTACCGCGGCGTCGGGCATGCTCAATTATAGTAACAACGCCTGATGGCCAAACCCTCGAGCCGCATCCTGGTGATCAACGACGAGCCGCTGGTGCTGCGCGAGCTCGTCAAGGGCCTGAACGCCGCGGCGCGCGCCCTCGACAACCCGCTCGGCATCGGCTTCGTCGGCGTCACCACGGCGAAGGAAGCGCTGGCGACGATCGAGGCCGAGGGCAACCTGCAGGCCGTCCTGGTCGACGACACCCTGTACACGCTGGGCTCCAACTCGAAAAAAAAGCTGCAGATGTCGGCGCTCGAGCTGGTGCAGCGCATCACCCGCCTGCGCCCGGAGCTCGACGTGTACATCGTCATCGCGCAGGAGAAGGAGGACGACGTCGTCGACGCCCTGTTCGCCGAGTCGGTCGACGGCTACTTCTACCGCGAGGAGCGCGACTACCGCGGGATCTACCGCATCCTCAACGCGCAGATCCAGGAGCGCGCGCGCACGCCGTTCTACGACCAGCTCAAGAACTACGTCTGGATGGCGAAGGACCAGTGGCACACGCCGGGCCACTCCTCGGGCGAGTCGCTGCGCGGCAGCCCGTGGGTCAACGATTTCTACGAGTTCATGGGCGAGCACGTGTTCGACGCCGACCTGTCGGTGTCGGTGCCGATGCTCGACTCGCTGATGGAGCCGAAGGGCGTGATCGGCGAAGCGCAGGCGATGGCGGCGAAGGCGTTCGGCGCGCGCCGCACCTTCTTCGCCACCAACGGCACCTCGACCGCGAACAAGGTGATCTTCCAGACCCTGCTCGCCCCGGGCGAGAAGCTGCTGCTCGACCGCAACTGCCACAAGAGCGTGCACCACGGCGTGGTGCTCTCGGGCGCGCATCCGGTCTACCTGGATTCCGCCCTTAACCGGAAATACGGCCTGTACGGCCCGGTGCCGAAAAAAACCTTGTTCAATGCAATAAAAAGGCATCCCGACGCGCAGGCGCTGATCCTCACCTCGTGCACCTACGACGGCCTGCGCTACGACCTCGCGCCGATCGTCGAGGCGGCGCACGCGCGCGGCATCAAGGTGATCGTCGACGAGGCCTGGTACGGGTTCGCGCGCTTTCACCCCGCGTTCCGCCCCACCGCGCTCGAGGCCGGCGCCGACTACGCCACGCAGTCGACGCACAAGGTGCTCTCCGCGTTCTCGCAGGCCTCGATGATCCACGTCAACGATCCCGGCTTCCGCGAGCACCTGTTCCGCGAGAACTTCAACATGCACACCTCGACCAGCCCGCAGTACGGGCTGATCGCGAGCCTCGACGTCGCGCGCAAGCAGGCGGTGATGGAGGGCTACAAGCTGCTGTCGCGCACCCTGGAGCTGGCGCGGGAAGTGCGCGCGCTCGTCAACTCCACCAAGGTGTTCCGGGTGCTGGAGCTCCAGGACCTGCTGCCCGACGCGGTCAGGCACGACGGCATCCGGCTCGACCCGACCAAGGTCACGATCGACATCTCGGGCTGCGGCTACACCGTCGAGGACCTGCAGAAGGCGCTGTTCGAGCGCTTTAACATCCAGGTGGAGAAGTCCACGTTCAATACGCTCACCCTCCTGCTCACGATCGGCACCACGCGGTCCAAGGTTTCCCGCCTGTACGATGCGCTGATGCGCATCGCGCGCGAGCAGCACGCGCCGCGCCGGCTGGTGCAGACCCCGGAAATACCGGTCTTCACGCGATTGCGGTTCCTGCCGAGGGATGCGTACTACTGCGGCGGCGAGCTCGTCCCCGTGTTCGACGACCGCGAGCGCGTGAACCGCAGGCTCGCCGGGCGCATCGCCGCCGACCAGATCGTGCCCTACCCGCCCGGCGTCCCGGTGCTGGTGCCGGGACAGCTGATCACCCGCAGCATCGTCGACTATCTCGGCGGCCTGCTGCACTCGCACAAGCGCATGGAGATGCACGGCGTGGTGCACGAGGGCTACCTGCCCTGCATCCGCGTGCTGCAGCCCGCCGAAGAGCGCGCGCTGAAGCGGATCTCCTAGGTCATCGTCTCGTCGACGCGGCGCCGCTGCGGCGTGAGGCACTGCCGCGCGTGGAAGGCGCTCACGCCGTCCCCGACGCGCGCGTGCAGCGCCGCGAACAGGCCGGCGGCGCGCGTGGAATCGCCTGCGCGCATCAGGGCGTAGGCGGCGCGATACTCGTCCAGCCAGTCGAGCGCGGCGTACCTGCCCTCGGGAATCAGCTCGAAAAGGCATACCGGCTGCGCGCGGCCGCGCACCCGCACGCGGTCGACCTCGCGCGCGAGCGGAAATTCGTCCTTCACCGGCAGGTAGGTGTACTCGCTCACGAGGATGCTGGTGCCGTACTCCTTGTTGAGGTGCTCGATGCGCGACGCCAGGTTCACCGCGTCGCCGACCACGGTGTAGTTGAAGCGCGCTTCCGAGCCCATGTTGCCGACGATCATCGGGCCGGTGTTGATGCCCACGCCGATGTCGATCGCCGGGATGCCCCGCGCCTGCCAGCTCTGCCGCAGCCCCTGCAGCGAGCGCAGCATGTCGAGCGCCGAGCGGCACGCAGCCGCGGCGTGCCGCGGTTCGGCCAGCGGCGCGCCGAACACCGCCATGATCGCGTCGCCGATGTACTTGTCGAGCGAGCCGCGGTGCTCGAACACCTTGCCGGTCATGACGGTGAAGTACTCGTTCATCAGCTTGACCAGCTCCTCGGGCGCCATCGCCTCCGACAGCGTGGTAAAGCCGCGGATGTCGGAGAACAGCACCGTCAGCTCGCGCTTCTCCCCGCCGAGGCTCAGCCGCCCGGAGTCGGCCACCAGGTCGTCGACCACCGCCGGGGGCACGTAGTGCTGGAAGGCGACCTTGAGATAGCGCTTCTCGGAGAAGGTGAAGAAATAGTGCACCAGCGTCGCGCTGGCGAACAGCAGCGCCACCAATAGCGAGGGATAGACCAGGTTCAGCCACAGCCCCTCGCTGCGGAAAAAGTAAACCGCCATCAGCAGATACCCGCCGAGCACGCCGGCGGCGAGCAGGCCGCCGCCGGTGACGCCCAGGCGCGGCAGCAGCGCGACCAACAGCGCCCCGATGACGATCATCGCGGCGGCATCGAGGAGCATCATCCATTCGGGGCGTTGCAGCGCGTCGCCCTGCAGCAGGCTCTCGATGATGCTCGCCCGCACCTCGACGCCGGGAAGCGTGGCGCCGTACGGCGTGACGCGCGCATCGCCGATGCCGGTGGCGGTGTTGCCGATGAGCACGACGCGGCCGCGCAGCAGGGCGGTATCCGCGCGGCCTTCGAGAATGTCGACGATCGGCACCGTGGCGAAGCTGCCGGGCCGGCGGTGGCGCACCAGCAGCCGGCCGTCCTCGTCGAGCGGGATGGTGCGCTCGCCGAGCCGCAGCCCGGCTATGCCGTAGGGGGCGATGTCGAGCGCGGGCGCTTCGCTGCCGCGGAAGGCGCGCGCGACCTGGACGTCAAACGCGGGGAAGTAGCGGCCATCGAAGCGCCGTATGAGCGGCGCGCGGCGCAACACGCCGTCCGCGTCGGGAAGATAGTCGATGTGCCCGACGTAGGCCGCGCCGCTCTGTAGCTCCGGGATGTTGACGAGGACGCCGTGCGGCTCCTTCATCAGCGACGTCGCCTCCGCCTCGGCGATCGCCTGGGGGACGATCGCCTTGCGGGCGGCCGCGAGCGCCGCCGGACCCAGATAGCGCACCTCCTCCTGCCGATCGACGAACACGCTGCCGAGCACCACCTTCTTCGTCGCGCTGATGGCGCGGGCGAACTGCGCGTCGGCGCGCGGCGATTCGCGCTCGGAGAAGAACAGGTCGAAGGCGATGACGCGCGCGCCCAGCTGGTCGAGCCGCTCCGCCAGCGCGGCGAACGTGGTGCGGCTCCACGGCCAGCGGCCGAGCCGGGCCAGGCTCTGCTCGTCGATGGCGGCGATGGTGACATGCGCCGGCGGCGGGTTTTCCAGCCCGCGCAGGCGCATGTCGTAGGTCTTGAGCTCGATCTGGTCGAGCAGCGGCACGTCGAGCCCCCGCTCGTCCGCGACGAACAGTGAAATAGCACACAGCGTGAGCACGACGCCCGCGGCTCGCTGCAGGCGGGCGGGTGCTAGAATCTTCATGCGAAGCAGGCGCACTAACGGGGGAGAAAAGTCGCCGTGTTTCCCGGGTATTCTAGGTTCGTACTCGGACTCGCGCTCGCCGGGACGGCCGGGCTGCCCGGGTCCGCCTGGGCGCAGGCGCCCGAAGTGCAGTTCGTGCGCGCCTGGCAGCCCGCGGAACGCAGCATCGACCTGTCGGAGCTGAGCGGCGTCGCGCTCGGCGCCGACGGCACCCTGTTCCTGATGGACCGCGACCGCGGCGCGCTCTGGCGCGTGGCCGCCGACGGCCAGAACGCGATCGAGCTCGCGGGCAAGGACCGGCCCTTCGAGGCGAAGAAGGTCGGCGGCGTCGCGCTGATGGGCGGGGGCCGCATCGCGGTGGGCAACACGCGCAACGACCTGCTGGCGATCGTCGACGCCGAGGGACGCACCGAGCGCGTGTTCGCCGGCAGCGGGCGCAACGACGGCGACCTCGACGACCCGGAGGGCCTCGCCTTCTCGGTGCACCGCCGCCTGTACGTCGCCGACCAGGGCAACAACCGCGTTTCTGTCTACTCCGAGTTCGGCGTGTTCCTGCACGCGATCGGCGCCGGCAGGGACCCAGAGAAGTCTCTCGTCAAGCCCCACCAGGTCGCGGTCGACGGCGCCGAGCGCGTCTACGTCCTGGAGAGCACCGGCTCCGGGCGCGTGTCGGTCTACGACCGCGCCGGGCGGATCCTCAAGCGGCTCACGCCGGAATCGGTGCCGGGCAATCCGAACGCGCGCTGGCGCGCCATCGCCGCCGACCTGCACGGGCGCCTGTTCGTCGCCGACGGCGACAACGGCAACATCACCGAGATCGACTGGGAGCGCGGCCAGGTGCGCCGCCGCTTCGGCAGCCCGGGCCGCGGCCGCGGCCAGTTCTCCGACGTGCGCGCGCTCGCGCTCGCCGGCAACGAGCTCGCCATCGTCGACGCCGGCAACCGCAAGGTCGAGTTCTTCCGCGTGCCGCCGGCCAAGGGCGCGCCGCCCGAGCCCGAGCGGCTGGGCGCCGTGCGCCGCACCTCCGCCTCGGGCGTCGAATGCGACCGCGCCTACGCTTTCGCCGGCGGCGAGCTGCTGTGCCTCGACGGGCGCAACAGCCGGGTCGCGCGCCTCGACGCCGAGGGCAAGCTGAAGGCCGCGTTCCCGGGCAAGGTCGACTATCCGACGCGCGCGGCGTTCGACGCCAAGGACATCGCGATCACCGACGGCGGCAGCGTGCGCATCTTCTCGCACGAGGGCGCGCTGCGCTTCACCGTCGGGCGCAGCGGCTCGCGCGACGGCGAGTTCAGCGACGTCGGCGGCATGCACCTCGCCGACTACCTGTACGTCGCGGACACCGGCAACCGGCGCGTGCAGATCTTCACCCGCGACGGCATCTTCGTGGGCAGGATCGCCGACCCGCCCGAGGTGCGGGAGCGCCGCCTCGGCCGGCCGGTGTCGGTGGTGATCGACGCGGCGCGCAACGTGTACGTGGGCGACGCCGAGACCCGCCTGGTCCACGTGTTTTCGCCGGCGCGCGAGTTCCGGCAGTCGCTCGGCGCCGGGCGCGGCTACGAGGCGATCCACAACCTCGCGGTCGACGCCGAGGGCCGGGTCTACGTGCTCGCCTCCACCGAGCGCGCGCGGCAGGTCGTCGACGTGTACAACGGCACCGAGCTCGAGTTTTCCTTCTCCGCCTACCGCGCGCCGAAGGTCGAGGCGACGCGCGAGGCCACGCTGTCGCTGCCGCTGGGCGGCTACGACATCGCAGTGCACGACGCCGGACGCAAGCAGGTCTCGATCTATCACTACCTGCAGTCGCCGCAGCGCGTGGCCGGCGTGGCGGTGCTGGGCGAGCCGGCGAAGGTGCGCGTCAGCTGGCGCAAGTCCCCGGAGCGCTACGTCGCCGCGTACCGCGTCTACGGCGCGGCTGAGGCCAAAGGACCCTACGAGCGCCTCGCCGAGACCAAGGACACCGAGGCGCAATTCAGCGTCGGCGCGAAGCCGCAGCAGCATTTCAAGGTCGCCGCGCTCACCCACCTCGACGTCGAAGGCGAGGCGTCGGCGCCGGTCGAAGACCCGTTCCGCGCGGCCTACCGCCATTTCGAGGCCAAGCAGTTCGACCTCGCGCTGGCGGGATTCGAGCGCGCCGCCAAGGGCGCGCCCGGCCACGCGGCGTACGTGGAATACGTCGGCCGCAGCCTGTCCGCCCTCGGCCGGCACGAGGCCGCGGTGGCGCAGTTCCAGGAGCTCGCGCGCCGCCCGGGCTATGAGAAGGTCGCGCGCCAGCTCGAAGCGCACGCGCTCGCGGGCACCGGCGACCTGCTCGCCGCGCGCGCCGCGGTCGAGCGCGCGATCGCCGCCGGGCACGCCGACGCCTCCACCTACACGCTGTGCGCCGACCTGAGCCTGCAGCTGAAGGACCCCGCGGGCGCGGTGCGCTGCGCCGACAGCGCGCTCGCCGCCGACCCGTCGAACCCGCACGCGCGCGCGATGCGCGGCGAAGCGCTGGTGCGGCTGGGCACCGCGGACAAGGGCATCGCCGAGCTCGATGCCGCGAACGCCGCCGCGCCCGCCGACGTGGAGCTGTGGCGCCGCAGCGCGCGCGTGCTGCAGGGGCTCGGCCGCGACAAGGAAGCGCTGGCGCGCTACCAGCGCCTGCTGCAGATCGCGCCGCGCGACGCCGACGCGCTGCTCGCCACCGCCGAGATCCACCTCGCGTTGAACGAGCTCGACCCGGCGCGCACCATCGCGCTGTCGCTGGTCGGCAGCCCGGCGCAGGAAAGCCGCGGCCAGTACGTGCTCGGCCGCATCGCGCTCAAGCAGGACAAGCCCGAGGAGGCGGTGATCGCCTTCGCGCGCGCCACGCGCCTGGACGCCAAGCGCGGCGCGGCCTGGGCGGGCATGGCCGAGGGCTACCTCGCGCTCAAGGACGAGCGCAAGGCGCGCGACGCCTACGCCAGCGCCGCGGCGCTGCCCGACGCCACGCCCGCCGTGTTCCGCAACCTCGCCGACCTCGAGATCAAGGCCGGCCGCCACTCCGCCGCGCTGCAGCCGCTCGAGAAGGCGGTCGCGGCCCTGCCCGCCGACGTCGACCTGCGCCTCATGCAGGCACGCACCTACGCCCAGCTCGAGCGCTGGCACGACTCGGCCAACGCGGCGCGCGAAGCCATGCGCCTCGACCCGAAGAGCACCGACGCGCTGCTGCTGTTCGCCGACGCCTCGTACCGCCAGGGCAAGAACGGCGAGGCGATCGAGACGCTGAAGCGCGCGATGGCGCTCAACCCCGAGTCCTACGAGGTGCACTTCAAGCTCGGCCGCAGCTTCGCCGAGAACAACCTGTACAGCGACGCGCAGAACCACCTCGAGCGCGCCGCGCGCCTGAACGACCGTACCGACGCGCCGCACGTGCAGCTCGCGCAGATGCACCTCAACCAGCGCTCCTACGACGCGGCGATCGCCTCGCTTACGCTGGCGGTGGCGCTCAACCCGAGCGACGCCAACCGCCGCGAGCTCGACACCGCCTACGACCGCAAGAAGAAGGCCCTGTCCGGCACCGGCGGGCGCATCGTGATGGAGGACCTGCGCCTCGAGCGCATGTTCGTCGCCGCGCACAAGCAGTACGCCACCGAGCCGCTCGGCCGCATCCGCCTGCGCAACGACAGCGCCGAGGACTACAAGGGGATGCGCCTGTCGTTCTTCATCAAGGAGTACATGGATTTCCCGGTGACCAAGGAAATCCCCGAGATCAAGGCGAAGACCTTCGTCGAGGTTGCCCTCAACGCCACGTTCAACAAGAAGGTGCTCGACATCGACGAGGACACCCGCGTGCTGGTGGTGGCGTCGCTCGCCATGGCGGATCCGCGCGACGGCTCGCAGGAGGTGACGCAGGCGATGACGCTGTACGGCAAGAACGCGCTCGTCTGGGCGAACAGCGACATGATCGGCTCGTTCATCACGCCGCGCGACGACACGCTGCGCAACTTCGTGCGCGAAGCGGTCAACCGCTACGCTACGCCCTCGCAGACGGTGCTGAACCGCCCGCTCAGCCAGGCCGCCACGGTGTTCAACACCCTGAGCGCGCTCGGGCTGCGCTACCAGCCCGACCCCAACTTGCCCTTCTCCAAGCTGCGCTCGGACCAGGTCGACTACGTGCAGTTCCCGCGCGAAACCCTGCGCCTGAAGAGCGGCGACTGCGACGACCTGTCGGTGCTGCTCGCCGCCGGGCTCGAGAACCTCGGCATCGAGTCGGCGCTGGTCGAGGCGCCCGGGCATCTGTTCATGATGTTCCGCACCGGCCTGAAGGAGGCCGACCGCGGCCTGATCAGCCTGCAGGACGACCTGCTGGTGTTCCGCGGCGGCGAGATCTGGATCCCGGTGGAGGCGACGCTCATCGCCACCACCTTCAGCGAGGCCTGGGCCGAGGGCGCGCGCCGCTACCGCGAGGCGGCGGCGGCGAAGCAGGTGAACGTCGTGTCGCTGCGCAAGGCGTGGGAGCGCTTCCCGCCCGCCACGCTCGCGCCCGCGGCCTACAGCGTCGAGCCGCCCGCGGGCGAGCGCGTGCGGCGCCTCATCGAGCGCGAGCACACGGTGCTGCTCGCGCGCCGCCTCGAGCGCGAGGTCATGCCCTACCGCCAGGCGCTGAGCGCGAACCCGAAGGATCACGAGGCGCGCCTGCAGATCGGCACGATCTACGGGCGCAACGGCATCGAGGACGTGGCGCTGAAGGAGTTCGACGCCATCCTCGCGCAGGAGCCGAAGCACACCTCGGCGCTCAACAACCGCGGCAACCTGTACTTCGCGCGCGGCGACTACGAGCGCGCCCTGGACGCCTACCGCCTGGCGGAGGAGTCCGACCCGCGCGACGGCGGCATCCGCCTGAACGCCGCCCTCGCCTACTACCGCCTGGGCAAGCTCGCCGAGGCGCGCACCAAGTTCCAGGAGGCGACCCAGCTCAAGGCGGACACCGCGCAGTACGGCGCTTTCGCCCGGCTGCTGGGTAATTAGGGGATAGGCCATGAAAGCAGCTCTCGCCACAGTTCTCGCGGTACTTTCGCTCGCGCTTCCCGTGGCGCCGGCGCAGGCGCAGGCGCAGCCGGTGCAGACCGCGGGCATCAAGGAGATGCTCGGCAACCTCTGGGGCCGGCTGCGCGCCCTGACGCCGCGCCCGGGCGCTGGCTCCGTCACCACCGCCACGGTGACCGCCGGTCTGCGCGGCGAAGAGGCCACAGAGTCGGAGCTCAGGCCTTACTGGAGAGGCGACCGCGAGCAGGATCCCGCCGCGAAGAACGAGCGCCAGGCGCTGGAGAGCGCGCAGGCGCTCGCCGACGCGGGCAAGTTCTCCGAGGCGGCGCGCGCCTTCGGCGCGTTCGTGCAGGACAACCCGCGCAGCAGCCTGGCGGCCAATGCCCGGTTCGGCGGCGCGCTGTCGTATGCGGCGGCGGGCGACCGCGCGCGCGCGGCCGCGGGCTTTGAGGAGTTCCTGAAGCTCGAGCCGCAGCACCCCCTCGCCGACGACGCAAGGCAGGCGCTCGCCGCACTGCGCTAGCAGTGCTAAGATTTCCCAACGGCGGCTTGGGCCGCCGTTTTTTATTGGGAGCCGTCCTATGAGCCACGTCATGAACACGTACGCCCGGCAGCCGGTCGCGTTCGTGCGCGGCGAAGGCGTCTGGCTGTGGGACGAAGCGGGGAAGAAATACCTCGACGCGCTCGCCGGCATCGCGGTGAACACGCTCGGCTATGGGCATCCCAGGCTGGTTTCAGCTCTTTCAAAGAAAATTCAAAGTGGGGTGCTGCACACCTCCAATCTGTGGCGCATCCCGGACCAAGAGGCGGCCGCGGACCGCATCGCCGAGATCACCGGGCTGGACGAGGTGTTCTTCTGCAACTCCGGGCTGGAGGCGAACGAGGCCGCGATCAAGGTGGCGCGCAAGTACGGCCACGAGCGCGGCGTCGCCGAGCCGGCGATCATCGTCATGGAGAACGCGTTCCACGGCCGCTCGCTCGCCACGCTGTCGGCCACCGGCAGCCGCAAGGTGCAGGCCGGCTTCGAGCCGCTGGTGTCGGGGTTCGTGCGCGTGCCGCTCAACGACCTCGAGGCGGTGCGCCAGGTCGCCGAGCACAACCGGAACGTCGTCGCGGTGTTCATCGAGCCGATCCAGGGCGAAGGCGGCATCAACGTGTCGCGCCTGGAGTACCTGCGCGGGCTGAAGGAGATCTGCGAGCGCAAGGAGTGGCTGTTCATGTCCGACGAGGTGCAGTGCGGCCTCGGCCGCACCGGCAAGTGGTTCGTCTACCAGCACGCCGGGTTCCTGCCCGACGTGGTGCCGCTCGCCAAGGGCCTCGCCTCGGGCGTGCCGGTCGGCGCCTGCGTGGTCGGCGGCCGGGCGAAGGGCGTGTTCAAGCCCGGCAACCACGGCTCGACCTTCGGCGGCAACCCGCTCGCCATGACCGGCGTCGTGGCGACGATCGACACGATCAGGGAAGAAGGCCTGCTCGCCAACGCGGCGCGCGTCGGGGAGGTGATTCGAAACGGTCTTTCCCAAGTCCAGGGAATTTCGGAAGTGCGCGGCATGGGCCTGATGATCGGCGTCGAGCTCGGCCAGGCCTGCGGCGAGCTGGTGCGCCAGGCGCTCGACGCGGGCCTGGTGATCAACGTCACCGCCGACAGCGTGATCCGCCTGCTGCCGCCGCTCGTCATGAGCGAAGCCGAGGGCCGCATGGTGGTCGAGCGCCTCGCGCCCCTCGCCCGCGCCTTCCTCGAGCGCAGCACCCAGGCCCGGGCCGCGGCGCACTGAGGAAAACGAAGGCGGCGATGGCCTTGCGCCATTTTCTGCAGTTCAGGGACCTTTCGCGCGACGAGCTCGAGCACCTGTTCGCGCGCACGCGCTGGATCAAGGACAAGTTCAAGCGCTACGAGCGCTACTGGCCGCTCGAGGATAGAACGCTGGCGATGATCTTCGAGAAGCCCTCGACGCGCACGCGCATGTCGTTCGAGGCCGGCATGCACCAGCTCGGCGGCGCCGCGATCTACCTCTACACGCGCGACTCGCAGCTCGGGCGCGGCGAGTCGGTGGAGGACGCGGCGCAGGTGATCTCGCGCATGTGCGACGTCATCATGGTGCGCACCTTCGAGCAGGAGATCATCGAGCGCTTCGCCGGGTCGTCGCGCGTGCCGGTGATCAACGGCCTCACCAACGAGTACCACCCGTGCCAGATCCTGGCCGACGTGTTCACCTACGTGGAGGCCCGCGGCCCGATCCGCGGCCGCACCGTGGCCTGGATCGGCGACTCGAACAACGTCTGCAACACCTGGCTGCAGGCGGCGGCGCTGTTCGACTTCAAGCTCCACGTCTCCACGCCGCCCGGGTACGAGGTGGAGAAGGAAAGACTCACCGGGAACTGCGAGGCCTTCACGGATCCGATGCGCGCCGTGCGCGGCGCCGACCTGGTCACCACCGACGTCTGGACCTCGATGGGCTTCGAGGCCGAGAACGAGGAACGCCGGCGCGACTTCCAGGACTGGCAGGTCGACGCCGAGATGATGCGCGCGGCGGGCAAGGACGCGCTGTTCATGCACTGTCTGCCCGCGCACCGCGGCGAGGAAGTCGCCGCCGCGGTGATCGACGGCCCGCAGTCGGCGGTCTGGGACGAGGCCGAGAACCGGCTGCACACGCAGAAGGCGCTGCTGGAATTCCTGGTGATCGGCAACCAATGAGCATGAGAAAAGTCGTCCTCGCCTACTCGGGCGGCCTCGATACCTCGGTCATCCTCAAGTGGCTGCAGGACCGGTACGGCTGCGAGGTGATCACCTTCACCGCCGACATCGGCCAGGGCGGCGAGGTCGAGCCCGCCCGGAAGAAGGCAAGGAAACTTGGCGTTAAGCAAATCTTCGTGAAGGACCTGCGCGAGGAGTTCGTGCGCGACTTCGTGTTCCCGATGTTCCGCGCCAACGCGGTCTACGAGGGCGAATACCTGCTCGGCACCTCGATCGCGCGTCCTTTAATCTCGAAACATTTGATCGAGATTGCAAGGAAAACCAAGGCTGACGCCATCTCCCACGGCGCCACCGGCAAGGGCAACGACCAGGTGCGCTTCGAGCTCGGCGCCTACGCGCTGATGCCCGACGTGAAGATCATCGCGCCGTGGCGCGAATGGGACCTGCTGTCGCGCGAGAAGCTCCTCGCCTACGCCGAACGGCACGGCATCCCGGTGGATTTCAAGAAAAAGAAGGCAGGCGCGCCGTACTCGATGGACGCCAACCTGCTGCACGTCTCCTACGAGGGCGGCGTGCTCGAGGACCCGCAGTACGAGCCCGAGGAGTCGATGTGGCGCATCACGGTCTCGCCCGAGAAGGCGCCGGCGCGCCCCGAATACGTGACGCTCGGCTACCGCCGCGGGGACATCGTCGCGGTCAATGGACGGAAGCTGTCGCCCGCGAAAGCCCTTGCGGAACTGAACCGCATCGGCGGCCGCCACGGCGTCGGGCGGCTCGACCTGGTGGAGAACCGCTACGTCGGGATGAAGAGCCGCGGCTGCTACGAGACCCCGGGCGGCACCATCATGCTGAAGGCGCACCGCGCGATCGAGTCGATCACGCTCGACCGCGAGGTGCTGGCGCTCAAGGACGACCTGATGCCGCGCTACGCGCGCCTGGTCTACAACGGCTACTGGTTCAGCCCGGAACGCAGGCTGCTCCAGAAATTGATCGACGGGTCGCAACAAGACGTCAATGGCACGGTGCGGCTCAAGCTGTACAAGGGAACGGTGCTGGTGAGAGCGCGCGCCTCGCGCGACTCGCTGTTCGACCCCTCGATCGCCACGTTCGAGGACGACAAGGGCGCCTACAATCAGGCCGACGCCGCCGGCTTCATCCGGCTGAACGCGCTGCGCATGCGCATCGCTGCGAGAAGGGGTCGAAAATAAGGCAGTTCCTGGCCGCCCTGCTGTTCATCGCCACCCCGGCAGCGGCGGCTCCTTTCGCCGTGCAGCTCGGCGACACCCGCATCGGCCTCGACGCCCCGCCCGGCTTCGCCGACACCGGCTTCACCGGCTCGCCGCGGCTCGCGGAGCTCGCCGAGGCGCTGACCTCGGCGTCGAACCGCATCCTGCTGTTCGCGATCGCCGACGGCGACCTGCGCCGCTTCACGCAGGGCGACCCGCTCGAGCTGCGCCGTCACATGATGGTGGTGACGCCGCGCGGCCTGGAGCGCAGCCGCGTGAGCGAGAGCGAGTTCAAGGCGTTCGTGGCCGAATCGCTGCGCGGGCTGGGCGAGGCCCCGAAGAGCCTCGACTACCCCAGGCACCTCGACTCGCGCCCGACCGGCACCATGACCCTGCTCGCCGAGCTGCGCCGGGACGCCGACGTGGTCTCGGTGCTCCAGGGTACCCGCACCAAGGACGGCGGCATGTTCAGGCGCTCGGAATACATGCTGTCGACCGCCACGCTCCTGCTGGTGCGCGGCAAGGCGCTCAGCCTCTCGGTCTATACGCGCTACAAGGATCCCGCCGACCTCGACTGGATCCGCGTCACCACCGCGCGCTGGGTCGAGGAGCTGAAGCGGCTCAACCCGCGATGAACCGCGTGGTTCGCGGCATGATCGCCGACGTCGTGGCGTGGTACTGCATGCCTGCGCTGTTTCTGCTTGCGTGCGTCAGCCGGAGTTTCCTGCCCGCCGAGGCGGTCGTGCCGCACCTGCGCGTGGTCCTGGTGCCGCTGCTCGGGCTCGTGCTTTTCAGGCTGGTCGTGCCCGCACGCCTGGCGGCGGCGCTCGCGGCCTCGGCCCTGCTCGCGCTGATGGCCGCGTACTACGCGCTCGCGCTTATCGGGCTGCAGTCCTGGGGGCGCGTCGTCTCGTGGGACCTCATCCGCAGCTACGGCGCGCAGGCCCCGATGCTCCCCGACGCCCTCGACATCTCCCTGCCTCTCGCCGTGGCGGCGGCGGCGCTCGCCTGGTTCGCGCTGCTCGGCGCGGCCTGGGCGTACCTGCGCGTCTTCGACTGGACGGCGCTCCTGCGGCGCAGCGCGCGGCCGCCCATGTTCGCCCTCGCCGCGGGCGCGGTCGGCGCGGTCGGGGCGATCGAGCTGTACGCCTTCCTCGCGGCCCCGCCGACGCAGAAATCCGAGCCGCTGAGCCTGACGCTCCGACCCGAGGAGGGCGCGTGGGACTTCCAGCAGCACGTGATCGGCCGGCTGAAGGCGGCACAGCTCGACGCCGCGGAGGACGAGGCGCGCCGCGCTTATCGCCCCGCGGCGTCGGCCGAGCGCAGGAACGTGTTCCTGATCGTGGTCGATGCCCTGCGCCCGGACCACATGGGAATCTACGGCTACGCGCGCGACACCACGCCGAACCTCGCCCGCCTGGAGAAAGCGGGCATGCTGCGCAAGGCGGGCATGCGCGCCTCATGCAGCAGTTCCTTCTGCGGCCTGCTCAGCATCGCGGCCTCACGCTCGCTGCACGAGTTCTCGGTGCGCCCGATCACCCTGCACGAGGCGCTCAGGCGGCACGGCTATCGCACGCACATGATCCTGAGCGGCGACCACACGGCGTTCTACGGCCTGCGCAAGGCCTACGGCGAGCTCGACGAATACTTCGACGCCCGCGTCGCCGGCGCCGCGCGCTACATGAACGACGACCGCATCGTCCTCGAGCGCCTGGCGGCCTACCCGCGGTGGGACGGCCAGCCGGTGATGATCCAGTTCCACCTGATGGCCGCGCACCCGCTCGGCAGCCGCGAGGGCACGGCGCCGAAGTACGCCCCGGCGGCCAACTACGCGATGCGCCGCGATGCCGCTCCCGCCGGCGGCGCAGCCGAGCGCGCGGTCAACTTCTACGACAACGGCGTGCTGCACGCCGACGCCGTCATCCGCGGCATCCTCGGCACGCTCGAAGCCAAGGGGTACCTCGGCAACGCGCTGGTCGCGATCACCGCCGACCACGGCGAAGCGCTCGGCGAGCACGGCTTCTACCAGCACACGAACAGCGTGCGCGAGGAGATGCTGCGCATCCCCTTCGTGCTGCTGTCCTACGGCACCCGGGCCGCCGGCGCCCTCGACGGCGCGACGCTCGCTTCCCAAGTCGACATCGCGCCGACGATCCTCGCCGAGCTCGGAATGCCGCGGCCGGCGACGTGGAAGGGCGCGCCGCTGCACAGCCCCGTGGCGCGGGATTTCCTGCACTTCCAGGAGCGCTGGGAGATGGGGCTGTTCGACCTGCGCGACCCGCGCAACGTCTGGAAATACTGGATCAACGTGAAGACCGACGAGGAATACGCCTTCAACCTGACGCTCGACCCGGCCGAGAGCCGCAACGCGATCGGCGCCGCCGCGCCGCGGCAGAAGCGCGACTGGCGCCGGCAGGTGCTGGCCCGGGGCCCGCTCGACGCGCGGCGCAGGATGGGCGACCCCGACGAGCCCTGAGCCGCCCATGCCCTCTTTCGACATCGTCTCCCAGGTCGACCGCCAGGAAGTGAAGAACGCGGTCGAGCAGTCCAACAAGGAGATCACCAACCGCTTCGACTTCAAGGGCTCCGACGCGCGCGTAGTAGAAGAAATGAGGCAAACCTCCCTCGCGCTGGTCGTTTACGCCGACGACGAGTTCAAGCTCGGCCAGGTGCTCGACGTGCTGCGCGCGCGCCTGGCGAAGCGCGGCGTCGACGTGCGCGCGCTCGAGCCGGGCGCGGTGGAGAGAATCTCGGGCGACAAGGTGAAGCGCCCGGTCACGGTGAAGGTCGGCGTGCCGCAGGAAAAGGCGAAGCACATCCAGAAGCTCATCAAGGACTCGAAGCTAAAGGTCGCCGCCTCGATCCAGGGCGACGCGGTGCGGGTGTCAGGGACGAAGAAGGACGACCTGCAGGCGGCGATCCAGCTGGTGAGGAAGGCGGTCACCGACCTTCCCCTCCAGTTCATCAATTTCAGAGACTAGCCGGGAGACTGCGGCTCCAGCGGTCGTAGATCCGGTCGGCGACCTGGTGCAGCCGCTCGAGGCGCGCATCGAGGTCCTTTTCGATCTCCGCGGGCTGCTGCACCGCCGGGCTCCTGCGGTGCTCGCGGATTTCGTCGCCGCCGGTGCCGATCCAGGTGCGCACCAGCTCCGGGGTCATCTCGACGTGGCACTGCATGCCGATGTGCCGGCCCAGCGCAAACGCCTGGTTGGCGCAATGCTCGCCTTCCAGGATGCGCGTCGCCCCGGGCGGGATGCTGAAGGTCTCGCCGTGCCACTGGAACGCCTGGAACGCCTGCAGGCCGCCGAGCCATTCGCGCGCCACGCCGTTGTCGGCGACCCGCACCTCGCCCCAGCCGATCTCGCGCACCGGGCTGGCGCGCACCGCGCCGCCGAACGCCCTCGACATCAGCTGCCCGCCGAGGCAGTGCCCGATCAGCGGCACGTCCTGGCGCACCGCGCCGCGCAGCAGCTCGAGCAGCGGAATAATCCACGGCAGGTCGTCGTTCGCGCTCATGGGGCCGCCCATGACCGCCAGGCCGGCGAAGCCGCGCGCGTCGCGCGGCAGCGCCTCGCCCTGGTCGAGGGCCACGAGTTTCCACGGAATCGAGCGCCGCTCGAGATAGGTGGCAAAATAGCCCGGCCCCTCGGTGCGCGCGGTTCTGAAAATGCCAACAGGCTTCATGATCCGTATTATTGCAATTCTCCTCGCCCTTAACTGCGGCCTTGTTTCGCCCCCTAGCGCGGCGGCCGACATCGCCCTCATCGGAGTGATCGGCGACAAGGCGGCGGTGTTCGCGATTGACGGCGGCGAGCCAAAAACGGTCAAGGTCGGCCAGAAGTGGAGCGGCATCACCGTGATCGCGGTCGAGCGCGGGCAGGCGACCATCGAGATCGACGGCAAGCGCCGCACCCTGAAGCTCGGCCAGCATCACCGCAGCGGCGCGGTGGCCGCGAGCAGCCGCGAAAAAGTCACGCTGGCCGCCGACAGCCGCGGCATGTTCCTCGCCGAGGGGGCGATCAACGGAATCACCATGCGCTTCATGGTGGATACCGGCGCGACCTACGTGGGCATGTCGGCGCGCGACGCCGTGCGCCTGGGGATCGACTTCCAGAAGGGCCGCCCGGTGATGATGCAGACCGCCAACGGCAGGGTGATGAATTACTTGGTCAAGCTCGATCGCGTGAAGCTCGGCGAGATCGAGCTCACCGGCGTCGAAGGCGTGGTCGGCGAGCAGGACATGCCCTTCGTGCTGCTTGGCATGAGCTTCCTCAACCGGCTCGAGATGCAGCGCGACGGCGCGTCCATGACCCTGATCCGGAGGTTTTGAAAATCGGGGTCAGAGCCCGATTTCCTTCAGCTACGCGTCGCCGGAAATCGGGCTCTGACCCCGATTTTCATTTCCCAGGTACTAGCGGCACGAACCGCACCGGCAGCACCCGTTTCTCGTCCACCCCGCCGTCGGCGCGCTTGGTGAGGAGCTTCAGGTACTGGATCTCGCCCGCGCCTCCCACCGGGATCACCATGCGCCCGCCGGTCCTGAGCTGGTCGACGAGCGCCTGCGGCACGCGCGGCGCCGCGGCGGTCACCACGATGCCGTCGAACGGCGCCTTCTCCGGCCAGCCGGCGTAGCCGTCGCCGATGCGTATTTCGATATTGCCGTAGCCGAGTTCTTCCAGACGCTTCGCCGCGGTCCTCCCCAACGATTCGATAATCTCAATGGAAAAAACCCTCGAGACGACCTCCGCGAGCACCGCCGCCTGGTAGCCCGAGCCGGTGCCCACCTCGAGCACCACATCGCCAGGCTTCGGATTCAGCAAATCGGTGGAGATCGCGACGATGTAGGGCTGGGAGATCGTCTGCCCGCTGCCGATCGGCAGCGGGTGATTGCGGTAGGCGCGGCCCTGCTCGCTCATCGGCACCAGCCGGTGGCGCTCCACCTTGCCCATGGCGGCGCGCACCGCGGGCGACATCCGCGCGAAGCCGGTCTCCGCGCGGGTCTCGGCGTACATCGCCTCCACCTCCGACACCATGCGCGCGCGCTGCGCGGCGAAATCCTGTGCTTCAGCGGGGGAAAGGCCGAGCATCGCCGCGCAGAAAACCGCTACCGCCCGCGTTTGTCCCTCTCGATCAGGGCGTAGGCGCTGTGGTTGTGGATCGACTCGAAGTTCTCGGACTCCACCACGTAGCGCGTGATGCGCTCGTCGAGGTTGAGCAGCGCGGCGACGTCGCGCACCATGTCCTCGACGAACTTCGGGTTGTCGTAGGCGCGCTCGGTGACGTACTTCTCGTCGGGCCGCTTGAGCAGGCCGTAGAGCTCGCTCGAGGCCTGCTTCTCGACCAGGTCGATGATCTCCTCGATCCACACGAAGTCCTTGGTGTGGGCGGTGACCGTGACGTGCGAGCGCTGGTTGTGCGCGCCGTAGTCGGAGATCTTCTTCGAGCAGGGGCAGAGGCTCGTCGCCGGCACCAGCACCTTCATGGCGAAGTAGCGCTCCCCCTTCAGGACCTGGGCGATGAAGGTCACCTCGTAGTCCATCAGGCTCTTCACGCCGGACACCGGCGCCGCCTTGTCGACGAAGTACGGGAAGGTCATCTCGATGCGGCCTTCCTTGGCCTCGAGCTTGTCGACCATCTCCTGCAGCATCACCTGGAAGGTCTCGACCGTGATCTCGCGCTCGTGCGCGTTCAGGATCTCGACGAAGCGCGACATGTGCGTGCCCTTGAACTGGTGCGGCAGGCCGACGTACATGTTGAAGGTGGCGATGGTGTGCTGCACCCCGCCCGAGCGCTCCATGATCTGCACCGGGTGGCGGATCGCCTTGATGCCCACCTTGTCGATGGCGAGCTTGCGCGAGTCCGGGGTGGCCTGGACGTCGGGGATGTTCTGCAGGTCGCGTGCTTTCATGGGCTCGATTTTAACATCCGACTAAATTACTCGGACATTATGTTCTGCGCATCACGTCCTCAATGGACTTCTGGATGCCTTGGGCATCCAGCCCTACCGAGGCAAGCAGCCTGCCCGGGTCGCCGTGGTCGATGAAGCGGTCGGGCAGCCCCAGCAGCAGGACTTTGGTTTTGTCTTTTGAAAGAACCTCGCATACCGCGGACCCAGCCCCGCCCATCACCTGATGCTCTTCCACGGTGACCAGCAGCTCATGGGTTTCGGAAATCCGTTTGATCAAAGCCGTGTCGATCGGCTTGACGAAGCGCATATTGACCACGGTGGCATCGAGGGCTTCGCCCGCCTCGAGCGCCGGTTTCAGCATCGAGCCGAAGGCCAGGATGGCCACGTTTTTGCCTTTGCGAACAGCGACTGCTTTTCCAACTTCAAGAGCAGTCATCTCCTTGACCGTCTCGCCCAGCGCCGCGCCGCGCGGATAGCGCACCGCCGCGGGGCCGTCGATGCCGAGCCCGGTGTACAGCATGTTGCGGCACTCCTGCGCATCCGAAGGCGCCATCACGGTCAGGTTCGGCACCGTGCGCAGGTAGGCGTAGTCGAACGCGCCGTTGTGGGTCGCGCCATCGCCGCCGACTAGGCCGCCGCGGTCGAGCGCGAACAGCACCGGCAGGTTCTGGATCGCGACGTCGTGGATCAGCTGGTCGTAGCCGCGCTGCAGGAAGGTGGAGTAGATCGCGAGCACCGGCCGCATGCCCTCGCACGCGAGCCCCGCGGCGAAGGTGACCGAATGCTGCTCGGCGATGCCGGCGTCGAAGTAGCGCTCCGGGAAGCGCTCGGAGAAGGCGACCATGCCCGAGCCCTCGCGCATCGCCGGCGTGACCGCCACCAGGCGCGCGTCGCGCGCGGCCATGTCGCACAGCCAGTCGCCGAAGACCTGCGAATAGGTCGGCTTGCCGCCGCTCGCCTTCTGCAGCCCCTCGGCCGGGTTGAACTTGCTCGGGCCGTGGTAGGCGATCGGGTCTTCCTCGGCGAGCTTGTAGCCCTGCCCCTTGCGCGTGATGACGTGCAGGAACTGCGGCCCCTTCAGCTTCTTGATGTTGGTGAGGGTGGGAATGAGCGCGTCGAGGTCGTGGCCGTCGATCGGCCCGATGTAGTTGAAGCCGAACTCCTCGAACAGCGTCGAGGGCGTCACCATGCCCTTCACGTGCTCCTCGGCGCGCCGCGCCAGCTCCCATACGCCGACGCGCTTCAGCAGGTGCTCGCTCGCGCGCCGCGCAGTCGAGTAGATGCGCCCGGAAAGCAGGCGCGCCAGGTAGTTGGTCAGCGCCCCGACCGGCGGCGAGATCGACATCTCGTTGTCGTTCAGGATCACGAGCAGGCTCACGTCCATGGCGCCGGCGTTGTTCATCGCCTCGTAGGCCATGCCCGCCGACATCGCGCCGTCGCCGATCACCGCTATGCAGTGCCTCTTGTCCCCCTTCAGCTTCGACGAAACTGCCATTCCGAGCGCGGCCGAAATCGACGTCGACGAGTGCGCCGTGCCGAAGGTGTCGTACTTCGACTCGGCGCGCCGCGGGAAGCCCGAGATACCGTCGAGCATGCGCAGCCGCGCCATCGCCTCGCGCCGGCCGGTGAGGATCTTGTGCGGGTAGGTCTGGTGGCCGACGTCCCAGACGATGCGGTCCTCGGGCGTGTCGAACACGTAGTGCAGCGCGATCGTCAGCTCGACGGTGCCGAGGTTGGACGAGAGGTGGCCGCCGGTCTTCGACACCGACTCGAGCACGTAGGCGCGCAGCTCCGTGGCGAGCTGCGCGAGCTGCCTGCGCTCGAGCGTGCGCAGCTGCGCGGGCTCGTCGATCGACTTGAGGAGCGCGTACCCGGTCGGGTTGCCGCCGTCGGCCGGCAGCTCGTGCGGGATGGCGGTCATGCCTAGAATTTTCGCAGAACGATGAAGTCGGCGAGCTCGCCCAGGCGCCGCGCCCGGTCGATGCCCGCGAGCGCCGCGTGGGCTTCGCCGCGCAGCTCCTCGGCCAGCGCGCGCGCGCGCGCCAGGCCCATCGCCGAGACGTAGGTCGGCTTGCCCTGCTTCGAGTCCTTGCCCGCGGTCTTGCCGAGCGTGGCGGTGCTACCGTCGTAGTCGAGCACGTCGTCGACCACCTGGAACGCGAGGCCGATGGCTTTGGCGTACTTGTCCAGCTTCTGCTTCTCCGCCCCGGAGATCGTTCCGCATGAAAAACCCAGGAGCACCGCCGCCCGTATCAGCGCGCCGGTCTTGTGGATGTGCATGAACTCGAGCTCGGGAAGCGCGAGCTGCTTCCCGGTCGACTCGAGGTCGATACTCTGGCCGCCCGCCATGCCGCGCGAGCCGGCGGCCGCGGCGAGGGTCTTCACCATCTCGAGCTGCAGCCCTGCGTCGTCGGCGAGCTTGTGTTCCGATATCAGTTGAAAGGCCAGGGATTGCAGAGCGTCGCCGACGAGCAGCGCGGTCGCCTCGTCGTACTGCACGTGCAGCGTGGGCTTGCCGCGCCGCAGCACGTCGTCGTCCATGCAGGGAAGGTCGTCGTGCACCAGCGAATAGGCGTGGATCAGCTCGACCGCCGCGGCCGCGACCTCGAGCCGCTCGGGCGCGGCGCGCGACACCTCGCCCGCGGCGAACACCAGCAGCGGCCGCACGCGCTTGCCGCCTTCGAGCGTCGCGTAGCGCATCGCCTCGTGCAGCCGTGCGGGAGCGACGTGCGCTGCCGGCAGCAGATGCGCGAGCACCGTCTCCATGCGCGTTTGGACGCCGCCCATCCAGGCCTGGAAATCCGTTTCAGCGATCTTCACTGTCCTCTGGGGCAACTTTTTCCAGCGGTTTCAGGACTTCTCCCTCGAGGATCTTGACCTGCTGCTGGGCCGCCTCCAGCTTCTGCTGGCAGAAACGCGCAAGCTCGAGCCCGCGCTTGTGGGTGGCGAGCGCCTGCTCGAGCGACAGCTCGCCGCTTTCCATGCGCGCGACGATTTTTTCCAGCTCGGCGAGCGCTTGCTCGAAATCGAGCTTGGCGTCGCCTGCTTCTGCGCGGCTTTTTGCGCTCGATTCGTGCTTGCTCATCGTTTGCTAAAATACTGTTTTTCTAAGGGCTTTACAACGCATGGCGGACGTTGCACGACTCAGGCAGCTCAGGCCGGCGAGCTGCCAGCTGCCGGTCTCCTGGTATTTCGACCCGGAGATCTTCGCGCAGGAGAAGCGGCTTCTGTTCCAGTCCGGCCCGAACTACGTCGGCCACGAGCTGATGGTGCCGAACCGCGGCGACTGGCACACGCTCGCGTGGATGGACCACGCCAAGGTGCTGGTTCGAAACGAAGGCGGGGTCAAGCTCCTCTCCAACGTCTGCCGCCACCGCCAGGCGATCATGCTGGAAGGCCGCGGCAATGCCGAGAACATCGTCTGCCCGGTGCACCGCTGGACCTACGACCTGAAGGGCGAGCTGCTCGGCGCGCCGGGCTTTCCCGAGAGCCCCTGCGTCAAGCTTCACTCCACGCCGCTCGAGCGCTGGAACGGGCTGCTGTTCGCCGGCCCGCGCGACCCGGCAAGCGACCTTGCGAAGATCACCACCGCCGCCGACTGGGACTTCGGCGGCTACGTGCTCGACTCGGTGCGCATCGACGAATACGACATCAACTGGAAGACCTTCATCGAGACCTACCTCGAGGTCTACCACGTCGACTTCTTCCACCCGGGCCTGGGCAACTTCACCGACTGCGACAATTTCACGGTCGACTACGGCCCTGACTACTCGGTGCAGATCGTCGAGGCGAAGTCCGGGCTGGCGCGGCCGGGGACGCCGACCTACCGGCGCTGGCACGAAGCCTGCCTCAAATACCTCGATGGCCGCGAGCCGAAGCAGGGCGCGCTGTGGATGACCTATTACCCCGGGCTGATGCTCGAGTGGTACCCGAACGTGCTCATGGTGTCGCACCTCATCCCGCGCTCGCCGGCGCGCACCACCAACGTGGTCGAGTTCTACTACCCCGAGGAGATCGCGCTGTTCGAGCGCGAGTTCGTCGAGGCGCAACAGGCCGCCTACGCCGAGACCGCGATCGAGGACAACGAGATCTGCGCGCGCCTCGACCGCGGCCGCCGCGCGCTCTACGAGCAGGGCCTCGACGACGCCGGCCCGTACCAGTCCCCGATGGAAGACGCGGAGGTTCACTTCCATGAGTGGCTCCACCAGCGACTTTGCAAATAGGAGTCTGGTCAGCACCGAAGAGTTGGCTGCCAACTTTCAAAAATGGCGCGTCTTCGATTGCCGCCACGACCTCGCCCAGCCTGATCTCGGCGAGCGGCAGTACCGCGAAGGACACATCCCGGGCGCGCGGTTCGCCCACCTCGACCGCGACCTGTCGGGGCGCAAGACCGGGAAGAACGGCCGCCATCCCCTGCCCGAGCCGCAGGACTTCGAGAGATGGCTCGAGAAAACGGGACTCACGCCCAAGGACCGGGCGGTGTGCTACGACGCCGGGCCGGGCGCGATGGCCGCGCGCCTGTGGTGGATGCTGCGCTGGATCGGCCACGAGAACGTCGCCGTCCTCGACGGCGGCTTTGCCAAATGGACCAAGGAAGGACGCCCGGTCGCGATCGACGTGCCGCTTTTCACGCCCTTCAACTACCCGATCAAGGTTCGCAACGATCTTGCCGTGGGCGTCGGCGACGTAGCCAGCAATCTCAAAACGCTATTTCTTCTCGACGCCCGCGCCCCCGCCCGCTATCGCGGCGAGCAGGAGCCGATCGATCCGGTCGCGGGCCGCATCCCGGGCGCAGGCAATCGCTTCAACAGCGACAATCTTTCGGCCGAGGGGGTGTTCAAAGACAAGGAATCCCTTCAGAAAGACTTCCAGGCAATCCTCGGCAGCCGCCAGCCCTCCGAGGTCATCCACTACTGCGGCTCGGGCGTCGCCGCCTGCCACAACCTTCTCGCCATGGAGATCGCCGGCCTCAAGGGCGGCAAGCTCTACGCCGGCTCCTGGAGCGAGTGGAGCGCCGACCCGAAGCGGCCGAAGAGCGAGGGTAGAGAAGGATGACATGCCGATTACAACTTGGCGCCTTATAAACCGCCTTTTGTCATCAACTTTACGTTAAGCGCTACGCTGCCATGCAAACCGATAGACGCGTCTTTGTCGCCGGATTGGTTTTCGGAGTGCTCATCGCGCCCTGTTCGAGCTGGGCACAGCAACCTACCAAGCCGCGTCGAATCGGATGGCTTGGTTTCACGTCGCTGCCCGAGGCAAAGGAGGTAATAGACTCGTTTCGACATGGATTGCGCGAGCACGGATGGAACGAAGGTGCAGACGTAGTGATCGAGTTCCGCTTTGCTCACGGGACACCTGATCGCCTTCCCAAGCTGGCCCGCGAGCTCGTGCGCGCGAAAGTCGAAGTCATGATCACGCCAACGGAGACAATTGCGATTGCGGCAAAACAGGCTGGCGTGATGATTCCGATCGTCATTGGGTCGTCCGCGGATCCGGTGGCGACGGGTCTGATCGAGAGCCTCGCGCGCCCCGGCGGGAATATCACAGGGTTCAGCATGTCCGCCACGGTGCTTGCCGGCAAGCGCTTGGAGCTGTTACGCGAAGTGTCGCCTACGCTTTCCCGTGTGGCGGTGATCTGGAACGAAGAAGATCGTGGCAAAACGCGCGAGTTTTCAGAAACGAAGATGGCCGCGCGTTCCCTAGGCGTTACAGTGCAGGCTCTTCCAATTCGCGGCCCCGATCCCGCTCTCAAGCTTGCATTTCTGTCCGCGCGAACCGAACGGACGCAGGCCGTGATCGTACTAGGAGAAACGCTTACGTTTCGTCATCGCCGTGAGATCTCCGCGCTCGCAAAAGAAAATCGCGTCCCCACGATATGGGAGGGAAACATCTTTATGGATGCCGGTGGGTTAATGTCCTACGGACCAGACATCCTTGACAAGTTTCGCCGCGTGGCCGGCTACGTGGACAAAATTCTCAAAGGAAGACGACCGGCGGATCTCCCGGTGGAGCAACCGACAAAATTCGAGTTCGTCGTCAATTTGTCAACCGCGCGGATCTTGGGGCTAACGCTTTCGCCTTCGCTCCTGTTGCGCGTCGACAGGATCATTGAGTAGGACTGCGCCAGCGGGTGAACCATGCGGGTGCTCACGAAAAACTGCGAACCTACGAATTGAGTGAGGCAGCGCTTAACCATTTGCCGCAACCGACGCGCTGAAGCGCGCGGCTGGGCGAAACGTTAGAAGGCGCTGTCAACGCGAGGCGCGGACCGACGTTGATCCATGAATCCCAATGTCCGAACTCGATCGCCTGAAGGAACAGCTCGTTTACCTTAGGTTCTGGCTCGGGATAATGGTTGTCACTGAAATCACCTTGGTTGGCTGGCTGATTTCCACGTCCATAAGCTCAAACGCAACGCTCTGGTTTATCGGCGCATTCGGCGCTGTTCTGCTCGGGAGTGGCATTTTTCTTGTGCATCGGCAAATCGAGCGTCGTATCGATCAAATGGGTAAACTGTAGCCATGGAGCTTCTCCCCGGCATCATCCTCCTCGCCGTTGTGGTGCTCTTCGTCGGCATCGCACTTGATGCCGCATACCGCAAGTAGCGCCTTGTAACAGCGCGTTGTTGACCGACGCCAAGCTTCCCCTGATTTAGTTGACACCTCGGCCTAACGGCTGGAGGTGTGTTGTGGCGAAGGCAAGTCTCCGGTTACTTCAACGGCGGTTCGGCGTTTCCGGGAAGCGGTAGCCCCGCATTGTTGAGCACCATCGCCATGAGTGTGTAGTAGCCGTTGAGCGCGATCAGCTCGAGCGCGCCGTCGAGGCCGAAGCGCTTTTCGATCGCGGCGAATGCCGCATCCCCTGCCCGCCCCGTGGCGTGGACTTCCCGGCAGAAGGTGTAGACGGCCCTTTCTTCCTCGGAAAGACCTGATGGCTCACGATTGCCGGCGATGGATTCCACTGCTTCCTTGTTCAAACCGACCTCCAGCGCGAGCTTGGAGTGCATCACCCACTCGTGCTGGCAGGTCCAGCGCCGCGCGGTGACCAGCACCGCCAGTTCCTTGAGGCGCGGCGGGAGCTTGCCTTGCCAGCGCAGGTGCTCGCCCAGCTTCTGCAGCTTGCTGGCGAGCTCGGGGTTGTGGAGCAGCGCGATGAAGGGGCCGCGCACTTCGCCGCGCGGCCCGGCGGCGATTTCGGCCGCGACTTCGCGCTGTCTTGAAGTCATGGCTTCCCCGGCCAGGCGGGGAAAACGCGGTTCCTGTGTCATCCTTGCCCGATGATGGCGGACGCAATCCTTGTCGTCCACTTCCTGATCGTGCTGTTCATCGTCGGAGGCCTGGTCCTGGTGTGGATCGGCGCGGCGCTCGGCTGGGGCTGGGTGCGCAATCCCTGGTTCCGCTACGTGCACCTCGGCGCCATTGGCTTCGTCGCCGCCGAGGCGCTGCTCGGCGTGATCTGTCCCCTGACGGTCTGGGAAGACATGCTGCGCGGGGGCGGGCGGGCCGAGTCGTTCGTCGGCCGCTGGGTGCGCTACTTCCTCTTCTACCAGGCGCCGGAATGGGTGTTCACGACGCTGTATGTCGCCTGGACGCTCGCTAGCCTCGCCACTATGCGGCTGGTGCCCCCAAGGCGCGGCCGGGCGGCGATTGACCCCGATTGCTCGAACGAGTAGCGTTCGTGGGTCGCTTCGCTCCACTGTTCCAGGAAGAAGAATAATGCTGACAACTTGGCTGCTCAACACGGTCGGAACCTTCGCTACTACCGTCGGCGCCCTCTTGATATTCCTGTACCTGTGGAGATCTCCACGCTTTGCGGAACACTGGCTTTCGCCGGAAGGGAAGCAAGCCTACGCTAGACACAGACGCCTGCTGACCGTTGGCGTTGGTCTCCTTGCTGCCTGGCTGGTACTCCAATACTTGGCGATGATCGTCCTGTAGGTCGAGCGGGTAAAAAAAGGGGTCAGAGCAATTTTTCCGCCGGTGACGGCGGCAAGACGAGAATTTTTACGCTGGCGACATTACGGCTCGTTCCGCCCAGGAAAAGAGCTGCCTGAAGACCTCCTCGCGGATCTCGGGGCGCGACAGGGTAAGGTCGTGCGTCGCGCCGGGGAACGCGAGCACCGTGACCTCGGGCCCGAGCGTGCGCGACCAGCGCGCGATATGCCGCCAGTCGAGCACCAGGTCGGCCTCGTCCGAATGCATCGCGAGCACCGGCAGGCGCAGGTCGAGGCCGCCGTGCACCCTGGCGTGGGCGTCGCCGATCGCGCCGAGCCAGCCGCAGTACACCGCGAAGCCGGGCACCGGCTTGAGGGCGGTATCGAACTGCCAGCCCTGGTCGAGCAGCGCCTGGGTGTAGTCGGGGTGCAGCGCCTTCGGGTCGTTGAGGAACGGGAAGAAGCGCCCGAGCGCCGCCGCGATATGTACCTGCGTGCGGCGCCAGTGGGGCAGGTTCCAGTCGAAGAACGGGCTGTTCAGCCACAGCGCCTGGACGCGGCTGCGGTGCGGTCCCTCGTGCGCGTACAGCGCGGCGAACAGGCCCCCGGTCGAGTGCCCGGCGAGCAGCACCGGCTCGCCGATGACGTCGAGCGCGCGCGTGATGTCCGGGTAGTACTCGGCGACGCTCTTGCAGAAGTTGGCATGCTGGTGCGGCCTGAGCGAACGCCCGTACTTGCGCAGGTCGATCGCGTAGAAGGCGTAGCCCTCCATCGCGAAGCGCTCGGCGACGTGGCGCTGGAAGAAGTAGTCGTTGAAGCCGTGGATCCAGAGCACCGCGCCGCGCGGCGCCTCGCCCGCGGGCAGGCGCACGAGCGTCGCCAGCACGCGGCCGTCGTAGTCGTCCGGGAACTCGAGCTCGAGCGCCTCGAACCCGGGGAGGCAACGGTCAGGCTGCCAGGCCTTCATGGCGCGAGAGTGCCCAACGCACGTGCTCCCTGACCAGCGCGGAGGGATGGTCCGCGCGGGCGCGCAGCGCGGCCAGCACGTGTGACGAAGCCGGCGCATTGCCCAGCCCCACCGCCAGGTTGCGCAGCCAGCGCTCGTAGCCGATGCGCCGGATCGGCGAGCCGCGCATGCGTTCGTCGAACTCGGCCTCGGTCCACGCGAACAATTCGACCAGAGTCGCGCGATCCAGGCCGTTGCGGGTCTCGAAGTCTTTTTCAACAGTCAATTTCGCGAATCGGTTCCACGGACAAACCGTCTGGCAGTCGTCGCAGCCGTACACCCGGTTGCCGATCAGCGGCCGCAACTCCTCCGGGATCGCGCTCTTGTGCTCGATGGTCAGGTAGGAGATGCAGCGCCGCGCGTCGAGCCGGTACGGCCCGCGGATCGCCTGGGTCGGGCAGACGTCGATGCAGCGTTCACAGGTACCACACGAATTAGCCACGGGCTCGTCCACGGGGAGTTGAACATCACAGTAGATCTCCCCCAGGAAGAACCACGACCCCGCGTCTCGGTGCAGGAGCAGCGTGTGCTTGCCCCGCCAGCCGATGCCGGCGCGCGCGGCGAGCTCCACCTCCATCACCGGCGCCGAGTCGGTGAACACGCGGTAGCCGAACTCGCCGATCTCGCCGGCGATGCGGTCGCAGAGCTTCTGCAGCCGGTCGCGCAGCACCTTGTGATAATCCCGGCCCCTCGCGTAGCGGGCTATGTTTGCTCTTTCCGGATCTACCAAAATTTCCTGAGGCTCGTCATTCAGGTAGTCCATGCGGCACGAAATGACGCGCAGCGTGCCGGGCTTGAGCTCTGCCGGGCGCGCGCGGAGCGCGCCGTGGCGCGCCATATACTCCATCTCGCCATGCCAGCCCTGCGCCAGCCATTCGAGGAGCCGCGGCTCGGCCGCGGAGAGGTCCGCGTCGGCGATGCCGACCGCCTGGAAACCCAGTTCCCGCCCCCAGCGCTTGATGCTCGAGCTTAGGCTGCCCGACGCGGCGTCAACCCTCCGCCTGGGCGAGGCGTTGGCTGTGGGAGTAGCGCCTGGACGGGTGCTATTCATCTCGGGTGACTTGGGAGCGGGAAAGACTACGCTGGTCAGGGGGCTGCTGCGGGGGCTGGGCCATGCCGGACGGGCCAAGAGCCCGAGCTACGCCTTGGTTGAACCTTATGACCTTTCGAGATTACACTTATATCACTTTGATTTCTATCGCTTCAAGGATCGGTCGGAATGGCTGAACTCCGGCTTCCGGGAGCACTTCAACCCGGACTCGGTTTGCGTGGTCGAGTGGCCGGAAAAAGCCGGGGACCTGCTTTCGCCGCCGGACCTGCACATCACGTTGACGTTCGAGGGAGAAGGCCGGCGCGCGCGGCTGGAAGCGCTCTCCGAGGCTGGCAAGGCCTGGCTCTCCTCCTTGCCTTCTTCGTAGGGGCGGCTGAAGCCCAGGTTCTGTCGGCGCGCATCTGGCCCGCGCGCGACTACACCCGCCTCACTGTCGAATCGAAGGAGAAGCTCGAGTACACGATCTTCAGCGTCAAGGACCCGGAGCGCCTGGTCCTCGACCTGCATGCGAGCGAGCTGCCGCCCGCGCTCGCCGAGCTGGAGGGCAAGGTCGCTGCCGAGGACCCGTACATCCAGGGCCTGCGCGTCGCGCGCAACCGGCCCGGCGTCATCCGCCTCGTTCTCGACCTCAAGTCCGAGGTGAAGCCGCAGATCTTCACGCTAGCGCCGATCGCCGAGTACGGCTACCGCCTGGTGCTCGACATCCACCCGCTCGTGCCGGTCGACCCTCTTGCTTTGCTCATAGAACAAACACAACAACGGCCTTCGGCCCCAGCCAGGCCCGGCGTCGCGCGCCTCGCCACCATCGTCATCGACCCGGGGCACGGCGGCGAGGACCCCGGCGCGCTCGGCCGCCGCGGCACGCGCGAGAAAGACGTCAACCTCACCATGGCGAGGCGCCTGAAGGCGCTGATCGACGCCGAGCCGAACATGCGCGCCCTCCTCACCCGCGACGGCGACTACTTCCTCTCGCTCGGCGCGCGCGTCGAGAAGGCGCGCGCGGTCAAGGCCGACCTGTTCGTCTCGATCCACGCCGACGCCTTCATCCGGCCGAACGTGCGCGGCTCCTCGGTGTTCGCGCTGTCCGAGAAACGCGCCACCTCCGAAGCCGCGCGCTGGCTCGCCAACAAGGAAAACGAAGCCGATCTGATCGGCGGCGTGAGCCTCGAGCGCAAGGACAAGTACCTCGCGCAGACCCTGCTCGACCTGTCGCAGACCGCGACCATCGACCACAGCCTGCGCCTGGGCAACTCGGTGCTCTCGCGCCTCGGCTCGGTCAACACCCTGCACAAGGCCAGCGTCGAGCAGGCGGGCTTCGCCGTCCTCAAGGCCCCCGACGTTCCCTCAATCCTGGTGGAGACCGCGTTCATTTCCAACCCGCAGGAAGAAAAGCGCCTGAACGACGAGAAGTACCAGGACAAGCTCGCCCGCGCCATCCTCGAGGGCATCCGCGAGTACATCGCCAAGCACCCCCCGCGCCCGCACGGACCGGTGACTGCTTTGCCACTACCCGTGGCGTTGCGCAACTAACCCGGCGGGCAGCGAAAAACTTCCTCGCTGCTGCCGCGCCGGCGCGGTCGTCAGACTCTCTTCTCGAGAATGAAGCTGAGCACGAGAAGTGTCGCCGGCCAAAGTCCAACGAAGATTCCCCAGCGTTCCGCGTGAGCTTCCTGCAGCGCCGCCTTCAGCGCGGGATCGGTGATCTTGCTGAGGACATGCCGTCCGAGCTCGAGTTGCGGCCCGAAAAACCACACCAGCCACGACAGCGGGATCGAAAGCAATCCGGCCCAGAACAGGACTTGCGATAGCGTTTGCATGCCGTCCTCCTTCCGTTAAGGCGCAACCAACTCTGGTTTGACGTCATCCCGCATCATCATTCCGGTTGAGGCGCGTGCGACCTCGGCAGGGGCGTCGGCACGCGAGACATTTTCGAGCGTTGCCTCGAACACCGCCCCGGGCGGCAGCAGCATGCGTTCCCGATAGGCCGCTGTGCCGGAAATCGACGCGCCGGCGAACGCGGGCGCATTCGTCGCGCCGAGTGCCGTTGCCGCGATCACGCCGATTGCCAGAAGTTGCCCCCAGCCTTTATATCATTGCGCTGCCCGACCGGCGAGACGAAACGCCCAGACACACAGCGCCCCGGCCGCGAACATCGCTAGCCAGGATATCCAGCTCGGTACCGCCCAGCCCGCCACCTGAGCGGGCCAATCCAGAAACAGCCTGACAGCGTGGACGAGCGCAATCACGCCAAAGACAACGCCAGAAATCCAAAGGTAAGCTCGCATATTGTCGTTTCCTCTCGACCAGTCCGGCTATAGGGTGCGAACGATTTTCTACTTCTTCGCGCCACTCATCTTTCTCAGGTAGTCCTGAGCTTGTTGCTTATCCGCCGGGTGCACAGCGTCGGCATTGGCAGCGGCCTGCAACGCTTTCCTTGCTTCGTCGTAGTTGCCTCGCTCAAATTGAAGTACGCCGATCCATACCTGCGCGCCGCCGCGGTCATTAGGGTGGGCGCCGCCGATTATCAGCACCTTTGAATATGCCAGCAGAGCGTCATTATTCTTGCCTTGTTCGCGAAGAAGATACGCGCTCCACATCTGTGCGCCTCCCCGGTCATGCGGGTGCGCGCCCGTCATGGCGGAGACCTCGGCATACTTCCTTGCGGCCTCGCCTGTAGCGCCTTTTTCCCGCAGGAGATGGGCAACCCAGAGTGCCGCCCCGCCGCGATCGTGCGGGCTGGCCTTCGCGTGATTCGCGACACGCTGGTACGCTGCCAGCGCATCATCGCGCTTGCCGTCCTGCCGGAGCTTGTGCGCGGCCCTCAGCTCTGCCGCCGGGTCGAGCGGTTTTTGTTGCGCACTCGCCATTGGAAGAACGAAACTCAGCACCAAGGGCAAAAGCACGTATCGCATTCGGCCCTCCTCCATTGCGGTTAAACGTCCGGCTTCAGGCGCGCGCCGCTTGCGGCGCGTCGCACTGCGAGCCGTTGTTCGGCGCGATCGACGAGCGTGGGCGCCGCCCCCAGACCTGAGCTACGGTGACGTAAGTCGAGATCGTGTCGGCGTCGGCCATGTGGCGCCGGCAGGCAGCGAGCGCCGCGTTCAGTTCTGCTTCGTCGATCAGGTCGTGACGTAGGATCGTGCGGCGCACGGACTCGACCGTGGCCGGCAGGTAATCGGCCATAGGATCGTCGGAACGGAAGCCAACGAGGAACGGTCGGTACTGGACGTTCTCAAGCCCGGCGCGCCGGAGGAGCTGATACAGGTTTTGCGCAAGCCGGACGTCACTACCGACGCAGACAAAGACCTGCTCAAGGACCTGCGTGAGGCGGTCCCACGCGGCATGAGACGGGTAGCACTTGAGCGTACTGATGTCGGGTTCCTGGAGCGCGACGATGCCCCCCGGGCGCGCGAGCGCAACAGCCTCGCCGATCAGATCTTGGGGCCGGCCTACGGTGCTGGCGACGAAGCGCACATGCACGAAGTCGAAACTTCCGCGCGGCAGATCCGTGCGGTAAGCATCGCCCTGGACGAACTCCACGTTGCCGAGCCCTCGGCCGTGGGCCAGCACCCGAGCGTGCTCGAGAAGGACCGCATCGGTGTCGAGGGCGATAACGCGTCCCGTCGGACCTGCGCGGACACTCAGCAGTTCGACGATGCCGCCCGGCCCGCAGCCGAGGTCCAAGCAGCGCCAGCCGGGGGCTACGCCGATGCGCTCGAGCATCACGCCGGCGTCGAACTCGATTGCTGCAGCTTGCATCCGCAGGCGATCGATCTCGCCGTCACGCCGCTCGATCGGGTAATGTCCAGTGGACGGCACGCTTGAGTCCCCTTGCCTTGTGACTAGATGCGCGTCGTTCGAGACGCCGAACGTCGTGGTGAACGGCGGGCCAGAGCGATGTCCAGTGATTGCGCGGCGCCCATGGCCCGTCCGTTCGACCTTGAGTTAGGCATCAGAGCCCCTATGCCATCTTGCCAAGAATCCCATTCATTTCCTCTTTGGTGAAGGCTCGCAGGGTCTCCGTACGAACATTGCCTGCTGCACCAATGGCCAATGCAAACGCGGTTGCTGACTTGTCGTCCGGTGCTTCGATAATCGCAACGAGATCATAGTGCCCCAGTGTCCAGTAGATCTGCGTCATATTGGCTCCGAACTTCTTGGCAGCGTCCTTGACGGCATCGGCGCGTTTCGTGGTGTCCTTAACGTTGCGAATTCCCTGATCCGTAAAGTTAGAGAGTGCGATGTATGTCGCCATGATTTGTTTCTCCTTTAGGGTGCGTAGGACCTTACACATCGAATAGGCCAGCGGCGGCCCCGTAGCGCTGGCCTAACGAATGAAAGGGACTTCCCCGGGCCGGCGACGGCATCGAAGTGCCAAGATTGAAGTGTCTGAGTTCAATCTAGATAGCCGGAGGGGAAGTCGTGGAACAGATTACTACTGTGGGCATTGATCTGGCAAAGAACGTGTTTTCGCTGCATGGCGTGGATGCGGGCGGCAAGACGGTGTTCAGGCGCACGGTGCGGCGTGACCGGCTGGCCGAGACGGTGGCGTGTTTGTCGCCGTGTCTGATCGGTATGGAGGCCTGCTCGGGCGCGCACGAATGGGGGCGCCGATTCGAGCAGTTCGGGCACAGGGTCAGGCTGATGGCGCCCAAGTTCGTGGCGCCCTACCGCAAGAGCGACAAGAACGACGGCAACGATGCGGAGGCGGTGTGCGAGGCGGTGACGCGCCCAAACATGCGCTTTGTGCCGGTGAAGAGCACCGAGCAGCAGGCGCTGCTGACGCTGCACCGTGTGCGGCAGGGATTCGTGGTGGAGAGGACCGCCGTCATCAATCGGCTGCGCGGGCTGCTCTCTGAGTTTGGCGTGGTGTTGCCGCTTCGCTCGGTGAGCGTGCGCCGCCAGGCGGCGCACGCCGCCGAGGCGCTGCCCGAGCTCGCGCGCCGCGCGGTCGGCGATCTTCTGGAGCAGCTGCGCCTGCTCGATGGGCGCATCGGCGGCTACGACAAGGAGATCGAGGCCCAGGCGCGGCTCTCGGAGCCGGCACGGCGCCTGATGAAGATCCGCGGCATCGGTGCCACCACCGCGCTTGCGATCGTCGCCACCGCAGGCAATGCCCGCGAGTTCAAGAACGGCCGCCAGTTCGCCGCCTGGATCGGCCTGGTGCCGGGCCAGTACTCGACCGGCGGCAAGAGCCGCCTCGGACACATCAGCAAGCGCGGAGACGCCTACCTTCGCAACCTGCTCGTGCAGGGCGCACGTTCGGTCCTGCAGACTGCAGGCGCACACCAGGATCGCCTGTCGCGCTGGGCGCTCGAGTTGCAGCAGCGCCGCGGCTACTACCGCACGCTCGTTGCCATCGCAAACAAGAACGCGCGCATCGCCTGGGCGCTACTCGCGAAGAACGACACGCTGCGAATGAATTGACTCTCATCGACTGCATTCGAGGATGACGAAACGGTCAGACCGACGCCCGGAGAACCTGCAAAGTGCGGACGGCACAAACCAATGCCGACTAACGATCGAGGACCGGGCGTGCGGCTTTCATCAGGGCCAGAGCATTCAATGCTCACAAACAGGCCGGTTATAGTGACGCAGTCCGACCTTCCATCATCGATCCCGCAGCCGTTGCAGCCGCGAGGAAGTCCTTATAGTCCGGCTTCAGGCGCGCGCCGCTTGCGGCGCGTCGACCTGCAAGCCGTTGTTCGGTGGCACGTGTACTTGGACAGTACTGCCTCCAGAGACCGAGAGGGGGAAGACCGGACGCTCGGCGCCTGCTGCATCGTTCGCAACTCGCGGAAGATCACTCCACTACCCGGTCGGCGCGAAGTAGCAGTGTCCGCGGAATCGCAATCCCAAGGGCCGTCGCGGCTCTGCGGTTAAAAACTAGCTCCAGTCTGGTGGGCTGTTCGACCGGTATGTCGGCAGGCCTGGCGCCCTTGAGAATCTTGTCGACGTGACTGGCGCTGCGACGGAATAAATCAGCGTGGGCTACTCCGTAGGCCATCAGTCCACCAGCGTCCACATATTCCGCTGCCTCGTACATCGCCGGCATCTTGCTCTTCGCCGCGAAGTCCAAGATTCGCTCGCGCTGCGCGCGAATCAGACCGTTGTGAAGCACTACGAGCGCGTCGATCCGTGTGCGCACGAGTCCAGCAAGCGCGCTGTCGAAATCGTCGGGGCTGCGCACTTCTATCGACTGCAGCTCTACTCCAGTTGTTCTTTCGGCGGCTTGCATGTGAGTCCAGTCCAATGCGTGCACCGGGTCGTTCGGGCTCCACAGGACCGCCACGCGTGAAGCCCCTGGTAGTAATTCCTTCACCATCTGCAGCCGCTTCGCACTCAGTTCAGGGGCGATGGCTGTCATTCCGGTGATGTTTCCACCGGGGCGCGCGAGGCTCGCGACGAATCCGGCACCAACGGCATCCCCGCTCCTAGCCATCACGATCGGGATCGTGCTGGTCGCGTGCAATGCCGCTCGGATCGGGGCGTCCCCGGTCGCGACTATGACAGTGACCTTGTCGCGCACGAGTCCGGCTGCAAGCTCGGGCAGGCGCTCGGACTTGCCTTCCGCCCAACGGAAATCGATGAGGATAGTTTGCCCGTCGATGTAGCCAAGTTCGCGAATTGCCTGAAGGAACGCCGCGATTGGCCTTGGCATCTGAGGCTTGGGCGAAGTGAGCGTAAGGATGCCCACGCGGGGCATCCTTGCCGCGGGCTGGCCCCACAACCGCAGCGGTGCCGAGAGGCCGGCAACGGCAAGAGAAAAAAGAAAGCCGCGCCGGCTTTTCATTCATTATTCTTAGGCAGAGTGGTCGCTTAGAGTGTCCGGTCCGCGCTACGAGTGGCCATCGACACTAACTCCCGCTGAGTTGCCAGAATGATGCATCCTCAGAATATTGTCACTCACAGCATTGCCATCGTGCCGCCGAACGTCCACGCTCGCCGGCGCGCGCCGATGGCAGTTGATAGTGCGGGGCGCTCGAGCGCGCGTCCGCGTGGGGTGATGGGATGGACTCCTCCCGCTCTTTCAACGGCATCGGTGTGCCAAGCTGAGATTTGGTCATTTCAGCTAAATCCAGAGGGGAGGAGTCGATATGAATGCTACTACCGTCGCCGTTGATCTTGCCAAGAACGTGTTTGAGCTCGTCGCTGCGGACGAGTATTGGCGGGTGACCGAACGGGCAAGACTTACCCGAGGGCAGTTCGAACGCTGGTTTGCTAACCGCTCGGTGCGGCTGGTGGTGATGGAGGCGTGCGCGACGGCGCATTATTGGGCGAGGACGTTGCGCTCCAGGGGGATGGAGGTCCGCCTGCTGCCGGCGAAGTACGTTCGTGCCTATGTGCGGCGAAACAAGACCGATGCGGCGGACGCAATGGCGCTGCTGGAGGCAGCCCGGGGCTCTGACATAACGCCGGTTGCCGTAAAGTCGATCGAGCAGCAGGCCCTGCAGGCACTGCACCGCCTGCGCTCGGGATGGATGAGCACGCGCACCCGGCGCATCAACACGCTGCGAGGTTTTTGCCGCGAGTTCGGCATGGAGGTGTCGGTAGGCGCGGCACGAGGCCTTGCGCAGATCGCGCGGCTACTGGCCGACGAGCATTCGGCGATTCCGGCGATGCTGCGCACGCCGATGCGCCTTGCGCTCGAGGAGATCCGGCTCATGGAGGCAAGGATCGACGCTCTGGAGCGCGAACTCGCCCAGATCGCCCGGCAAAGCGAGCCCTGTCAGGCCCTCGCCAGCGTGCCCGGGATCGGGCTGCTGACCAGCACGGCGATGGTTGCCGCCGTGGGCGACCCGCGCAGCTTTGCCTCGGGACGGCGCTACTCGAGCTTCTTTGGCCTCACCCCTCGGGAGTACTCCTCGGGCGATCATCGCTACCTGGGGCGCATCTCCAAGCGCGGCAACCGCTATGTGCGCATGCTCCTCACCCACGGGGCGCGCTCGGTGTCAAGGACAGCCCAGATTTCCCCAGTTGTGTAAATTGAATCTTCCCCACCTGGTTCATGATTCGGTTGTTTCTTCGGCGCGCACCAGGCCAGCCTTCAGTTTTTCCTTGAGCCGGTAGGAGTT
>Ga0247727_10000718_pt1 | contig 81280 bp, 85 predicted proteins | sample WisWelCaveWW1625_FD_202498 | JGI IMG/M metagenome (GOLD analysis project Ga0247727, IMG submission 202498) | Biofilm microbial communities from Wishing Well Cave, Virginia, United States - WW16-25 | ecosystem: Environmental > Aquatic > Deep subsurface > Groundwater > Cave microbial mat | place...
TGACCGCGATGATGGCGTTCTTTTTGCTGATGTGGCTCATAAACACCACAAGTCCCGAGCAGCGCCGCGGCATCGCCGAATTTTTCGCCCCAGCGAGCGTCAGCCGTGCGTCCTCTGGCTCTGGGGGTCTGCTTGCGGGGACCAGCTTCGAAGAGGAAGGCGCCCTGCACGGCCGAGCAGCGCGGGTAGCGCAAGCCGCTCAGCCGCAGAACACCTCCCACGCCTCCGACGAAAACCCCTCGCAAGGCGAAACCGCGGCCGGCGGGGAGCAGAGTCCGAACGAGGAGGCGCTCGCACGCGCCCGCACCATGCGCGAGAGCGCCGAATTCTCGCGCGCCGAGATCGCCATCCGCCAAGCCATGCAGGACATGCCCGACGTGGCCGAGCTGTCGCGCAATGTCATCGTCGAGCAGACGCCGGAGGGCTTGCGCATCCAGATAGTCGACCAAGAGGGCCGCTCGATGTTCAACCCAGGCCAGGCCCAGCCCAACGACCGCGCCCGCCGGCTGCTGGCGGCCATTTCCGGCGTCATTGAGCACTTGCCCAACCGCATCACCATTTCCGGCCACACTGACGGCTCGGCCCCCGGCGGGCGCTATGCCTCGAATTTCGAGCTCTCGGCCGATCGCGCCAACGCCGCGCGCCGCATCCTGATGGCGCAAGGCTTGCCCGCCGAGCGCGTCTACCAAGTCGCTGGCCGCGCCGATTCCGAACCCATGTTCGCCGACGATCCCACTCTGCCCGGCAACCGCCGCATCGCCATCACGCTGCTGCGCGAAGCCCCGCCACTGCCGGCGGATCATGATTTGTAGTGAATGCTCGGCTGACGACAGCGAAGGCGAACGGAAGCTTTGGATCGCCCCCGTCTTACGGATCGGGCATGGGGTTGTCATAATCGCGCGCGCCCTGGCCGGCCGCAGAATCAGGTCCCTGAACGGTCCGTCGTACCCAGCGTGGATCGACTGCTCGCTGGACACGCTTCCAAAAGTTACGCCTGTGCACGTCAAGGATCGACGCGCTCCCCATCATTGGCGGCGACGCCAAGAGCAAGGAGGCGAAAGCCGGCGGGGCTTGAAACCGCCGGGGTCCGGGAGTGGTGCTTCCGCGCGCCTCATGCCGTACGATCCGGAGTTAACAGCTCCACAACCGGGCGGCTGAAGCAGAACAATCGCCACGGGGCGCGTTGCCGACGCGCCGCGTTGTTTCGAGAAGAACAGCGTCACCCCAAAACTAAAAGGCGCTTCCCATGCGCCCCGCCTCCCCTTGGGGGATGACAGGCCGGCCTTGACAGCTTGCGCACGACCTATTACCTTTATTATACAAGGTAGCTTATGCCGCAGGCTGACGAACAATTCGCCGGGCTCCGCAAGGGGCTGTTGGAGTTCGCGCTGCTCACCGTAATTTCGGTGGAGCGGGTCTACGTCGCCGACATTTTGGCGCTGCTGGCCGAGACCCCGTTCGCGACCCAGGAAGGCACGCTCTACCCGCTTCTGTCCAAGCTCCGGCGCGAAGAATTGGTCGATTATGAATGGGTCGAAAGCGAAGCCGGCCCGCCGCGCAAATATTATTCGCTAACCGACAAGGGCCGCGGCCGGCTCGGCGATCTCGGCGCCTATTGGCGCCATCTCACCACCACGCTTGAAAATTTGGGGCGCTAAATCATGGAACGCGTCGTCACCATCAATCTCAACGGCAATCCCTACCAGCTCGACGAAAGCGCCTATGACGCGTTGCGCGCTTATCTCGCCCGCGCCGAGGCCGCGCTCGGCGCCGATCCCGACAAGGCCGAAATCATCCGCGATCTTGAACAAGCCGTCGCCGACAAGTGCGCCGGCTATCTGTCGGCGCACAAGAGCGTGGTCGCGGCGGCGGAGATGAACGCCATTCTCGGCGAAATGGGACCGGTCGAAGGCGCCGAGCCGCATGATGACGGCGAACCGGCGCAGAGCAATGAGCCGCCGCATAAGCGCCTCTACCGGCTCGCCGGCGATTCCAAGATCGCCGGCGTGTGCTCGGGCATCGGGGCCTATTTCGATCTCGACGCCAATCTGATCCGCTTCCTGTTCATCATCGCGGCCTTGTTCACCTCCGGGTTCTTCATCCTCGTCTACATCGCCATGATGTTCCTCATCCCCTCGGCGCAGACCAGCGCCGAATGGGCCGCCGCGCACGGCGCCCCGTTCAATGCGCAAGAAGTGATCGACCGGGCCAAACGCGAATATGCCCGCTTCACCGACGGCAGCGCGCGCGGTTGGCGGCGCGAGCAGCGGGCGTGGCGCAGGTCGATGCGCGAGCAAGCACAATCCTGGCGGCACGGTTGGGAACCCGCCGCGGCGCCTGCAAGTCCGGTAGGCTATGTCGCGCGCGTGTTCGCGGGTTTGTTTGCGTTTGTGTTTAGCATCGTCACCGCCGCGCTTTTGATCGCGTTCCTGATCGCGCTGTTTTCGCTGTTGAACACCGGCGCCGTCCTCGGCTGGACACCGCCGGGCGATTCTCCCAATTGGCTCGCGATCGCCGTGCTTTGCATCGCCTACGCCGCGCTGGCTTCGCCCTTGGGCTATCTCCGCCGCAGCTCCTATGCCGCCGCCAGCGGCCGGCGCTTCCACCACGGCGGCGCGGATGGCTTGGTGACGTTGTTGGCGGTGCTCGCCGGCGGCGCGCTCGCTTATCAATTGTTGCCGGACTTCCGCGAGTGGGCGCGGGACATTCCCGATCTGTGGAGGACAATCCGGCTTGAGTTCTGAAACCAGCTCCATGAGCCTTGGGCGCGGCTTTCGGGCCGCGCTCATTTTTTGTTCAGCCCCAGGGGCCTTGCTGACGTTGCTTGGTCGCCGCAACCGGCGCCGCGGCAACGCGCCCGCCGGCATAAAGCGCCAATTTCTCGATCCGATTTGCGATCGGCGGATGGGTCGCGAACAAGCTGGCGAAATCGGAGTGCGGGTTCTCGATGAACATCTCGCGCACTTCCGAAGGCGCGTTCACCGCCGCATTGCCGGAGATTTTTTGCAACGCCGAGATCATCGCGTCGGGGTTCTTGGTCAATTCGACCGAGCCGGCGTCGGCCAGGTATTCACGCCGCCGCGACAGCGCAAAGCGAATGACGATAGCCAGCGCATAGGCCAGCGCTATCATGACCAAAGCGGCGACGATCGCCACCAGCGCGCCGCCGCCGCCGCCGCGGCTCGACGAGCGCCGCGTGCGCGCGCCCCCACCCGAATGCAACAGGCCCCGGAACGCGATCTCCCCCACGAACGAAAAAATGCCGACGAACACCACCGCGATCACCAACAGGCGCACGTCCTTATTGCGAATGTGGGTCAATTCGTGCGCCAGCACCGCTTCGATCTCATGGTCGTCGAGCGCGTTCATCAGTCCGCGCGTCACGGTGATGGAATATTGACCTTCGTGCAGCCCGGTGGCGAAAGCGTTCAGGCCTTCGGTCTCCATGATGCGTAGGGCGGGCATGGTCATTCCGCGCGAGATGGTGAGGTTTTCGAGCAGATTATAAAGCCGCGGCTCGTCCTTACGCTCGGTTTTGTGCGCGCCGGTCGCCGCGTCGATCATGCCTTGGTAAAAGGCGTACGCGATGCCGAACCAAAGGATGGCGCCGGCGATCGCGAACGGCCAGGATTGCGCCAGCGCATTCGCGGCCCACACGAACGGGCCCATCATCTCGCTGGCGCCGCTGACGCTCGCGCCCGAGAGCCCGGCGAACAACAGGAACAAGCCATAGCTCAGCAGCAACAACAGCACCGGAAAGCCGAGCATGAGCAGCACGGATTTGCTGTTGTTGTTCCAGATGTGGGTTTGCAGGCCGTAGGCGCTCACTTGCGTCGCGCCCCGGCTCTAGTTGAACTTCACCTGCGGCGGGGCGGCATCCATTGCAGCGCGGCTCTCCTCGCCGACATTGAAGAACTCGCGCAGGCCGAAGCCAAACGCAGTTGCCACCAGCACGGCGGGGAATTGCTCTCGGCCGGTGCTGTATTCGGCGACGGCGTTGTTGAAGAAGCGGCGCGCGGCAGCGAGCTTGTTCTCGATGTCGGTGAGTTCGGCCTGCAGCTGCTGGAAGTTGGCGTTGGCCTTCAAGTCTGGATAGGCCTCGGCCAGCGCAATCAGCCGCCCGAGCGCCGCGCCCAGCACGCCTTCGGCCATGCCCATCGCCTTGGAATCGCCGGTTCTTTCCGCGCTGATCGCCGCATTGCGCGCCTTGATCACCGCCTCCAGCGTACCCTTCTCGTGCGCGGCGTAGCCTTTCACGGTTTCCACGAGGTTCGGAATGAGATCGTGGCGCTGCTTCAGCTGCACATCGATGTCGGCAAAGGCCTGATTGCAATTCTGCCTGAGCGCGACCAGGCGGTTATAAATGCCGATCAGCAGCACCGCGAGGGCGACGGCGACGATCAGAAGGACGATGCCAAGCGTGCCCATGAGTTTTCCTTTGCGTTTGTGCGCCGAGTCTTAGCTGAGCAATTCTTGAAAATCACGCATCGATTTACATCCCTGTCTCCCCCGCGAGGGGGAGAACGTGGCGCGAAGCGCCGGATGAGGGGGCGCGGCACAGGATAAAGCCCCGCACTTCCTCCCCCTCACCCGCCCCGGATTAATCCGGGGTCACCTCTCCCCCGGAAGGGGGAGAGGTGACCCCGCCTATCCAATCACATCGCTAAACCGCCCCGAGCGCGAGAAGCCCTTGGGCGCGATTCGTCCGGCGCCGCCGCGCTTGCCTTTGTAGTCGGCCCATTCCGCAACCACGCGCACGCGGCCGGCGGAATCTTCCCAGGTCAGGCCGCCGGCCTTGGCGAACACCTTGGCGTCGGCCAAGCCGCCATCGTGGTAGGCTTGCAGCTTCACGCCCTTGCCGCGCGCCATTTCAGGCAATTCGCTCAGCGGGAAAATCAGCAGCTTGCGATTCTGACCAATGATTGCGACTTGATCGCCCTCGACTTTGGCCGCGGCCATGGCGCGGCCAGTGAGGATTTGTTTGCCTGAACGCTTGGACGCCAGCATTTCGTCCTCGCCGACGACAAAGCCGTAGCCCTCGTGGCTGGCGACAAAGCGCTTGGCCCCTTCCTCATAGGTAAACAGCGCCACCGCCTCGTCGATATCCCCGAGCTCCACCGAGAGCCGGATCGGCTCGCCATGGCCGCGACCGCCGGGGAGCTTGTGCGCATCCAGCGTAAAGGCGCGCCCGTCGGAGGCGAACAGCAAGAGCTTGTCGGTGGTTTCGCAATTGACGATGTGCTGGGCGTGGTCGCCGTCCTTGAATTTCAGATCGCCGAGATCGTCCATGTGGCCTTTGAGGGCGCGCAGCCAGCCCTTCTCAGACAGCACCACCGTCACCGGCTCGCGCACGACGAAGGCTTCGACATCGATTTCGCCCGCCGCCTCGCCGGCTTCGCTCAATTCGGTGCGCCGTTTGCCCAGCGCCGTGGCCGGGCCGAATTGCTTGCGGGTTTCCTTCAATTCGCCGCTGATTTTGCGCCATTGCTTGCGCGTATCTTCGAGCAGGCCTTGCAGGTCTTTCTGCTCTTCGCGCAAGCCCGCGTCCTCGCGGCGGATTTCCATTTCCTCCAGTTTGCGCAATTGCCGCAGCCGGGTGTTGAGGATAGCCTCGGCTTGCACGTCGTTGAGCTTGAAGCGCGCGATTAGCTTGGCCTTGGCGTCGTCCTCGTTGCGAATGATGCGGATCACTTCATCGAGGTTGAGATAAACAATCAGCAGGCCCGCCAGCACATCGAGCCGGGCGGCGATTTTCGTCAGCCGATGCGCTGTGCGCCGTTGCAGCACGTCGCGGCGGTGATCCAGGAAAGCGCGCAGCACTTCCTTCAGGCTCATCACCCGCGGCGCGCCGGTCGCATCCAGCACATTCATGTTGAGCGAAGCGCGGGTTTCCAGCGCGGTGAGTTTGAACAGGCTCTCCATCATCACGGCGGGCTCGACTGTCCGCGATTTCGGCTCCAGCACCAGGCGGATGTCCTCGGCGCTTTCGTCACGCGCATCGCCCAGCAGCGGGGCCTTCTTGTTCTCGATCAACTCGGCGAGGTGCTCGAGCAGCTTCGATTTCTGCACCAAGTGCGGAATCTCGGTGACAACGATGCGCCACATGCCGCGGCCCAAATCCTCCGTCATCCAGCGCGCGCGCACGCGAAATCCGCCGCGCCCGGTTTCATAGGCCTCGCGGATGCTCTCGGGCGGTTCAACCACAATGCCGCCGGTGGGAAAATCCGGGCCGGGGATCAGTTTCAGCAGATCATCGGTGCTCGCTTTGGCGTTGTCGATCAACAATAGGCAGCCATCGATCAGTTCGCCGACATTGTGCGGCGGAATATTCGTCGCCATGCCGACCGCAATACCAGCCGCGCCATTGGCCAGGAGATTTGGGTACGCCGCCGGCAGCACCACCGGCTCTTGCTTCGAGCCGTCATAGCTCGGGCGGAAATCCACCGCGTCATCGTCGATGCCGTCGAGCAGCGCTTCGGCGGCCTGCGTCAGCCGGCTTTCGGTGTAGCGCATGGCGGCGGGATTATCGCCGTCGATATTGCCGAAATTGCCTTGCCCGTCGACCAAGGGATAGCGTGAATTGAAATCCTGCGCCAAGCGCACCAAGGCGTCGTAAATCGATTGGTCGCCGTGCGGGTGAAAATCCCCCATCACATCGCCGACGACTTTCGCGGACTTGCGGAACGCCGCGTCGGGCGAAAGCTTGAGCAGGCGCATGGCGTACAAGACGCGCCGGTGCACGGGCTTTAGCCCGTCGCGCACATCGGGCAGCGCGCGCGAGGTGATAGTGGAAAGCGCATAAGCAAGGTAGCGCTTCGACAGCGCCTCGCCAATCGGCTCATCCACAATCCGCCCGCCTGCATCGGGGGGGAGTGTTAAATCATCGGCCATGCGCGTCCCTTTGCTCCCCCGTTTACGGGGGAGCTGTCCGCGAAGCGGACTGAGGGGGCGGGCCCCCGCTCCCCCTCCGGCCCTTCGGGCCACCTCCCCCATAAACGGGTGAGGAAAGGGGTCTTCGTTCGCGTCCTTAAATCAGAGTCGCCCAGCAAATCCCAACCGCTCAATCAGCCGCACCCGCGCCTCGGGCAGGCCTTCGCCCTTGTGGTCGAACAGCTGGCGCTCCAAAAAATGGCCGGCCAGCGCGAAAGCGTCGGCCACATCGCCGGGCGCTAGTTCCGCTTCCGCATCGATCAAGAAGGGCGGCAAGCGCAACAAGAGTTCAGCGTGGGGCGCGCCCGCCTCGGCGGTGGCGGCGCGCCCTGTGCGCGGGCTCACCCAAGCAAGATTCTGCGTTTCGCCAGTCACCGCACAGCGCGACAGGTCAAGCCCATAGCCGAGCGCCGCCAGCAAGCCCAACTCGAAGCGCGCATAGAGCGCCGGCCAAACCTCTCGCTGCGGCATCGCCTCGATCAGCACGATCAGCGCGTCATAGAGCTGCGGATAGGCGTGGCGTTCGGGCGCAACGCCGCGGATTAACGCAATTGCGGAACTAAGTCCAGCGAGCGCGGCGGGATCATCAAGCAGCCGCGTCGCATGCGGCTCGACTAATTCCAGCGGGTGGAAAAAGCCCAGCTGATCCGCGAGCCGCGCCTTCCATGTCGCATGCACGAGGTTGCCCGCTTGCAGCGAAGGCGCCGCGCGCCGCCCGCCATGCACGATTCCGCCAAAGCGCCCATGCGCGCGCGAAAACAGCTCGGCGACGAGTTTGCCCTCGCCGAAATGGCGCGCACCCAGCACGATGGCGTGGTCAGTCCAGTGCATACGCTACCTCGGACCGCGGGCTTCCAGCCGGCATGCGGTATCGGTAAATCCCCAGGCCTGCGCTCAACGAAGCACCGCATGCCGGCTGGAAGCCGGCGGTCCGGGACCTATGCATTCCAATCCAGCCCCAGCCGCGCATAGAGCGCGCGTTCCTCGGTCCAATTCTCGCGCAGTTTGACGTGCAAGAACAGATGCACGCGGCGGTCAAAGGCGGCTTCCATTTCCTTGCGCGCGAGTTCGCCGATGGTCCTGATGCTCTGACCCTTGGCCCCGATGGCGATCTTGCGTTGGCTTTCGCGGGCGACGAAAATGGTCTGCTCGATTTTCACCGAACCATCCTTGCGCTCTTCCCAGGCTTCGGTTTCGACGATCAATTCGTAGGGCAATTCCTCGTGCAGGCGCAGGAACGCCTTCTCGCGGGTGATCTCCGCGGCCAGCACGCGCGCGGGCGCATCCATGATTTGATCCTCGGGGAAGAGCCACGGGCCCTCCGGTGCGCGTCCGGCCAAAGTGCGCGCGAGATCATCCACACCGTCGCCTTTCTTGGCGGAGATCATGAACACGTCGGTGTAGCGGCCCTGCTCGACCAGCTCGCGCGTGATTTCCAAGAGCGCCGGCCGCGCCACCGCATCGACCTTGTTCAGCACCAGGATCGAGCTGACTTCGCGCTCATCCAGCGCCTTGGTGATGGATTGGGAATCCTCGACCGAATGACGTTTCGCGCCGCTTGCCTTGCTCGCGTGCGCCGCCGCATCCACCACGTGCACGACGGCGTCCACGCCCTCGATGGCGCTCCAGGCGGCGGCCACCATGGCGCGGTCCAGGCGTCGCCTCGGCGCGAACACGCCCGGTGTATCAATCAGTATCAGCTGCACTTCGGCCCGCATGGCGATGCCGCGCACCAAAGCGCGCGTGGTCTGCACCTTTTGCGTCACCGCCGCCACCTTGGCGCCGACCAGCGTGTTCACCAAAGTGGATTTGCCCACGTTCGGTGCGCCCAGCACCGCCACCACCGAGCAGCGTCGCTCAGACATCGATGCCGCGCTCACTCAGGAAAGCAGCCGCCGCCGCGCGCTGGGCTTCGCGTTTGGAGCCGCCCTCGCCGCGCGCCGGGGGAAAGCCATCGACGCGGGCTTCGATCACGAAATGCGGCGCGTGTTCGGGACCGGACTGATCGATCATCGCGTAACTCAAGCCCGCCTTCCTGGCCGCCGTCCATTCCTGCAGAACGGATTTCGCGTCGCGCGGCATTTCCTTCAATTCGTCCAGCGCGTCCGCCCAAAAACGCATCACGAAGGCGCGCGCGGCCGCCATGCCGCCATCCATGTACAGAGCCGCGATCACCGATTCGCAGATATCGGCGAGGATGGCTTCCTTGCCGCGCCCGCCTTGGCCCTCTTCGGAAGCGGAAAGGATGACAGCCTCTCCCAAGCCCGCCGCGCGCGCGGCGCGGGCGCAGGCGCGCCGGTTCACCAGCGCGTTGAAACGCGGCGCGATCTCACCTTCATCCTCGTCGGCGTGCGCCTCCAGCAGCCATTCGGCGACGATGAGCCCCAGCACCCGGTCGCCCAGAAATTCTAGCCGATCGTAGGAGCGCGTTTGCTTGGCCGCGCCATCGAGAGCGCTGCCGTGGGTCATCGCCTCGCGCAACAAAGCACGACCCTTGAAGGCGTGGCCGATCCGCTGTTCCAACTCGGCGAGCCGGGCATCCTGCTTGCGCGCGGACCCGCTCATCGGCCTCTCATTGCACCGGCTTCAAGAACCGATCGCCGCGAAAGCCGGTGAACAAAGTCCAAGGCGCGAGCAGCGAGGTCGTATGGTTGAACGAAGCGACCACGAATTGAGCGGGGCCGACCAGATTATCGAACGGCACGTAGCCGACCGAGCGGCGGCTGTCGTCGGAATTGTCACGGTCGTCGCCCATCATGAAATAATGCCCCGCGGGGACGACGAAGACACGGGTATTGTCGAGTTCGATCATGCGCCTGTCGAAGGTCGTGTAACTGACGCCATTCGGAAGCGTCTCGCGATAGGTTTGAATATTCTCGACCTGCCCATCCTCGTTCTCGAACTCGACCACGCCCAGCGATTCGCGCTGCACGGCCTCGCCATTAATGTGCAACGCGCCGTCAACGATTTGGATGCGGTCGCCGGGCATGCCGATCAGCCGCTTGATAAAATCGCGGGTCGGTTCGGGCACCGGGCGAAACACCACCACATCGCCCTGCTGGGGCAGGTTGGCGAACACACGCCCGTGCGGCAGCAGGCCTTCCAGCGGCGCGAATGAATAGCGGCCATATCCGTAGGACCATTTGGTCACGACTATGTAGTCACCCACTGCAAGTGTCGGCTGCATCGACCCGGACGGAATCCGGAACGGCTGGGCTATGGAAAAACGCAGCACCATCGCCAGCGCCAGCGCGTAGAGGATCGTGCGCACATTCTCCCAGAACACGTCCATGCCGGACACTGGGGCCGAAGAGGTGGTCGACATCGCCATGCGTTTCTCGCTCATGCACCGGCTAGGCAAGGGGTCCTTGCCTAGGAACCGGCGTCTTTTCACTGACTTGGCTGTCCCCGGCCAGCCTAGGATGCAGTCGCCTCCAACTCCGCCGAAATCATGACGAAGGCGACAGCAAGTGGATAATCGTCGGTCAAGCTAACATGGATGTGGGGGCGAAAGCCCGGCGGGGTCAACGCCGCCAAGCGAGCGGCCGCCCCCCCAGTTAAGCACAGGGTGGGCTGCCCGCTCACTAGGTTCGCCACCCCCATGTCTCGCCAAAAAACCCCTTTTTTCAATCCTGTACCCAATGCCTTGGCGCACGCTTCCTTGGCCGCGAAGCGCTTGGCGTAGCTGGCCGCACGCTCGTGCGGGCGCCGCTCGGCCCGGGCCCGTTCCAGCTCTGTATACAGCCTCGAGGTGAACCGATCGCCAAAGCGGACCAAGGATTTCTCGATCCGGCGGATGTCGATGATGTCGGAACCGATGCCCAAAATCATGCTGACCCCATCATGGCCGTGCCGCGTCGATCCGCCGCCGCATCTCAGCCACGGCATGGCCGAGTCCGGTGAAGATCGCCTCGCCCACGAGAAAATGGCCGATGTTCAACTCGGCCACTTCAGGGATCGCGGCGACCGGCGCCACGGTTTCATAATCGAGCCCATGCCCGGCATGAATCTCTAGACCTAGGGCGGCGGCTTGCCGCGCACCTGCTTTCAAAGCCCGCAAATGCGCCTCGGCCGCTTCCGTGCGAGCCTCACGCGCGGCATCGCAGAACGCGCCGACATGGAGTTCGACCACCGCAGCGCCGGTGCGGCTGGCGGCTTCGATCTGCAGCGGATCGGCGCCGATGAACAGCGACACCCGGCTGCCCGCATCGCGCAAGCGCAACACGAAGGGCGCGATCCAATTGTGCCCGCCGGCGACATCGAGCCCGCCTTCGGTGGTGCGCTCCTCGCGCCGCTCCGGCACCAGGCACACGGCGTGCGGGCGATGCCTGAGCGCGATCTCCAGCATTTCTGAAGTCACCGCCATCTCCAAATTGAGCGGTCGTCCGCGCGCTCGCAACATCGCCGCCAACGCATCGATATCGGCGTCGGAGATATGCCGGCGATCCTCGCGCAGATGCGCGGTAATCCCATCGGCGCCCGCTTCCAACGCGACGATCGCCGCGCGCGCGGGATCGGGATAGGCCCCGCCGCGCGCGTTGCGAATGGTGGCGACGTGATCGATGTTGACCCCGAGCCGCACGCGCTGAGTCATGTGCGCGTCCGTTCTGGCACACGGCGCACACACTCCCACCAATCCCCGGAGCGATGCGAAGCATCGAGTCCGGGGCCCATAAACGCAGATGTTTGCGCGAAGAGCGCCTCTGCGCCGCAACGTGAAAAACTCCAACTGGCGGCGTCAATGGGTCCCGGACTTGGCGCTACGCGCCAATCCGGGAATGAGTGAGCATCGTGCAACCCAGTCCTCATCCCAGCCCCCTGCTCCCAGGTTTCACCGCCGGCAGCGCCGCCAGTTCCGGCGGCAATTGATCGGCAGCGTACGTCGGTGCATCCACTTGCGCGAGCGAGATAAGCCTTGCGCCGATGTCAGCGCGTCCGCCGGAGCGATCGATCAGGCACGCGGCGCCGACCAATTCGCCGGGATAGCCGCGTATTGCATCCAAGCATTCGCGCGATGAAAGCCCCGTCGTCACCACATCCTCCACCATCAACACGCGTTCGCCGGGCTTAATCTCAAACCCGCGGCGCAATTGGAACTTGCCGTCCTCGCGCTCGACGAACATCGCTTTCGCGCCCAGATGCCTCGCGGTTTCATAACCCGGAATAATCGCGCCCACCGCCGGCGACACCACCACGTCGATCTCCCCGAACGCCGCGCGCGCCTTTTCCGACAGCGCCCGGCATAAGCGTTCCGTGCGCGCCGGATCCATGAACACCGCGTTCTTCTGAAAAAACACCGGCGAATGCAGCCCAGAAGAAAGCACGAAATGCCCCTCCAGCAGCGCTCCAGCGGCGCGGAATTCGTCGAGCACCTGGGATTGATTCATGGACGTGGTTGTAGCGGGAAAGCGGCGTTTGGTCTAATATGCCCCATGAACGCGCCTGCCCGCCTCACCATGAGCTTCGACCGCTATATCGAGTGGGAGAAGAGCCAGCCGCCCGCTACCCCCTCACCCGCTCCACGTCCTTCACCGCCTTACTGGTGCGCATCGCCGCCAGGATATTGGTCAGGTGCCGCGCGTCGGCGACTTCGATGTCGAACATCATCTCGAAAAACTCGCTTGAGCGCCGCGCGATCTTGAGATTGAGGATGTCGCCCTCGTTCTCGGCGATGATGCGGCACAATTCGGCCAGCACGCCGCGCTTGTTTTCCACCGTGGCGATCAGCCTTCCGACCGCCAGCGTGCGGCTCATGGCGGTGGGGGTCCAGGCCAGATCGATCCAGGATTCGGTCGTCGCTTCGAGTGCCTCTAACTGGTCGCAATCGATGGTGTGGATGATGACGCCTTCGCCGCGCGTTTGCACGCCGATGATGCGGTCGCCGGGGATGGGAGAGCAGCATTCCGCGAAATGCAGCGCGATGCCCGGGGTCAAGTCGCTGCCCTTCACGTAGAGCTTGGCCTTTTCCACTTCCATTGGCTTGCGGCTCTCGTCCTTGCGGACTTTTTCCTCAAGCCCTGGAAAAGCCGCCGTCACCACCGCGCTCGGTTTCACCGCACCTTCGCCGACGGCCACGAACAATTCCTCTTCGTCGCGCCGGCCGAGCCGCTCGGCGGCCTGCGTCAGCACGGTGTCGGCCAATTCGTGGCCGTAGCGGCGCAGCGCGTGGGTCAATAATTCACGGCCGAGTTTCGCGAACTCGTCGCGCTGGGCTTGGCGCTGCAGACGCCGCTGCGCCGATTTCGCCCGGCCGGTCTTGGTCAATCCATCATAGCCTGGCAGGGGCGCGGCGCGCTCGCCGGTGAGGATCTCCACCACGTCGCCGTTGCCGAGCACTGTGCGCAAGGGCCGGTCGATGCCGTTGATCCGGGCGCCGATGCAATAATCGCCGATGTCGGAATGGACGGCGTAAGCGAAATCGAGCGGCGTGGCCCCTTGCGGCAATGCGATCAGCGTGCCCTTCGGCGTGAACGCGAACACGTGATCCTGGTACATTTCGAGCTTGGCGTGCTCCAGGAATTCTTCGGCGTCGCCGCCGTGTTCGGCGATCTCCAAAAGCGAGCGCGTGGCTTCGCGCGCGTCCACGCCGGCGGAGGCCGCCAATTCCTCGTCGTAGCCGTAGGTCTCGTTCTTGTAGCGCCAATGCGCGGCGACGCCGACCTCGGCGATCTGGTCCATTTCCTCAGTGCGGATTTGGATTTCGACGCGCACATTGCCGGGCCCAATCACGATGGTGTGGATCGAGCGGTAGCCGTTCGGCTTTGGGTTGGAGATGTAATCCTCGACCTGATCGGGCACGCAGCGCCAAGTCTGATGGATAAGGCCCAGCGCGCGATAACAATCGTCGGGATTGTTGACGATGACGCGGAAGGCATAGACGTCCGCGAGGTCGGCGAATTCCATGCTCTTGCGCTGCAACTTGCGCCAGATCGAAAATGTCTGTTTTTCCCGCCCGAACACGCGCGCGTCGATGCCCGAAAACTCAAACACCTCCCTGATGGTTTGGATGATGATGGCGACGTTGGCGCCCTTCTCCAGTCGCAATTGCTCAAGCCGCGCATTGATGGCCGCCTCGGCCTCGGCGAACGCCTCGTGAAAGGCCAGCGCTTCCAATTCGCGCGCCATGCGCTCCATGCCGATACGGCGCGCCAGCGGCCCATAGATTTCAAGCGTCTCAAGCGCCGTGCGCCGGCGGCTTGCGGGATCTGGAACGTGGCTCAGCGTGCGCATATTGTGCAGCCGGTCGGCGAGCTTCACCAGCAGCACGCGCACGTCGCGTGACATCGCCAGGATGAATTTCTGCAGGTTCTGCGCCTGCTTGTTTTCCTCGGACTGGACTTCCAGCTTGGAAAGCTTGGTGACGCCTTCCACTAAATCGGCGATCTCGGCGCCGAACTTTGCTTCGATTTCCGCCCGCGTCGCCTCGGTGTCCTCGATGGTGTCGTGCAACAGGCCCGCGACGATGGTGGCGGCGTCGAGTTTGTACTCGGTGAGGATGCCGGCAACCTGGATCGGGTGGGCGAAATAGGGATCGCCGGAATGGCGCTTCTGGCCGCCATGCTTGGAAGTCGCGAACACGTAGGCGCGGTTGATCAGGCTCTCGTCCAGCGAGGGATCATAAGCGCGCATGCGCTCGACCAATTCAAACTGCCGCAGATAACGCGTGTGTGGAACGCCCGCGCCGGCCTGAACAAGACCTGCCGGGGTTTTGGCGGCGACGCTGTCACCGCCGCCCATCGGCTCAGTACCTTTCGTCGCGTTGCGCTTCAGCTTCTTGCTGCAGCGCGCGCAGCACGTCCTCTTCGCTGGTCTCGACCGGGGCCGCCAGCGCTTTGCGATCCTGCTCGTCCTCGGCCTGAGTTGCAGGTTGCACGTCTTGGTAGAGCATGACGTAGCTGTCGCGCAGGTCATTGGGGTTCACCGCCGCGTCGGCGATTTCCCGGAGGGCGACCACTGGGTCTTTATCCCGGTCGCGGTCCACCAGCGGCTCGGCGCCCGAGGAAATGTTGCGCGCGCGATGCGCGGCAAGCAGCACCAGTGAGAACCGGTTCGGGATTTTTTCAACGCAATCTTCTACGGTTACGCGGGCCAAGGCGTGTTTCCCCCAGGTCAATGGATCGGAACGAACCACAACCTAGTGGGCGCGGCGGTTTTTCGCAATGCAAAGCTGTGCTGCGGATGCGAAATCACTGGGTCGGCGGCGGGCCGAGTTCACCCGTCCGCCGGCCGCAAGCAGAGGGCAGCTGGGCCGCCAACAGCTCGGCCACGCTCCGGCCCAGCACGGGATGGACCCAGTCCGGAGCAATTTCCGCGAGCGGCGCAAGCACAAAGGCGCGCTCGTGCATGTGCTTGTGCGGCAAGGTAAGCTCGCCGAAGCCGCCGACAAAGCCGTCCATGGCGATCACGTCCAAATCGATCGTGCGCGGACCCCAACGCTCCCGGCGCTGGCGCCCGAAGCGCGCCTCGATTGCACGTAACATCCGATAAAGCGGTTGCGGGGCGAGCCCCGAGGATTCTAACTCCGCCGCGGCGTTAAAATAATTCGGCTGGTTGCTTGCCGGCCACGCTGGCGTTTCCCATACACCCGACAGCGCCCGCGGGGTCAGACCAAAAGATTGCAACGCCGTCACCGCTTGCGCCAATAAAACCGGACCGCTGGCGCCGTCATGGGGCAGATTGGTTCCCAAGGCGATGAACGCGCGGGCGGAATTGTACATTGAATTCATTGATCGCAACTGGATAGACCCATGACCACTTTGCTTGACCGCCTCATTCATCACAGCGAACGCACCGCGCTCTTCATCGACGGCGCAAATCTTTACTCGGCGACCAAGAGCCTCGCTTTCGATATCGACTACCGAAAACTGCTCGATGAATTCAAGCAGCGCGGCCGGCTGGTGCGGGCCAATTATTATACCGCGCTGATCGAGGACCAGGATTTCTCGCCGATCCGCCCCTTGGTCGATTGGCTTGACTATAACGGCTACTCGCTGGTTACCAAACCCGCCAAGGAATACACCGACTCCACCGGGCGGCGGCGGTTCAAGGGCGACATGGATGTAGAATTGGCCGTCGATTTGCTGCAGGCCGCATCCTATATCGACCACGCATTCGTGTTCTCCGGCGACGGCGATTTCCTGCCGGCGGTCAAGGCGGTGCAGCGCCAGGGCATGCGCGTCAGTGTTGTGTCCACCGTCAAGTCCAACCCGCCGATGATCGCCGACGAACTCCGGCGCGCCGCCGACAATTTTGTCGATCTAGCCGACCTCGCTGCCCTGGTTGGCCGGCCGCCGCGTGAACGCGCGCCGGTCGAGGGTAATTATTACGAAGGCGACAACGACAAGTGAGCGCCGAAGCGCCTCGTGACTGCCCGCTGTGCCCGCGCCTGGTCGCCTACCGCCAGCAGAACGCCCGCGCCGAGCCAAGCTGGTTCAACGGCGCGGCGCCCTCGTTCGGCGATGAGAAGGCGGGTCTGCTGATTGTCGGGCTCGCCCCCGGGCGCACCGGGGCCAATCGGACCGGGCGCCCGTTCACCGGCGATTACGCCGGCGATCTGCTCTACGGCACGCTGAAGAAGCTGGGCCTTGCCAAAGGCGAATACCGCGGCGACCCAAACGATGGCTTCACCCTGGTTGGCGCCATGATCACCAATGCCGTGCGCTGCGCGCCGCCCGAAAACAAACCCACGCCGGCGGAAATCGCGACTTGCCGGCCGTTTCTCACCGCCCGCATCGCCGCTTTGCCAAAGCTCAGAGTCATCCTCGCACTAGGCTCGATCGCGCACGAGAGCGTACTGCGCGCCCATGACCTCAAGTCGAGCGTCGCCAAGTTCGCGCACGGCGCGGAAGCGGACTTGCCCGGCGGACTAACGCTGATCTCCTCCTATCATTGCTCACGCTACAACACGCAAACACGCAGGCTGACGAGGGAAATGTTCGAGACCGTTATGGCGCGGGCGAAGGCGCTCGCCAGGTGAGATTTTCCGCGCTCAATCCTGGCCCCGACCGGGCGGCGCTTCCTGTCGCTCCACCGGCGTGCTAGCCTCAAAGGTGAACGAGCTTCGGAGAGTCCGGCATGCGAAAATTGATGATGGGCGCGGCGCTGGCGGCGGCGGCGGCGGCGTGGCTGGTGGCGTGCGGCCAAACGACGACAGTCCCCGAAGAAACGGCGTCGGAGGAACCCGCCAATGACCCGGCGGCGGCAGCGGAGAGCCCCGCCTATTCGCCTCCCGAGGACGCGGAGAGCCCTGGATATTCACTCCCCGAGGATCCAGAGGGCGCAGCTCCGAGCGATACGCCGTAAATCAATGTTCTGCCTGTGAGGAATCGTGGATGTGGAGGCAAACGTGAGAGTGTTGATGCTGAGCGCGGCGTTGATGGCGCTCGCTGCTTGCGGCCAAACATTGGGCGGCGGCCAAGAAGGCGCGGCGACCGGCGCGGCGCCAGTCGAGCCCGCTGCACCGCCTCCACCGCCGATGAGCGCAAGGACTGTCGATGCACTCGCGACACCGCCCGAAGAACAACGATTGATGCGCGCGAATGAAGCAATCGGTCGTGAAACGAGCCGCATGAGCGGTGGCGCTGGGCCGCCGCCACAGAGCCCGGCCTATTCGCCTCCAGAGGATGAGGACGCAGAAAAACGTGGATATTCACTTCCCGAGGACCCAGAATAATTGGGGGGAGTCAGAGCTATGGCGGGGGATAGTGGGACGGTCTGGACTGCCGGCGCCGCCTTGGCCATCTCGGTGCTGAGCGGGGCATTTGCGCTTTATGGGGCGCTGCGCGGGCCGCAGGTGCAAGCGCTGCCGATCAAGAACGTGTTCTTGTTCGAGACCCCGGCCGCGGATGCGGCGCGGCGAACCTTGGCCGCGGTAGCGTTGCCGGAGATCGCCAACACCGCGGCGAGCTATCCCGACATCCTGCTCTCGCAGGCGTTGGTTGTGATGCGCGCCGATGAAGCCCAAGCCTGCCTCAGCGCGCGCGGCCAAGTTCGGTTCCACCGTGGCGAGGGGCCGGCCGTCGCGCCAATTATTCCGAGTTCAACCGACGTCGCCGAAACCATCACGCTGCGGGAAATGGCGCTCGAAGTGCTTGACGTTTCGCCGCGGGCGGCGCTGCCGGCAGGTGAATTGTTTAGCCGGCGCCAATTGTTCGACCAGGCCGCGACCAGTTCGGTGGTGGACCCTTGCCATCGATATCAGGACGCAACCGCGCAGTACACGGCCAGCGCCTTCGCCGAAACATTCCGCGATCAAGAAGCGCTGCTGCGCTACGAAGCCCAGTTCGCCCACGATGAGGGCTATTACGTCGAGTGCCGGTTCCGCCTGTCGGCTTCGCGCGCGGACAGATTGCTCGAACGCGGCTGGATCAACGTCCCATGTACGCAATCGGACGCCGGAGAATTGGCGAACGAACGGACATGGTGGGAGAGCGTCGGCGACGCTTTTGACCGCCTGTTCTGAACGCATGCCTCAGAGCACAATCCCATAGCCAGCATACAAACGCGCGACGCCGGGCTCGGCCTGCTCGCCCGCCGCAAGATCGGCCTGTCCCTCGGGTTTTAGCCCCAAACGCAGGCGCGCCACCCCGCGACCGTAGAGATAATGACCTCGCGCCGCGTCGGCCGCGAGCGCCGCGTCGTAATCGGCAATGGCGGCCTCGAACGCCCCTTGTTTCAAGTGCACCAGTCCACGGCTGTCCAGCGCCGCGGCATAGTCGGGCTCGATCGCGAGCGCCGCGTTGCAATCGGCAAGCGCGAGCTCAAGATTGTCATTGCCGATGGCGCGCTGCCAACAGCGGTTGTTGAGCAGAATCGCATTGCGCGGGTCGCTCGCCAGGGCGCGGGTGAGCTGTTCGATTTGCGACAGCTGGGCTTGACCGCGCGCCGCCAGCGCGGCTTGGCGACGTTCGAGCGCCATTTGCATGCGCGGATCGATCGACAACGCGGCGTCATAATCGCCAAGCGCGCTGTCATAGGCCCCCCGATCATGGTGCACCATTCCGCGCTCCAAACGGGCATGCGCGTTGTTGGGATCGATCCGCAGGGCGCGGCCAAAATCGGCGATTGCTTGGACGTGCTGGCTCAAATCCGCGCGTTGGGCGCCGCGATTGATCAACGCCGTCGCGCGCCGCTCATCACTTGTCCCCAGTTGGCCGATCACCGCCGAGCACGCCTCGATTTGCTGGTGCGGATCGAGGCTCGTTTCGCAGACTTCCCACTGACGCTCGGCGAGAGCTGCGGGATCGGCGGACCCGCACGCGGCCAACGCACATACCAGGACCAGCGCGGCGCGGCGCATCAACCCTTGTCCCGCAACAGCCGCGATTGTTGGCGTTTCCATTCGCGATCTTTGGTCGCGGCGCGTTTGTCGTGGGCTTTCTTGCCTTTAGCCAAGGCGATCTGAACCTTGGCGATGCCGCGCTCGTTGAAATAGAGCTTGAGCGGCGCCAACGTGCGCCCCTCGCGCTCGACCGCGCCGGCCAGCTTTTTTAATTCACGCGCACGCACCAACAATTTCCGCGCCCGCCGCGGTTCGTGGTTGAATTGCCCGGCCGGGGGATAGATGGGGATGGTGGCGTTGATGAGCCACAGTTCGCCGCGTTCGGTGCTAGCGTAGCTCTCGGCGATATTGGCGCGCCCGCCGCGCAGCGATTTGACTTCGGTGCCGAGCAATTGGATGCCTGCTTCCAGCGTATCCTCGATGAGATAATCGAAGCGCGCGCGCCTGTTTTCGGCGATGAGTTTGCGGTTATCGTCCTGCTTGGCCATCACACGCACCTGACTCCTCCCCGTTCTTCACAGGGGAGGTCGCGAACTCCCGCGAAAGCGGGAGGAGCGGGAGGGGATAAGTGCGAACGCGCGGCGGCGCCCCCTCAGTCAGCACGCTGCGCGTGCTGCCAGCTCCCCCGTGAACGGGGGAGCAATTAAGCGCCACGCTCACAACAGCCCCGCATGGGCCATCGCGGCTTGCACTTGCGCCTTGACGCTCTCGCTGCACGCGAGCAGCGGCAAGCGCACCTCGTCCGCGCACTTGCCCAACACCGAGCAAGCATATTTGACCGGCGCCGGCGAAGGCTCGACGAACAAGGCTCTGTGGAGCGCGGCGAGTTTGTCGTCGATGCCGCGCGCGGTCTCGAAGTCCCCGCGCAAACTCGCTTCCTGCATCTGCGCGCAGAGCTTTGGCGCGACGTTCGCCGTCACCGAGATGCAGCCCTTGCCGCCGTGGGCGTTGTAACCCAGCGCGGTCGGATCCTCGCCTGAGAGTTGGATAAATTCCACACCGCACGCCGCGCGTTGCCGCGACACGCGCGCCAGATCGCCAGTCGCATCCTTAAGCCCGACCACATTGGCCAGCTTGGCGATCCGCGCCATCGTCTCGACGGCGATATCGACAACCGAACGCGACGGAATATTGTAAACGAAGATGGGAAACTCCACCGCATCATTGATTGCCTTGAAGTGGGCGTAGAGCCCCTCCTGGCTCGGTCTGTTGTAATAGGGCGTCACCACCAGCACCGCGTCGGCGCCGGCTTGCTTGGCGCGCCGCGTCAATTCGACCGCATGCGCCGTATTGTTCGAGCCCGCCCCCGCGATCACCGGCACGCGCCGGCCCGCCGCCGCAACGCACATTTCCACAACGCGGACATGTTCTTCCAGGCTCAGCGTGGCGCTTTCGCCGGTGGTGCCGCACGCCACGAGCCCATGCGAACCCTCGCGAATCTGCCAATCCACGAAGGCTTGGAAGGCTGCCTCATCGACGATTCCGTTGCGAAAAGGCGTGATCAGCGCCGGAATCGAACCATGGAACATGGGCAGGTGCTCTTGGTGGGGTGGCATTGGCGCGATTCCTGCCACAGTGTCGGGCAAGGTTAAAGGGCGGCGCGCCGGCCCCCGCGCTCGGGAGCAGCGCCTTTGTGTAATCGCGGAGGGAATCAATGCCGCCAGCCATGCTCATCCGCGTCGCGGCCATGGCAATTGCCGCGAGCGCCTTGTTGGCCGCGTCGAGCGCAGGTCAGTCTGAGAACCCACCGCCGCCCAATGTTGAGGCGACCGCCTATCTGCCACCGCCTGATCTGCCTTCACCCGCCGAGCGTATGCGCCTGCGCGACGGCATGGCCGCCGCTGGGAGCGGCGATTGGACCGGCCTTGCCCAATTGCGCGACGGCGCTGCCGACCCGCTGGTTCGCCGCATGTTGCAATGGCGCTGGGCCATCGAAACCGAGGCGCCGCTTTATTTCGAGGACATCGCCCAGGCGCTCGGCGAGCTTCAAAACTGGCCGGGGCGCACCACGATGCGCACGCGCGCCGAGCACGCCATCTTCGACTCACGGCTATCAGCCGCGGAGCGCGCCGCCTTCTTGCGCCAGGACAACGGGCCCATCACCGGCGACGGGCGCATCGCACTCGCTGTCGCCCTGAAAGATCAAGGTCAGCGCGCCGAGGCCGCCGAAATCGCGCGCGCGGCTTGGCGTGAAGATAATCTGACGCTCACAGCCGAAGCGCGCGCGCTGGAGGAGTTCAGCGCCTCGCTCTCCACCCAAGACCACGCCGACCGTGTCGCTAGCCTGCTCTGGCGCGACCAGCGCGGCGCCGCCCAGCGCCTGTTTCCACGCATCTCGAGCGCGGATCGGTTGCTCGCGCAAGCCCGCATCGGCCTGCAAACCCGCCAACGCCGCGGCCTGCAAGCCGCGGTCGATTCGGTGCCCGCATCGCGCCAGGACGACCCCGGCTTTCTCTACGACCGCGCACAATATCGCCGCCGCACCGGCCGCCCCGAGGAAGCGCTGCCAATCATGGCGGAAATCGACCCGCGCCAAGCCCCGTTGGCTGCGCGCGACGATATTTTCCGAGAGCGCCGGCTCTACGTGCCGCGCGCGCTGCGCGCGGGAAATAGCCGCCAAGCCTATAATCTGGTTTCGAACCACGGCCTCGCCTCCGGTGAATCGTTTGCCGACGCGGAATGGCTCTCGGGCTGGCTGATGTTGCGCTTTCTGGGCCAACCGCAGCGCGCCGCCGAGCACTTCGCGCACTTAAGCGGCAATGTGTCAGCCCCGGTGAGCCGTTCGCGCGCGCTTTATTGGCGCGCCGAGGCCGCCCGCGCGCTCGGCCAAAGCGCTGAAGCGGAGACTCTGCTTGCCGAAGCGGCGCGCTACAATTTCACTTATTACGGCCAGCTCGCCGCCACCCGCGAGGACCATTCGGCAGTGCTGGCGCTGCCGGAAACCGCGCGCGTCGATAATGCCGCGCGCTCGCGCTTTGAAAACCGTGAACTGGTGCGCGCGCTTCGGCTGATGTCTGAAGCCGGGGCCCAGCGCGACTTTGAGTCTATCGCCTTTTATCTCGACGATACGCTCGACGACCCTATGGAAATCGAGTTGCTGTCGCAAATGGCGCGCGAGCAATCCTTTAACCGCACCGCACTCCGCAACGCCAAGGCCGGCCTGTTCCGCGGCGTTGTCGCCACCAACGCGGCTTATCCGCTAATCGAGCTTCCGAGCGCCGTGCGCGCGCGCGGCAACCCCGAACCGGCGCTTGTGCTCGCCATCATCCGCCAGGAGAGCGAGTTCGACCCCGCCGCCATCTCCAGCGCCAATGCACGCGGTCTGATGCAGCTCATTCCTTCTACCGCACGGGCGCAGGCGCGCCGGGAGGGAATGAGTTATGAACGCGCGGCTTTGACCGCCGACCCCGAATACAACATGACCCTGGGCGCCGCGCACTTGGCGCAACTGGTTAGTGAATTCAACGGCTCCTACGTGCTCGCCATCGCCGCATACAATGCCGGCTCGCACAACGCGCGCTCCTGGATCGGCGAATGGGGCGACCCGCGCTCGCGCTCGGTTGATGTAGTGGATTGGATCGAACTCATCCCGTTCGCGGAGACGCGCAATTACGTGCAGCGGGTCACGGAAAATTTGCAGGTCTACCGCCACCGCCTCGCCGGCGCGCCCACGCCGATCGAGTTGGAGGCGGATTTGCGGCGGGGACGCCATTGAACTTGGATTGCCGGCTGGAAGCCGGCGGTACGAAAGCTACCCAAGCGCGGCCGCGAACAGCTCCGCATCGACGTTGCCGCCGCTGGCGATGAGCGCGACGGTTTTGCCCTTAAGGTCGAGCCCGCCTTCCAGCGCCGCCGCCAGCGAAGCCGCACCGGACGGTTCAAGCACGATTTTCAAATGCCGGAAGGCGAATTTCATCGCCCGTTTCACCGCGTCATCGGAAACCGCGACAGCTCCGGCGAAGCGCTCGCGCGCGATGGCAAAGGTGATCTCGCCCATCTGCTCCACCAGCAAGCCATCGCAGATGGAACGGATGCCCGGCGCGTTGCGCTCGATGCGGCCAGATTTGAGCGTGCGCGCGATGTCGTCGTGGCCCTCTGGCTCCACCGCGAAGATGCGAGCACTGGGGAGGGCCAGCGCGACCCCGCAAGCAAGCCCACCCCCGCTCGCCGGCGCCAGCGCGATATCGGGCGCGATGTCCTCGGCGATCTCAAGGCCGGCCGTGCCCTGACCGGCGATCACCCATGGATCGTCGAACGGCTTGATCAGACTGGCGCCGCTCTCGGCGGATAAACGCGCGCCGATTTTCTCGCGGCTTTCACGCAAACGGTCAAAACTTACGATTTTCGCGCCGTTTGCCCGCGTGGTTTCGCGTTTGATGCGCGGAGCGTCGGTGGGCATCAAGATAGTGGCGCCGATGCCAAACAACCTAGCCGCAGCGGACACCGCGATAGCGTGATTGCCGGAGGAAAATGCGATGACACCGCGCGCGCGCAGCTCCGGGGCCAAGGCGGCGATGGCGTTGGCGGCGCCGCGCATTTTGAAAGCGCCGCCGCGTTGCAGACATTCGGCCTTCACGAACACGCGCGCGCCGGTGGCTTCATCGAGCGCATCGCAGCGCAAGAGCGGCGTGCGCACAATCATGGCTTCGATGCGTTTGGCCGCCGCCTTCACGTCTTCAATCGTCGGTATCATCAAGAGTCTCTCGGTTTGACTCGCCGAGTCGGCGGAGCGGTCAGCGGGTCTGCCGGCCAGGGATGTTTCGGATAGCGCCCACGCATCTCCGTGCGCACCGCCGCATACGAACCGCGCCAAAAGCCGGGCAAATCCCTTGTCGTTTGCACCGGCCTGTGTGCGGGAGACAGCAAGCTTAGCGTCAGCGGCGCTCGCCCGCCAGCGATGCACGGGTGTTTGTCCTGCCCAAACAATTCCTGCAACCGCACTTCAAGCGCGGGTCCGCCCTCGGCCTCGTAGTCGATGCCAAGGGAGGAACCCGCCGGGGTTTCAAAGCGCATCGGCGCCTCGCTGTTCAGCCGTCTCCGCAAATCGTAGGCCAGCGAATTCAACAATGCCTCCGCCACACCCACCTCGCTCAGGCGCGCCGCGCCATCGAGAGCGGGCGCCAGCCAATAATCCAGCACCAGAGCCAATGCCGCATCGCTCCAATCGGGCCAGGGCTCGCCTTCCAGGCGCCGCATGAATCCCACCCGCGCCCGGGTCTGCCGGGCCGCTTGGTTCCAATCCAGCAGCGCCAAGCCATGGTCACGCACCGCCTCCAGCAGAGCTTGCCGCAATTCCGCGCCGCTCAAGCGCTCCAGCGGCGTCTCGGAGAGCACAACGCGCCCCAGTGCACGCACGCGCCGACCACGCACCGCCCCGGTTTCCCTGTCCACGCTCACCAGTTCGCGCGTTTCAATTTTGTCGGCGAACATGCGCTCAATCTCGGCTAGCGCAATCGGCGCGGCGAGCAATACTTGGCCACGCCCCGCCGCGCCCGCGATGTCGGCAATCACCAGATAGGACTCGCGCGCCATCGGTGAGGCGGCATCGAGGTGTGCTGCGCGCCCATTGGCCATCGCGTAGGCCCCGCCGCCCTGCACCTTGGCGACGCGATCGGGAAATGCGAGCGCGAGCAACGGACCGGCGCGCTCCTCGTTCACATCGCCGCGGGCGCCGCCAGCATGTCTGGCGATACGCTCGGCCAACGAACGCGCGGCCTCGGCGCGTGGCCCATGCTCGCTGGCGAAGCGATGCAGACGTGCGCGCAAATCCCGGTCGCGCCCGCCCAAGCCTTGCTCCGTCAACAGCACGCCCATGCGCGCGGCGAGCAAAGCCTCGCCCGCGCGTGCGCCGACGATCACCATATGCGCCAAGCGCGGCGGCAGCGGCAGGCTCGCTACGGCCGCGCCGTGTTCGGTCAATCGCCCGGCCTCATCGCATGCGCCAAGGCGTGACAATAGCGCCAGCGCTTCGCTCCAGGCCGGCTTCGGCGGCGGATCGAGCCATGCGAGCGTGTTCGGATCGCGGACGCCCCACGCCGTCAAGTCCAGCGCCAGCCCAGCAAGGTCGGCGTCAAGGATTTCCGGGCGATCGAATTCAGGCAGGGCGCGGGTTTCGCCCTCGCTCCATAGACGCCAACACACACCCGGATCGAGCCGGCCGGCGCGTCCCGCACGCTGAGTGATGGCCGCTTGGCTGGCGCGCACGGTCTCCAGGCGCGACAGCCCCAGCGCCGGTTCAAAGCGCGGCCGACGCGCCAGCCCCGCATCCACGACGATGCGCACGCCCTCAATGGTGAGGCTAGTCTCCGCGATCGATGTCGCCAGCACCACCTTGCGCCGGCCTGGCGGCGCAGGCGCAATGGCGGCATCCTGATCGGCGGGACTCATCGCGCCATAGAGTGGGCGGACATCGACATTGGGCTCGCGCAAGTTCGCGCGCAAAGCCTCCGCCGTGCGCTCGATCTCGTGCGCGCCGGGCAGGAACACCAGCGCGCCGCCGGATTCCGCCGCCAGCGCCGCACGCACCGCCGCCGCGACCTCACGCTCCAATTGCGCGCGCAGATCGCGCGGACGGTGCACAAAAGCTACCGGAAACATGCGCCCCTCGCTGACGATCACCGGCGCATCACCCAGAAGCTTGGCCACGCGCGCGGCATCCAGCGTCGCCGACATCACCACCAATTTGAGATCTGGCCGCAAGCCGCTCTGCGCGTCGCGCGCCAGCGCCAAGCCAAGATCGCCTTCAAGGCTGCGCTCATGAAATTCGTCGAACAACACCGCCGCGACCCCGCTCAGCTCAGGGTCGTGGATAATCATCCGGGTGAACACGCCCTCGGTAACGACCTCGATGCGGGTGTTGGGGCCGACGCGCCTATCCAGGCGCACGCAATAGCCCACCGTCTCGCCCACGCGCTCGCCGCGCTCGGCGGCCATGCGAGCGGCTGCCGCGCGCGCCGCGATGCGCCGCGGCGACAGCAATATGATTTTCCCCGCCTGCGCCCATGGCTCGCCCAGCAGCCCTGGGCCAACCCGCGTGGTTTTGCCCGCGCCCGGCGGGGCCACCAGCACCGCTTCGCCGCCGCGCTCCAGCGCCGCGCGCAATTGGGGTAAAACCTCGTCAATGGGAAGCATGACCGGGCTTAGCCCAGCGCCGGGCCCCATGTCTCGCCGCATTGGCGTTGCGCCCTGGCGGGAGTATAGGCAGGTCAACCTCAAGCGATGGAGCAGAACATGCGAGCGCACATTTTCGGCAAGCTGATGGCGGCGGCCATCTGCGTCGGTGTCGCGGCTTGTTCGACCGGGCGCACCGCCGACACCCGCCGCGGCGTTAGCGACGCGGCCTCGATCCCGCTGCGCGACGTGGGCCTCATCCGCCCGGAAATTCCGCTTTTGCTGCGCAATCTGCAATATCCTTATGCCACCGCCAATTTGGGCGAAGGGTGTCCCGCCGTCGCGCGCGAGATCGGCCAACTCGATTCCGTGCTCGGCCCGGAGAGCTACCAGCCGGGCCCCAATCGCAATACCTGGGATCGAAGCGGCGACTTCGTCGAGGAACAAACCATCTCGGCGGCGGAAAGCACCGCGCAGGATTTGATCCCGTTCCGCTCTTGGGTGCGGCGCATCTCAGGCGCCAGCGCCGCCGAGCGCGACGCCTTGCGCTCGGTCTCCAACGGCCAGCAGCGGCGCACGTTTCTGCGCGGTTACGGCGCCTCGCTGGGCTGCCCCAACATGATCCCGCCGCCACCGCCGCAAGTAAATGGCCGGCGCTAGTCTAAGCCCCACGCCCGAAACTCGCGCGAAGTTCCGCTAATCGCCCCATGGCGATAGCGCCGCGCAAACGCGCCATCAGCGCTTGGTAATAAGCCAGATTGTGCCATGAGAGCAGCACTTGGCCCAGGATTTCACTCGCCTTGAACAAATGGTGCAAATAGGCCTTGGAATAGTCGCGGCTGGCCGGACAATCGCTCGCCGCATCGAGCGGGCTCATGTCCTCAGCGAAGCGCGCATTGGTGATGTTGAGCGGGCCCGCGTCGCTCCAGGCTTGGCCATGTCGGCCGGAGCGCGTCGGCAGCACGCAATCGAACATGTCGATGCCGCGCGCGACGCTCTCAACAATGTCGAGCGGCGTTCCCACACCCATGAGATAGCGCGGCCGGTCTTGCGGCAGCATCGGCGCGGTTTGGTCGAGCGTCGCCAGCATCTCGGCTCGCCCTTCGCCCACCGCCAGCCCGCCTATCGCATAGCCGTCGAAGCCTTCGCGCACCAGGGCTTGCGCGGATCTACGGCGCAGCTCTGCATCGGTTCCGCCTTGAACGATGGCAAAGAGATTCTGATCCTCTCTCGCGCCGAAAGCCCGCTTGCAACGCTCGGCCCAGGCCAGAGATAGCTCCATCGCCTTTTCCACGTCCGTGCGCGGAGCCGGCAGCGCCGGGCACTCGTCGAGCTGCATCGCAATGTCGGCGCCGACACGGTCGGCTTGAAGTTCAATCGCCCGCTCGGGCGTCAAGCGGTGCTCGCTGCCGTCGATGTGACTGCGAAAAGTCACGCCATCGGCATCGAGCTTGCGCAGCTGCGCCAACGACATGACCTGATACCCGCCGCTGTCGGTGAGAATAGGCTTGTTCCAGCGCATAAAACCATGCAGCCCGCCCAGGCGCGCCATGCGCTCGCCGCCGGGGCGCAGCATCAGATGGTAGGTGTTGGCAAGGATGATGTCAGTTCCGACGGATGCGACTTGATCCACGGTCAGCGCCTTGACCGTACCCGCGGTGCCCACCGGCATGAACGCCGGGGTGCGGATGTCTCCGCGCGGGGTGCCTAGGACACCGGTGCGCGCGTCACCGTCGCGGGCGTGAATGGCAAACGGGAAGGCGCTCATTCTGCGCGCCATAACAGGCTGGCGTCGCCATAGGAATAGAAACGGTAATTTCGCGCCATCGCGTGCGCGTACGCGGCTTGCATGCGCTCTAGGCCCGAGAAAGCGGAAACCAGCATGAACAGCGTCGAGCGCGGCAGGTGGAAATTGGTCCAAAGCCCATCGACCACACGGAAGCGATAGCCGGGGGTGATAAAGATGTTTGTGGCGCCAACGTCGGGGCGTACGCGGCCATTGGCGTCCGCCGCCGATTCAAGCGACCGCAACGCCGTCGTGCCGATGGCGATGACGCGCCGGCCTTCGGCCTTGGCGCGATTGATCGCTGTCGCTGTCGCTTCGGGGATTTCGCGCCATTCCGCGTGCATGACATGCGCGCTGGTGTCCTCGGCCCTCACCGGCAAAAACGTGCCGGCGCCGACATGCAGCGTCACGACTTGCCGTTCAACGCCGGCTTTGTCCAAATCCGCCAACAATTCATCGGTGAAATGCAGACCCGCCGTCGGCGCCGCCACCGCACCCTGCTTTGCCGCATACACGGTCTGATAATCACTTACGTCATCTGCATCGGGCGCGCGTTTGCCTGCAATGTAGGGCGGCAAGGGCGGAGCGCCGATCTTGGAGATGGCTTCATCGAGCGCGGCGCCTGCACGATCGAACTTGAGCGCGAGTTCGCCGTTCTCGTCCTTGGCCTCGATCGAGGCGAAGAGTCCGTCATCGAAGAAGAGTCCATCACCCTGCTTCAAGCGCTTTCCCGGCTTGACCAACGCACGCCACGTCTCCGTATCCACACGCTCGATCAGATTCAATGACACCCGCACCACAGGCCCCTGCGGATCGCGGCTTGGACGCACCGCTTTTAACGCCGCGGCAATGACGCGCGTGTCGTTGAACACCAAGAGGTCACGATGCGGGAACATCGCCGGCGCCTCGCGCACAACGCGGTCCTCGAACGCCCCATCCGCGCTCACATGCAGCAATCGCGCACTATCACGCGGCCGCGCGGGGCGTAGCGCGATCCGCTCGTCCGGCAGCTCGAAATCAAACAGCTCAACGCGCATTGAGCGCGCTCACGCCGCCCGCATGCTGATGATTTTTCCCGGCGTGCGCGGCGGCTCGCCCTTGGGGAGGTTGTCCACGTGCTCCATGCCTTCGGTGACCTCGCCCCAGATTGTGTATTTTTTGTCGAGGAAGCCGGCTTCGTCGAAGCAGATGAAAAACTGACAATTGGCTGAATTCGGATGGTTGGTGCGAGCCATCGAGCACACGCCGCGCACGTGTTTTTCGGCGGAGAATTCCGCCTTCAGGTTCGGCCTGTCCGACCCACCGCTGCCGCGCCCGCTCGGATCGCCGCCTTGGGCCATGAAGCCGGGGATAACGCGGTGGAATGCCACACCGTCATAGAAGCCCTCATTGGCCAGTTCAGCGATGCGAGCCACGTGGCCGGGCGCGAGATCGGGGCGAAGTTTGATTTTTACCTCGCCCGTCTCCAGCGTCAGCGTCAGTTTATGAAAGGAATAATCGACCACCAGCGTCTCTCTCTTTGTTCTTCGCGCGGCACCCGCGCGGGAATCTGCACGTCGCAGATCGAAAAATCCGCGCGCCGTTGGCGCCGGGTATCCTCGACCAGATCCCGGAACCTGGGTCCATCGGTGCGCAGCACGAAAATTGGCGCGCGCTCGGCTTCGGGCACATCGGCCGCCACACGCACCGCCAGCATACGGTCGGGCACTGGCGGCGGGTTGCCGACGGCGATCGCCATCACCGCTTCCTGCCCCCAGACCACGCGGCCAAAAACCGTATAGCGTTTGTCGAGCGCCGAGTTCGGCGCGCGCATGAGGAAAAACTGGCTGTTGGCGGAGTTCGGCGCGTCGGCGCGCGCCATCGACGCCACGCCAGGGCAGTGAAGCGCATTGGCGGACACGCGCCCGTCGCTGGTCACCGCCATTTGCGCATCGGGCTGACTTTCAATCGGCAGCGCCTTGTAAAAGCCAAGCCGAGCGCGCGCCTGCACAGCCGCTTCCACGAACGGCATGTCGGGACCGCGCCGGAACATGAATTCCTCGCGCAAATCCGGCAAGCTGGAGGCGCCTTCCCCGGTGCCAAGCGGATCTCCGGTCTGCGCCATGAAATCATCGACGACGCGATGGAACATGAGCCCGTCATAAAAACCCGCGCGCGTCAGCGTCATGATCCGCTCCACGTGCCGCGGCGCGATCTCCGGATAGAGTTCCACCACGATGCGCCCGTGCACCGTGTCTATGTAGATGGTGTTTTCTACCTCGACCTGGCGCCAATTGCGCGGATCGGGCGGCGATTGCGCCCACCCCAGATTGAACGAAATCATAAGCCCCAACGCGACGATCGCCGCTGCGGCAATTCTAACACTACGCATCAGGATACCCCGAATTTCGCCCTCAAGCGCACTTCTACGTCCGCGGGCACGAAGTGCGCGACACTTCCTTGCAGTCGCGCGATTTCCTTGACCAGCCGGGAAGCGATCGCTTGATGGGTGGCGTCCGCCATCAAGAACACGGTTTCTATCGCCGGATTGAGCTTCTGGTTCATGCCGACCATGGCAAATTCATACTCGAAATCGGCGACCGCGCGAAGGCCACGCACAATGACTTGCGCTCCTACGCTCTCGGCGAATTGCATCAGCAATGTGTCAAAAGGGCGGACAACAATCTCGGTGTTTGCGCCCAATTTGGCGCATTCGTGCTCCACCATCTCTACGCGTTCGGCCAGGGTGAACAATGGCCCCTTGTCCTGATTGACGGCCACCCCGATCACCAATCGGTCCACCAGTTTCGCGGCGCGCGCGATGATATCGACGTGGCCGTTGGTCATCGGGTCGAAAGTACCGGGATAAAGCCCGATTCGGGGGGGGGGTTGTGTCATTTAAGCACCCATTCCCGGGGCGAGGCGAAGCCGCGCGCCCGGGACCCATAAACGCCAACAATAGCGGAAATGTCAGCGCGGCCCGCCGCGATCTCGATCGACGCATCGTGTTCATGGGCCCCGGAATTGTCGCTTCGCGCCAATCCGGGGATGGGTGCAAACACACACGTCACTTCCCGCCCCCTTCGTCGCCTTCGCTTTCGCCGCCCAATGCTTCGAGCCGTTCGGCGGCCACCACGTGTTCATCCTCGCCGACATTGATGAGGATGACGCCCTGCGTCGCGCGCCCGGCAATGCGGATTTGGTCAATTCCAGTTCGAATTAACTGGCCCTTGTCGGTAACCAACAACAATTCCTCATTGTCGCGCACCGGGAATGACGCGGTAATCCGCGCGTCACCGGTCAGTTTGTGAGCGATCAGGCCTTTGCCGCCGCGATTGGTGACCCGATATTCATAGGCCGAAGCGCGCTTGCCTAGGCCGTTGGACGTGACCGCCAGGATGAATTGCTCCTGGGTCTTCAGCCAGGCCAGGCGCTCGAACGGCACCTCCGCCGCCTCGCCGGCGCCGCCGTCTTCATCGGCCACTTCCACCTCGCCGCGCGCTTGCACATCCCATTTGAAATACGCGCGCGCTTGCTCGCTGGTCACTTCGACGTGCTTGAGCACGCCCATGCCGATGACGCTGTCGCCGTCGGCCAGTGTAACCCCGCGCACGCCGGTGGAATCGCGGCCCTTGAACACGCGCACATCTGTTACGCGGAAACGCACGCACATGCCGTTCTGCGTGGTCAACAAGATGTCGTCGTGCTCGGAGCAAATTTGCACTTCGACAATGCCGTCGCCCTCGTCCGGCTTCATCGCGATCTTGCCATTGCGATTGACTTGCACGAAGTCGCTAAGTTTGTTGCGCCGCACCCCGCCCGAGCGGGCGGCGAACATCACGTCGAGCTTGTCCCAATCGTGTTCATCCTCCGGCAGCGCCATCACCGAAGTGATGGTTTCGCCTTGCGCCAGCGGGAATAAATTGATCAACGCCCGTCCCTTGGCGCGCGGATCACCCTGCGGCAGGCGCCACGCTTTCATCTTGTACACCATGCCGGTGGACGAGAAGAACAGAATCGGCGCGTGCGTGGAAGCCACGAAAATACGGGTGACGAAATCTTCGTCCTTCATAGCCATGCCGGCGCGGCCTTTGCCGCCGCGTCTCTGCGTGCGGTAGAGCGCCAGCGGCGTGCGCTTGACGTAGCCGCCATGGGTGACGGTCACGACCATGTCCTCGCGCGGGATCAGCGCTTCATCGTCGATGTCGCCTTCGGATTCGGAGAATCGGGTGCGGCGCGGTACGCCAAAAGCCTGTTTGATATCGATCAGCTCACCGCGAATAATGGCGAGGATGCGCTCACGGCTGGCGAGGATCGAGAGCAATTCCTTGATCTCATCGGCGATTTCGTTTGCCGCCTTGGCGATGTCGTCGCGGCCTAAACCGGTGAGGCGTGAAAGTTGCAGCGCTAGAATTGAGCGTGCTTGATCGTCCGACAGCCTGAGCATGCCACCGTCCACAACCGTTGTGCGCGGATCGGCGATCAAAGCGATCAAGGGCATCATATCGCCCGCGGGCCAATCGCGGGAAGTCAACCGCTCGCGGGCAATGCCCGGATCGGGGCTTTCGCGGATCAGCTTGATGACCTCGTCGATATTAGCGACGGCGATGGCCAGGCCCACGGTTTCGTGGCCGCGCTTGCGCGCCTTGGCCAAGCGGAACTTGGTGCGCCGCGTCACCACTTGTTCGCGGAACGCCAAGAAGCTGGTGAGCAGCGCGCGCAGACCCATCTGCTCGGGCTTGCCGGCATTGAGCGCCAGCATGTTGACGCCAAACGAGGTCTGCAATTGCGAGAAACGGTAAAGCTGGTTCAGCACCACATCGAGCACCGCGTCGCGCTTGAGTTCGATCACCAAGCGGATACCGAGCCGGTTGGATTCATCGCGCGCCTCGGCGATTCCTTCGATGCGCTTTTCGCGCACCTGTTCGCCGATTTTCTCGACCATCTCGGCTTTGTTCACCTGGTATGGTATTTCGGTGAACACCAAAGCTTCGCGGCCGCGGATGGTTTCGATGTGATGGCGCGCGCGGGTTACGACCGAACCGCGCCCGGTCAAGAGACCCATGCGCGCGCCGGCGCGGCCAAGTATTTCACCGCCCGTGGGGAAATCCGGCCCCGGCACGATGTCGAGCAATTCGAGATCGGAAATCTCTGGCCGATCAATCATCGACACCGCCGCATCGATCACTTCGGCAAGATTGTGCGGGGGAATGTTGGTTGCCATGCCGACAGCGATGCCACCGGCGCCGTTGACCAGGAGATTTGGATAGCGCGCCGGCAACACGGTCGGTTCGCGGCGCGAGCCATCGTAATTGTCGACGAAATCAACTGAATCCTCGTCGATATCGTCCAGCAGCGAACGCGCCACCTTGGCGAGGCGGCTTTCCGTGTATCGCATCGCCGCCGGCATATCGCCGTCAATGGAGCCGAAATTGCCCTGCCCATCGATCAGCGGCAGGCTCATCGAAAAATCCTGCGCCATCCGCACCAGCGACATGTAGATGGCCAGATCGCCGTGCGGGTGATAGCGGCCCATCACTTCGCCGACGGTGTTGGCGGACTTGCGGTAGGATTTGTCGTGCGTGTTGCCGGCTTCGTCCATGCCGAACAGGATGCGCCGGTGCACGGGTTTGAGCCCGTCGCGCGCATCGGGCAGCGCGCGTGAAACGATCACGCTCATCGCGTAATCGAGGTAAGACCGCTTCAGTTCATCCTCGATGGTGATGAGCGAAACGCCTTTGGGAAGGGTGGGGCCGCCAGTGTCGGCGGGGTCGGACGTGTCTGACACGGGTCGCCGGTCTAAATCTCTGTGAGGGTTCGGAGAAGACGAAAAAACTCGCCCACGAATCCGCGCCAAGCTAACATCTGGGCGCCGCGCCCGCAAACCAGGGAGCACCCATCATGCGCCGCCTTGCCGCCCTTGTTCTAGCCGCTGTTATCGGCGCCTGCGCCAGCACCAGCGGGCGCGACGCCCCGTACGCGCCCGGCCCTCCGCGCTCGGCCTGGATCGTTGCCGCCGACGGCCGGCCGATCGGCGAAGCCAGCTTCGCTAACGCGCCCAGCGGCGTGCTGATTCGGCTGGAATTTTCAGAAAACGCCTTGCCGCCTGGCTGGCACGGCGCGCATCTCCACCAGGTCGGCGATTGCAGCGATTTCACCGCCGGGTTCCAAGCCGCCGGCGCTCACATCGGTAGGGCCGAGCATGTCCAGCACGGGCTCCGCAACGCCGTTGGCCCCGAGGCGGGCGATCTGCCCAATGTGTTTGTCGCGGCCGCCCCGCCTTACGGTGCCGAGTTCCTCGCTGCGGGCGTTACACTCGCCCCCGCAACGGCGGAGCGCCCCGCGCTGCTGGACGCCGACGGCTCGGCCCTCATCATCCACGCCAATTCCGACGACCAGCAGAGCCAACCCATTGGCGGCGCCGGCCCCCGCCTCGCCTGCGCCGCGCTGAGGCGGATCCCGTAAGCGTACCTAGTGGAGTGGATTTGACATTCGCATCCGGTGTAAGCGGCAAGCTGGTAGCGAATGTCAAATCCATAAACTCCACTAGAAACCTATACTTGCTAGTGGTCCTTATGATTCCAACATTCGCAACAGAGCGGGCCGAAACGGGATGCGAATGTTGGAATCGGACCACTAGTCGCGATCCTTCAAGAGCCTTTGCTGGCCTACGGCATGCTGATCCGCCGCCGGGCGGCTTACGCGGCCTGCGCCGCGCAACAACGGCCAGCCGTTGAATTTGATGAAGCCATCCAATTTCAGCTCCGCCTCGGCCATCGTCACCAGCTTGCCCTGATCAAGTTGTTCCTCAAAATAGTCCAGCAGCATCACCGTGGCGCGGTTTTTCACGCGCGCTTCGCCGCCTGCGTTGGCCCACGCTTTCCCGTGTAATAGGTCAACCCCATGTCAGGCCTCGCGGCATCCGCGCGCTCAATGATGAGTTCCGGCGCGGTCTTCGTGGTCGCCACATAGAGCAGCTTGTTTTCCATGTGTGCGTAAAATTCGCGCGCCGTTTCGCTCTTACCATCGTAGTCTTGGCAGAGCGACACCACCCGGCGAACCTCGCGGTAAACGTTCTGTGTGGACGACCTGATGTCGCGGATGATCTCTTTGAGTTCATCCACGATGCTTGGATCTTCGGGCGCCTTGAGCCGCTCTACGTCTAGCGCGTAGCCGTGCGTTGCAAAACGAACGAGAATATCGGTCGCCCAGCGGCGAAACAGCGCGCCTTGGCGGGAATTGACGCGGTAGCCGACATAGAACGTGACGTCTAAACCGTAGTGATTGGTTTCATAAACTTTTCCGTCTGCGGCAGTTATCCGGAATTTCCGGATCACTGAATCGTCCAACTCACCATCGTTAAGAAACTTCTGGATGTGTTCGCTGACCGTGCGCACACCCACGCCGAACATCGACGCCATCTGCGCCTGTGCAAACCAAGGCTCTCCAGCGTCAAACCGAAGCTCCAGCCTCACACCCTTCGGGGTATCGTACAGCATGATCGGAGGCGCATCGTCACCCTCACGCTTTACTAGGCGCACAACCTTACCGTCCTCACTGGAAGCACGGCGCAACGCGCCCTCCAAGTCGGCGCCTGACTCAGAGGGCGTCGCGCTTGCGGGCGACTTCTTTTTCGCCATCAATCAAAGCCTCAGAACGGAATTTCGTCGTCCAGGTCGGCGTTGAAGCTTTCGCGCGGGCCATCCGACACACGCTTGCCGCCGGATTTTGCGGCGAAACCGCCACTATCGTCCTCGACAGACCGCCCGCCGCCATCACCCCTGCCGTCGAGCATGGTGAGTTCTCCGCGATATTTCTGCAGCACGATTTCGGTCGAGTATTTTTCCACGCCGGCTTGATCGGTCCATTTGCGCGTCTGCAATTGGCCCTCGATGTAAACCTTGGCGCCCTTTTTCAGATATTGCTCGGCCACTTTGGCGATGTTTTCATTGAAAATAACGACCCGATGCCACTCGGTTTTTTCCTTGCGCTCGCCAGACTGCTTGTCGCGCCAGCTCTCCGACGTGGCGATGCTCAAATTCACCACCGGCTCGCCGGAATTGAGCCGCCGCACTTCCGGGTCCTTGCCCAGATTACCGACCAAGATCACCTTATTAACACTGCCAGCCATCGCCGACCTCCTGTTTCCTGCGCTTACTCGATGGTGGGGCCATCGCACCGGCAAACCGGCCCAACGTTCCCTCTATGTTCTGTAAGCCGACTCGGCGCCCCGGTAAAGAGGGAATTAACGCGAATGTTCATTTTTTGTTCTTGGTGGTCGGACGACTCCGGCTACTAGATATGGGGACCAATCCACCAACTCTGGGTCTCCAGCGAATCCATGACGCAGAAAGCGCCCGCCCTGTTCATCGGCCACGGTTCGCCGATGAACGCCATCGAGGAGACGCCCGCCACGCGCGGCTGGCGCGAGATCGCGGCGCGGTTTCCGAAGCCCCGTGCGATCATCGTCGCTTCGGCGCATTGGCTGACCGAGAGCGTGCGCGTCACGTCTAACGAATGCCCGCGCACGATCCATGATTTTGGCGGCTTCCCGCCCGAATTGTTCGCGGTGCAATATCCAGCGCCGGGCGCGCCGGACCTCGCGCGCGATGTGGCACGGCGGCTCTCGGCTTTTGACGCGGAGACTGAAGAAAGCTGGGGGCTCGATCATGGAACCTGGAGTGTACTCGTGCACATGTATCCCGAGGCCGACGTGCCGGTGATCCAGGTGAGCCTTGACGCGCGCCGCTCGCCGCAACACCATTACGACATCGCCCGTGCGCTGGCCCCGCTGCGCGAGGACAACGTGCTTATTCTCGGCTCCGGCAACATCGTGCACAATCTGTGCGCCTTCTTTGGCCGCGGCGAACAAGTGGGTCCCTGGGAGCAGGAATTCGATGATGCCATCGTCGGCGCCGTCGAAATGTGCGACCACGGTGCGGTGATGAACTACAAGTCGCACCCCCATTCCGCGCGCGCCGCGCCGGACTGGGATCATTTCTTTCCGCTGTTCTACGTGCTCGGCGTCCAAAGCGATGGCGAACGCGCGGAAATCTTCAACCGTCATTTCTTCCCAGGCCTCTCCATGACCTCCCTCGCCATCGGTCTGCCGGCATGAAAGGCGCCCTGACCCACATCCGCGTGCGCGGCGCGCGCGAGCATAATTTGAAGGATGTCAATATCGATATCCCGCGCAACGAATTGGTAGTGATCACCGGGCTGTCGGGTTCGGGCAAATCCTCGCTGGCGTTTGATACGATTTATGCCGAGGGCCAGCGGCGCTATGTGGAATCGCTTTCGGCTTATGCGCGGCAGTTTCTCGAGCTAATGCAAAAGCCGGACGTGGATTCAATAGAAGGGCTGTCGCCGGCGATTTCAATCGAGCAAAAAACCACCTCGCGCAATCCGCGCTCGACCGTCGGCACCGTCACCGAAATCTACGATTACATGCGCTTGCTCTGGGCGCGCGTGGGCGTACCCTATTCGCCGGCGACCGGCCTGCCGATTGAGGCGATGCAAGTGGCGCAGATGGTCGACCAGATCATGGCGCTGCCGGAAGGTACGCGGCTTTACCTGCTGGCGCCGATGGTGCGCGACAGAAAAGGTGAGTACCGCAAGGAAATTGCCGAGCTTTTACGCAAGGGTTATCAGCGCGCCAAGATCAATGGCGAATATTACGAACTCGCGGAGCCGCCAAAGCTCGACAAGAAACTCAAGCACGACATCGAAATCGTGATCGATCGCATCGCGGTCAAGCCCGCGATCGAAACCCGGCTCGCGGACTCACTGGAGCAAGCGCTGAAGCTGGCGGACGGGATCGCGTATGCGGAGTTTGTTGATAATGGACCGTCGGCTTCCAACCGGCAGGAAAAAAAGGGCCGGCAGGATGCCGGCGGTCCGGAAAGGCTGATCTTCTCCCAAAAATTCGCCTGCCCGGTCTCGGGCTTCACCATCCCGGAAATCGAGCCGCGCCTGTTCTCGTTCAACAATCCCGCCGGCGCTTGCCCCGCGTGTGATGGACTTGGCGTGCAGCTCAAATTCGACGCCGACCGCATCGTGCCCGACCACGACAAGAGCTTGAAGGACGGCGCGGTGGCGCCCTGGGCCAAGGGGCCTTCGCCGCTTTACGCGCAGACGCTGGAAGCGCTGGCCAAGCACTTCCAGGCAAAAACCACCACACCCTGGCGCGAATTGCCGCAAGAGCTGCGCGACGCCATCATCCAAGGGACCAAGGCGCCAATCAAGTTCGTCTATGAAGATGGCGTACGCCGCTACGAGACATCCAAGAATTTCGAAGGCGTGCTGCCGAATCTCGAACGCCGTTGGAAGGAAACCGATTCCAATTGGGTGCGCGAGGACTTGGAGCGTTACCAATCGGAAGCGCCGTGCCCGGTGTGCGTGGGCAAGCGGTTGAAACCAGAAGCGCTGGCGGTGCGCGTTGGACAAAGCGACATCGCGTTCGCCTCGACCCTGTCGATTCGCGCCGCGCGTGACTGGTTTGGCGCGCTGAACGATTCGCTGACGCCTAAACAACGCGAAATCGCCGTGCGTGTCTTGAAGGAGATCAACGATAGGCTGCGCTTTCTCGTCGATGTCGGGCTGGATTATCTCTCGCTCGGACGCGCCTCGGGCACGCTTTCGGGCGGTGAGAGCCAACGCATCCGCTTGGCAAGCCAGATCGGCTCGGGCCTGACCGGCGTGCTCTACGTGCTCGATGAACCCTCGATCGGCCTGCACCAGCGCGACAATTCACGCTTGCTGGAAACGCTGCGCCGGCTGCGCGATCTCGGCAATTCAGTGCTGGTGGTAGAGCACGACGAGGAAGCCATCCTCACGGCAGATCATGTCATCGACATGGGACCGGCCGCCGGCATACATGGCGGGCGCGTCATCGCCGAAGGCAGTCCGGCGCAAATTCAAAGTTGTGAGGACAGCATCACCGGCGCCTATCTCAGCGGCGCGCGCGAAATTTCCATCCCGGAAAAACGCCGCTGGACCGACAAGAAGCGCAAACTCACCATCAAGGGCGCGCGCGGCAATAATCTGCAAAACATCGACGCTGATATCCCCTTGGGAACCTTCATCTGCGTCACTGGCGTCTCTGGCGGCGGCAAATCCACTTTGGTGGTCGAGACGCTTTACAAGGCGGTGGCCCGCCACTGGCACGGCGCCGGCGATGTGCCGGCCGAGCACGATGCCATCCTCGGCCTCGAACACATCGACAAAATCATCGACATCGACCAAAGCCCGATCGGCCGCACGCCGCGCTCCAACCCCGCGACCTATACCGGCGCGTTCACGCCGATCCGCGATTGGTACGCAGGCCTGCCGGAAGCCAAGGCGCGCGGCTACGGGCCGGGCCGCTTCTCGTTCAACGTCAAGGGCGGGCGCTGCGAGGCGTGCCAGGGCGACGGCGTCATAAAGATTGAGATGCACTTTCTGCCGGACGTTTACGTCACTTGCGATGCTTGCAAAGGCAAACGCTACAATCGGGAGACTCTGGATATTCTCTACAAGGGCAAGTCCATCTCCGACGTGCTCGACATGACCGTGGAGGAAGGCGCCAATTTGTTCCACGCCGTGCCCAGCATTCGCGACAAGCTGGAAACCTTAAAGCGCGTCGGGCTCGGCTACATCCATGTCGGCCAACAGGCGACAACGCTTTCCGGCGGCGAAGCCCAGCGCGTAAAACTCTCCAAGGAACTTTCGAAACGCGCCACCGGACGCACGCTCTACATCTTGGATGAACCCACGACGGGGCTTCATTTCGAGGACGTGAAAAAACTCTTGGAAGTGCTGCACGAATTGGTCGATGGCGGCAATTCGGTGCTGGTGATCGAACACAATCTCGACGTTATCAAAACCGCCGATTGGATCATCGACCTCGGCCCCGAAGGCGGCGACGGCGGCGGGCGTATCGTCGCGGTCGGCACGCCGGAGGATGTGGCGAAAGTGAAAGCGAGCTACACTGGGCGCTATCTCGCCGAAGCGCTCAAGCGCCACGCCGCCCGCGCGCTCAAACCAAAAGCCGCCGCAGAAGGCACACCCGCGCCAAAGGCCGCGCGCAAGAACGGCCTACGAAGCGGCAAGAAGCGCGCTTTAGGTTGACGCCGTGGCTTCCTGCGCCGCGAGCACCGCGCGTGCATTGACGCCAAAGAACGCCACGCGGAACAAGCACGCCAGCACCGTGGCGGCGGCAATATAAACCCCGAGCAGCGCAAGAAATGGCGGCGTCAACAGCTCTTGCCGCAGCAACGCGAAGGCGCGCTCCAATTCGGCGCCGGACATGACGCTCACCATCACCGGCGCAATCTTCTGCTGCAACGGAAACTGAGCAATCTGCCCCATTACCGAGGTGATCACGAAATAGCCGACGATGAGCAGGAAGAAGGCGCCCAAGAGCGGCCAAAACCGCCCGCGCGTCACGCCCCAGGCGCCGAAGAACGCGAAGCGTTCCCGGGCCACAATGATTGCGGCCGCCGGCGCTAGGCGTACAGCGACCCATATCGCGATCGCGCCCACGCAGAGCGGCGTAATCGCACCAATGATCGTCGCGATGACGCCAAAGGGGCCGCCAATAGCGGAGATCGCTCGTACGCCCAGGTAGAACGTGATAACGCCTATGCAAAGCGCAAGCAGCAGGCCGATCCAGACGAGATAGGTTGCAAATACCCGCGCGGTGTCCGCTGAAAACCGCAGGCCGAGCAATCCCCCGCCACTCTCTTGACGCACAAGCCAGCGTAAGCACGCCGCTTCGTAGGCGGCGCGCAAAAGACCGCCAATAATGGTGTAGAGCAACGCCCACGGCGCAAAAGACATAAGCGCGCGCATTGGCGGCGACGGTGGCGCTACGCCCTTGGTTACGCTGTGCACCACATCGATATACCAGCGAAAAAGATCGTCGAGGAGCGGCCATATCGCTCCGACATAGGCGGCCCCCAAAGCGAGCGCGAGCAAGAGATAGGCGAAAGTTGCGCGTGTCAGCACAAAGCGCCTGTCGCGCTTTTTGAAGGCGAAGAGCGTGGCGTCGAGGGAGTTCGCCTCGGTCATGGATTATTCCGCCGACTTGATCTTGCCTTCCTCCAACGCCGCTACCGCCGCGCGCGCGTTAATTCCAAACATCGCCACGTAGAGCATCATGGTCGCTATGAGCATAACCCCAACGAACCCGGCAATGATTCCCACCCATTGCGGATTGGCGAACGCCCGGAACGCCTCTTGGGCCGATTGCGGCTCGCTGACCTGGCCAAGCTGGCTCCCAACCAAGGTTGCGGCGGCGAAACCGGCGCCGATGGCGACGATGACATAGAACACGACCCACATTAAGAACAGCAGCACGAACGCGCCCAGCAGCGCCCAAAACCGCCCTTTGCTGACGCTCCACGCGTCGAAAAACGCAAACTTTCGCCGCGCGATGGAAGTCGCCGCCGCCGGTGCGAAGCGCACGCCGAAATAGATCAGGCCGATCAGCAGCAGCAGCACCACGCCGAACGGCACAAGCGCCGTTGCGGGACCGGCATCGCTCAGATCGCCCCGCGTCATCGACACCAGCGAAAAAATTGTCCCTCCGGCCAAAATCGCGCAGACGATGTAGAACGCGATCAAGAGGAAAAACCAAACCCAATACCCAAAATAAACCCGCCATGTATCCGCGCCGAGGGAAAGTCCGAACACGCCTCCGGTTTCTCCCCGGATCATCCATCGCAGACACGCCGCTTCATACGAGGCGAGCAGAACGTAGGCCACGAGCAAGAACAAAAGATACGCCGGCGCCAATGCCATTACGCTCTGCGGCGGCATCATGTAGTCGAGCGACACTGGCGCGCCCGGCTTGGCGCCTTCCATGCTCGCGCCCATATTCGTGACCCAGTTTATATAGTCCGCGAAGCCCTGCGCGTTGAGGACGAAGAACGCGCCGCCAATCAGCACGGCCAAGACCAGGTAGGCGATGGTCGCCCCTAACAAGACCCCGCTCTTCTCACGCTTGCGAAAGGCGAAGAACGTGGCGTTCAGGGCTTGTTTCTCTGCCATGGCGATCCCCCGTGGACGGTGAGCATGGCGCCGAGGGCGCTCGGGATCAATCGCGCTTGAGGAATGGTCGGATTGTGGCGAGGAGTGTGCGCCTCATCCGGGCGTCCGGGGCGGCAAATGGTCCCGTTTGGGCCATCGCTTGACGAATTTTTTGAGTTCTTCGTCGGGCGCCTCCGGCAGCATCACCAGGAGGCGCACGAATTGGTCGCCCAGGCCGGCGACACCCTTGCCCTTGAGGCGTAGTAAAGTCCCGGTGTTAGCGCCCACCGGAATGGTGAGCGCGACGGGCCCAGTCGGCGTCGGCGCTTGCACGCGCGCGCCCTCGACCGCCTCAGCGAGCGAGATGTTGAGGTCCATGTGAATATCTTGGCCCTCGCGCCGGTAAAAAACGTGCGGACGCACCTTCAGTTCGACCAGCGCATCTCCGGCCAGGCCGCCGTGGACACCCGCGCCGCCTTGGTTCTTGAGCCGCAGCAGCTGGCCGCTCTCGACACCGGCGGGGATGTTCACGTCGAGCGTGCGCCCCTCCGCCAGGGAAATGCGCCGCCTTGCCCCGATTACCGCGTCCAGGAAATCAATGTCGAGGGTAAAGCGAATATCGCGGCCACGCATGCGCGTATAGGAACGCCCGCCGCCTACCCCGGCGCCGAACAAATCGGAGAAGATATCGCCCAAGTCGAAGGCGTCCTGCGCGCCGGCGCCAGTCCCGGCGCCGGCATGGGCGCGCGCGCCCTGACGATATCTTGAATTGAACGCCATGCGCTCATTGCCGTCGGCGTCGATTTCGCCGCGGTCGAAGCGGGCCCTGGAAGCAGGCTCGGTGAGGAGATTGAAGGCCGCCGTCGCCCGCTTGAAGCGCTCCTCGGCTTGCTTATCGCCGGGGCGCACGTCGGGGTGGGCCTGCTTGGCAAGCGTGCGGTACGCGCGACGAATGGCGTCGGCGGTGGCGGTTCGGCTGACGCCGAGGGAAGCATAGGGGTCCCAGCTCAAGGTCTCAGACTGCGCTCCAGCCAAGTTTGGCCCAAGTGGAATTGGCAGCAACGCGAGCGATTTCAAACCATGGAATCAACCGCGCCTACAGCGAACCCCTATAATGTTATGGTTAACTGGTTCTTCAACCCTGGGGCGCCAGCGCCGTCCATTTGCGCGACCCGGAGCTGCAACGAAGCCGGCGGTGCGCCGAAATCGGCGGTCTGCGCGGCTTCTGTATAAAGATAGGAAGGCGAACTTGTGGCCGCCACACGCTTTACGATGGCGCCATCGAGTATTTCAATCTGGTAATTCTCGGCCGGCGCGCCCAAGGGCGGCTCGCCGGGCCCCCAAGCATCCCCGCCCGTCCGTGCGCAGCGGATCCAGGTGACGGTCACATCATTGCTTGGCGCACGCTTGGCCCGCACATGGCCCGGCGCCCAGGGGCGCAGCGCCGCATGTGGCAAGCTCAAGCTCGCGAGCGCGGCGCGCGCATCGGTGGCAAGGGCGCCCGCCGGCGGCGCCGCGAACGCCAGCGCCTCGTTCCATTCGTGGGCCCCGATGTCGGCTCGTGCGAGCGCGAAATCGAGCTTGACGATACGCGCGCCCACCGGGTGCGGCGCGCGTATGGCGTGACCCGAGCCCAGACTTCCGCGCAGGAAACCGGACAATTCGTATTCATTCGCCGCGACCAACACACACTCGCGCGCCTGCACGATTTCCCATTCACCGTTTGATTCAATCGCAAATGTATTGGCGCCATCGAGCAGCGCCGCGCGGGTCACGCTGGCGAGTACGCCGCCATAAAGCTTGACGCGAATAATGTTGCCGTCGTCCCAACGGTCCACCGGCCCCGGCCACAAGGCCCACAGCAATTCGCCCATGATGGCGGGCTGTGTCAAACTCGCGCGGCGTGTCAGCGTTGCGCCCGCAAACATTTCGTGCGCGCCGAGCCAAGGCGAGGCGAACACGGCGGCAAGGGGACGTTCGTCACTCTCCGCGCCTGGCAAGGGCGGCAGGTCGAGGATGGAGAACGCCGGCGTCGGCGCAAGCGCCGGCACGGGCGGCGCGTTCGGTTCAGTCAGACCAAGTTGCGCCGCCGCCCCCGCGCGCGCGCGGCGCAAATCCAAACGGCGCGCTTCGGCATCGTCGATGCGGAGGATTTCAAACACGCCGGCGCCGCCGGCGAGCGTGACGTGGTCGCCCGGCTCCAACCGCAGGTGCGCCGGGCCAAGTTCGATGCGCAAGCTCTCGGCGCCGGCGCGGCGGCCGGCCAGCACCAATTGCGCTAAGCCTTCGGCGGCTTCCACTTCCAACACCAAGGGCGCTTCGATGGTTTCAACGCCGCCCTCCGCGCTATCGCGCCGCCGCGCGCTCACCCCGGCCAACAGATAATCGCGGCGAGGGTCGAGAAAGCGCACGCGCGCTTCGATGGGCGCTTCAGCGACGTCGCCCCGCTGCGCGAAGGCATCGCCCGCGTTGGCGGAGGTCAGGTGTTCGATGCCGAGTTCGACGGGCTCGCGCGCATCGCTGTGAAAGAACACAATTTGGCCTTCGCGCTCGACCGCGGCGAAATCGTAGGCCGCCATTAGCGGTTCCAATACGCCGCGTGCGCTGGACGGGGCATCGGCGATATAGCCGCTCACCGCGCCGGTGAGCGCGGAAACATCCGTATCGTCCAAGCCTGCGCGCGCGCACAAATCGCGCACCACCTCGCCGAGCCCCGAAAGCCCGGCGCGACCGTTCAGCCAATGCCCCAGCCGCCACGACGCGCCATCGGCCCACACGTCCGCGCGCGCCGGAAAGGCCGGGTGCGGGCGGCCGTCCCAACACCAAAGCATCATCTCCTCGATCATGCGCTTGCCGTTGACCGTGGAGACAGGATTGTCGGCGCTGGCGATCTCCCAATGGCGCAGATACGCTTCCAGCGCGCGGCGTTGAATCAAATCATCGCGCGCGCCGGTTGAGAATGGCGGTACGGCGCTTTCATCGCTCTTGCCATCGACGAACAAGTTCGGCGCGTTGGCGCCATTGTCGATTGCCGGGCAGCCCAATTCGACAAACCAAATTGGTTTGGCTTGCGCCATCCAAGCGGTAGGTGTGGATGCGCGGACGCCGCCGGGGCGATTGTAATGCGCGCGCGCCCAGAAATTGCGCACGTCCTTGGCGCGGTAAATCCACGGCTCAGCATAAGCGCTATCGCTGATCGAGGTGCGCGTCTGCGCGGTGCGGGCGGCGTCGCTGGCGTAGAAGAAGTCGTAATTCTCGCCGGCCTCGATGCGGCCTTCAAGATAGGCTGGGTCATGTATGGCGCCCGCCAGCGCCGCATCGAGGTGGGTTGCGCCCGCGCGCCAATCGGTCAGCGGCGGGTACCAATCGACGCCCACGACATCGATATTGGAATCCGACCAGAGCGGGTCGAGATGGAAGAACACATCGCCGGAGCCATCGCCCGGCTGGTGCCCAAAATACTCGCTCCAATCGGCCGCGTAAGTGAGCTTAGCCGCCCCGCCGACCATCGCGCGCACATCCGCGGTGAGATTCTTGAGCGCGGTAACGACAGGATAATTGGTGGCGCTATCGCGCGCGGTGGTGAGCCCGCGCAGCTCCGAGCCGACGATGAACGCATCCACTCCGCCGGCGAGCGATGCGAGCTTGGCGTGGTGCAAGATGAAGCGCCGGTACGACCATTCCGCCGGCCCCGTATAGGTCGGCGCGCCGCCGCTGATTCCAAAATGTGCTGGCGTCGCGGCGCCGAAGAAAGCGTTGACTTGCGCGGTTGCCGCGCCGGTCTTGTCGGGCGTGCTGGGCTGCCCTGGCGCCGGAAATAATGTGATTCGCCCGCGCCACGGATAAGCCGCTTGCTCGGCGCCGCCGTGGGGGTCGGGCAGCGAATTGCCGGCGGGCACGTCCAGAAGCAGGAACGGGTAGAGCCCGACCTTGTAGCCGCGGGCTTTCAGTTCGGCGACGGCTTGGAGAACGCTGTCGTCGCTCGGCGTGCCGCCAAACGCCGGCGCGCCCGCGAACTGGCTCACCAGATGCGCGCCCGCGCGGGTCACGCCGCCCGCGCGCCATGTCAGCGGCGTCGTTTCTTTCGCGGCGATCTCAACGCCAGGCTTGATGTCGCACGACCCGCACCGCAAATCGTCGCCGAACCAAGCAACCACCAGCAGCACGGTTTCGCAATTGGGAAAATCCGCCGCGAACTGATCGAGCGAGACCAGGAAATTGGCGCGGTCACGCTCGGCGTGAACGTTTTCGGCGGCTTCCTGTCCGGGCCCTATTTTGCGCCGCACCGGCGCGGTCGCGTAAACAAACTCGCCCGAGCCAGGGATGAGACACACGCCCTTCACCCGTTCCTCGAAGCGCGGCCCCGCCACCGTCGGCGGCGCCGGGCGTACGATTTCAAACGAGAGCTGCGGGATGGAATTGCCGAAGCGCGCCAGCGGCATGTCTTCGAACACAATGTAGGCAAGGCCGCGATAAGCCGGCGCGAAATCCACCCCTTCAATGGCTTCGATAAGCGCGTCCGGTGTTTGCAACTCAGCCCCATTGTGCAGGCGCTGCGCCACTTGCGAAACATCGAACGGCTCGCCGTTGGCCCACACCCTGCCGATGCGGGCGATTTCGCCTTCGCACAAACCCACCGCGAACGAGAGCGAGTATGAGTAGGTGGTGGTGCTCACGCGCGGGCCGCCGCCGCCCTTGCCGCCGCTTTCCTCGGTTGCGACGTGCTCCTTAAAGCGCGCGGCCCAAATTACCTGACCGGCTATGCGCACGCGGCCGTAGATGGCCGGAATTGAAGCGCCCTCGGTCGAGCCTTGGATGTGCAGGTCGGTGAGCCGCGCGCCCTCGCGGCGGAAATTCTCACCGAACAGCTGCTGGTCGATGGAGCGCCCAAGCGCGGCGCCGCCGGCGCGCCCCAGCGCCGCGCCGATGCTGCTGAACACGCCAGGCAGGCGCGAACCGAGCGCTTGCCCGATAGTGGAAAGAACTAGCTCGGCCACGGGCCTGCTCCGGGAAAGGAAAAAGCCGCGGCGCAGCGCCCGCGCCACCAAGATGCAAACCGCGAGCGCACCACGGCGCGCCCCCAATAGGCGTGGATCAGGCGCTCATCCTCATCGAGAATGGCCGCGTGCTTGATGGGCGAACGCGAATCCATGCGGAATAAAAGCACATCGCCCGGCGCGGCTGCCTTGAGCGTCGTCTCGACCAGATGGCGCCGCGCCGCATCGAGCAATGTCTCGCCGCCTTGCCGCTCGGCCCAGTCCGGCGTGTAGGCGGTGGCGATTTCAGGTTCATCACCATGAAACGCGCGCCACACGCCGCGCACCAAGCCCAGGCAATCGCAGCCCGCGCCCTTGACGCTGGCCTGATGCAAATAGGGTGTGCCGATCCAGTCGCGCGCCTCGGCGATGATCGCTGTGCGGGAAATCACGAGAAACGCGAACTTCCGTCCAACAGCTCGCCCGCGATCGGGCGCGCTTGCACCGCGTCGTTGCCCGGCATGTGCGGGAAACCGCGAAAGTTGAGCGAGTTGGCGAATTTCGCGCGGCAGGTTTCAAAGCGCTTGTCGCAGCCGGCGTAGATCGTGAACGTCGCGGTAAGCGCGAGCGCCGGCCCTGGGGGATCGAGCAATTCCAGCACGGCATCCCCCACTTCCACGCGGTGCGCGGCCACTTCGTTCTCGCCGCCAGCGCTCCACACTAGGCGCCCGCGCGTGAACCAGGCTTCGGCGAACGCCTCCAAGCCATCGGCGCGAAAGGCGCCGCCCGCCAGCAATTCAGCGACAACGCCTGTGCCGCGAAAGGTCGAGGTCTCAACGTTTTTAGCGCAACGCGCATCGCCCAAATCCACGTCGCAGAAGCGCGAAAACACCCGCCCAACCGGCACGTTAAGCGGCGCTTGCAGGCCGCGTAGCTCGGCCTCGAACGCTTGCGCGCCACGGCGGACTTCACCGATGCGACCCGCGAACAGGTGCACGCGTTGGGAGGTGTCGCTCCAATCGACGCGATGGAGATCGACGCGCGCACCGTCCCACAAGCCCAGCGCCAGATCTTGCTCGGTGACCGCCTCGGACGACAGCGCACCGACTATGCTAGCTGTATCGACGCCAAGGCCCAAGCTCTTCTCGACCGCGCCGGCGCCGAGGCCCGCCATCGGCTCGCACACCAGCGCATCGAAAGTAAGCGGCAGATCGTGGTCGGTGAAGGCGAACACTTGCGCGTCACGGCGGGTGATCCGCCAAACATGGGCAAGAGTGGTCACTCCGCTCGCCAAGCTTGCGGCCAGGGCAGTTGGAACATTGCGCATCAGATCAGGATTTCAGCCAGGGGCACCGCCAGCGCGCGTCCCGCGCCGAAACCATCGAGCGACAAATCAAGCCGGTCGATATCGAACCGCACCGGGGTGTCAAAAAGGAAGCCGGCTTTGACGGCAACCCCTGTCGCGGGCGCGGCGACCAGCGTCACCACGCCGGTCTCGAGATTTGTGCTGAACGCGCCGCCGCCGAGCGCGATTTCGTTCACCGCTACCAGTACCGAAGCCGCGACGGGCTTCTTGATAGGGCGGGCATAAGCCTCCGCGCCCGCACCGTAGATTTTGGTCAGCTGAAATGCCGTCGCCGCGCCATTGCCCACACCGATACTCTGATCGAGCGCGCTCGGGTTTTGCGAAGGCGCGCAGGATTTGTAATCGAAGGGATCGCGAAAGCGAAAACCATGCAGCTTGCCGCGCCGCGCCTCGAAGAACGCAAGCAATGTATGCAACCCATCCAGCGTGCGCACGGCGCCCCCAATGTCATAGCGGCGCCGGCCGTGGGCCCAGGGCGTGTTGCGCGACTCAAAGCCAGAGCCAAGCGCGACGATATCGACGCGGCGCTCCGGCCCACCGCTGGCGCCGAGCGCGAACGGCAGCGGCAGCGAGACTTCGTGAAAGGCGGTCACAGATTGCGTCTCCCGTAAGCCACCGCGCGCGCGACACTTGCCGCGATTTGGCCTTGGTGCCGCGCGATGGCGTTTGCGTCCGCGCCCGCGCCGAGATGGAAATGCACCGCCACCGCCCCCGCTGGCGCGGCCAAGCCGCCCGCGAAAGCGCCCCCGGCATTGAACCCTCCGCTGGCGGAACTGACGAGAGCGGATTGTTGGGCGACGCCTTGAGCGAAGATGCGGTACAGCGCGAGTTTGGCCAATTCTTCAAGGATGATTTTGGCGAGGCGTTTGAACGAACCCTCGCCATCAATCGCCGCCCGGCCCAAAGCGCGCGCGATACGCTCGCCGGCGCGCTCGAACGAAACACCGACATCGTTCGCCGCGCGCCGGGCGGGTCCCTGCGCGAACTCTTGTAGCGCGGCCGACGCAGCGCCCAATTCGGCTTGAAAATCGGCCAGGTCGAGGCCGGCCTTGTTCTCGTTCATGTCAAATCATCCGGAAATTTGCGCGCCAGCGCGGTAAACGCGGCGCGCGTTAGTGTGTCCTCGCCAACGGGCGCGGCCAGCGCGCGCCATTCCCTGAGGCTGAGGCGCCAGAAATACGCAGGCGTCACGCCGCAACGCAGCGCCGCCGCCAGCATCGCGGGCCACGGCGTGGAATCAGGCTTCATCGTCGAAGGCGATGCGGAAGGCCTCGGCGACCGCGGCGGCGGCGGCTTTCGGATCGACGCGGGCGGCGGCGATTTCCGCGCAGCTCATGGCTTCACCACCGCCCGCGGCCAGCGCCGAAATGACGAGGATCAAATCCGAAGCGGTGAGCTGCGCCAGCCGCTCGCCCAATTCGCTCAAGGCGGCGACCTCGAAGGCCGCTTCCAGTTCCGCCAGCGCGCCGAGCGTGACGCAAAGCCGGCGTGCGCGCCCGTCGATGCCGAGCAGCACTTCGCCGCGGGCAGCATTATGTGGTTCACGCATTTAACAGTGTCCTTCGAGCGATTGACAATTGTCCTTCTCCCCTTGTGACAGCGTGGCGAAATTCCCACCCCTCCCCGGATGAATGCGCAGCATTCAGTCCGGGGCCCAAGAACGCGGGCGCTTGCAAGCAGAGCGTTGTTGGTTTGCTCCGAGTGTATTGGCAGCCGTTAGAGTTCATGGGTCCCGGACTTGGCGCTACGCGCCAATCCGGGAATGGGTGAGTCATACGGATCCGCCTTATGTCGCCGTAAAGGTAATTGCGCCGGCGGATGCCAGCGTCACCGCGAAGGTCGCTTCCCCGTCGTGGTCGCCGGCATAGTCAAGCGCCTCGATCAGGAACGGTCCCTGCAGGATGCCGAACGCCGGAATGACAAGTTGGAAATTGCGCACGGTTTGGGCGAAGAACGTGGTTTGCATGGTCGCATCGGACGCAGCGTCCTTGAACACGCCCGCCCCGCTGACGCTGGCGGATTTGACGCCCGCGCCGGCGATCAGCTCGCGCCAAGCAGAGGGACTTTCCCCTGAGGTCCCATCTACCGAGCGCGCATTAAGCGAGATGGTCTTGGCGCGGATCCCCGCCACCGTCGTGAACACCTCCGTGCCGCCGCCGTCGCCGATCTTGATCAGCACGTCGCGGCCCTTTTGGCCTGCCATTTGTGAAATCTCCTATTGGGGTTCGGTCAAGGCTCTGAGCCGCAGCAAGCCCAGCGTGGTTAGTCCGTCGCCGGAGCGGAACACGTCCGCGAATTGCGCAAACACGAACACTAACATGCGGCCTGTCACAGTGAGCGGCGCATCGTGCAGCGCCTCGCGCAGCGCGCCGATAATATCGAGCGCCTCGGCTCTGCCGCCATGACGCGACCAGACATGCAGCGTCACACTATGTTCAATCGCCTCGGTTCCGCTGGAATCGCTGGCGCGGCTTTCAACCCGCCCAAGCGTCACATACGGAAACAAAGCGTCGGGCGGGGGATCGTCATAGAAGCGCGCGCCGAGCAATGCCTGCACGCCGGAATCGGCCAGCGCCGCGGTGCGAATGGCGGCGGCGAAATCTCGGTCGGCGCTCATAAGATCTCCTCCTCGCAGGCCAATTCAATGCGCGCGCCGCCGGAATCACGCACGCCGACGATGCGAAACACCCGCGCGCCCCAAACCACGCGCCAACCGGCGCGCACGTCGCTGCGCCGATTGATCGTGAACGTGTGCGCGGTCACCGACGGCGCTGCGTCAAAGTTCGCGCTTTGCCCGGCGCCGCCGGCGACGAGCACAGCCCAAACCTCGCCCTGGCTCACCCAGCTGATCGCCGCGCCGCCAAGAGTATCAAGGGTGCGCGTGGGGCTCTCCAGCCGCACGCGTGCGCGCATGGCGCCGATTGCATCGCTCATAGCCGCGCCGGTGCGAACGCACGCATGAGCGCTCGCGCCGCTTCAGGAATAGCCGCCTCGCCGAGCCGCGCTTCGTAGAGCGCGCCGACGATTTGCAGTGTCGATAGCCGCAACGCCACCGGCAGGCTCGCTGCGTCCGGCGCAAAGCCAGCATCGTATTCGATTTCGATGCCGCCGGCGGAGCGCAACGTCGCCGGCACGCCGGCTTCGAACACCAGGCGGGGCCGGTCGCCGCCGCCTTCGAGGCGGTAGCGATCGGACTCGATCACACTTTGTGCGCCATTGCTGGCGATGAGCCGCACCGCGACGATATTGGTCACCGGCCCAAGCCCAAGCACGGCGCCGCCGACGGAATCGCGCCGCCAGATATCGAGGCCCTCGCGCACGCGCCGCGTGATCAGCGCCTTGCCGCACCCCGCCTCGACAGCCGCACGCGCCGCGCCAATGAGCGTGGCGATGAGGCCGTCTTCGGCGCTCTGGTCGATGCGCAGGAACAGTTTCGCCTCGGCAAGCGAGACAGGTTCGATTGTCGGCGGGGTTATGATGGCGATGGTCATGGGCAATCCTCCCCCTCCCCTTGAGGGAGGGGGTTGGGGGGCGGGGTGAGGCGCCGTGGTCCGAACTGAGTTGACGAAGGGAGAGCGAAAGCACGTACGTCGCGCCTCACCCCGTCCCCTGCCCCCTCCCCCGCCGGGCCGCAAAGCGGCCCGGCATGCAGCGAATCGCGATCGCTCTGAGATCGCGTGGGGGAGGGGGTTCTCTATTACGAAACCGCGAAGCGCAGCACTTTGATGGCGTCGAAATTCTGCACGCCGCCGCCGACGCGCTTGGTGACGTAAAACATGACGAAGGGCTTGTTGGAGTACGGATCGCGCAAGATCCGCACGCCGACGCGGTCGACGATCAGATAGCCGCGCTGGAAATCGCCGAACGCGATCGAGTTGGAGCTGGCGGCGATGTCGGGCATGTCCTCAAGCTCGGTGACCGGATAGCCAAGCAGCGTCGCGCCGCCGCGGTCGTTCGGCTCCCAGATGTACTGGCCCGATGTGTCCTTGAGCTTGCGCACCGCCGACACGGTCTTGCGGTTCATGGTGAAGCGGCCGTTCTGGCGGAATTGCGCTTTTGGCGCATAGACAAGATCGATGATCTTATCGACCGGCGCGGTGGCCGCGAAAGCGCCGGCGACGCCGGTGGCGATGTAACCGATCTGACCCCAGACATGGCTCGCATCGGCCACCATGGTGTAGTTCAAGAAACCCTTCGGCTTGTTGATTCCATCGCCGTTTACGAACACCGCGCGTTCCTGGCCGGCGAAGGCGTCCTCCACTTCGGTGGCGATCCATTCCTCCAGATTGACGAAGGCATCGTCGAGCAAGGCCTGGGTGGCGGCGAGATTGGCGTAGAGTTCGGCGGTTGGGAAATCGAGCAGCGCCAAAGTCGGCGAGGTGGTTTCAGTGCGCGCGCCGGTTTCCGCCGCCCAACCCGACCCCGAGGCCGTCAAGCTGATCGGCTTGCGGAACAGGTTAGCGCTGGTGGTGCGAATGCCGGAAATTTCACGCATCGGCGACGCCGCCCGTAGCCGGCTTTCGATCAAGCGATCGAGTTCGGGCGGGGCGATGTAGCCGCCGTCGGCGGAAACACCCACCGAGAGCGACTTGGCCTCGAATTGCGTCAACGCCGATATATCTCCGTGGCGCACATAAGCGCTCCACGCCGATTTATGCTCGGAAAGCGCGGGATCGGCGGCAAGTCCGGGGCGGCGGCCGTTGAGCGCGGCGCGTTCGATCAGCGATTTTTGCTCGGTGAGCGCGCGGTCGATACGATCGACCTTCTCCTCCAGCAAGACGTCGCCGCGCTTGCTTTCCAGCGCCTCAAGGCGCGCGTCGTTGGCGGCCTTGAAATCCTCGAACGCACTCATCAGCGCGTCCGGCCCGCCAATGGGCGCGGCTTTGGTTTCTTTCCTCACGTTCTTCTCCTTCAAGCAGCGCGGAACAATTCTCGCGCAAAAGTCAGCCGCGCTTGCGACTGCATCGGATGAGTCACGATCGACACCTCCAGAAGCTCAATTTCCTCGATCACGCGCCCCTTGCCGCTGCGATGGGTAACCAGCGGGATGAACCCGATTGAAAGCCCATCGACGCCGCTGGCGAGCAGCCGTTTGGCGCGGCCCGCGCCCGGCATGTCGTCGCGAATCTCGCCGCGCAAAAACAGACCGCGACTGTCTTCACGCACCTCGGTCCAGAAGCCTGCGCGTGAGCGGCGCTGGTGCTCGACCAGCATCGGCAGCGGCTCGCTGCGGCGCTTCAAGCTTGCGCCGAACGCGCCGGCGCGCACGACGTCGCCGGTCTGATCGGCCACGCCGAAAAGAGCGGCGTAGCCCTCGATCATCATTGTTCGAGCTTAGCCTCGATGCGCGCCAGCGAACGTCGCGCTTCGGCCAATTGTTCTTCCAGCCGCGCCAAGCGGTCGGCCACTTCGGGCTGCGTCGCCACCGCGCGCTCGACATCATCAAGACGCGCGGCGGCCCGCCCAGCCCAGATCAATCCGCCGGCGGTTTCGAGAAACAGCGCCAAGATCAGTGCGTAGGTGACACGCGGATCGATATTCATGTCGGCGCCGGCGCCTCGACCCCCGCCATGCGGCGTTTTTCGCCGTCACTCAGGAAATCCGCGCCGGCGATCCGCGCCCACAACGCTTCGCGTTCGACCGCAAGCGCGGAAACAGCATCCACATCCACTTCAATCGCAGCGCGCCCAAATTCAGGCCAGCGGTCCCCGAGCCACGCTTCGAACCCGCGCGCCGCCTTCATCGCCAAGGGCAGAGCGGTTTGCCGCCAGAACGCGAGATTGGCCTCGCGGTAATTCGAATAGGTGTTGTCGCCGGGAATGCCGAGCAGCATAGGCGGCACGCCGAACGCAAGCGCGATGTCGCGCGCGGCGGCGTAGCGCGCTTCGATGAAATCCATGTCCGCCGGCGACAGGCTCATTGGCCGCCATTCGAGCCCGCCTTCCAGCAACATCGGCCGCCCGGCATTCGCCGCGCCGACATGCATCTCTTCCAATTCCTGCTTCAGACGTTGAAATTGCTCTTCGCTCAAGCGATCCGCGCCGCCAGCGCCAGTGAACACCAGCGCTCCCGAAGGCCGCGCGGCGTTGTCGATCAACGCCTTGTTCCAGGCGCCGCCGGCATTGTGGATGTCGATCGAGAAGGCCGCCGCCTCCATCGGCGAGAGACCGTACCAATCGTCGGCGGGATGGAACAGCTTCAAGTGCAAAATCGGCGCTTCCCCGCTCACCGGATCGCGTTCGAAACGGCGCACTTGGTCGCCAGCGCGATGCTCCCAGCCGATCGGCCAGCCATCCGGACCGGGGATCACGCTCATGCGATCTGGCCGCAGCACGTAGATTTCGGTGGGCGCGGCCTCATCGATGCTCGCCGCCTCCAGGAAGGAATTGCCGGCGACCTGCAAATGGCCGTAGAACGCTTCCAGCAATTCGACGCCGGTTTGCTCAGGGTTCGGCCGCGCCAACAGACGCGCCAGCGGGTGCCGGCCCGGCCCCACTCTCAACGGCGCGCTTGCGGCCGCTTCCGCGATCATGCGCACGCAACGGTACGCGATGGCGTTTTTGAATAGCCTTCGCGAGCGAACACTGCCGGATCGCGCGCCGACCACACCGGTCGGCCGAGCGCGTGCCAAGCCAACAATTTTCGCTCCACGCCCCTAGGGGCGCGGACTTTGCGCAACCAGTCAAACATGTGGTTCTTTCCGTCTAAAGTAGCCGCATCCGCGGCTGCGCGCCGCCCATCAACAAATCCGTCAACGCCCAGACCAAGGCATCGACGCGGTCGGGGCTGCCTCTGAAATCCTTCGCGCCGAACGCGCACATCTCGTCTTCCAACTCCGCGAAAGCCGCCGCGTGCTTCACGCGCCCTTGCGCATAGAGCGCCGCTACCGGTTCGGCCCGCGCGCGCTTTCCTTCGCTGGCGCGCACCAGGCGCACGAGACAATCGGGCGCCGCCGCCTGCAGCACTGCACGCACCATTTCCCCGCCATTGTTGGCTTCCGCGACGATGGCGTCAGCGCCAAGCGAGCGCGCGAGTTCAGCCGCGCGCGCGGCCCATTGGTCCGGCGGCAAGCCTTGGGCGCTGGAATCGGCCAGCACAATCGCCATGCGCGCGCGCCCTTCGCCCCAGGCGCCGGCGGCGATGATGCCGCAAGCGTCAGCGCTGGCGCCTACACTCGCGGGCGGGTCGATTGCGACGATGATGCGGTCGAACGGCTCGTGTTCGCGTGTACGCAACGCCTCCAACTGAGCCCGCTTCCACAACGCGCCTTCCATATCCTCGATCAATTCGCCCATGAGTTCCTGGCGAAGACGCGCCGAGCCTGCCCACCTTTCGTTCAACGCCGCGATAAAATCCGGCGCGACATTGTGCCTATTTTCCCAAGTGCCCGACCGCGTCACCACGGTGTCGCGCGCCGCGACCAGCCGCTTCAGCGCGCCAATGGGCCTGGGCGTCGTCGTCACCATCAGCAGCGGCTTTTGCCCGAGCCGCAGGCCGTGCTCCAAGGTCGAAAGCGCTTCATCTGGGTGGGCCCAGAAACACAATTCGTCGGCCCAGGCCGCATCGAATTGCGGCCCGCGTAAACTCTCGGGATCCTCCGCCGAGAAACAATAGGCCTGCGCGCCGTTGGCCCAGCTGAGGCGCTTGCGGCTGGCTTCGTAAACCGGCCGCTCGTCGGCCAAGGCGCGCAAGCCGGAATTCCCTTCAATCATCACTTCACGGACATCGTGAAAGGTAGGACCAATCAGCGCGATGCGTCCCGAGCGGCCATAGCGCGCGCGCGCCGACACCCATTCAGCCCCGGCGCGGGTCTTGCCGGCGCCGCGTCCGCCCAAGAACAGCCACGTACGCCAATCGCCCTCGGGAGCGATCTGTTCGACGCGCCCCCAAAGCCGCCAATCATTCAGAACGTCCTTCCAGCGCAATCCGCTCCAGCACTTCAGGAGGAGCGTCAGCGAGATCGGCTTCAACGAACAGAGCGAGGCGGCGGCGCAATTCGGCGCGGAGTGCTTCTTCATCCTGCTCCGGCGGCAAGGCGCGTGCGAACTCAGCGACATCGCGCTCGGCGCGCACGAGGGCGGAGACCGCCTTGGCCCGCCGCTCGACCTCGCAAGCGTCGCCGGTGGCGAGCGCTGCCTGAGCTTTGGCGAGTATATCGCGAAGCGCCGCCGCCGGGTCCATCACCGCCATCCCTTCCTGAGCCTGAATTGCTGACCGTGCCTGGATACTAACGCTGGCCCGGCGCGGTCGGATTGATTTTTCGGAAACCCAACAAAATCACCGGAATTCGGAGTTTCCGGCGTGGATAGGCCGGCTTCTATCCCCCTTTTCGGGCCCCGTTTTCGCTGGCCAGAATTCGGCCATACCGTTATTGGACACACCGCGCCGGAGACCCCATTGCCAGATTACAGGCCTCAGTTTCGCCGCGGTATCGACTGGGCGAAGCTGCGCGCGGCGGCAGCCCAGCAACAATTCTCGCAATTGCTGGCCGAGCGGGCGCGATTCACCTGGCGGCGGGCGGCCAGCGTCGCGGCGGGCGCGGTGTTGCTCTTGGTTCTTTCCGCGTGGGTGTGGATCTATTGGGGCCTGCCGCGGGTGCCCGACGCCGAGGCGCTATGGGCGGTCAACCGGCAAGCCTCGGTGATGTTCGTGGATCGCGACGGCGGCATCCTGGGCGTCCGCGGCGCCTATTACGGCCGCCGCGCTACGCTGCCCCAAGGAGCGCTCCACCGCGACACCGACTTGCCGGACTACGTCGCGCAAGCCTTCCTCGCCATCGAAGACCGCCGCTTCTACCAGCACGGGGGCATCGACCGCATTGCGGTGCTGCGCGCCATATTGGCCAATCTACGCGCCGGCGAAACCGTGCAGGGCGCATCGACCATCTCACAGCAATTGGCGCGTAATCTGTTCCTCACCCGCCGCCAAACCATCAACCGCAAACTGCGTGAGATGGTGCTCGCATCGCGCATTGAGCACCGGCTCAGCAAGGATGAAATCCTCGAACTTTATTTGAACCGGGTGTATCTGGGCGACCAAGCCTATGGCGTCGATGCCGCCGCCCGGCGCTTCTTCGGCAAAACCCCGCAAGAACTGAACCTGGCCGAAGCGGCGATGCTGGCGGGCCTGCCCAAGGCCCCCTCGCGATCGGCGCCCACCGAAAGCCTGGAACGCGCCACCGCGCGCCAACAAATTGTGCTTGAGGCCATGGTCGAGGCGGGCTTCATTACCCCCGAACAGCGCGACCAGGCGCGCGCCCAGCGCATTCGCGTGGTGCGACGCCCAGACGCCGAGCGCTCGATGGGATACGCTTTCGATCTCGCGGTGGAGCAAGCGCGCGCGGCAATTGGCCGGGAAACGCCCGACCTCGTCATCGAGATGACGATCGGCCGCGCGGTGCAGGAAGCGGCCGCCAGTTCGATCCGCCGCCGCCTCGGCAACCGCGCCTTCGGTCGGCGCCCGCTGCAGGCGGCGTTCATGGCGGTGGACCGCGACGGCGGCATTCGCGGACTGGTCGGTGGGACCGATTATGGCACCTCGAAATTCAACCGCGTCACCCAGGCCCAACGTCAGCCCGGCTCGACCTTTAAGACTTTTGTCTACACCGCGGCGCTCGAAGCCGGGCTCGGCACCGAGGACGTTCGCTATGACGAGCCGGTGGTCATCGAGGGGTGGCGGCCGCGGAATTACGAGGACGACGAGGAGAGTTATCGCGGCGCGGTGACGCTGCGCACCGCTTTTGCGCTCTCGATCAACACTGTCGCCGCCTCGGTTGCCAATGAGGTCGGCCCGCGGCGGGTGGCCGATGTCGCCCGCCGCCTCGGAATCACCACCATGCCCGCGCGTGGCCAATTCGTGCCGCCCTCAATCGCGCTCGGTTCGCTCGAGACGACGCTGTGGGACATGACCTCCGCTTTTGCCGCGTTCATGACTGACGGCTATCGCATCGAGGCCCACATTATCACCCGCGTCACCGACAGCGCCGGCAGGGAAATTTACACCCGTCCCGCTTATGATGCGCCGCGCGTGCTCGACGAGGAAATCGTGCGCCGAATGACCTCCATGATGGGCGCCGTGATATTGCGCGGCACCGGCGCCAGCGCGCAGATCGGGCGCGACGTGGCCGGCAAGACCGGCACCAGCTCGGATTGGCGCGACGCCTGGTTCGTCGGCTACAGCGCCGACTACACTGCCGGGGTATGGGTCGGCCACGACGATTTTACCTCCATGGGCCGCACCACTGGCGGAACACTGCCGGCGCAGATTTGGGCCGACACCATGCGCGTGGCCCACCGCGACATGGAGGCGCATGTCTTGGCCGGCATCGAGCAGCCTGCGCACTCCCCGCGCGAGGTGGAGATGGCCAGCTTCTTCAACGAATTGGCGGACGCGTTCGGCGAATCGAAATTCGAGGATTTCCCGAGCCTCCCCGAAATTTTCCAGTAGCCGGCGACGATGGCCCTCGCGCACGTCAAGGCTTTGCGCCTTAGTCTTGGCGGGACGCCGCTGTTCGAGGACGCCGGCTTCGCACTGCACCGGGGCGAACGCGCCGCGCTCATCGGCGCCAACGGGGCGGGCAAGTCGACGTTGATGCGTATGCTCGCGGGCGAAACCGAACCCGACGCAGGCGACATCGCCTTCGCCACCGGCGCCCGCATCGCTATGGCCCCGCAAGAGACCAGCTTTGAGAATTGCGCCAGTTTGCGCGATTACGCCCGCGGCGCATCGGTCAACCGGGTGGGCAGCACCGAACCGGCGTCGGCGTACGCCGCCGAAGCTGCGCTCGCCGCCTTTGGGCTCGACCCCGACCGCGCGCCCGATGCGCTGTCCGGGGGCGAGGCGAGGCGCGCTTCGCTGGCGCGCGCCATCGCCGCCGACGCCGACATATTGCTGCTGGACGAGCCGACCAACCACCTCGACATCGCCGCCATCGAAGACCTCGAACGGCGCATTGCCGGCTTTCGTGGCGCTTGCCTGGTGATCAGCCACGATCGCCGTTTTCTGGAGCGCGTCTCCACTTCGACGCTTTGGCTGCGTCAGCGCCGCCTGCTCAAGCTCGAGAGCGGCTTCGCGGCGTTCGAGGATTGGGCCGGATGCGTCGAGCAGGAAGAAGCGCGCGCGCTGGCGCGGCTGGAGACCCATTTGCGCGCCGAGGAGCATTGGCTACGGCGCGGCGTGACCGCACGGCGCTCGCGCAACGAAGGCCGCCGCCGCAAGCTTGAAGCGATGCGCGCCAAGCGGCGCGAGCGCGGCGCCCTGGCTTCGCGCAACCCCGCCCTGCGGGCCGACAAGGGCGCCGACTCGGCGCGTTTGGTGATCGACGCAAAAAACATCTCCAAGCATTTTGGCGCCGGCGCGCTGATATCGAAGCTTTCATTGCGGATCATGCGCGGCGACCGCCTTGGCGTGGTTGGCCCCAACGGGGCGGGCAAGACGACCCTGCTCGAATTGCTGCTGGGCGCGCGCGCGCCAGATTCTGGAAACGTGCGTTTGGGAGAGAACCTCAACATCGCTTATGTCGATCAGAGCCGCACCATTCTCAATCCCAGCGACACGTTGTGGCAATCGCTGGCGCCACATGGCGGCGATCAGGTGATGGTGCGTGGCCGGCCGCGCCATGTCGCCGGCTATGCGCGCGACTTCTTGTTTGGGCCCAAGCAATTGCGCCAGCCGGTCTCGGCGCTGTCGGGCGGAGAGCGCAACCGGCTGGCGCTCGCGGTCGCGCTGGCGCGCCCGGCTAATCTATTGGTGCTCGATGAGCCGACCAACGACCTCGACATGGACACGCTCGATGCGCTGGAGGAGATGCTCGCGGCTTATGACGGCACGGTGATTTTAGTCAGCCACGACCGCGCTTTTCTCGATGGCGTCGCAACGCAGATTGTCGGCCCCGACCCAAAAGGCAAAGGCCGCTGGGTGGAAACCCCGGGCGGCTGGAGCGACTTCGAGCGCAAGTACGCTGGCGCGGGCGCCTCACCCCCCGCGCCGCGCCGCGCCCCCACTCCGCAACGCCCCGCGCAAGGGCCGCGCAAACTCAGCTACAAGGACGAACGCCGCGCCGCCGAACTCGACGCACTTATGCCGCGCCTGCAGCGAGAAGTAGTCGCGCTGGAACAAACCCTCGCCGACCCGGCCATGTTTGCCAGAAGCGCCGCCACGTTCGCCTCCGCCGCCGAAAGACTGCAAGCGGCGCGCGCCGAACACGAATCAGCGGAGGCGGAATGGCTCTTACTCGAGCTGCGCCGCGAGGCGCTCGCGCGCGAAAATTGAATTTCTGTTAACCACGTTCGCCGATAACACGCCGCCAAGCCAATCGACACTGCTCGGGTTTGTTGAGTCCCTGGCAATGTTTATTTACGCGCGCGCGATAACCTCCCCAATTCAGGAGCCAGCACAATCATGTCGCCATCGCGGTTCGCAAAATTAATCGAGCTGGCGCGCGCCCCCGACAGCGGACAGCGGCGTGAATTGCTGCGCGAGGTGACCGACCTTTTTTTCGAGACCTCTGGGGCCCGCAACGAGCGCGAATCCGCCCTGCTCGACGACGTGCTGAAATTGGTCGCCGCTGAGATGCAAGAAAGCGTACTCGCCGAGCTCGCCGAAGTGTTCGCGGGCGCCATGGACGCCCCGATCGGCCTGATGCGGGACTTGGCCAGCCATTCGTTCGAAATCGCCGGACCGGTCTTGCGCCGGAGCACCGTGCTCGACGATCAAACCTTGCTGCAAGTCGTTAATTATCAGAGCCAAAACCACATCAAGGCCATAGCCGAGCGCGAAACCGTCAGCGAAGTTCTCTCGGAGGCGATCGTTCGTGTTGGCGATAATTTTGCGCTTGACACCCTCATTCGCAACGGCGGCGCCGAGATTTCACGCACCAGCATGGAAACCGCCGTCGATCGGGCGCGCCGCAACGCTTACCTGCACGAAGCCGTGGTCAAGCGCAAAGAGCTGCCGCTCGACCTGCTGAACGAAATGTATTTCGTGGTTGAGAACACGCTGCGCGACACCATTCTGGAGCGCAACGCCAAGGTCGATCCCCAAACGCTAGACGCGGCGCTGGTCAAGGCGCGCAACCGCATGCGTCAATCGGTGGGCGAGATGGGCGCCGAAGCCAAGCGCGCGCTCGCGTTCATAAGAGTGAAAAAGGGCAGCGGCGAACTCAACGGTCAACTCTTGGTATCGCTCTATCGCGAAGCCAAGCAGTTGCATTTCCTCTATGGCCTCGCCGAAATGACGCACCTCGATCATGAGACAGTGGCGGAGCTGCTGCAACGGCGCGACATTGACGGTCTCGCCATGATCTGCCGCGCCGCCAATATCGAGCGGCCATTGTTTGTGACCCTCGCCGTGCTCGCCTGCGGCGGCGATGACGCCATGGCCAAGGCCGAGGAATTCGGCCAGATGTACAAGGCTGTCCCGATCGAAGCGGCGCAGCGCGCGATGCGTTTCTTCAAAGCACGCAAAGCTGCCAAAGAAGGCCGCAACGCGGCTTAAGCCGCGCGCTCCTTCGCGGCGCTGAAGCGGATCTTCGGGTTTCTTTCCTGCACGTAGCCGATTTCCCAGGCGGTCTTGCCCAGAAACACCGGCGCGTTGTCGACATCCTCGGCCATCTGAATTTTGGATTTATCGGCGAAGGCTTCAAGGTCGGCGCGGGCCTGGGCGCTGATCCAACGCGCGGCTTGATAGGGCGAAATTTCGAAAATCACTTCGAGGCCGTATTCGGCCTTGATGCGTTCGTCGAGCACATCGAATTGCAGCGCGCCGACCGCGCCGACAATGAGATCGCCGCCGCTGACCGGCTTGAACACTTGCGTCACGCCCTCCTCGCCGAGCGCCTCCAGCGCCTTGCGCAAATGCTTTTGCTTCAAGGGATCGCGCACGCGCACGCGTTTCAAGATTTCCGGCGCGAAATTCGGGATGCCGCGAAACACCACCTCGCCGCTCTGCGACAAGGAATCCCCGACCCGCAAGCCGCCATGGCTCGGTATGCCGATGACATCGCCGGGGAACGCCTCATCGGCGATTTCGCGTTCCTGGGCCATGAACATCAGCGGATTATGCACGTTGAGCGCCTTGCCGCCGGTGGTTCGCAAGGTCATGCCGCGTTGAAAACGGCCCGAGCAGACGCGGAAGAAGCCGACCCGGTCGCGGTGCTTGGGGTCCATGTTGGCTTGGATCTTGAACACGAAGCCGCTGACTTCGCCCGCGCCCGGCGCGATGTTGGTCTCCACATTTTTCACCATGGCCGATTGCGCGCGCGGCGCCGGCGCATGCGCGACCAGGCCTGACAAAAGTTCTAGAACACCAAATCGACGCAGCGCCGAGCCGAAGTAAACCGGGGTTAAATGCCCTTCGCGAAACGCCTGCAGGTCGAAGCGCGGCAGGCCACCGCGGGCCAAGGCGGCGGTCTCTTCCAACTCCGCGCGCACAGCGTCCGCGGCGCCCGCCATGAAATCCGCGTCGCCGCGCTGCTGGCGCTCTAAATTGGCAAAGCCCTGCGCGCCAGCCTCCAGCCGGCGAAACGGAACAAATTCATCGGCGTGCAAATCGAGCATGCCAGCGAAACGCTGCCCCGAAGCCGCCGGCCAATAGATCGGCGCGGTATCCATCGCCAGTTTCGAGTGGATCTCATCCAGCAACGCGAACGGATCGAGCGCCTCGCGGTCCATCTTGTTGATGAAGGTGGTGATCGGGATGTCGCGCAGGCGGCAGACTTCGAACAGCTTCAGCGTTTGCGGCTCGATGCCCTTGGCCGCATCCAGCACCATGATCGCGGAATCGGCGGCGGTTAACGTGCGGTAGGTATCTTCCGAGAAATCCTCGTGGCCGGGCGTGTCGAGCAGATTGAACACCAAGCCATCGTGCTCGAACGTCATCACCGAGGCCGACACCGAAATGCCGCGCTCGCGCTCGATTTTCATCCAGTCCGAGCGCGTGCGCCGACTCTCCCCGCGCGCGGCGACTACGCCGGCCAAATGGATCGCGCCGCCCGCGAGCAGCAGCGATTCCGTCAGCGTGGTCTTGCCCGCGTCGGGGTGCGAGATGATCGCGAAAGTGCGCCTCCGACGCGCTTGCGCGGCGGCCTCGTTCATCGGCGCGGCTTCGGTGGTTGGGTCGGATGACATGAGGGCTCTCTTCGGGAGCGGCGCGTTTACTCTGGCGGAGCGCCGGGGTCCATATTGCGCTGTTTTCGCTAGCCCCCATCTACCCGCTCCAGCAAAAAGTGCCGCCCCTGCTTGTCCTCGATCTCCACCACCCACAGATCGGGGTCGGTTTCGGCGCGTTTTCGGACGTAGCAATCGACCTCGCGCTCATCCTCGCCCAAGCTCCCCGCGGAAAGGTCGAGCCAAATGCGCTCGCCCTCGCCCGCCCGCGCCGGGGCGTAGAGCCTGGCGCGGCCGTCGAGAGTGGCCACCTTGACCAGCACCGCCCCGCCGTCGGCATCGCCCTTGCGGGCCACGGCGGCATTGGCGCCGGCGGCCTGGGCCCGGCGAATGAGGGCGCTGGCCCAGATGTGGGTCTTTAGTTCGTCCATAATTCCATCCAGGCGTTCACCAGAACGCAACGACATTATCCTAACTCTGACCGTGTCCCATGCGCCTCCTCCTTATCATCGCCGCCCTCGCCGCCGCAGCCTCCGCCGCCGCCGCCGAGCCGCCCAACGCACGCTCCGCCTACATCGAGCGGCGCGGCCTGGTTGAGGCTGACGCGCAATGCCGCTTGTTCGACGCCGATGTGCGCGCGGCCCTACAGGCCGGCGTGACCCAGGCGCGCGGCACGCTTCTGCGGGCAGGCTGGTCTAGCAGCCAATTGCGCGAATTGGAGCAAGTGGTGGTCACCGCCGCCCGCGCCCGCGCGTGCGACGACCGGCGCACAATTGCCTCCGCCGCCAGCGCGCGCACGGCCTTCGCCACCTGGGTGACTGCGAGCACAATGCTGTTTCCCGGTTGGGAGCGGAGCTGGGCCGCGAGCCGTGCCGCCGGGGCTAACGGCTGGGCGCTGCGCCAAACCATGGATGCGCCGGTCGCGGCCATGTTCGGCGTACGCACCCACAACGGCGCCCAACAATTGGCGCTTGTCGTTCCACTGGCGCGCGGCCAAACCGCGCCCGCCTCGGCCCGCCTGCTGATGCGCAACGGCGCGCGCGCGAGCGCCCTGGAAGTCAGCCTGCCCCAGCGCATGGCCTACGGCCTCGCCGCCGGCGCCCCGGCCGCCAACGTCGCCGCGTCAATTCCCTCAACGCGCGCAATGGAGCGGCTCGGACGCGGCGCGGTCCACGCGATTTTTGTGTTTCCCGATTCCGCGTTCCGTGATTTGCTGACGCTAGACCCGCGCGAAAGCGTGGAAATTCGCCTCGTCAACGGCCGCACCGAACAGGTTTTGTATGTCGAGATCGGTGACATCGCCGCCGCGCGCGCCTTCCTCACCATGCGCGGAAGTTAGCGCGGTTTCATCAATCCCTTGAACCGCGCCCAACTCTCCGCCGGGTCGAATTCGCTGGGCTGGCGCTTGGCGAGGACCTCGACGACGCGCGCGCGGATCAGCGAATGTCCGGCGAGCAGCGCGCAGCCCTTGGCGGTCGCTTCCATGTCGCTCAGCACACCCGAACATTGTAGCACCACATCGCAACCGGCCTTGAGCGCAGCCTCGGCGCGCTCGGCGTGGCCGCCGTTTATAGCAAATTGCAACGCCTTCATGTCGAGGTCGTCGCTCATTAATAGCCCTTGGAAGCCGATGGCGCCGCGAATGACATCTTTGATGACGATGGGCGAACACGTCGCCGGGCGGTGCAGGTCCCACGCCTCGTAAACAATGTGCGCCGTCATCGCCGCTTCTGCATCGGCAAGCGCGGCAAACGGAAACACGTCAGCCTCCAGCTCGGCCACGGATGCGCTTACCCGCGGCAGCGCTAAATGCGTATCAGCCTGGGCCCGGCCATGGCCCGGCATGTGCTTGATACAACCGGCGAGCCCGCCAGCGTGCAGTCCCTCAAGCGCCGCGCGCCCCAACGCGGCGATAATCTTTGGCTCAGGCGAAAACGCGCGGTCGCCAATGATGAGATCGGCGCCCTTGACCGGCACATCGAGCACAGGCGCAAAATCGCCATCGACGCCCATCGCCTTCAATTCATGCGCGATCAGGCGATGACCCAGCCACGCCGCTTCGCACCCCGCCTCAGGGTCATGCACAAACACCTCGCCATAGCGTGCGCAGGCGGGCCAAACCGGCCATTCCGGCGGTTTCAGCCGCGCGACGCGTCCGCCTTCCTGGTCGATGTAAATCACCGCGTCGTGGCCGGCGGCTTCGCGCAGGTCCGCGCAAAGCGCCCCCACTTGCTCGCGCGACACGCACGCTTCGCGGAACAAGATAAAGCCCCATGGCCGCGCCTTGCGGAAAAACGCGCGCGCGTCCGCGTCGAGCGTGGTTTGGCGGATACCGAAGGAACATGAGAGCACGGCCACACCCTAGCGCGCCGCCGGGATGCAGTCCTGTCCCATTTGGCGAATGCGTTCGCAGAAACGTGCGGCGTTAGCGCGATCGGCGAAATAGCCGGCGCGGACCCGGTAATAGATGCCGCGCTGGCCCAGGTCGGCGCGCTCGATATCGAGGCGCGCGGCCACGAACAGACTGGGCGCGCGCGAGGAAAGCCGCCGCCATGCCACCTCCGCCGCCGCCGCCGATTGCAGCGCCGCGAGTTGAGCGACATAGGGCCCGCGGGACACGAAATCCGGAGTTGGCGCGAGCACTGGCGCGCCGAGGGCGGCCTCAACCCGCTCGGTATTATCTGGCTCGGCGGTCTGCTTCACCTCGCTCGCCGCCAGTTCGGATTCAAGCGCGCTTTCTCCCGCGTCTGCCGCGCCGTCCGCCGCCGGCGCGCTCTTATATGGTCCAGGCTGGGCGGCGATACGCGGGATCTCCGGCGTGCTGTAGAGCTGCCAGACGAAACCGCCGAACGCCAGCGCCACCACCAGCATCAGAACGTAGATCATGCCTGAAAAGCGCGTCTGCTCGTTATAGGCATGCATACGCGGGTCAAATCTCGCCGTCAAAACTCACCCCCAAAACGCAATCCGGAATCGCGCGGCGCCAAGTCTTACAGCACCAGCCGATTCACTGTGTTAAGGCGCACCAGGGTTGAAATTTCGTTGCAAACACGCAATTGTATTAGCGCTCCAACTTGAATAATCGGCAATGTTCGTCGATGGCGAAGTCGTCGGTCATGCCGGCGATGTAGTCGCATACACGCCGCGCGGTGCGCTGGCCGCCGACGCCGTCGCCGCCCGCTTGCCAAGCCGGCGGCAACAATTCCGGCTCCGCCAGGAACAGATCGAACAATTGTTTCAAGATGCGTTTGGCGTGGCTGCGCGAGCGGTTGACCTTCCAATGCCGGTACATGCGCGCCATCAGGAAGCGCCGCAGCACTGTTTCCTCTTCGCGCAGCGCATCGGAAAAACCCACCAGCGGCGCGCCCGCCGCGCGCACAGCTTCAGCGCTGCTAGGCTTCAGACGCTCAATGCGCCGCTCGGTCTCGGCGACGAGGTCATCAGCCCAAGCGCCAATCAGCCGGCGCACGGTTTCAGCGATGACGCGGTCCTCGGCCAGGCCCGGATATTGGCTCTCCACCGCGCCCACCACGCGCCCGACCATCGGCGCGGCTATGCGAAGGTCCCCAAGCGAAAACAGCCCCGCGCGCAGCCCATCGTCGATATCGTGATTGTTGTAGGCGATGTCGTCGGCGTGGGCGGCCACTTGCGCTTCCGGACCGGGCCAGGTCGCCAGTTCAAGGTCGTGTTGGGAATTGTATTCCTGGATCGCGATCGGCAAATCCTTCAATGCGCGCCCGTGGCGGATCAACGGCCCGTTGTGCTTGACCACGCCTTCGAGCGTTTCCCAGGTGAGGTTGAGCCCATCGAAGGCGGGGTAGCGGCGTTCAAGCTTGGTCAGCAGGCGCAGGGTTTGGGCATTGTGGTCGAAGCCGGCGAAGCCCTGCATGCAGGCGTCCAGCACATCTTCGCCGGTGTGCCCAAACGGAGGGTGGCCCAAATCGTGCGCTAGCGCCAACGCCTCGGCCAAATCGTCATCAAGCCCAAGCCGCCGCGCCAAGGCGCGGGCGATCTGGGCCACTTCCAGCGAATGGGTAAGCCGAGTGCGGTAATGGTCGCCTTCGTGGGCGACGAACACCTGGGTCTTGCCTTTGAGCCGGCGAAAGGCGCTGGCGTGAACGATGCGGTCGCGGTCTCGCTCGAATGGGGTGCGGGTGCGGCTTTCGGGTTCGGGATGGAGGCGCCCGCGCGAGCGGGCCGGATCGGTCGCGAACGGCGCGTGCGGGGGGCGAGCCGCCGTCAGCGGGGTCGCCGGCGCCGACCTGGCCCGCCCGCTTGCCCCTTTTTGCCCGTTTGGCATCAAGCGCCTTCCGTTAACTTAGCATACGACCCTATATGGGGCGGGGGCGATTGAGAAACCGCTGAGTTAACGAATGACAAGCATCGCCCTTTCCGCCGCCGCCGCCGAGCGGATCAAGGCCGTGGCCGCCGCCGAGCCTCCGGGCGCGGGCCTGCGGGTGGCGGTCGAGGGCGGCGGCTGCTCGGGCTTCCAGTATGAAATCAATATCGCCGCCGCACCTAAAGCCGAGGACCTTGTCGTCGAGCGCGATGGCGCGCGCTTGTTCGTCGATCCGATCTCGTTGCCATTTCTGCTCGGGTCCGAGGTCGATTGGGTCGAAGAATTGATCGGCGCCTCCTTCAAAGTAAAAAACCCCAACGCCAAGTCGAGCTGCGGTTGCGGCGTCAGCTTCTCGGTCTGAGCGCCTGGGCGTGTTCGACTTCGGTCCCTCCAAGCTCGACCGCGGGCTGGACGCCTTTGAACGGCGCGAGTGGAGGCGCGCACGCAGTCTGTTGGAGCGTGCGCTCGAGCAGGAAGAGCGCCCGATCGGGCAATATCATTTGGGGCTGCTCTATTGGCGCGGCCTCGGCTGCAAACGCAATGTCGCCGCCGCCGTCAATTGCTTCTCCCGCGCGGCCGGCAGCGCCCATCCCGCTGCGCAGACCGCCTATGGCATAGCGCTGCGCACCGGTATTGGCGCGCTCAAGGACACCGACAAGGCGCGCGCGCTGTTTCGCTCCGCCGCCGGCGCCGGCGATTGCGACGCGATGGTGCAACTCGCGGCCATAGGTGAGCCGGAGAATGCGCGCCGCATGTTGCTGCGCGCTTCCGAATTGGGCCACGCGCCAGCAATGTCGCACCTCGCGGATATGCTGATGGGCGTGGCGCCGATAGAGGCGTTGTCGTGGCTCTACACGGCCGTTACCCTAACAGGCGATGAGGCGGCGCGCAAACGCGCCGCGAAACTGGCGCGGGAAATGACCGCCGCGGAAATCGACGCCGCGCAGAAAGCCGGCCGAGTCTACGCCAAGGACATTCAACAACGGGCGCGGGGAAAGCGATGAATGTCGCCGAAGCCTTAAAAGCGCGCATTTCAGTGCGGGCGTTCACGTCCGCGCCGATAACGGAGACGCTCATACGCGAGATCCTCGAGCTCGCGCGCTTTGCGCCTTCGGGCGGCAATCTGCAGCCTTGGAATGTGGTTGCTGTCGCCGGCGGCGAGCGCGATGCGGTTATCGCCCTGGCCAAGGCCAACCTGCCGGGCGAAGAAGACGACCGGCCCGTCTATCCGGCCAACCTTTGGGAGCCCTATCGCTCGCGCCGCTTCAAGGTCGGCGAGGACATGTACGCGCTGCTGGGCATTGCGCGCGACGACAAGCCGGCGCGTTTGGCGCATCTGGCGCGCAATTTCGAATTCTTCGGGGCGCCGGTCGGACTTTTCTTCGTTATCGACACGCGCATGGGCCACGCCCAATGGGCGCATTTGGGCATGTTCATGCAATCGCTCGCGCTCGCCGCTATCGAGCGCGGGGTCTCGAGCTGCATGCAGGAAGCTTGGGCGCGCCTGCGCACGCCGTTGCACAAGCACTTCAAGCTTAATGACAATGAGATGATCGCTTGCGGCATGTCGCTCGGTTACGCCGACGAAACTGCATTGGTGAACAAACTGCGCAGCGACCGCGCGCTGGTGGATGAGTTCGCTAGCTTTCGCGGCTTCTAGCGTTACCCAACACGCCGTCCTCGGCGAAATCCACCAATGCGAAAACGATGCCCATGACCACCAGCCAGGCGATCGGCGTAAGGATCATTGGGAAGGCGTGCGCTACTCCGTCCTGATAGGCGCCCCAGGCCACCTTGGTGCTAGCGAACGCCGTGATCGGATAGATCCAGCACAACAATTCCGCCACTAAGAGCGCCGCCGGCGAACGCCACAGCGCCCGCTCCTCCGGCGTCAACAGCCGTACTGCCAGCCCCAGGCTGGCGGCGCCGACGCAGAGGTGAAACAGGGTAAAGGCGACCAGCAGCACGATCATGCAGGCCGGTGTAGCACGTATCCTCCAACGCGCCACGCCTCACGCCTTGAAGGCGCCATGTAAGAGTATTACTCTTACTTACGGAGCTGCCCCCCCACCCACGCACAATCGCGCTGGTCAAAAGGGCAGCTCGACGCCGCCGACGCGCGAGGCGGCGTGGGAGTCAACGTGATCATCTGGGCGGAGGTCGCGACAGCGTTTCGCAACAGTCAGGCGATGGTTTTGCTTGAGGATGAATCTTTCCTGCAACGCCTCGCCATACCCTGGGAGGCGGCCGAACTTGCAGGCGTCGCCCACCGCGAATATCGACGCCGGGGCGGCGCGCGCGAGGCCATCCTACCAGATTTCCTCATCGCCGCGCACGCCGCCTACGACAACCTGATCTTACTCACGCGCGACCCTCGGCGCGCCAAGACTGCTTTCCCGAAGCTGATTTGCATCACGCCAGATTCCTAAGATGTCGCTCGCAATCGCCACCTGGAACGTCAATTCCATCCTCGCGCGGCTGCCGACGGCGTTGAAGGTGCTGGAGGAGGTGAACGCGGATGTTTGGTGCCTGCAAGAGATCAAGTGCGAGGATCATCGCTTTCCGCGGCTGGAATTTGAATCGCTGGGCTTCAATGTCGAGACCTTTGGCCAAAAAAGCTACAATGGCGTCGCCATTCTCTGCAAGCATCGCATCGAGGAATGCGTGCGCGGGGTGCCGGGGTTTGCGCACGAGCAATCGCGCTACATCGAGGCGGTGATCGCCGCGCCCGGCGGGCCGGTGCGCGTCGCTTCGATCTACGCGCCCAACGGCAATCCGCCCGACACCGACAAATTCAAGCTCAAACTCGATTTCATGGCCGCGCTCACGAGCCATGCGCGCGAATTGTTGAAATTGGAGGAGCAGGTGGTGCTCGCCGGCGATTACAACGTCATCCCGCGCGAAACAGATTGCTGGGATGCGCGCGCGTGGGAAGGCGACGCGCTGTTCAGGCCGGAAACGCGGGCGGCGTTTCGCACACTGCAACACCCGGGCTACGCCGACGCCTACATGCAAGCCGATGCGTCGGCACACAGATATACGTTCTGGGATTACCAAGCCGGGGCCTGGCAGAAAGACCACGGCATCCGTATCGACCATCTCCTGCTCTCGCCGCAAGCCGCCGATAAGCTGGAGCGTGTTGAGATTTTTAAGCAAGCGCGGGCGATGGAAAAGGCGAGCGATCACGTGCCGGTCGTGGCGACGTTTTCTGAATGAAATGCACCGTCATCCCGGACGCGCGGAGCGCGATCCGGGACCCAGGGAGCGCCCTACGATCTCCTGGGTTCCGGGTTCTCGCTTCGCGAGCCCCGGAATGACGGAAAATCATTGCTTTTCTTCGTCGTCGCCTGGTTCGCTCTGTCCCTCTTCGACGGGAATCGCATACCTCCCGGTGAACCAGCGGTTCAAATCCAATTCGGCGCAGCGCTTCGAGCAGAACGGTTTGTAGCGCTCGTCCTTGGGCTTGCCGCAGATGACGCATTTGCCAACCGGAGCGGTGGCCGCGCTCATAACGCCCTCGCGTCGATTTTATCTCGCGGCCAATGGGATAATTTGGGGGCCGCGTCGAGCGTCCAACGCATGCCGATGCGGTTTGACAAATCGGCGCGCCAATCTATTTCGGCGCTATCCAGCCAGGCCTTGACCTCCGCCGCCACCGTACACGCGATTTGCCGGCCAATCGTCGCGCGCGCCTCGCGCTCGATCGCGCGCAGCGCCATCAGCGCCACGCTTTCCACGCTCAAGCGCCCGCTGGCATCATGCATCTGCTCGTGCAGCGGCGCGCGCAATTGAGCCCGCGCAAGCTCGAACACGCCGAAACGCGACAAGCCGCCGAACTGCACGTTCCAGGGATCGTCGGCGAAGGATTCGCGCACCGCCGCTTCGAGTTGCTTCAGGTGCGTCTTCGCCCGCATCGACACGAAGTCGATAGCGACGATTCCGCCCAAATTCCTGAGCCTGATCTGCCGTGCAGCCTCGCGCGCCGCGGCGATGTTGAGTTCAATGGCGAAGCGTTCAGGATCGCCCGAGCTAGTCCGCGCGCCCGAATCCACATCGATGGCGACCAAAGCCGCCGTGGGATCGATGGTGAGCGCGCCGCCCCCAGGTATCGGCGCGGTGCGGGCGAGCGCGTCTTCAATGGCGGCGTCGAGTTTTGCGCGCATCTGCGCGTCGGCGGCTTTCGCCAACACCAGTTCCTCGTCGCATTGGTGACGCGCTATTTGGTGCGGCGCTTCGCCGTCATGGCCAAACTCCTGCAAGTCCACGATTGGGCTTTTTCCGCGCGCGGCTTCCCTGGTGACGGTCACCACAATTCCGGCGCCCTGGCGCAATGGCGCGCGGCCTCGGCCGATGCGGGCGCGGCCATCCTCGCCCAGCGGCAGGAATCCCTGTTCGTCGCGCAGACCAAGATCGACAAATGCGCCGCGGCGGCGGCGATCGATTTCGCCAACGCGGGCGCAATAAAGCTCGCCCCAGCGCGCCCGCCGGCCCGCATCGCTGGCGCGGGCGATGCGCAAGGCGATGGGCCCGTCCGCCCGCACCAGCGCCTCGCGCGTCTCGCCGATGGCGGCGTCGATCCAGGTGTCGAGCCGCTCGCTCAACGCGCGCCTTCGATGAGGTTAGCCGTCTCGCAGAGGGGCAGACCGACGATGGAAGAATACGAGCCGATGATTGCGGTGATGAAACGTCCAGCCAGGCCCTGCGCCGCGTACCCGCCGGCTTTGCCGCGCCATTCGCCACTGGCGATGTAGGCTTCGATCTCGGCCGGTGATAGGCGCTTAAAAGCGACGCGCGTCTCTACCAACCGATCGCGCAAATCTCCGCTGGGCGCTTTCACGGCAATTGCGGTGTAGACACGGTGCCCTCGCCCGGAGAGCAGCGCCAAGCAAGTGCGCGCCTCGGTCTCGGTTTCGGCTTTTCCCAGAACGCGCCGCCCCACCGCCACCACCGTGTCCGCGGCCAGCACCAGCGCACCATTGAATTTGACGGCTTCGGCCTTCGCGCGCGCAAGCCGAAGCGCCAGCATGCGCGGGGTTTCGCGCTTGAGCGGTGTTTCATCGATACCGGTTGCGATCACTTGGTCTGGCGCAATGCCAATTTGCGCCAGCAATGCAAGCCGGCGCGGGCTCGCGCTTGCCAACACCAGAGGTGGCTTCATGGGCGCTTCGCAAACCCCAGCCGCTGCGCGATGATGCGATCCACCGCGCGCGGCCCAAGCAGCCGCGGCAGGGTCCGGTCCATGAACGGCTTGCGCAAAATGGCGTAGCGGGTCTTGGGCTTGGGTTTGGATAGACACGACCAGACCAGATCGCCGACTGCCGCGGCGGGCAGCCCCTCCTTGCCTTGCTGCAGCATGTAATCGGCGACCCTTCCCAGCGCCGGCGCATAGGGCGTATTGGCGTAATTTTCGAGTTCGCGCCGATCGACTTTGTCCCAAATTGGCGTGGCGATGGCGCCAGGGCCGATGACGATCACGTCGATGCCGAACAACATCAACTCCCGCCGCAGCGATTGCGAATAGCCTTCGAGCGCGAATTTGGAGGCGGCGTACGGGCCAACGAAGGGAGCGCCGTTTTGTCCGCCGACGGAGGAAATCATGACGATGCGGCCGGGCCTACCTTCGCGGTCTGGATCGGCGCCCAAGAGCGGCGCGAACGCTTGCGTGACGCGGTGGACGCCGAACAAATTGATCTCGAACTGGCGCTTCAGTTCCTCGGTGTCGAGATGCAGGAGTGGACCCGCCACGGCGATGCCGGCATTGTTGACCAGGCCGAACAAGCGCCGCTTGCCCAACGCTTGGCCAACCTGCGCGGCGCCTGCGCGCACGCCGGCTTCATCGGCGACGTCGAACAAAAGCGGGGTGACGGCTTCGCCAAATTCCAGGGTGAGGCTGTCGGCATCGGCTTGCTTGCGGACGCTGGCGAACGCGTGGCCGCCCTCGCGCACGGCTTTGCTCACGGATGCGCGGCCGATGCCGGTGGAAGCGCCGGTCACCACGACGGCGCGGTCAGGAGCGGCTTTTGTCATTTGAACCTGTAGGTCACGCGGCCCTTGGTCAGATCATAGGGCGACATCTCGACCAGGATTTTGTCGCCGGCGAGCACGCGAATGCGGTTCTTGCGCATCTTGCCGGCGGTATGGGCGATGATCTGGTGGCCATTCTCCAATTCCACCCGGAAGGTGGCGTTAGGCAACAGCTCCATGACCGTGCCGGCAAACTCAAGCAATTCCTCTTTTGGCATTCTCTCCTCATGATTCAACCGCTGACGCGGGGCCTTATAGGGCCCCATGCTCATCCCGTCGATGGGCGCGCGAAACGTGCGGCGATGCGCCGGCCCAGACCGTCACGAACGCCGCGATATTCCAGGAGCATTTGTTCGCGTGAACCTTCCGCAAGGGAGGGGTCGAAGGTCGGCCAGTATTCACCGGCCAAGCCGAGGTGCGGAACCAGGTCAAGAGTGCGATGATGGGCCTCGGGGCTGAGCGACACTATCAGCTCAAACGGACCCGCCTCGTTCTCCTCAAAAACCTCAAGGCCCTTCGGCCGAAGGCCCGCTAAGTCGGCGCCCACCTCGTCCATCACGAACGCGGCCAGGGCCGAGATTTCCGCGCCGTGCCGGATTCCAGCGTTCTCCACACGCACCAGCGGCCCGAAGCGCAATCGCATCAGGCCCGCCGCCATTGGCGAGCGGATGACATTGTGGGTGCAGACGAACAGGATCGAGCGCGGAACTTCGTCCGCTGACATGGGGCTCTAGCCCCGCACGTGAATGGCGCACACCAGCGTGAACAGGCGCCGCGCGGTCTCGAAGTCTAGCGTGAATTTTTCCTCGAGCGCCTTCATAAGAACTTCGGCGGCGTCGTTGTGCAGCGCGCGACGGCCCATGTCGATCGCTTCGATTTGGCTGGGCGCGGCTTCGCGGATGGCGGAATAATAGCTATCGCAGATGAGTGCGTAGTCCTTCATCAATTTGCGGACCGGCGACAGTGACATCTGGTGCTGACACACGCGTGCGCCGGTTGCGTCCGCCATATCAAATGCAAGCCGCCCCTCCGCCAGCGCCAGCGCCAACACGTAAGGTCCGCGATCCTGGTCTCTCACCTCAAACGAATTGGATTCGCGCAAGTCGAACAGCGCGATGCGCCGCTCATGCTCAGCATTCGGTGAAGCCGGCGCGAGCGAGGCTTCGTCAAGCAAGATATCGAGCAGGCGATTGCGTGTGTCATTCATCTTGGACCGCCGGCGTCTCGGTCCAAGACTCTACGCCCTGCGCGCGCGCTCATCACGCTTTCTCGTGATCGGGGCGGCGCGGGGTTGGCCAAGCGGGCCCCAGATCCAGCAGCAGCGCGTCAAGGCACTCGACTTCGATGGCGATTTCACCGCCGCCCGCAAGCATAAGCTGGACCACACCGCCGGGTGGCTCGTCGGCTGGGGTGAACCCGACTGACAAAATCGCCGCCAGCGCATCCGGCGCGTCCTGACGCAGCCTGCGGCTGCGCACCGCCAACACGCCCTCAACCGAAAACGCCGCGCGGACGCGCTCGAACGGACCGCTCTCGCCGGCTGCTTCCCAGCGGAACCGGTGCATGATCGCGGTGAAGCGGCGGGTTTTTTTATCGAGACTGAGTTCGCCCATGCGCACGAGCGCGTCCTGCGCGGCCGCGGCGATGATCTCAAGGTCAGCCGCATCCTCGGCGAGCAGTTTCAACTGGCTCATTGTCCTTCTCCCACAAGGGGAGAAGGACAAGCGCGCGCTTGCTCTCTCAACTATTCCCCCTTCTGCCGCGCGACGTTCGCGCCGCAGCTGGCGAGCTTGGCTTCGAGCCCCTCGAAGCCGCGGTCGAGGTGATAGACGCGGTTGACAATGGTTTCGCCCTCCGCGGCCAGACCGGCGATCACAAGGCTCACCGAAGCGCGCAAATCCGTGGCCATAACCGGCGCGCCGATCAAGCGCTCGACGCCGGTGACCACCGCTTCATTGCCCTGCACCGCGATTTGCGCGCCGAGCCGGGTTAGTTCCGGCGCGTGCATGAAGCGGTTTTCGAAAATAGTTTCGCGGATGCGCGAGCGCCCGTCCGCCAAGCACAGCAACGCCATGGTTTGCGCCTGTAAATCGGTGGGAAAACCCGGGAACGGTTCGGTGTCGAAATCTACCGGCGCCAGCCGGCCGCCGTTTCGCCTGACGCGCAGACCGCGGGCCTCCGCCTCGATATTCACTCCGGCGGCGCGCAGCACTTTCAGCAGCGCGCCCAGATGTTCGAAACGGGCCCCTTGCAACAACACTTCGCCCCCGGCGACGGCGGCGGCGATGGCATAGGTGCCGGCCTCGATGCGGTCGGCGACCACGGTGTGTTTCGCGCCTTTGAGCGTGGCGACGCCCTTGATATGGATTTCGCTGGAGCCGGCGCCCTCGACCTTAGCGCCCATGGCATTCAAGCAGTCCGCGAGATCGGCGATTTCCGGCTCGCGCGCAACGTTCTTCAACACCGTGTCGCCATGGGCCAGCGCCGCGGCGAGCATGGCATGCTCGCTCGCCCCTACCGACACGAACGGAAACTCGATCTCGGCGCCCTTGAGACCGCGCAGCGCGGCGGCCTTCACGTAGCCCTGCTCAATATGGATGTCCACGCCCATGGCCTCGAACGCCCGCAAGTGCAAATCCACCGGCCGCGCGCCAATGGCGCACCCCCCCGGTAGCGACACCGTCGCGTGCCCTACCCGCGCCAGCAGCGGCCCAAGCACATTAAACGTGGCACGCATTTTCCGCACCAAATCGTAAGGTGCGATGGTTGAGCTAATGTCGGCGGCATGCAGGCGCAGCGTGCGGGCTTCCTTAATCCAGGCCACCTCGACGCCGAGCGAGGCCAGCAATTGCGCCATGAACCGGGTGTCGGCCAAGTCGGGCATGTTTTCGAGCACAAGCGGCTCGCCCGACAGCAACGAGGCAGCCTGCAGCTTCAGCGCCGAATTCTTGGCCCCGTAAATCGGGATATTTCCTTTGAGGGGCGCCCCGCCCGTGATCGCGATGCGGTCCATGTGCTTTTTCGTCAGTCTCCGGCAATGCCGGTTTATGGGGGGGCAAGGGGGCGGAGGCAAGGCGCCGCACGCGCGTCCTCGGACCCGCCCGCGGGCCCCAATTCCCGCGCCCCTAAGCTTGCTTTGGTGGGTTTTTCGCCGCCTTGCGCCTCGGAATATTGCGCTTGAGCGCCTCGGCTAGGCGCCGATCGCGTGGTTTTTTGGGCGGCGGGGATTTGAGCTGCATATCGCGAATCGACCCTGACAGGGGCGCGGGCTAGATTGGTCGCTGGGGGCGATCATGACGGTCGAGGCGGCGCCAGCGCAATCCTTCGTTCACAGCGGCAAGTTGGTCAACGTGCTTGGCCTTGCGCTCAAGAACGCGGGTCTGACCATCATCACGCTGACGCTCTACCGCTTCTGGGCGCGCACGGCGATGCGCCGGCGGCTATGGTCGCGCGCCTGGGTGCTGGGAGACCCGCTGGAATATGCCGGCACTGGCTGGGAGCTGTTCCGCGGCTTCTTGATGGCGCTGCCGTGTTTTTTCATGCCGGCGATCTTTATTTTTTACATTGCCCCGCTGATGATGGACCCGGTCACGGTCGCCTTCTTGGGCGTTGGCTTTTACATTTTCGCGGTGCCGCTGATCGCCGCGGCGCGCTTTTGGATGCGCCGCTATCAGCTTTCGCGCACACGCTGGCGCGGCATCAAGCTAGGACTCGCTGGCTCGGCCTGGAGTTTCGCGTTCGCCTCGTCTGGCTGGACAATCCTGCAAACGCTCTCGCTTGGATGGTATACGCCGGCCGCGCGCATGAATCGCGCCAAGCTTTTGTGGGAAAATGCGCGCTTCGGCGACCAGCCCTTCGAGTTTATTGACGATGGCCAGCCCGCACAGAAAGGACTCTGGTGGCCGTTCGCGCTTGGCTGGTTCGCCATTCCGTTGGCTTGGCTGGTCGCGTTTGCGCTCGCCGCCATCTCTTATGCGACGCTGATCGGCATGGGTGGCGCAACCCCGCCCGCTACGCCGCAAAACCCGATGGTGAATGTCGGCATCGGCGTCGCAATCATTGTGCTCATATTGGTGCTCTGGGTGTTTTTCTGGGCCCCCTACAACGCCGCCGCCATGAACCGCATCGCCGCGCTTATCTCCCTCGACGGCGCGCGCTTCAAGCTCAAGGCCAAGACGTTTTCGCTGTTCTTCGTGACTCTCGCGGGCTTACTCATCACCATCTTGTCGCTCGGGCTGCTCGCGCCGGTCGGGGGCTTCTTGCAGGTGCGTTACGTGCTCAATCGGCTTGAGCTCGTCGGCGCGCCACGCTTCGCTGAAATCGGCCAGAGCATCGTCGAGGCGCCGCGCGCCGGCGAGAGCCTGGGTGACGCATTCGACCTCGATATGGGCGTGGGGATCATCTGATGCGCGCACGCTATTGCGATGGCCGCACGGCGCTTTTTCGCGACAGCGATTGCGCCTTCACGCCGGTGGGCGCGCTCATAGGCGTGGATGGCGCCCAGCATATCTGGCGCTACCAGGATCTCGCCCGCACCGACGACGGCAATAGCCGTCTCATCTTGAAGTTCAAGACCGACACCGGCGAACGGCTGATGCTGGAGCGCGACGCGGAAGCGGCGCTGCGCGCGGTCGCTCCCGCTTTGTGCAAGCCGCGCGCCCAGGGCGTGGAGCGGCCGCGCGCGGTCGTGGGACTGGTGGCGAGCGCGTGGGCGCTGGCGGGGGCATTTCTGGTGGGCGTGCCGCTGGCGGCCGAGCCCATCGCGGGCATCGTTCCCCCGCGCTACCGCGCCCAGATCGCCGACATTTCCTGGTCGCAGGTCAACGCGTTCACCGATTATTGCGACGACAGCGACGAGGCCGCGCGCATTTTGAACGACGTGGCCTATTCCATGATGGCCGCCTCCGGTGTGTCGCGACGAGACGACATTTGGATCAGTATTGTCGATGCGCCGATCCCCAACGCCTTCGCGCTGTCCGACGATTCAATCGTCGTCACCGACGATCTCATCACGCTGGCCGAACACCCCGACGAGATCATCGGCGTCATCGCCCACGAAATCGCGCACATCGAACAAAACCACGTCATGAAGAATATCGTCCGCGGCGTCGGCGCGGGTATCTTCTTTGACGTGGTGTTTGGCGGCGCTGGCGCCGGCCAAGCCATCGCCATCGCTTCGGTCAATCTCGCGGGTCTGCGCTACAGCCGCGGCGATGAGGCCGACGCCGACGCGCGCGGGCTCGGCTATCTCGAAGCCGCCCACATCGACCCCGACGCCCTCGCGCGCCTGTTTGAGCGCCTTGAACAAGAGGGCGGGGAGATTCCAACGCTGCTTTCCAGCCACCCCGCCACCGCCGCGCGCGCCGCCGCCGCCCGCGCCCGCGCGCAAGCAGGTCGCCAGCCCTCGCTCGACGACGCCCAATGGCGCATCGTGCGATCGGCTTGCGGGGGAAGCCCCGCCTCCAACCGCGCGCCACCTGCCCCGGCGCCCTCAACCGCGCCAGCGCAGCCGGCTAAGCCCGAGGATTTGGAGGGAGCGGCCAAGCCGCGATAACCGCCCCGGCAGGGCGGGCTTCCATCGCAGTTCGCATCGGTCTAGAAGCCCCGGTCCGCCGATGGCGCTGCTCTCTCTCGGTGGCCGAGCCAGGCCATGGCAGCTTGGTGTTGTAAGCATAGGAAATTTTCTGTTCAGGGGGCGCCGGAATTGCCGCCGGGGTCTCGATTGCCGTCGTAGCTCAGTGGTAGAGCGCATCCTTGGTAAGGCTGAGGTCCCGAGTTCAATCCTCGGCGACGGCACCATCGATAATGCTGGATTGGCGCTGGTTTGCGTTCGATTCACATCCAACAAATCGTCTGGAACATGCCGAAAACTGGCCGCTTGGGGCGCGTTCAGGCGCCGGCGCGCAACCCTGCCCGATGGCATTTTTTTCTCCACAGGGCGAAGCCTCTTCTCCACAGGATAGGCCGTTTTCTCCACAGGGGCGATTCTAGGAGCCAACGCCCATACATTGGGCGAAACGGGAGTGTGGAAGCGCATGGTTAACCTTGGTGCGTCCCGTGCGCTCCCGCACTTGGAATGGGGGACTACCAATGCAAAAGTGGAATCTGGGCCTTGTTGCCGTTGCGACTATGCTTAGCGCTAGCGCTGCAACAACATTGGCAGCCGCCGACGATGATTGTTACGGCGACAGCTGCCATGGAGGCGAGGACCATGATGGTCTTAACGGGTTCAACGGCCAGAATGGGGCTAACGGCCAGAATGGTTTGAACGGCGTCAACGGTGCGAACGGCCTGAACGGCGCCAATGGTCAAAACGGCGCCAATGGCGGCAACGGCCTAAATGGCGCGAACGGTTTGAACGGCGCCAATGGTCAGAACGGCGCCAATGGCGGCAACGGCTTAAATGGAGCGAACGGTTTGAACGGCGCCAATGGTCAGAACGGCGCCAATGGCGGCAACGGCGTAAATGGAGCGAACGGTTTGAACGGCGCCAATGGTCAAAACGGCGCCAATGGCGGCAACGGCTTAAATGGAGCGAACGGCGCCAACGGCGAGAATGGCGCCAGCGGCCTTAACGGCGCAAATGGCGCGAACGGTCAAAATGGCGCCAATGGCCAGAATGGGGATAACGGCGAAAGCGGCCGCGATGGCCGGGACGGCCGGGATGGTCGAGCCACAAGGGTCCCCGTTGCAACCGCCTACGCGGCGCCGACTATGGCTGTTGAAGACACCTGCATGGGTTCAAGCTCGGTGGGCGCGCAGGGCATGACCTTCGGCATGTCGGTCGGCACCACTTGGCAGGATGACAATTGCCGTCGCCTGAAGAACGCCCGTGAGCTGGCGGCCATGGGCTTCGATCGGGCGGCGCTCGCGCTCTTGTGCATTGATGACGATGTTCGAGACGCGATGTTCACAGCCGGCACCCCGTGCCCCGGTGATCGGCGAGCGGCCGCGGTTGCTAGGTCAAGCGGTGATTCTCGGTCCGCCGCGCCAGGGCACGAAACTGAGTTGTTGGCCTCCCACGAACGCCGGCGCCCCAACGCGCCGCAGCCAAGGTAGCGCAAGCTTCCGTCGTTTTGGGGATTGGCAATGCGCGCGTGGAATCTAAGTGTTGTGGCGGCGACACTCCTACTTAGCGGCGGCGTGGCCGCGGCACTGCCGCCCGCGGACAATGATTGCGAAGGCGAGAACTGCAATGGCGCTGCAGGCGATGGCCAAGGCGGCCTGAACGGTCTCGGCGGCGCGGACGGTTTGAACGGCGCTAATGGCCTGAACGGTCTCGGCGGCGTGAACGGCGCTAATGGCCTGAACGGTCTCGGCGGCGCGGACGGCTTGAACGGCGCCAATGGCCTGAACGGTCTCGGCGGTTTGAACGG
>Ga0247727_10000719_pt1 | contig 81178 bp, 88 predicted proteins | sample WisWelCaveWW1625_FD_202498 | JGI IMG/M metagenome (GOLD analysis project Ga0247727, IMG submission 202498) | Biofilm microbial communities from Wishing Well Cave, Virginia, United States - WW16-25 | ecosystem: Environmental > Aquatic > Deep subsurface > Groundwater > Cave microbial mat | place...
GCGGTCGTGGCAGCGGCGGCGGTTCTGGTGGCGGCACCGATTCTGACCAAGGTCCAAGCGCCGATCCCCCAGGACGCGGTCGCGGAACGATCCGGTAACGCCGCGTCCATTGCCGGCGATGGGCTGCCTGCCAAGTTGGCTTTCGCAACGGCGCGTTTGGTGCGGGCTCGCGCTGGCGTTCTGATCTTGGATATGCTTATCGTGCTTGCACTTCAGAGAACTTTGCAAGACAAAGGCTAAGTCACGGAAGTGACAAGCGAGGAGCGGCGCCGGCCTCACCGCCATCGCGCCGGGCGGCTGATCTGGGACATGTTCTTCAGCTGAGTTGCGCACGCTTTTGGACAGGGGACGTTACCCCGCGTACCGCCGGCTTCCAGCCGGCACTTTTCTGACCCAAGCAACAAGAGCCGGCTGGAAGCCGGCGGTCCATGCGCCTCAATAATACAGCAGCGAGTCCAGGATCAGGCCGGTCGCCACCACGATCAGCAGGATGTCCCGGTCGACCATGATGTAGCGGCAGCCGTAGGGGGCGGGCGGCAGCCGGTAATAGAGGTCGTAGGGCACCGGTTCCCAATAGACGTAGTCGGGCAGGTAATAGCCCACCCTGTAGTGCCGGTAGGGGCGGCGCCAATCGTTGAAGCCCCACCAGGAATAATGGTGGCCGAAAAAGCCCGCGACAATGAGCGCGTAGCCTCGGTCGAAATAATAGCCGTGCCGCACATGGCGCCAGTCGCGGAAGCGCGGGGTGATGAAGTCGTGGTGGGTGTGGCGGTAGTTTCTATAGCGATTGTCGTCGCGGCGGCCGTCGTGGCCCCAATCGCCTTGGTGGTTGTCGCGGTTCCAGCCGCGGCGTCCTTCACGTCCGCGATCGAAATTCCGGTCTTGGCGACCGCCGTTCCACTGGCCGTCGCGTCCACGGTCGCCGTTCCACTCGCCCCGGTCGCCTTGACCTTGGCCGCCATTATTGTCGCCGCGTCCACGGTCGGCGTTCCACTCGCCCCGGTCGCCTTGACCTTGGCCGCCATTGCCGCCGCCGTGTCCGCTGTTCACTTGGTCCTGGTTGCCGCGCCCACGGTCGCCGAGGTCCGCACGGCCCCAATCCTCGCCCTGTCCGCCGTTGCGGGCCCGAACCCGATCGGTGTCGGCCGACCGGTTTACATCGGGTGCGCGGAATGTTGCGCCGAAGCTTGACGGAGGCGGCGCGGGCTGTTCGGGGGGCGGGGCGGGGCGCAGGGCTGGCGGCGGCGCTTCCTGGTTGGCGCCGCGCCAGCGGCCGCGGTCATTTTCCTCACCTCGGGACTCGCCGCGGTCGCCCCGTTCGCCGCGCTCTTGCTGGCCGCGTTCGTGGTTGCGCTGCGCGAAGGCGGACGGCGCCGCCAACGCCGTCGCGCTCACAGCGGCCAAGGCCGCGATAAGAACTCGTTTCATGGTGAGGCTCCCTGTGCGCCTTGCGGACACACCCTCGCAGGCGTGACCATGATCGGCGCCATCTGAACGGCGCCTGAATCGAGCGGGGTTAGGCGGCGAGCGACTTGTCGATAACGTCGAGCATAGTCGGCCCTAGCGGCGCGGTCTTGGAGGGAAAGGTCTCGACCAATTCGCCGTCCTTGCCGATCAGGTATTTGTGGAAGTTCCAGCGCGGCAATGCGCCCTCGCCGAGCTCCTCGGCGATCCAGCGATAGAAAGGGTGGCGGCGCTCGCGCGCAACGATCTCGACCTTTCCCGCCATGGGGAAAGTAACGTGATAGGTGGTGTCGCAGAATTCGCGGATGGCCTTTTCCGCGCCCGCCTCCTGGTGGCCGAAATCGTTGCACGGCACGCCGACGATCACGAGCCCCTTGGCCGTCTTGGCCTCGTAAAGCGCTTCCAGGTCGCGATATTGCGAGGTGAAGCCGCAGGCGCTGGCTACATTGACGATGAGGACGGCCTTGCCCGCATAATGCTCAAGCTTGATTTCGCCGGGCTCGCCCAGCTTGGCGAAGGCAAAATCGTGCGCTTTTGTCATGGGGCGGAGGGCTCTTCTGGCCGAGAGGCGGGCGGTTTAGACCTTTGGGCTCTGATGAGCAATGGCGTTCGCCGGGCCGCAATGCTAGGAGCGCGCCCTTGTCCTTCTCCCCTTGTGGGAGAAGGTGGATCGCCGCGCAGCGGCGAGACGGATGAGGGGTTGCGCTTCGCCTGCCGACATTGGCGCTTGCGCCCCTCATCCGGCTTCAGCCTGCTTGCGCAGGCCTCAGCCACCTTCTCCCGCAAGGGGAGAAGGACAATTCAAATCCCGACGGAGATTCGACCGTGGCCGACGGCCCCCAAGCTCGCGATTATCGCGAAACGCTTTTCCTTCCGGAAACGCCCTTCCCGATGAAGGCGGGCCTGCCCGTGCGCGAGCCGGAGTGGATCAAGCACTGGGCCGAGATCGGGCTCTATAAGCGCTTGCGCGCGGATGCGGCGGGGCGGCCGAAATTCGTGCTGCACGATGGCCCACCTTACGCTAACGGCGCCATCCATATCGGCCACGCGGAAAACAAAATCCTCAAAGACCTGGTGGTGCGCTCGAAGCAGATGAGCGGCTTCGATTGCGATTATGTGCCAGGCTGGGACTGCCACGGCCTGCCGATCGAATGGAAGGTCGAGGAGGATTTCAGGAAGCAAGGCCGCAAGAAGCAGGAGGTGCCGGCAGTGGAGTTCCGCCGCGCCTGCCGCGCCTACGCCGACAAGTGGATTCCGCTGCAGAAGGAGGAGTTCCAGCGCCTCGGCATCGAGGGCGATTGGGATCGCTATTACACCACCATGAGCTTCGAAGCCGAAGCGGCGATCGCGGCGGAGTTTCTGCGCGTGGTGCGCACTGGCCTGGTGTATCGCGGCAGCAAGCCGGTGATGTGGAGCCCAGTGGAGCGCACGAGCTTGGCGGAAGCGGAGGTAGAGTATCAGGAGAAGACGAGCCCGACGATCTGGGTGAAGTTTCCTGTGGCCGCTGAAAAAGAAACCTCGATCGAGAAGGTGTTTGGCGGGCAGTCGCTGGTTGGCGCGAGTGTTGTTATCTGGACCACGACACCTTGGACCATCCCCGGAAACCGCGCGATCTGCTATTCTCAGAAGATCAAATACGCTGAGTACACGGTCGAGGAAATCGAGTCCGATCTCGCTTTCGAACCGTGGGTGAAAGTTGGCGAACGCCTGATCCTTGCTGAAAATTTCGCCGAAGAGGTTCGAAAGGCAGCGAAAGTTGCGCGTTGGTCGGCGCGGGAAGTTGCTGCGCTTGGCCAATACACGTGCGCGCATCCGCTGCGCAATTGGCGCCCCTCCCCCCTTGCGGGGGAGGTGGCGAGCGTATGCGAGCCGGAGGGGGGGCGTGCAGAAGGCACGGCAAACGGCGCCGTTGCGCTCGATCCTGCACGCCCCCCACCCCCTACCCCCTCCCCGCAAGGGGGAGGGGGGGTGTACAACTTCGACGTCCCGCTGCTCCCCGGCGAGCACGTCACCGACGACGCGGGTACGGGGTTTGTGCATACCGCGCCGGGGCATGGCGCCGACGATTTCAACATCTGGGTCGCGAATTTCGGCCAGGCGGGCATTCCCTTTACCGTCGATGCCGATGGCAAGTTCACCAGCGAAGCGCCCGGCTTCGAAGGGCTCGAAATCATCCAAACCGAAGGCAAGCACATCGGCAAGGACGGCCCCGCCAACAAGGCCGTGATCGAGGCGCTGATCCAAGCGGGCGCGTTGCTCGCGCGTGGGCAACTCAAGCACTCGTATCCGCATTCGTGGCGCTCGAAGGCGCCGCTGATCTTCCGCAACACGCCGCAATGGTTTATTGCGCTGGATAAGCCGTATCGCGACGGCAAAACGCTGCGTGAAATCGCGCTTGCTGAAATCGCGCGTGTTGATTGGGGCCAGCATCGCCTGGGCGATGAGCGCGACATGAACCGGATCAAGGCGATGATGCACGATCGGCCCGATTGGCTGATCTCGCGCCAGCGCGCTTGGGGCGTGCCGCTGGCGATTTTTGCGAGCAAGCAAAGCGGCGCGATTTTGCAGGACGATGAGGTCGATGCGCGCATTCTCGCCGCCATGAGAAAAGGCGGCGCCGACGCTTGGTGGGTGACGCCGGCGCAAGAATTTCTCGGTCCCAAGCACAAGACCGAGGATTACGAGAAGATCGAGGACATCCTCGATGTATGGTTCGATTCCGGCTCGACGCACGCGTTCGTGCTGGGCGAACGCGACGGCGCCACACGCGCCTCGTTCCAAAATCCAGCGTCCGTGCTTTATCTCGAAGGCGCCGACCAGCATCGTGGCTGGTTCCATTCTTCGCTGCTGGAAAGTTGCGCCACGCGCGGGCGCGCGCCCTACGACGAAGTCATCACCTACGGCTTCACGGTCGGGGAAGATGGCCGCAAAATGTCGAAATCGCTGGGCAACGGCGTTGAACCGCAGGAATTGGAAAAACACTACGGCATCGAAATTTTCCGCCTCGTGGTTGCTGGCTCGGATTACCGCGACGAACTGCGCGTGGGCAAAACTATTTTAGAGCAGGCGTCCGAAAGCTACCGCAAACTCCGTAACACGCTGCGCTATCTGCTGGGGGCTCTGGCGGGATTTGGGGAGGGGGAGCGCTTTGCTTGGACCGCTGGCGTCTCGCCGGCGGGGACGCCGGCGGTCCAAGCAAGGCCCCTTCTGGAACGTTGGCTCTTGCATCGTCTCTACGAACTCGATCAAACTGTGCGCGCCGCTTACGACACTTACCAATTCCGCGCCGCGCTCAGTGACATCGTTGAGTTTTGCAATGTCGATCTCTCCGCGTTTTACGTCGATGTGCGCAAGGACGCGCTCTATTGCGATGCGGCTTCTAGCCCGCGCCGGCGCGCGTGCCGCAGTGCGCTGGACCAGGTGCTCACCCGGCTGACGGCGTGGCTCGCGCCGATCTTGCCGTTCACCATGGAAGAAGCGTGGCTGACGCGGTTTCCCGACAGCGTCTCCGTGCATCTGTGCCAGTTTCCGCAGACGCCGGAGAGCTGGCGCGACGATGCCGCCGCCGAAGAGATGGCGCGCTTGCGCCAAGCGCGCGCGGTGGTCACCGGTGCGCTTGAAATCGCGCGGCGCGATAAATTGATCGGCTCGTCGCTGGAAGCGCGCCCGTTTGTGTACGTCGCCGATGAATCCCTACGCGCGGCTTTGCAGGCGGTGGACTTCGCCGAACTCTGCATCACCAGCGCCATCGCCATCGAAGCCGGCGAAGGCCCAAGCGACGCGTTCCGCTTGAGCGAAGCGCCAGGCATCGCTGTCATCGTGGAAAATGCCCCCGGCGTGAAATGTGCGCGCTCATGGAAATATTTCGATCCCGCGAGCGCTGATCCGGCCTATCTTGACATCACCGCGCGCGACGCCGAAGCGGTGCGCGCATGGGACACGCGTCTGACCGCGCGTTAACATTGCCGATGGGGGCGAATGTGTGTGACCGGACAATCGCCTCACGGGCGCCGCATTGATTGGCCACCTTTCGTCCCCAATATATCTCGCCTGGGAGAAATCGCTCGATGACCACGACCGCTGACTTTGGCTCTGCCGCCCTGAACGCGTTCCTGCGCGCGGTGGGGGTCTTGGTGCTGGGGGTGGGGGCTGCGCTGGCGTTTGTGTTTGCGTTCGCGGCGGCGTTGGTGATTGGGTTAATGATCGCGGGCGCGGCGTTCGCTCTCCGGGTTTGGCCGCGCCGGGCGGACGCCTCGGGCGCCGATATCTTGGAAGCGCGCCGAACCCCGTCAGGCTGGGTGGTGGAGTCCGCCGCGAAACGGAAGTCTTGAAGTTTCCGGCCGCCGGCTTCGATCTGGCAAGTTTCGTTTGCCGGCAAGATGTGGGCGGTCCAGGTTCGCACCGTGAGTCTCCTTTCCATCATCGACCGCCCGTCGCCCAATTACGACACGCGCGCGCGCGCCATTGATCTTGTGGTGCTGCACTATACTGGCATGCAGAATGCCGAAATCGCACTGGCGCGGCTGACCGATCCAGCGCCCGCAGCGGGCAAGTATCCGGGTCCGTGGCAAGCGCCCGACATCGATCCGACCACGATGCTCGGGCGGGCGTCCGCGCATTACGTGGTCGATGAAGCCGGATTGATTTATCGCCTGGTCGCGGAGGAACATCGCGCCTGGCACGCCGGAATCTCAAACTGGGAAGGTGAGGGCGATGTGAACTCGCGCTCGATCGGCGTCGAGATCGTCAATGGCGGCCACGATTTCGGTTTGCCGGAGTTTCCCGATGTGCAAGTCGAGGCGGTGATCGTGTTGCTGCGAGATATTCTGGTGCGCTGGAATATGAAGCCATCGCGCGTGGTCGGCCATTCCGAAGTAGCGCCGGAACGCAAGCTCGATCCGGGAGAGAAGTTTCCGTGGACGCGCTTGATGGCTGCGGGTGTGGCGATGAAATAAAACCGGAACGCCGGCATCCTGCCGGCTCTTGTTTGTTTGACGTAAAAAGTGCCGGCTGGAAGCCGGCGGTCCAAGGGGCTACACCTCCCCCGCCAGTCGGCTGGACGGTCGCGGTCACAAGTCCCGAAAGGGCGTGATCGAGGAAAGTCCGGGCTCCACGCGGATACGGCGGCGGGTAATGCCCGCCGAAGGTGACTTCAGGGATAGCGCCACAGAGAACAGTCTGCCGAAAGCGTCTTGGTTTTCGGATCATGGGCGCAGGCGATGGTGAAACGGTGGGGTAAGAGCCCACCGCCGGGGCCGCAAGGTCACGGGCACGGCAAGCCCCGCCGGGAGCAAGACCGAATAGGGATGCGATGGCGCGCAAGCGTACGGCCCGTCCGTGGGAGCGCATCCGGGTAGGTCGCGAGAACCATGCGGCGACGTATGGTCCAGAGGAATGGCCGTCACCCGCCATAGCGCAAGCGAAGGCGGGAACAGAACCCGGCTTACAGGCCGACTGGCGTTTTTGTTTCAAGCACGTCAACCCTCTCCCCTTGCGAGGGGAGAGGGTGTCGCGAAGCGACGGGTGAGGGGATTGCGGTCCCTGAAATATCGTCGCCCCCAGGAACGGGCGGACCCTCCAAGCCCATGAGGCGGCGAAACGCCATCGTCTCTCCGCTCTTCCGTCCCCGTGCAGGTTCAGTAACATGGGGAATGAAGAAAGCTGGCTCGCGTGTGCCGCGCTTGTTGGCAAGCTCCGGGTTGGTATTTACGCCCAGTGTAATCAGGTGCTGTTCGCACGCAATGATGGCTTGTTCATTTACCCGCCCTCTCGCGACTTCGGCGACGGCGAAGAAGAACACTGGAGTACCCTTCGACGTGTTCATCATGATGCGGTGATAGTGGACGAGCTTGTGGGGTTGAAATACCTCCTGCCCGAACCCTTTGGCGGTTTTGCCGACATAGTAAGGCATGATCCCGCGTCCGGCGCGCATCCCAAAGATGTAGCAACCGGCGCGGTCCTGAAGCTTGAAACACGATTGCCAGAACGCACGGATGTCATCGCGTTCGATGGCCCAGCCGCCGGGCTTGCGGGTCCGCGGAATCTCGTGCGGCCCTGCGATCTCAAACTTTACAGCCATTAGGGCACCCAGTGTTTTTGTGGAGCATAGCAATCTGAGATTGACGTCGCGCTAACGCCCAATCTCGGATTCGCCGTGCCTGCGTTAATGGCTGCGGAGTAGGGAGTGCGCGCTGCGGACTCGCTGTAGGGTGCGCCGATGCACTCTCTCACCGTCATTCCGGGGCAGGCGGAACCCGGAACCCAGGGGCCAAGGCCGCGCCCTTTGATCCCCTGGGTTCCGGGCCTCGCTCCGCGAGCCCAGAATGACGGATTGATTTGTGATGGTAGAGGGATGGGCGCGCGCCCATGAGCCACGCCCCGGTCCTGCTCGCCGAAGCCATGGAAGCGCTCGCGTTGGCCCCGGGCGCGGTTATCGCTGACGCCACTTTTGGCGGTGGCGGCTATGCGCGTGCCATGCTGGAGCGTGGCGCTCGTGTCATCGCCTTCGACCGCGATCCTGACGCCATTGCGCGCGGGGCGGCGTTGCAGGCGCAATTTCCCGATCGCTTCACCCTGCACCAGTCGCGGTTTTCCGAAATGTTGGGGTTTGTCAACGAAGCTTTAACGGGCGCCGTGTTCGATCTCGGGGTTTCCTCGTTTCAGTTCGACGAAGCCGGGCGCGGCTTCTCGTTTCAGGCGGATGCGGACCTCGACATGCGCATGGACAAGCAAGGCCTCAGCGCCGCCGACGCCGTGAACCGCCTCAGCGAAGCCGCGCTCGCCGACTTGATCTACAATTACGGCGAGGACGACGAGAGCCGCCGCATAGCCCGCGCTCTGGTGCAAGCGCGTGCGGCGGCGCCGATCGCGCGCACGCTGGTGCTAGCGGATTTGGTCGAGCGCGCGGTCGGCGGACGCCGCGGCGCACGCACCCATCCGGCGACCAAGACATTCCAGGCGCTGCGTATGTTGGTGAACGACGAATTGGGCGAGCTTGCACGCGGGCTCTCCGCGGCCGAACGTGCGTTGAAACCCGGCGGGCGTTTGGTGGTGGTGTCGTTTCATTCACTGGAAGACCGCATGGTCAAGCAATTCATCACCGCGCGCGCCGACGCACAGGGGCGCGGCTCGCGCTACCTGCCGGATGTCGCGCCAAATGATCCGTCCCGGCGCGCGTCGAGCTTCACGCTGGAGCGCAAGCGCGCCACTGCGCCGAGCGATGCGGAAATCGCCGCCAACCCGCGCGCGCGTTCGGCTAGCCTGCGCTGGGCGGTGCGCACCGATGCGCCGGCCTGGGACGAACTGGAACCGCCAGTGCTGGCGCCGCGCGCGGAGGCTGAATGGACAAAGCTCAACTAAAGCGCGCGCTGCACATCGCGGCGGCAATCCTTGTCGTTGTGCTCGCGATTGGCCTTTACAAGGCCAAGACCGACGCGGCGAGGACAGAAACGCACGTGCGGCAGCTGCAAACTCAAATTGGCGAAACCGAAGCCGAGTTGCGCGGCTTGCGCGCCGCCATCGCCGCCCAGGAAAGTCCAGGCCGCATCGAGGCGATGTCCGAAGAGCAATTGGATCTGGCGGTCGGCGGGCAAAGCTCCGCGCTGCCTGAATCGGCGATCGGCGAAACTCTGCCTTCGCCGCGGCGCGCACAGCGCCCATGAGACCGCTCCCCTTTCTGGCGGCCGACCGCGCCGCCGCGGCGCCGGCCGAGGCCGCGCCGGTGCGCCAACGCGTGCGTTTTCTCGCCATTGGCATTTTGGCGGTGCTGCTGTTATTGGCGGCGCGCGCAACTCAGTTGGCGTTCTCCGGCGATCCGCTGGCTGGCCCGCGCGGCGGGGCCATCGCCGCCGCGGCGCGGGCCGATGTGGTGGACCGCAACGGCGTGCTGCTCGCCACCTCTGTGCGCGCGTTCGCACTAACGGCCACGCCCTCGCTGGTGTGGAACGCGGAGGAGACAGCGCTTGCGCTGAAGCGCCTTTTTCCGGAGCTCGAACGCAGCGCCACGGTGCGCCGGCTTTCCGATTCCTCGCGCCGCCTGGTGTTTCTGCGCCGCGCTTTGTCGCCGGCCGAGCGCGAACAAGTGCTGGCGCTCGGCCTTGCCGGCATTGGCTTCGAGGCGGAGGATCGGCGCGTCTATCCGCAAGGCGTGCTGGCGGCGCACGCTTTGGGCTTTACCGACGTTGACCTCAACCCGCTGGCCGGAATTGAGCGCGGGTTAGAGGCCGAAATTCGCGCCGCGGGACAAGCGGGCCGCGCGGTGCGCCTCTCCCTCGACGTGCGCATGCAATATGCGCTGGAAACCGAACTCGACCGCGCCGCCCGCGCGGCTGGCGCCAGCGGCGGGGCGGCGATCCTGCTCGACGGGCGCAGCGGGGAGGTTTTCGCGTTGGCGTCATGGCCGCGCTTCGATCCCAATGCAGCTGGCCAAGCCTCCGCAGCGCAAATGCGCGATCGCGTCGCTGGCGATGTGCATGAACTCGGCTCCACCATCAAACCGTTCACGCTTGCGGCGGCGCTGCAAGAAGAGGTGACGGCCACAGGCGAATTGTTCGACCTGTCGCGCCCGTTCGACATCGACGGCAATCCCATCGAGGATCACGAACCAATCTCTGGGCTGGTCGGCCTGCGCGACATTCTCGCGCACTCGTCCAACATTGGCGCGGCGCGATTGGCGTTGCGCCTTGGGGGCGCGCGCCAGCGCAGTTATTTTGAACGCCTCGGCCTTACCGCGCCAGCACGTTTGCAAGTGGGCCGCAACCAAGCGCCGATCGCGCCCGCGGCGCGCGGGCGCCGCGACGTGGCGGGGCTGGGCTTCGGCTACGGTCTTGCCGCAACGCCCGCCGCGCTGGCCCGCGCCTACACCGTGTTCGCCAACCAGGGCGCGCGGGTCGAGCCAACCATGCTGCTCCGCGCGCCTGGCGATGCGATCGAACGCACGCCGGTCTTTTCCCCCGAGATCACCCGCCAAGTCTTGGCCTATCTGCGTTTCGCCGTCACCGACGGCACCGGGCGCGCAGCCGAAATTCCCGGCCTTGCCGTCGCTGGCAAGACCGGCACCGCGGAACAATGGGGCGCGGACGCGTACGAGGAAGGCCGAAATTTCTCCTCGTTCGCGGGTATATTTCCCGCCGCCGATCCGCGCTATGTGATCGTGCTCGCGCTGGACGAGACCGGCGCGGGCGAAGCCGGCGGCGCGGTGGCCGCACCGGCGGTCGCGCGCACGCTCCGGCGTATCGCGCCGATGCTGGGCTTGCGCGTCGAGCCGCGCGCGGAGGAATAGGGAGCGGGCATGCGCACAACCTTTGTTTCTCTCATTCCGGGCTCGCGGAGCGAGACCCGGAACCCAGGGGATCGAATGGCGCTGAGTTGGCCCCTAGTGGTCCGATTCCAACATTCGCATCCCGTTTCGGCCCGCTCTGTTGCGAATGTTGGAATCATAAGGACCACTAGCAAGTATAGTTTTCTAGTGGAGTTTATGGATTTGACATTCGCTACCAGCTTGCCGCTTACACCGGATGCGAATGTCAAATCCACTCCACTAGGTTCCGGGTTCGCCCTGCAGGCGCCCCGAAATGACGGTGTTTTTGTTGCGTCGGTTTACCCATGAAACTCGGCGCGCTGTTTTCAAGCGGCGTTTCACACGCGCGTGAGGTTGAGATCACCGGTCTCACTGCCGATTCACGCCAAGTGACGCAGGGCTTTTTGTTTGCGGCGCTGCAAGGGGTCGCTGCACACGGGCGCGACTTCATCGCGCAAGCGAAGGCGCGGGGCGCGGTCGCGGTGTTGAGTGCGGGTGATGTGCACGACGATCTAGGGCTGTCGCACGTGGTCGCGGCTAATCCGCGCCGCGCTTTCGCACTGGCCGCGTCGGCGTTCTATCCGCGCCGGCCTGACACCATCGTCGCTGTCACCGGCACCAATGGCAAGAGCTCCACCGTCGATTTTCTGCGCCAGATTTGGGCGCACGCGGGCAAGCGCGCGGCGAGCTTGGGCACATTGGGCGCGATCGGTCCCTCTGGCGCCATCGACCTTGGTCACACCACGCCCGATCCCGCCGCAATCCACGCGGCGCTGACGCAGCTCGCCGACGAGGGCGTGACGCATGTGGCGCTGGAGGCGTCGAGCCACGGCTTGGAGCAACACCGTATCGACGGTTTGCGTTTTGCCGCGGCGGCGTTCACCAACCTCACTCAGGATCACCTCGACTATCACCGTGACATGGCCGCTTATCGCGGCGCTAAACTGAAACTCTGGACGTTGGTTAAAGAGAGCGGCGCCGCAGTCATCAATGCCGACGCGGCCGAGAGCGCAGCGTTCGAGGCCGGCGCGAGAAAGCACGGGATCGCCATCGTGCTTTGCGGTTGGCGCGCGCCGCGGGAGCAGGCGCTGAAGATCGTCGAGATTCAGCCGCGCCCCAACGCGCAGACGATCGATTTGTTGTGGAACGGCGTGGAAAACAGGCTTGACCTGCCGCTCATCGGCGAATTCCAGGCATTGAACGCGGTGTGCGCGGCGGCGCTTGCACTCTCGCTGGGTGAAACACCGGCGGCGGTGTGGGCAGGCATGAGCACCTTGAAACCTGTGAAAGGCCGCATGGAACACGTTGGCCAATGTAAATCCGGCGGCCATGTATTCGTGGATTACGCGCACACGCCCGACGGCCTCGACGTGTTGTTGCGCGCCGCGCGCCCGCATGCGCCGGGGCGCATCGTCATCGTGTTCGGTTGCGGCGGCGACCGCGATGCCGACAAGCGCGCCAAGATGGGCGCCATCGCCGCGCGGCAAGCCGATGTGGTGATCGTCACCGACGACAATCCGCGAAACGAAGCGCCCGCCGCTATCCGCGCGCAGATCATGAGCGGCGCGCCGGACGCTGTTGAAATTGGCGATCGCGCGCAAGCGATCCGGGAGGCGATTGCGATGCTGGGGCCCGGCGATGCGCTGTTGATCGCCGGCAAGGGCCACGAAACCGGGCAAATCGTCAAGGGCGTCACCCATCCCTTCTCGGATCAGGATGTGGCGCGCGCGGTGTTGGAGGGGCTGAGTTGAACAAGCCACACACTGCTGTCATCGCGGGCGAGCGAAGCGAGACCAGGGACCCAGGGGATCGCAGGGCGCTGTGTTTGCCCCTGGGTTCCGGGTTCGCGCTTCGCACGCCCCGGAATGACGGTGCGTTTGTTTGGAGCGCCAGCAATGTCTGAGCTTTGGTCAGCGCAAGACGCCGCGCGAGCGACAGGCGGGCGGCTCATCAATGGCGACGCCTGGCGCGCCACCGGCGTTTCCATCGACACGCGCTCACTCGAACCGGGGGATTTGTTCGTGGCGCTGAAGGATTCGCGCGACGGACATGATTTTCTCGCGCAGGCGTTCGTGAGCGGGGCCTGCGCGGCGCTGATTTCAGACACTGAGAAAGCCGATGGCCTCGGGCCGGCGTTGCTGGTGCCGGATGTGCTTGAGGGTTTGCGCAAGCTCGGCGAAGCGGGCCGCGAACACAGCAACGCCAAACGCATCGCCATTACCGGCTCGGTGGGCAAAACCTCCACCAAGGAAGCGCTCGCTATCTGCCTGGCCGCCAGCGGCGCCACGCATCGTTCAGTGAAGAGCTACAACAATCATTGGGGCGTGCCGCTGAGTTTGTCGCGCATGCCGGAGACTAGCCGTTTTGCGGTGTTCGAACTGGGCATGAGCCATCGCGGCGAAATCCTGCCGCTGACGAGACTTGTGCGCCCGCACGCGGCGCTGGTCACCAATATCGCGCCGGCGCATCTGGCGAACCTCGGTTCGCTCGAAGCAATCGCCGATGAGAAGGGCGACATCTATGCGGGGCTCGAACCGGGCGGCGCGGCGCTGGTTCCGAACGAAGCTCCGCACGCCGCGCGCCTGATCGCCGCAGCCGAGCGCAACGGCGCGACACTCATTCGCTTCGGCCGCGATGGCGTGTGCGAAGCGCGGCTGATCTCGTTCGAAATGGGCGAAGGCGAATCGACCGCGGAAGCGGAAATTCTCGGGCGCACCATTCGTTACCGTATAGGCGTCGAAGGCGCGCACTGGGCGCTCAATTCTCTAGCCGCGCTCGCCGCCGCCGATGTCGTTGGCGCCGATCTCGACGCCGCCGCGCACGCGCTGGAACATTTGCGCGCCTTCGATGGGCGCGGAATCGCCGCCAAAGTCACCGCGCCGTTTGGCGCGTTCGTGCTTGTGGATGATTCCTACAACGCCAATCCCGCTTCGATGGCGGCGGCGTTTTCCACACTCGGCGCGCGCACGCCCGGCCCCGGTGGCCGGCGCATCGCCGCGCTTGGGGATATGTTGGAATTGGGCGCGAACGAACGCGCTTACCATGCCGGGCTTGCCCAGCCGATTGAACAGGCCGGGATCGATTTGGTGTTTGCCGCCGGCCCGCTTATGGCCGCGCTCATGGAGGCGCTTCCGCCGGATCGTCGCGGGGGCTATGCCGAAAACGCGGACGCCTTGATTCCGGTGATTGCGACTGCCTTGCGGGCCGGAGACATCGTGCTGGTGAAAGGATCGAACGGGTCGGCCATGAGCAGGGTGGTAGCCGCCCTCCAGCGGCTCGCGACCGAGGGGACCTAAACATGCTCGAACTGCTGGGCCAATTCGAAGAGCGCTCGCAATTCTTTAATCTGTTCAATTACATCACCTTCCGAACTGGCGGGGCGATGTTCACGGCGATGATTATCGCCTTCGCGATCGGGGCGCCCTTCATTCATTGGCTGCGCAAGAAGCAGGGCAAGGGCCAGCCGATCCGCAGCGACGGTCCCGAGGGCCATTTGCTCACCAAGAAAGGCACGCCCACCATGGGCGGGCTGATCATCCTGATCAGCCTTGGCGTCTCGACGCTGCTGTGGGCCGACCTTTCCAATGTTTATGTTTGGGCGGTGCTGGCGGTAACGCTTGGCTTTGGCGCTATCGGCTTCGTCGATGATTTCGCTAAAGTAACCCAACAGCACCATGGCGGTTTATCGGCAAAGCTGCGGCTCGGCTTTGAGTTTGCGATCGCCGCCGCGGCTGCGTTGGCCATGTTGATCGCCGAATGGATCGCCAAAACGCCGGGGCAAAGCCATGACGTCATGGGCTTTCTTGGCGCGCTGATGGCGGGTGATCCGCTGACTTCGGTGGCGCTGCCGTTCGTAACCGGGTGGGGCGTGCAATTGTTTGCGTTCTACATCATCTTCGCGATGATCGTGATCGTCGGCTTCGGCAACGCGGTGAATCTCACGGACGGGCTGGATGGCCTCGCCATCGTGCCAGTGATGATCGCCGGCGGCACCTTCGGCTTCATCGCCTATGTCGTGGGCCGCTTCGACTTTTCGCAATATCTCGGCATTCCCCATGTCGTCGGAGTTGGCGAGCTATCGACGATTCTCGGGGCGCTGCTTGGCGCTTCGCTCGGCTTTCTCTGGTACAACGCCCCGCCGGCGCGCGTGTTCATGGGCGACACTGGATCCTTGGCGCTCGGCGGCTTGCTCGGCGCGGTGGCGGTGGCGACCAAGCATGAAATCGTGCTCGCCATCGTCGGGGGTCTGTTCGTGCTCGAAACCTTGTCGGTAATGGTGCAGGTTGCGGTGTTCAAGCGCACCGGCAAACGTGTGTTCCTGATGGCGCCTTTCCACCACCATTTCGAGAGATTGGGCTGGCAAGAGCCCACCATCGTCATCCGCTTCTGGATTATTTCGGTTATCTTCGCGCTGGCGGGGTTAGCGACATTGAAGTTGCGCTAATCGTGCGAAGCAGCGCAGGTATCGCTCTCTCGCATCTGAGGTCTCGGCGTGAATTTATTGCAGAATGTGCATCTCCCCCTCCCCTTGAGGGGAGGGGGCAGGGGGTGGGGTGAGACGCCGTCGGTGAATCGTTCACACGACGCGATTGTCGCGCTGAACTCTGCAACTGGCGGCGCCTCACCCCACCCCCCAACCCCCTCCCCTACGGGATCGCTTCGCGATCCCGCCACGTGGGATTCCCGACCGCTTCGCGGTCGGGTGGGGGAGGGGGAGTAGCCATGATCCCGATTACGGAATTCAACGGCCGCGATGTTGCGGTGTTCGGGCTCGCGCGCACCGGGCTCGCGGCGGCGCGTGCGCTGAGTGCGGGCGGCGCGCGCGTGCATGCGTGGGACGATAGCGACGTGGCGCGCGCCAATGCCGAGGCCGCCGGCGTGCCGGTGTCCGACATCAACGCCCGCGATTGGCGCAGCTTCGCCGCGCTCGTGCTTTCGCCCGGCGTGCCGTTCACCTTTCCCGAACCCCACCGCGTGGTGACCTTGGCGGAAGCGGTCGGCGTGCCAGTAATTGGCGACATCGAATTGTTCGCCCGCGCGGTCAACGCACTGCCGCCGAGTCGGCGCCCGAAGCTGATCGGCGTTACCGGCACCAACGGCAAATCAACCACCTGCGCGCTGATCGCGCACATCCTGGGCGAAGCCGGCAAGGATGTACGTTTGGGCGGCAATATCGGCGCGGCGGTGCTGGAATTGCAACCATTGCACGCCGGCGCTTATTACGTGTTGGAGCTGTCCTCGTTTCAACTCGACTTGACGCGATCTTTGCGGCTCGATGTGGCGGTGTGGCTCAACACCTCGCCCGACCATATCGACCGCCATGGCGATATGGCCGGCTACGTCACCGCCAAGAAGCGCATCTTCGCCAACCAAGGCGCGGCCGATTGGGCGGTCATCGGCGTCGATGATCCCCATTGCGCGGCGACTTGCACCGAACTCACGCGCACATCCGTGCAACATTTGGCCCCGATTTCGGCGGGTCAGTCGGTAGGGCGCGGGATCTGTGCGCTCAACGGCAAGCTGGTGGACGCACTGAGCGGGCGCTCGGAGCTTGTCGCCGATCTTGGCCAGGCGCCCGCGCTTCCCGGTCGTCATAATGCCCAGAACGCGGCCGCCGCCTACGCGGCCGCGCGCGCGCTAGGCGTCGACCCGCGGCTCATTGCACAAGCGCTAACGACGTTCGCCGGCCTGCCGCATCGGCTGGAGCGTGTCGCCACAATCGCTGGCGTACGCTTCATCAACGATTCCAAGGCCACCAATGCCAACGCGGCGGCGCAGGCGCTGGCGGTCTATCCGCGCGTTTATTGGATTGCCGGCGGCGTCGCCAAGGATGGCGGCATCGACGAGCTCGCGCATTTTTACCCGCGCATCGCGCGCGCCTATTTGATCGGTCAGTCGGCGGGCGAGTTCGCCGATGCCCTGCGCGGCAGGGTTTCGGTGACGATGGCCGGCCATCTCGAAGCGGCGGTTAAGCTCGCGTTTGCCGACGCGCTGGCCTCCGGCGAGCCGCACGCCTTGGTGTTGCTGTCGCCGGCGTGCGCCTCCTACGATCAGTTCCAAAGCTACGAAGAACGCGGCGACAAGTTCAAGGCTTACGTAGCCGCGCTGGGCCAAGCGGCGAGCGAACGAGGCGGCGCCCCGCCTGCGTCGTCACCGCGTGCGGGGCCGATGAGTTCGCGAGGTAAAAAGTGAACGCGGGCTGGGCCCAGCGCTTCGGCGCGGCGGCCGATCGGCTGCGCACCTATGATCGGCCGCTTCTGTTCATGGCGGGCGCGCTCATCGCGCTCGGCATCCTGTTCTCGATGGCGGCGAGCCCCGCGGCCACCGCGCGCATCCGCATCGAGGAAGCGTTCTATTTCGCCGGCCGGCAAGCGGCCTATGCCGGGCTCGGGCTCGTGGTGATGTTGGCGGCGGCTTCGCTCGATCCGCGCCAATTGCGGCGCGCGGCGACCATCATCACCGCGATCAGTTTGCCCTTGTGCGCGCTGGCGGCCTGGATCGGTCCCGAAGTCAAAGGCGCGCAGCGCTGGTTCGATTTCGGCTTTTTCTCGCTGCAGCCGTCGGAAATCTTGAAGCCCGCGCTGGTCGTCGTGTGGGCGTGGATGCTGTCTGAGAGCATGAAGCAGACGCGCTTTCCAGGCCGTACAATATCGCTCGCGCTGTTCGCGCTGGCCGCCGCCGCTTTGCTCGCGCAGCCGGACATCGGCCAGACCGCCTTGCTCGCGCTGGTGCTAGGGCCGCTGCTGATTTTATCCGGCATGGCGCTCAGGTGGGTGCTTGGCGGGGGCGTGCTGGCCGTGCTCAGCGCGTGGGCGATTTATGCGTTCTACCCACACGCGCGCGAACGCGTGGATGCGTTTCTCAATCCCGATGGCGACGGCGGCTATCAGGTGGGCCGCGCGATCGATGCCATTGCCGCCGGCGGCGTGTTCGGGCGCGGGCCTGGCGAGGGAATCATCAAACGCTCGCTGCCGGACGCGCATGCCGATTTCGTGTTCGCGGTGGCGGCGGAGGAGTTTGGCCTGCTCGCCTCGCTTGGCCTCATCGGTTTGTTCGGTGCGCTGGCGTTTCGTGGGCTGTCGCGCGCAAGCCGGCTCAACCAGGCGTTCGAGCAATTGGCGGCGGCGGGGCTGATCACGTTGCTGGTGGCGCAGGCCGCCATCCACATCGCGGTGAATTTGAGCTTGCTGCCGGCCAAGGGCATGACGCTGCCGTTCATTTCCTTCGGCGGCTCCTCGATGATCGGCTCGGCGCTGGCGCTGGGTTTTTGCTTATCGCTGCTGCGCGACCGGCCGGGGGCGTTTCTTTACGCGGGGCCAAGGCGTGATCGATGAGTAAGAAAATCGTGGTCATCGCTGCTGGCGGCACTGGCGGGCATTTATTTCCCGCCGCTGCGTTCGCCAAGGAAATGCGCCGGCGCGCTTGGCGCGTGATGTTGATGACCGATGCGCGCGGGGCTCGCTTTGCCGAGGATTTTCCCGCTGAGCGCATCGAGGACGTCGCCGCAGCCAGTTTGACCGCCAATCCGTTCAAGGCCATTCCGGCATTGCTGAAAATCAGCCGCGGCATCGGCGAAGCGAAAAGGCGTTTTCGTGAAATGCCGCCGGCCTTGGTCGCGGGCTTTGGCGGCTATCCTTCGTTTCCGGCTTTGATGGCCGCACGCGCGCACAAGATTCCCATTTTGATCCACGAGCAGAATGCCGTTTTGGGACGGGTCAACCGCGCCATGGCCGGCAGCGCCGCGGCGGTGGCGTGCGGGTTCGAGCGCTTGGACCGGCTGCCGGCGAACGTGCGCGCGCGCAAACACGTGGTCGGCAATCCGGTGCGGGCGCCGATCCTGGCGGCGCGCGATCAGCCTTATCCGGAAGCGCCAGCGGGAGGCCGGATCAATCTGCTGGTCACCGGCGGCAGCCAAGGCGCGCGCTTGTTTGGCGAAGTGGTTCCGCTGGCGCTGGCGATGTTGCCGGAGGCATTGCGCGCGCGGCTCGATGTGTCGCAGCAAGCGCGCGAGGAACAGGTGAGTGCGGTGCGTCAGATTTATGCCGACGCTGGCATCAGCGCCGACATCGCGGCCTTCTTCGCCGACATGGGCGAACGCTTGGGCCGCGCGCATCTGGTGATTTCGCGCGCCGGCGCTTCGTCGGTCACGGAACTGCAAATCACTGGCCGCCCCGCCATCCTCATCCCGTTCGCCGCCGCCGCTGATGATCACCAGAGCGCCAATGCCGAAGCGCTCGCTTCGGTCGGCGCCGCCGATGTGATCCGCGAAGCCGCGTTCGAACCGGGCGCGCTTTCCGCGTTGCTGGCGCAACGCCTCTCCGACACGCACGGACTGAACGTCCGCGCCAGCGCCGCCCGCGCATCGGCCAAACCGGACGCGGCGGCGGCGCTTGCGGATCTGGCGGAGATGGTGGCGCGGTGAGTCTGGACAAAATGACTATCGTGTGACTATAATCCCCCATGACCACATATTCCGTCGCCGAAGCCAAAGCCAAACTCTCCGCGCTGATCGATGAAGCGGCGGGAGGTGCGCCCGTCGTCATCACCAAACACGGGCGGCCGATCGTGGAACTGAAACCGATCGTGAACAAACTCCCGCCGGGGCCGATGACGGAAGCCGATTTTGAGTGGCTGGCGAAACGTCGCGTGGGACGCAAGACCGGTCTCAATGCCGCGGAACTTGTATCGAAAATGCGCGATGAAGATTGGAAGTGAGCGCCTACCTCGACGCCAGCGTTCTCGTGGCCATGTTCACCGACGACGTGATGACGCCGCGGGCGACCGCGCTCATCGCTATGGCGCCGCCGCCGCTCATCGTTAGCGACTTTGCGGCGCTGGAGTTCGCTTCGGCCATCTCCCGGATAGTGCGGATGCGGGCGCTTTCGCGAAACACGGCGCAACAAGCACTTGCGGATTTGGATATTTGGGTATCGAGGGGCGCGCTCCGGGTAGAGATTGGCTCGGGTGACGTCGGCGCAGCGTCAGGCTTCATTCGCCGGCTTGACCTCAATTTGCGTGGGCCTGACGCTATGCACATCGCGCTGGCCCAACGTTTGGGCGCGACGCTCTTCACCCTCGATGCAAAGCTCAAAACGTGCGCCAAGAAGCTGGGGCTGGCGGTGGGCTGAGCGGGAATAGTCTTCACTCGCATCCAAACCCGCCCTCAGCGGCGGTAAAGGCGTAACCACGGAGGGTTCCCATGACGTTTGCCGATCTATTCGACCAATATTGGTGGCTGATTTTCCCTATTTTCGGGATGGCGATGGGATTTTGGGGGATGGCGTCGAACGAGCGGCGCTCCCGCTCGATGATGGAAGTGATGAAATCCTATGTGGAGCAGGGCAAAGAGCCCCCACCGGAGCTGATGCGGTTCATGAGCATGAAATACGACGGATTTGGCGGGCTGGAATCGCCGCCGGACCGCACTTCCGATCGCGTCTGGTCGGTCATCGTCTTCGCTGCGATCGCGACGGGCGCCGCTGTCGCCTACGCGATCAACCAGGCCGAGGATTGGTCGTGGGTGTTCTTGACCGTGTGCGTGGTGATGGCGGTGATGGCGGCGGGCGCGCTTGGGCTGCTCATCTTCAACCGCAAGTCCTAAGCACCATGGATTCGGACGAGGAGGCGGCCCTCATCGCGCGCTCGCGCGCGGGCGACAGGCGCGCGTTTGGGGTTCTGGTCGATGCCCATCAGAACGCCGTGCGCGCTTTCCTGCGCCGCCTCACCGGCAACGCCGCCGATTCCGACGATCTGAGCCAGGACGCTTTCGCCCGCACCTGGGAAGTGCTGCATCGCTTCGACGGCAGTTCAAGCCTGCGCACTTTCATCTGCGGCGTTGCGTTCCAATCTTGGCGCCGCGGCCGCCGCGCGCAGGGCCGCCGCCAGGTGCGCGAAACCGCTTATGCCGAACTCGCCGACACCCAGACCGAAGCGCCCCGAGATGTGGTAGCGCGGCTTGCGCTCAGGCAGGCGATGGACGATCTTCCAGCCTATCAGCGCGCGGCGCTGGCCCTGTGCTTGGGGCAGGACTTTACCCATGCCGAGGCCGCCGAAGTGTTGCGACTGCCGTTGGGCACGGTCAAATCGCATGTCGCCCGCGGTCGTGTGCGTTTGCGGGCGGCGTTGGGCGTAGAGGTAAACCATGAGCGGTGATCGCATGATGGCGGACTTGTTGGGTGAAGTCCCACATACGCCCGATCCGGGTTTTCGCTTCGAGGTGTTCGCGCGCATGAGCGAACGCGCCCGCCGCCGCGCGGCGTTGCGGGGCGCGCTGAAGACCACCGGCTTGTTTGCCTGTCTTGGCCTTGTGTTTCCGCTCGCCGGCGCCGCCGGGCTTGAGTTCGCCGATGTGCGCCCGTTCGTATTGGTCGTCAGCGTCTTGGCGGCGGCTTATATGTTCGCGCTGTTTGCCCTTGAGGGCCCCGGCGGGGTGTTGGCGCGTTCGCGGGCGCTGGTGCGGGGCACTTGAGCGCCCGGCCCGCGCGCCTATAAGTGCGCCCATGATCCGCCGCGCTATCCCTTTCGACACTGGTCCTATTCATTTCGTCGGCATTGGCGGCATCGGCATGTCCGGCATCGCCGCGGTGATGAAGAACCTTGGCTACGAAATCACCGGTTCGGACGCCAAGGAGAGCGCCAATGTCGAGCGCTTGCGCGCGCAGGGGATCGCGGTCAGCATCGGCCACCAAGCCGAGAACGCCGCGCATGCCGGCGTGGTGGTGATTTCCTCGGCGATTCCGAACGGCAATGCCGAGGTTGACGCCGCCCGCGCGCGCGGAGCGCCGATCGTCCGCCGCGCGGAAATGCTGGCCGAGATCATGCGGCTGAAATGGACCGTGGCGGTCGGCGGCACGCACGGCAAAACCACCACCACTTCGATGATCGCCGCGCTGCTCGATGCCGGGGCCAAGGACCCAACTGTGATCAATGGCGGCATTATCAACGCCTACGGCGCCAATGCGCGCATGGGCGAGGGCGAATGGATGGTGGTCGAGGCCGACGAAAGCGACGGTACTTTTACGCGCCTGCGCGCGACCGCAATTGTCGTCACCAACATGGACGCTGAGCACCTCGACCATTATGGCTCGGTGGAAGCCATGAACGCGGCGTATCAAACATTCGTGGAAAACATTCCTTTCTATGGCTTCGCGGTGATGTGCCTCGATCATCCCCAAGTGCAAGCGTTGGCGGCGCAAGTGCGCGACCGCCGCACCATCACTTACGGCTTCAATCCGCAGGCGGATGTGTGCGCGGTCAACGTGCGCCCCTCGCGCGAGGGCGCGACCTTCGATGTAGTGGCGCGCAAGCGCGGCGATGGGCCGGGGGTCACCTTGCATGATTTGTTCTTGCCGGTGGCCGGGCGTCACAACGTGCAGAACGCGGTGGCGGCGATCGCGGTGGCGCGCGAATTGGGCGTGACGGACGCCGGCATCCGCAATGGCTTGCAGAAATTCGCCGGGGTCAAGCGCCGCTTCACCACCACCGGGCATTGGAACGAGGTGCGCATCGTCGATGATTATGCCCACCACCCGGTCGAAATCGCGGCCGTGCTTTCCGCCGCGCGCGAGATGACCGAGGGGCGCGTGCTGGCCGTGGTGCAGCCGCATCGGTTCACCCGGCTGCGCGATCTGTTTCACGATTTCTCCACCTGTTTCAACGACGCCGATATTGTCGCGGTGGCGGATGTGTACGCGGCGGGCGAGGCGGCGATTGAAGGCGTCGATGCGGATGCGCTGGCGGCGAGCTTGAAGAGCCACGGCCACCGCGATGCGCGCCGCATTGCGCTGGACGATCTGCCGGATTTCGTGCGCGCAGAAGTCAAGCCCGGCGATATCGTCGTGTGCCTCGGCGCGGGGGATATCACAGCGTACGCGAACGCGTTGCCGGGGAAGTTGGGGGGGTGATTTACCTTGCTGCAAACACACCGCCGTCATCCCGGCCGGAGCCGCGTAGCGGCGTAGAGCCGGGACCCAGCGGATCGTAGCACACCGCGCTTGCAGCCCCTGGGTCCCGGATCGCGCTTCGCGCGTCCGGGATGACGGAGGGGTGTAATGTGCTAGAGTAGCGCGCATGGCGCGCTACGATTTTATCGCGGTGTACATCCTGGCCAGCAGCCGTAACGGCACGCTCTACACCGGCGTGACCAGCGATCTGGCGCCGCGCATTCAGATGCATCGCGAAGGGCAGGCAGCCGGGTTCACGCAGACCTATGGCTGCAAGACGTTGGTTTGGTACGAGCAGCATTCGTACATGCACGAGGCGATCAAGCGCGAGAAGCAAATCAAGCGCTGGCTAAGAGCGTGGAAGCTTGAGCTGATCGAGAGCATGAATCCGAGCTGGCGCGATCTCTATCTCGATTTGATATAGCCACCCACACCGCCGTCATGCCGGCCGGAGCCGCGTAGCGGCGTAGAGCCGGGACCCAGAAGCCGGCGCTCTGGGTCCCGGGTCACGCTCCGCGTGCCCGGGATGACGGAGGCGTGTTGTTACTGTGACGCGCAACACGCACCGGCAACGATTGACCCGCGCCCCGACTCCCCACAGCCCGCTCCCATGCCCGACACCGCCCACCATCGCCCCACGCCGCTCCGCGCCGCCATCGTCTATGATTTCGACGGCACGCTGGCGCGCGGCAATTTGCAGGAGCGCTCTTTCATCCCCGATATCGCCGGCATGAGCCACGCCGATTTCTGGATGGAGGTAAAGCGCCTCGCCAAGGCCGAGGACGCTGACGAGATTCTGGTCTACATGCATCTGATGCTGGCAGCGCCCGCGCCGCCGGGCCGCCCGAGGTTGGCCAAACCCGTACGAGAAGTGGAGTGAACGATTCGATCCTCATCGGACCTGACGCCGTGACGGACGATAAAAACTCTGCTATGCTGCCGCCATGAACGCTCCCCTTCTTACCCAGGCCGCCGATGGCCTACCGCGTCGCGGTTTCACCAATGCCGAGATCCGGCGCCTGGTCGAGGTTGGCGTGATCGACGAGGACGAGCGCATAGAACTAATCAAAGGGGAGATCGTGCCCATGGCGCCAGAATTTGATCGCCATGTGCGAGCGCGCATGCGTATCACGCGCATCTTCATGCGTGCGCTGGGTGAAGAATGGATGGTGGCGACAGACGCCAGCCTCTATCTCGCTGACGATATTGAATTCCAGCCCGACCTCCATGTGTTTCCCGCTCATCTGAAGAGTCACGAGGTACGCGGGCCTGACGTACTATTTGCGGTGGAGCTCTCCTCGACTACGCAGCGCAAGGATTTGCAGCTGAAAGCGCCGCTCTACGCTGCCCATGGCGTGCGCGAATTGTGGGTTATTGATCTCGACGCCCGCACGGGGCTCGTGTTCGACCGGATAGAGAACAACGCTTACGCCTCGGGGCGGAGAGTTGGCATCGATGAAGTGCTGGCGCCGGGTCTGATCCCAGGGGTCGTTGTGCGCATTGCTGACTTGTTTTGAGCAAAAACGAGTGACGCCAGCCTGGTTGACGGCGCCTCCGCCCCCGCCTTGCCCCGATCCGCGCGCGCGTCCATAAACCGGCACATGCTGCGTTTTGGCCTTATGCTTTCGGCGTTGGTGTTTGTCGCCGACCAGATCTCGAAATGGATCGTACTGGGGCCGCAGCTTTTCAGTCCGCCGGGTTGCCTTGAGTCCGGCTATGGCTGCCGATTTGTCGAGTTGAGCCCGTTTTTCGATCTCACAATGGTGTGGAACCGCGGCGTCAGCTTCGGCTTGCTGCGGGCCGACAGCGACATCGTGCGCTGGGGGCTGGTGGCGATGTCGCTGGGAATCGCGGCGGTGTTTGTGTGGTGGCTCCGCAGCGCCGAGCGCAAACTCACCGCCGTCGCGCTGGGGCTGGTGGTCGGGGGCGCGCTGGGCAATGTGATAGACCGCATCCGCTTCGGTGCGGTGGCTGATTTCCTTGATTTCAACGGGCTATGGTTCCCATGGGTGTTCAACATCGCCGACGCCGCGATCACCTTGGGCGCCATGTTGTTGGCCGCCGACATGGTCTTCTTTACAGACGCCGAACCCGGCCAGGGCACGCCGTGGGCACGGTTGATGGCGAAGCTTCGCGGCCTGCGCCACAAACTCAGCGGCCGGGCCAACGGCGGCTGACCTGCCCCATAACGGTCATGATCCGCGCCGATCCCCCAGCGAGGCGTTCGGCTGCGTTTTTGGCGGAACCGGCTGGCCAGACCTGTTTCACTTGGCGTCAAAGCGGTCTAGAAGCGGCACATTGAGAGAGAGTTCGATGACGAAAATCACGACATTGTTGGTGATCCTAACCGCTGCCAGCGTCACGGGCGGGTGCGCCGGTTTCCAGCGCGCCATTGGCGGAACCAAGGCGGCGCCGGATGAGTTCCGGGTCGTCACCCAAGCGCCGCTGACGCTGCCGCCGGACTACAATTTGCGCCCGCCGCGTCCGGGTGAGCCGCGCCCGCAGGAATTGGCGCCGGACGCGGAAGCCCGCGCGGCACTGTTCGGCGATGAAATCGGCCAAGCCGCGAGCCCTGGCGAGCGTACATTGGTGGCCAGCGCCGGCGCGGGCGCGATTGATCCCAACATTCGCGACACCATCGATTTCGAGGCCCAGGGTATTGTCCGCCGCAACGAAAGCTTCGTGAACCGCGTGCTGGCGTTTGGCGGCCAAAGCGTGAGCACACCGCTCAGTCCCGAAGACGAAGCGCGCCGGCTCGAGGACGAAGAATCGATCCGCCGCACCACTGGCGGCGGCCAAGTGGTGATCCAGCGCAACGCGCCAGGCGGCTTCAAACTGCCGGGGACGTGAACGCTCGCGAGAGCCTCTCCCGCGAGGGAAGGGGGCAGGAGTGGGGTGACGCGCGACCTCCCAATTTTCTTATGGGGGATGAGCCCGCATGCTTCATGGATTACGGAGCTTGCTGCACTTGCCGTCATTGAAATCTTCCAAAGTAGAGCGACACGCCGCCCCCTGCCTCCTCCCCTGGAGGGGAGGGGGTGCAGTGCTTGTGGTCGTGTTTTCGTTTCTGTTTTCGCTTGCCCAAGCGCGCGAGCTGCCGCGGCCGGAGACTTTTACGCTGCGCAACGGTTTACAGGTGGTGGTGATCACTGACCGGCGCGCGCCTGTGGTCACCCATCAGGTCTGGTACCGTGTCGGCGGCGCTGACGAACCGCGCGGCGCCTCCGGAATTGCGCATTTCTTCGAGCACTTGATGTTCAAGGGCACGCGCGCGATCGCGCCCGGCGAGTTTTCGCGCATCATCGCTCGTAATGGCGGCGACGATAACGCCTCCACCTCTTGGGACTACACCAATTATTACGAACGCATCGCCCGCGACCGCCTCGAACTGGTCATGGGCATGGAAGCCGACCGCATGCGCAATTTACGATTTAGCGATGAGACGTTCGCGTCAGAGCGTGATGTTATCGTCGAAGAGCGCCGCCAGCGCGTCGATAACAATCCGGGCGCGGTGTTGGGCGAGCGCATGCGCGCCATGCTGCACCCGCACCATCCCTACGGCACGCCGGTGATCGGCTGGCTGCACGAAATCCAAGATCTCGACCGCGCCACCGCGCTTGAATTCTATCGCACTTGGTATGCCCCCAATAACGCGATTCTGGTGGTCGCCGGCGATATCGATGCGGCCGAACTGCGTCCACTGGCCGAACGCGCTTACGGCCGCTTGCGCCCGACGCGCGATCTGCCGGTGCGCGCCTGGCTCGCCAATCCACCCGCCACCGGGCCGCTGCGCGTCACCCATCGCGACGAAAAAGTGCGTCAGCCCTCGTTGTCGCGGATCTATCCCGCGATTTCCTACGGCACGGACGAAGGCCGCCAGGCGCACGCGCTCGATGTCGCCATTGAAATTCTTGGCGGCTCGGAAACCAGCCGGCTCTATCGCGCCTTGGTGGAACAGCAACGCATCGCCGTCAGCGCCGGCGCCGGCGCCAACACATCAGGCCTTGGCGGCGGCAGTGTGTCGGTTGCGGCCACGCCCGCCGAGGGCGTGTCGCTGCAAACGCTGGAAGTGGCGATTGATGCGGTGATCGCGACTTACCTGCGCGAAGGCCCCACCGATTCCGAACTCGCGCGCTCGAAATCATCTCTTTCCGCCTCGGCGATCTACGCCCGCGACAGTCAGGAAAGCCTGGCCAACATTTACGGCGCCTCGCTGGCGCAAGGCGAAAGCATCGACGACGTGGTCAGCTGGGGCGACGATATCGAAGCGGTGACGCGCGAGGAGGCGATGGAGATGGCGCGCACGACGCTGCGCCTGGAAACTTCCGTCACGGGCTTACTATTGCCGGCGGAGGAAGAGTGATGACGGCGCTAGTCTTGGACCGTCGGCGTCTCGCCGGCGCGGACGCCGGTGGTCCAAGGCTCAGTGCCGGCGTAGCGATTCATCCGGCATGCCCCCCACCCGTCGCCCTTCGGGCGACACCCTCCCCGCCACGGGATCGCTTCGCGATCCCGCTCCTCTTGGATCCGCCGGCCGCGGAGCGACCGGTGGGGGGAGGGTTGGCGCTTGTGCTTGCGCTGCTTAGTTTTTTCACCTTCGCCGCGCCCGCATTCGCGCAAACCGCGCCCACAGGCGGCGTCCCGGTCGAACGTATCGTGAGCGAGTCCGGCATTGAAGCTTGGCTGGTGTCCGATTCCACCGTTCCGATCATCGTCGCGCGCGCGTATTGGCGCGGCGGATCGGCCATCGAGCCCGCGCGCCTTGCAGGCGTCACCAGCGTGATGGCCGACATGCTCACCGAAGGCGCGGGCGGGCTCGACGCCAATGCGTTTAAGGAGCGGCTGGAAGAGCTCAACATGTCGCTTGGCTTCGCGGCGAGCGCCGACGGCGTCGGCATGAGCCTTACCACGCTGAGCGAAAATCGCGACGCGGCCTTCGCCATGGCGCGCTTGGCGCTCACGCAGGCGCGCTTCGACGCGGCGCCGTTGGAGCGGATCAAGCGGCAAATGCTGGTCGCCATTCGTTCCCGCGAGACCAATCCCGGTTACATCGCCAATCTGGCGTTGGATCAAGCGCTTTACCCCGGCCACGTCTATGCGCGGCGCACTTCGCGCGAAAGCGTGGAGGCGATTACTCTCGCCGCGCCGCGCGAGCGCGCCGAATCCTTGCTGACGCGCGAGCGGCTGCAAATCACCATCGTCGGCGACATCGACGCGGCCAATGCGCGGCGGTTGATGGACGAGACCTTTGGCGCATTGCCGCGAGGCGCGGCATCGCCCGAGCCGGCGGAGGTGGCGCTGCAAGCGCCGATTGCGCTCATCGTCCGCGAGCTGCCGCAGCCGCAGAGCCTGATCGTGTTCGCCGCGCCCGGCATCCAAGACGAAGATCCGGATTGGCTTGCGCTGGCGGTGGCCAATTATATTCTCGGCGGCGGCGGCTTTTCCTCACGGCTGATGAACGAAGTGCGCGAACAGCGTGGCTTGGTCTACGGCATTGGCACGGGACCGTCGGTGCGCGACCACGCCGCCTTGATCCGCGGTTCGGCGCAAACCGAAAACGGCAATGTAGCTGAAGCGCTCGAGGTCACCCGCGCCGAGATCGCGCGCTTTTACAATGACGGCGCCTCGCAGACGGAAGTCAATGACGCGATCACTTACCTCACCGGCTCCTTCGCGCTGGATCTCGATTCCAACGTCAATATCGCCAGCGTCGTCCACTCTTACCAAGCCGCCGGCCGCGACATTACCTACCTCAACACCCGCAATGCTCTGATCGCGGCGGTGACGCTCGCCGACGTCAATCGCGTCGCACGGCGGCTGTTCAATCCGGCTGGGTTTACGTTCGTCGTGGTGGGCCAGCCCGAGGGGCTGGGGCGGGCGGAGTAGCTGGCGTTCGCGGCAGGAATCGAACCCGCATCACGGCGTTCGAAGCGCCGCATTCTAGCCGTTGAACTACGCGAACTTTCCGACATTCCGGGGCGCCGCGCGGCAGCGAACCCGGAATGTCGGGGATGATGGGCGGGCGCTCAGAAAAATAGGCGGAAACCACACGCGCCGTGAGGAATGCTCATCCTCTCGAACCCTAGCAGACTAGGTGGGCGCTAGGTGCTCCAGACCACGGTCCAAAGCAGAGCCAGCTCCCGAGAGAGATGATACGGTCCCTGGGATGAAAGCGCCTCTCGCACGCCGCAGTAACCGCCCGCGGCGAATCTAGGCGCTTCGCGGCGGCGCCTCAAGCCGCTCCCTGGTTTTCACGCAAGGCGCCGACACGGCCGCGCTGGTCGATCGGCGGGCCGGCCGGCGCTTCGAGCCTTGCTTCCCCGATAATGTCGTTCAGGCGCTCGATTTCGGAGCGAGCCCGCGCCAAAGCCGCGCCTGCGGCCTGGGCCTCGTCCAGCAACGACAGAGCGGTCAGCGCCAAGCGCCGTTTGCCGTCGGCAGCTCCGGAAGAACCGCTCAGCCGCGCATTCAGGGCCGCCGCCAGATCTTCCAGCCGGCGCTGGTCGTGGGGCGCGCATTCAAGGCGGATCTCCTCGTTCAGGACGCGCAAAATGGCCTGCATCAGGAGCTGGCCTCCCTGAGGGCTGCACTGGCTGCGGCGTCGAAAGCGCGGATGGGACCGGCGAGCGCCTTGGCAACCGCGTCGGCGTTGGCGCCCAAATCCAGCGAATCGAGCTGGGCCTCTATGGCGTCAAGCGCCAAGCCAAGCCCGCGGGCCTGGGTGAGTGTGTCGCGAACCTCGGAGGGGGAATCGCTTGCCATTGCGACCATTTGTTACGCCCACAAACGATTCGGTGAAAGTGAGCCCAAATGTTGGGTTCTGGACGCGATGCGAGCTAAGGCGCTACGAGAACACCGCAGCGCCCGTCCTCCCCCATGAGCACGGCGCCCCCGGAGGAGCACTGGCATGAGCGTGAAGGTGGCCATTAACGGGTTCGGGCGGATCGGGCGCAATGTGCTGCGCGCCATTATCGAAACCGGCCGCACCGATATCGAGGTGGTCGCGATCAACGATCTGGGGCCGGTGGAAACCAACGCCCACCTGCTTCGTTTCGATTCCATCCATGGCCGCTTTCCGGGCGAGGTGAAAGCCGGCGAGGATTGGATCGACGCCGGGCGCGGGAAAATCAACGTCACTGCGATCAAGAGCCCGGCTGAATTGCCGCACGCGGGGCTCGGGGTTGATATCGCGCTGGAATGCACCGGCATTTTCACCGCGCGCGACAAGGCCGCGCTGCACCTTGATGGCGGGGCCAAGCGCGTGATCGTATCGGCGCCGGCAGACGGGGCCGACTACACCGTCGTGTACGGCGTCAACCATGGCGGGCTGACGAAGGACCACATCGTCATCTCCAACGCCTCGTGCACCACCAATTGCTTGGCGCCGGTGGCGAAAGTGCTGCACGACGCGATCGGCATCGAGCGCGGCATGATGACCACGATCCATTCTTACACCAACGACCAGCCCAGCCTCGATCAATTGCACAAGGATTTGTACCGCGCGCGCGCGGCGTCGCTGAACATGATCCCGACCTCGACCGGCGCGGCCAAAGCCATCGGGCTGGTGATTCCGGCGCTCAAAGGCAAGCTCGACGGCATTTCCATCCGCGTGCCGACGCCCAATGTTTCCGTGGTGGATCTGAAATTCATCGCCGCGCGCGTGACCACGAAGGAAGAGATCAACGCCGCCATCCGCGCCGCCGCCAACGGCGCGCTGAAAGGCGTGCTCGGCTACACCGATGCGCCCAACGTCTCCAGCGATTTCAACCACGACCCGCGCTCATCCATCTTCCACATGGACCAGACCAAGGTGATGGACGGCAATTTCTGCGGGGTCCTCGCCTGGTACGATAACGAATGGGGCTTCTCCAACCGCATGGCCGATACAGCGGCGGCGATGGCCAAGCTGATTTAGTCGTGACGCGTTGCGCGTGAGCGTGTGTCACGCCGCGTCCCGCACTCCGCCACCTGAGGAAACCATGCCAGTAACACCTAACGGCGAGCAGATATCCTCCCCCTCCTACCGTCTCGCCGCGCTCGATGACGATTTTCTGCTCAGCCGCGAGATGCGCGGAGTGCGCTTCTTGCTCGAATACGAGAAAGCCGACCGCGCGCTGCAAAAGCGCGACATCCGTTCAACCATCGTTGTGTTCGGATCGGCGCGCATCCACGAGCATGGGCCCGGCAAGCAGGGGATTTGGTACGCCGAGGCGCGCCGCTTCGGACGCATCGCCTCAGAGCGCGGCGGCGCGGTGTGCGCTGAAGGCCAGCCGCACTGCAACGTCATCGCCACCGGCGGCGGGCCGGGCGCGATGGAGGCGGCCAACCGCGGCGCGCGCGACGCCGGCGCGCCGACTATCGGCTTCAACATTTCACTGCAGATGGAGCAGGACCCCAACCCCTACACCACACCCGGCCTCACCTTCCAGTTTCACTATTTCGCCATGCGCAAAATGCATTTGGCGATGCGGGCCAATGCGCTGGTGGTTTTTCCCGGCGGCTTCGGCACGCTCGACGAATTGTTCGAAATCCTCACGCTGCGGCAAACCAAAAAAGCGCGCTACATCCCGGTCGTGTTGATCGACGAAGCCTATTGGCGCTCGATCATCAATTTCGAGGCGATGGTGACGCAAGGCATGGTCAACGTCGCCGATCTCGAGCTTTTCCGCTTCGCCGAAACCGCCGATAGCGCATGGGAGGCGCTGATAGCGCAAGGCTTGGGCAAAGCCCACCCAAATGAGGCATGATGTGGTTTGGTGTTGCCGATGAGCGATGACCTCGCCCTCGAATCCGCGAAAGCAGATGCGCGCTTGCGGATGCGGGCCGAACGCGCGCTGGTCGAACCGGGCGATGCGGCGCTGAAGCTGATCGAACACTTTCCGCTAGAACTCGCGCGTCTCTCTCCCGTCGCCGGCTATTGGCCGGTGGGCAGCGAAATCGACGGGCGGCCTTTGCTGGCGGCGCTTGCAAAAGCCGGGCGCACCATAGCGCTGCCGCGCATGCAGACTCGTGCTGGCCCCGCGCGTTTTTTTGTTTGGCATGGCGGCGAAGCGTTGAGCGCGGATGCGTTCGGCGTGCCCTCGCCGCCGGCGAAGGACGAGGAACTTTCGCCGTTGCTCATAACTGTGCCGCTGCTTGCGTTCGACCGCGGGGGGGGCAGGTTAGGTCAAGGCGGGGGGCACTACGACCGCATCCTTTCAAGAGCCCGCGCCCACGGCGCGATTGCGGTGGGGTTGGCCTACGCCGAGCAGGAAATGGGACGCGTGCCCACCGGCGCGCACGATGCGCATCTCGCTTGGGTGCTGACGCCGCGCGAAGCGATACGGTGCAGCGGCGCGGGTTTGCGGGGGTTGAGCGGCAGGGCATGATTTATTTGGCATTGATCACTTTCGAGCACGGCGACGATTGCGGCGATCGCTCGCCACTCTCATATCAAAGCGCTTGCGGTTGGATGGCAATGCGCGCAGATTGTTGGAATCACTGGAACAGTGTCCGCGCCTTGAGAAACATGAGCGCTGCGGCTACACACCCGCCCCATGGCCGGTCACTCAAAATATGCCAACATCCAGCACCGCAAGGGCGGGCAGGATAAACGCCGGGCGCAGGCGTTCACCAAGATCGCGCGTGAGATCCAAGCCGCGGTGCGGCTCGGCGGGGCCGACCCCAACGCCAATCCGCGCTTATTCCGCGCCATGGCCGCGGGGAGGGCGCAGAACATGCCCAAGGACAATATCCAGCGCGCCATCGACCGCGGCGCGGGCGCTGGCGCAGAGCAGCTCGACGAAATCCGCTACGAGGGTTTTGGGCCGGGCGGGATTGGCGTCATCGTCGAGTGCCTCACCGACAACAAGAACCGCACCGCCGGCGAAGTCCGCGCGGCGTTCACCAAAAACGGCGGCAATCTCGGTGAAACTAATTCGGTGTCATTCGCCTGGAAACGCCTCGGCGAAATCCGCTTCAAGCTTGAGGCGGGAAGCGAAGACGCGATGCTGGAAGCGGCGATTGACGCGGGTTGCGATGATTGCGTCAGCGAGGACGAGGAGCACGTGCTCACCTGCGAAATGAACGCGCTAGTCGCCGCCTCGCAAGCGCTGTCGAAGAGGTTCGGCGACGCGGTGTCGGTGAAGTTCGTCTGGCGCCCGCTAGTGGAGCTTCCCATCGAAGGCGAAGTCGCCGAGCTGTTGTTGAAGCTCATCACCCAATTGGAAGAGTCCGACGACGTGCAAAGCGTCTATTCCAACGAAGATATCAGCGAAGAAGAAATGGCGCGGCTGAGCGCTTAAGGCGTGTCCCTTCTCCCCCTTCCAGGGGAGAAGGTGGCGCGAAGCGCCGGATAAGGGGGTGCGCCGACCAATTACGACTAGCATTTCCGCCCGCTCACCCAATTCGCGTTGCGAAGTTACCTCTCCCCCGCCGGGGGAGAGGTGACGTGCGCCGCGCTGCGCATGGACAAACCGACCCAAGCGCCGCATAGACACGCTATGCAAAGGGATCTCGTATGAATGACATCGTCGTGGTGTTTGGCGGTTCGGGCTTCATCGGCAAACAAGTCGTGCGCGCATTGGCGAAAGCGGGCAAGCGCGTGCGGGTGGCGATGCGGCGGCCGCATCTGGGCCATGAGCTGCGGGTCATGGGCGATGTCGGCCAGATTCAATTGGTGCAGGCCAATGTGCGTTTTCCTGAAAGCGTCGCGCGTGCGATTGAGGGCGCCGACGCCGTGGTGAATCTGGTCGCGGTGCTGCACGAAAACGGCAAGCAAAATTTCGAGATTCTGCATGTCGAAGCCGCGCGCACGATCGCGGAGGCCGCCGCCAGGGCTGGCATCGGGCGCCTGGTTCACATGTCGGCGCTTGGCGCCGCCCCGACAGGCGCCCGCTACGCTCGCACAAAATATCGCGGCGAACGCGCGGCGCTGGACGCCTTGCCGAGCGCAACCATATTACGCCCATCCATCGTGTTCGGCCCGGAAGACAAATTCTTCAACCGCTTTGCACGCATGGCGACGTTGGCGCCGGCGCTGCCCTTGATCGGCGGCGGCAAAACCAAATCCCAGCCTGTGTTTGTCGGCGATGTCGCCGATGCTGTCGTCGCCGCGCTGGATCAGCGCGCGGCGCAGGGCCGCGTTTACGAATTAGGCGGCCCACGCGTTTATAGCTTCGCGGATTTGCTGCGTTTCATCCTGGCGCAGATCTCTCGCCCACGTGCGCTCGCGCCGCTGCCGTTTTTCCTGGCCCATCCGTTGGGATTGCTGCTGGGCGGGGCCTTCAAACTGATCCCGTTCGTCGATCCTCCGCTGACCGGCGATCAGGTGACGATGTTGAAGCGCGATAATGTCGTGAGCGCCGATGCACGCACGATCCAGGACCTCGGCGTAACTTCGCTTGAAAGCATCGAAGCTATCGTGCCGAGTTATCTCTGGCGCTTTCGGCCCCATGGGCAATTTCAAGCCAAGCAGAGCGCGGCATGAGCGGCGCGCGCGTATGGCCGCTGCTCACCATTTTTGGCGGGCTGGCCACGCTTGCCGTGTTCGTCGGCTTCAACCTGCTGCCGGCGGTGTCGGTAGCCTACGCGCCGGGCGCGCTCAGCGAAGCGGTGAGTGCGTTTCAGCGCGCCGAAACCATGGCCGACATCAATGCCGTGTTCGGCGATCCGCCTAGCGCCGCCATCATTGCCGCACAGGACGCCGTCAACACGCTCGACCTTTACGCTTTTATTCCGGCCTACAGTCTGTTCCTCGCCGCCGGAGCGGCGATGCTCGCCGGCGGGTTGCGCCGGCCTGTGGCCTGGTTGGCGATTGCGCCAGCGCTCATCGGCGCCGGCGCTGACGTGGCGGAAACACTACAACAAGTGCGCCTCACAGCCGATTGGTCCAACCCCGCCGCGCAATTGCCGATCGCGCCGATGCATTGGCTGAAATATGCGGGACTTGGTTGCAATGGGTTGGGTGTCGCCGCGCTCGCGCTCCTCGGCGCGCGCAAACGCTGGGCGCTTGGGTTCTCGGCGCTTGCGCCGCTGCCGTGCGTGCTGTTGGTTTGGGCGGGCATTGTCGATGACACGCGCGTGTTCAGCGCCACGTTCGCGCTTTACTGGATCGCGCTGCTAGTGACGGCGGTTGTCGGCGCGCTGCGCAAGCCCGCCTAATGCGCGAAAACGAATAGCGATACCGGTCTTCGTTGCGCCAGAATATCAAATATCGGCTGCGGGCGAAAGGTGCGTCGGCGTGAGGCCGTAAACCTCCAGGCGCGTGGCGACGATGGCGCGGTGGCACACGCGCCAGTCGTGTTCCAGGCACATCAGGCAGACGCGGCCGTTCTTGGCGAGGTCCGCCGCTTCCGCCAAAGCAAGCTGACTTTCAGGTTCGGCCAGCCGCGCCTTGAAGATGCGATGCATGGTTTTGACATCGCCCTTGCGCGCGGCATCGCGGCCGGCCTTGGGCGTGCCGAGCGCTCTCATGTGGATGTAAGCTATACCCGCGTCATCGAGGCTGGCGGCCAGCGATTTTTTGGAAAACCCGGCGCGGCGCGAATTGGCGATCTCGCGCACATCGAGCAGCGTTTTTATTTTCGCGGTTTTGAGCGCGGCGATGAAATCGGGGATGCCGACCTTTTCGTAGCCGATGGTCCAAAGTTTGCTCACAGCCATCCCATGCTCATCGCGCCAAGCAGCGCCGCGCCCAAGCCGATCCGATACCACGCAAACGGGCCAAAGCCTACACGGGTTACGAAATCGAGGAACGGTTTAACCACCAAGAGCGCAGAGATAAACGCGAAAACAAAGCCCACCGCGATTTCAGCAATGCGATCTGGTGCGATTTGATCCATCACTTCGAGGAACTTATAGACGAACGCTGCGCTCATGGTGGGCATAGCCAGAAAGAACGAAAATTCCGCGGCCGCATGGCGATTGAGTCCGAAAAGCAAGCCGCCGAATATTGTCGCGCCAGAACGCGATACGCCGGGAATCATGGCCAGCGCTTGAAATAGACCCACGCCGATGGCGCGTCCGATCGGCGTCTTGTCGGCGTCGGTTACACTGGGATGACGCGCGAAACGTTCGATCGCCAACATAGCCAAGCCGCCCAAAAGCAACGCCCAGGCGATGATTCCGAGGCTCTCCTGCAGCACGGTCTCGACATATTTCCCAGCAAACAAGCCAATGCCGACCGCCGGTAGAAATGCCAGCAACAGCATCAAGGCAAAGCGCCGCGCCTCGGGCTTGCTCGGCAGGCCAGTGACGACATCGAAAATGCGCTGCCGATAGAGCCACATCAAAGCCAGGATCGAGCCGAGCTGGATCATCACCGTGAACACGCCGGCGGGGTCCTCGTAGCCGATCAGCTGCTCGCCGATCAGCAAGTGCGCGGTGGAGGAAACCGGCAGAAATTCGGTAAGCCCCTGCAGCACGCCCAACAGTGCGGCGCGGGCAAGATCAAGCCAATCCAAGAAAGCGCCTCCGTTTGAACCGCGCCGACCATGACGCGCGTCGGCGTTGGGCGGAAGCCTAAATTCAGAGGCGCAGCGTTAGCTCTCGCGGCCGCCGCGCAGCGCGTTGCGTAGGCCAAAGCCCGCCGCCGCCAGTGCGGCCAGCGCCACTAACGCGCCTGTGATCAGCTTCAGCCAATCGGGCGCGGCGGTCAGGAAATCCTGCACTTTGCCGAGCCAGCCGACTGTGACGTTGATCGCGTAATTCCGGCTGGTCGAACGCAACGGATAGCACTGGCCTTCCGCAGTGCAGCCTTCGACCACTGTCGTCAAAGTCAGTGCGCGCTGCCCGCCTTGTTCGGCGATGACATCCCAGGTCCAGGTGGTGACGCTGTCCTGCAGCACCTCCTGCGAAGGCGGGCTCAGCGGGGTGATGTTGAAACCGGCGCCTGTGAGTTCCGCGCTCATGAAGCGCCCGACCAGCGGCTGAAATTCCACCGTCTCGCCCTGCAACGGATCGACGGTCTCCGCCGGCGTCGGCGGTGGCGGGGGAGGCGCGGCAGGCGGCGCCGGTTCCGGCGGATCGCCCGCGGGCTCTTCTGGTGGCGCTTCCTTCTCGGTCGCACGCGGGGCTGGCTCTGCCGCCTCGCGCTCGCGCGCCAATCGCTCCGCTTCGGCCTGCCGCGCCGCCAATGCCGCCGCCTCGCTCGCCAAACGTTCGCGCTCGGCGATCTGTTCCGGCGTCGGCGCAAAACCGATGGCGAGTTGCAATGTGTGGCGCGCGCCGCGCTTCATGGGGTCGGGCGTGTTGAAGGCCGCCGCGCCGGCTTCGGCGTCGTCGGCAAGGCGCCCGAAATCCTCGCACTGCTGTGGGGGCACCCTCCGGCCGATTTCCGCGCAGAACGGATAAGCGGACGGGGCCTCGGCGAGGACGTCATCACTGGCGGGCGCCTCAGCCGCAGGCGTCTCTTCGGACGACGACCCGGCCGGTTCCGAGACCTGCCCACACGCCGCCAAGGCGAGCACGATCGCGGCGAAGGCGCAACCGGCAAAAATTCGTTTCCGCAGCATGAGGTCCCCTCCGCACCGCTCGTGGACCTGTTATACAAGCCTCGCCGCCCGCGTCGAGTGGATTGGCTAGCCCGGCGCGGGGCGCCATATCAGCACATGGCCGATCCGAGCGCCGCCTCCGAACAGTTGAAGGCGCAGGCCCGCGCGCTTGGCTTCGACGCGTGCGGCGTGGCGTCGGCGGCGGCGGCTTGGCCGGCGGGCGCGCGGCTGGCGGAATTCCTGCGCGAAGGTCGCCACGGGGAAATGGCTTGGCTCGAACATGGACCGCCGGCGCCCTCGCCGGCCAGCGCCGAAGATGCCGGCGAGGCGCCGGCGGTCCAAAACAAGCGCGCCCATCCGCAAGCCTTGTTGCCCGAAGCGAAGAGCGCGATCCTGGTGGGCCAAAGCTACGCGCCGGGCGATGATTCCATCGCGTTGCTGCAACACAAAACCGATGGCCTCGTTTCGGCCTACGCGGCGCGGCGCGATTATCATGATGTGATCAAAGGCAAGCTGAAGCAGCTGGGCCAATGGCTCGCACGCGAGACCGGCGCGGCGGTGAAAGTGTTCGTCGATACCGCTCCACTGATGGAAAAACCGCTGGCCGAACGGGCCGGCCTCGGCTGGCAGGGCAAGCACACCAACCTGGTCTCGCGCGAGCACGGCTCGTGGCTGCTGCTCGGCGCCATCCTCACGACCGCCGAACTGCAAGCCGATGCGCCGCACGAAGATCATTGCGGTAGCTGCAGAGCGTGCCTAGACGTGTGCCCGACGAATGCCTTCCCGGCGCCCTATCAGCTCGATGCGCGCCGCTGCCTTGCTTACCTCAGCATCGAGCACAAAGGCCAAATTCCGCTTGAGTTCCGCAAGCCGCTGGGCAACCGCGTGTTCGGCTGCGACGATTGCCTGGCGGTGTGCCCGTGGAACAAGTTCGCCGCCGAAGCGTATGAAACACGCATGGCGCTGCGCGCGGATCTGCGCCTCGCGCCGCTGGTGGAACTTGCTGGGCTCGACGATGCGGCTTTTCGCGCGCGCTTTGCAGGCACGCCGCTTAAGCGCACCGGCCGCGCCCGCTTCGTCCGCAACGTCGTCTGCGCCATCGGCAATTCCAGTGACCCAGCGCTGGCGCCGGCTGCGGAGGCGCTGTTAGACGATGGCTCGCCCCTGGTGCGGGGCATGGCGGTGTGGGCATTGCGCCGCCTGCTTGACGCCGATGCGTTCCAGCGCCTCAAATCGCAATGGGCGTGGCGCGAGCGCGATGCCGGCGTGAACGAGGAGTGGGACTGATGCGCCCCGACGACGAACCCGAGCCGGTCCCCGGCCCGCCTCCACCGCCAGCGCCCGCGCCAGACCAGGCGCCCGAGGCCGGCGCCGAAGATGTGCTCTACGAGCCGGAAACGCGCGAGCCGCCAGCGCGTGAAGATCTGTTCACGGAGACGGAAATTCCAATTCCCGGAGAGCGGCGCATCGGCGGCCGGCGCGCGCGCGACGCGCGCATCAACCTCGATCTCGACCTTGGCCGCATCAAGCGGCGCAAGCGCTATGGCCTGCCGTTGATGATCGTCAGCGTACTGTTCGTCGCTGGTTTACTGGCCCCGGTCACATGGGTCGGCGCCTATCTGTTCCTCGATCCGCCCAGCACGGTGCTGATGATGCAGCGCGCGGCGGAAGGTCAGAACATCCGCCATTACCCAGTGCCGATCAACCGTATGTCGCCCCACCTCGTGCGCGCGGTGATCGCCGCCGAAGATTCGAATTTCTGCACCCATGACGGCTTCGACGTCGAGGCCATTCAAGACGCCATGAAATCCAACGCGCGCGGACGGCGCACGCGCGGCGCTTCCACGGTGAGCCAGCAAACGGCGAAAAATTTGTTCTTGTGGCCCGAGCGCTCATGGTTGCGCAAAGGCCTCGAGACCTATTTCACCGCATTGATCGAATTCATGTGGCCGAAGCGGCGCATCATGGAGGCCTACCTCAACGCAGCCGAATGGGGCGACGGCAATTTCGGCGTGGAGGCCGCCGCCCGCGCGCGCTTTGGGGTCTCCGCCGCCGATCTCACGCCGCTGCAGGGCGCCCGGCTGGCGGCGGTGTTGCCCAGCCCCAATCGCTGGCAGGCCGACAATCCCGGTCCTTACGTGCGCCAGCGCTCCGCCGCCATCGTTGCGCGCGCCCGCGTCGTGCGCAACGAGCGCAGCGCGGACTGTGTGCTGTTGCTGGACCGGGCCCAAAACGCCAATTAGGCGAATGGCGCACGGTCATTTGCATGTGATGCGAGACTTTCGCGTGCATCGAGCCGGTGCGGCGATAAGATAGGCCCCACCGGAGGGGAGCGACCATGGACTGGACTCTAATCGCGCAGACCGCAGGCTGGGTGATCCTAGCTGCTTTTGCCGGCTATATCGTCTGGAAATTCTACCAGACGCGCGTCGATTTCACTTACATGACGCACAACGACCAGGGCTTCAAGCGCGCGCTCAAGGGCCGCGGCGTGATCTGGGATGTCGAGGAATTTATCGTCAAGGGATCAAGCGCGCCGCGCATAGAATTCGTGGCGCTCGACCCGGCCAGCGGCCAGCGAAAGCTGGTGCCGCTGTTGAGCTCAAGAACCGGCGCGATCAATCTGCGCCCGCAATTCTGCGTGCCGTTGCCATTCAGCGCGACCACCGCGGACGACCATTCAATTGTCGTTGAAGCGCGGGTTCAGTTCAGTCTCAACCGCGACAAGATGTATTTCGTGTACAATGTGCAAGATTTTGGCCTGGCGATTGAAACGCGAATCCAAAGCGCGGTCCGCGCCGAAGTCGGCAAGCGCGAAGATCAGCAATTGCGCGCTGGCCTGAGCGATGTCGAGGAAGGCGCGGTCAAGCGCTTGCGTCAAGCCGAGGAAGACGGCGATGAGTCGCACGAGATCGGCATCGCGCTCGGAGTGAAATTCCACGGCGTGAGCTTCACCTATACGGCCGCGGCCGATTACGCGGCAAGCGTGGCCGCGACGGGCGCTCCAAGCGTGAGCGGCGCGCGCGGTGCGACGGAGGCCGCCCCCGGCGAACGTGGGCGCGCCCTGTTTCGGGCGGGCGCACTCAGCCTCACGCCGCAGCAAGTCGATAAGCTGGCGGACCAGTTCAGGACCCAGACCCCGCAAGCCACGGCGGCGTTCCTTGCCATGCTGGAAATGCAGACGCGCCAGAACATTGCCGAAGCGCTGGCCGCCTCCGGCCAGCTCATTGTGGTGACGCCGCAGGAATTGGGCTTGGCGGGGGCGACGGTGCAGGGCCAAGTCCTGGCCCGCGCCGCCGCTGCGCCCCCCCCTGGCACTTGACGCGTGCTTCTGAGTGCGTGACCGGCTTGCGAGAAGGCACAACCTCCTGCCATGAGGAGCAGCGGGGCGCTCGTGACGCCCGTCACGTGAGGGGCTGTTGGGCGCGATGAGGCTGCTGCTCACCATCGTGGCGTTCACCGGCATGATCGCGCTGTGCCTGCTCGCGCCGAATTATGGGGTCGGCGGGTTGATTGGCGGGGCGGTCGGCTTCCTGATCCGCTTTGGCGGGCGTGGGCTCGACTGGGCCGAGCGGCTTGGCAACGCCTATGTCGGGGCATTGATGGGGATGCCGGTGGGGCTGTTGCTGGGCGGGGTGTACGTGCTCGGCTTGCCCGCTCTGTTGAACGCGGTGAACACGCCGCCGCAATGACAACAAAACTCCGCGCTTTGCTGGCGGACGCACCGGAGGATTCGTCCATGCGCGCCATGCTGCTCGCCGCCATATTGATTTTAGGGTCAGCGCCTCTCGTCGCGCTCGCGCAAGATAAGGCCGGACCCGGCGCGGCGGCGCAAATCGACTATCAGGGTTTTCAGAGTCTGACCGCGGAGGTGAATGCCTACCGCGCCGCGCGTCTGGCGCCGCTGGCGGAGTTCCAGCGCATGGCGCGCCAGCCCAATACGCTGATCCTCGACGCGCGCTCGGCCGACGCTTACGCCGCGGGCCACATCGCCGGCGCGATCAATCTGCCGTTCACCGACTTCACCGACCAAAGCTTACGCGCCGCAATCAGCGATTCGAACACGCGCATTCTGATCTATTGCAACAACAATTTCTCGAACAACGCGGCCCCGGTGATGCTCAAGCGCGTCGAACTCGCGCTCAACATCCAAACCTTCATCAACCTCTACGGCTACGGCTATCGCAACATCTATGAGCTGAGCGATGTGGTCGATTTCAACGACTCCGCCATTGGCTGGGTGCGCGGTTGAGGACCGCAGGTGTCCCTGTGGGCGATCACAATTATTCCGCGAACACGCGCACGGTCGCGTGCGCGCGGCGGCGGAAGCTGGTTTCCTCGTACAGCATCGAGATCGAAGCGATGTCGCGGTCGTCGCCGTTGAGGTCGATCACCCGCGTGCACTGGCCCGGATTGATGCGTTGGCGCACATCGACATCCTGATGGCCGCCGTTCCGATATTGCACGTCGAGATCGTAAAAGTGCACCGGCTGGCGATAGACGCAAAATTTAATACGCTGGAACTGGCGATGGCCTTCAACGGCAATAGTGTCGCGATCGGTGCGATCGCGCACGTCGCGAACGCCAATCACATCCCACGCCGCCGCCGGCCCGGTCGTCGCCGCCAGCGCCAAGAACACACCCACAACGCTTGCTTTGATATTCACGAACGCCTCCCTGAGACAGCCCCTTCACGTTAGCTGAAACGCCGGCAAGGACAGTTTCCGTCGCCGGAGTTGTTATTGCTCGTCCACCGGGGCGCCGATGCGCTTACTCTCGCGGACGTGCCCAAGCACCAGGTAATTATCGACATTGCCCGGCTCGAGCGCGGCGGCGGCAAGCGCGTCCACTTCAGCCAGGTCGAACGAGCGCTGGTGCATGCGCGCGGCCGCCCGCAGCCGCAGCGCCAGCGCGTCGCGGGGACGAATGTCGAGCGCCCGGGCGAGGTCCTCTTCCGCCAAGCGCCAAGCGCGCTCCATGGCGTAGGCGCGGGCGCGGTCGATCAGCAGGTCCGGCAATTGGCTGGGATCGGCGTCCATGGTGGCGATAGCGCGCGTGAACGAAGAGCGCGCGCGCGCCGGTTCGCGAGCCAACAGCCAAGCGTTGCCTGCTTGCGAAAACAGCTCCGCCCGCAAAGTGGTTTCGGCCGGGTTTAACGCCGAGCCCAGCGATTCGAGCCGCCGCGCGCCTTCGCTGTGGCGCTCCTGGACGATCAGCGCCATGGCCGCGCAGCGATAGGCGTTGACCGCCTGGGCTTCCGCCGCCCAAGCCATCGCGTCTTCGTAGGCCTTATTTGCGTCGGCCGGGATCGAGGCGACGCACTGGGCGAAGCGGTCAGGCGTTCCGGTGGTGAGGCCGGCTTGTAGCAGAGCGAGCGGCAATAGAAGGGCGGCGATGATGGTCATGGCGTCTGTCTCCCCACATGCGTCGTGCAGCGATGCCTAAAGCGCGGGCCGAATCCAAGCTCTTCACTCAGCACGCGAGCAGCCAGGGGCGCCTGATGGCGCATTTTTAACGAATTTCAGCGCGTTCTGAGGCAAATCCGTTATCAAACATCGGCTTAACGGAGAGCGGCATTTTTCGTGGGCGGCGAACAGCATTGCAAGAAGGTCACATCGTTTCAGTTCTGCAAGTCACCCCTGAGCTAAACGCTGGCGGGGTCGAGCGGACTACGCTTGAAATGGCCGAAGCGATCAGCCGCGCCGGGGGGCTCGCCTTGGTCGCTAGCGCCGGCGGTCGCCTCGAGCCGGATCTCGAGGCGGCCGGCGGTGAACTGGTCAAGCTCCCGCTCCAGAGCAAGAACCCGGTCACAATTGTGTTGAACGCGTTCCGCTTAGCGCGCATCGCGCGTGCGCGCGGCGTTAAGCTGATCCATGCGCGCTCGCGCGCGCCGGCATGGAGCGCGCTGATCGCGGCGCGCCTGGCCGGATTGGCGTTCGTCACCACCTTTCACGGCATTTACAACGCCCGCACCCCGCTGAAGCGGTTTTACAATTCGATTATGGCCCGCGGCGACGCGGTGATCGCCAATTCAGAATACACGCGCGCGCACATTCTGGCGCATTACCATGTCGCGCCCGAGCGCATCGTGGTGATTCCGCGCGGTGTCGATCTTGACCTGTTCGATCCCGGCTTGGTGAAACCTGCGGCGGCGGCGGCCCTGCGCGCGGAGTGGGGTGTCGCCCCGGACGATGCACGCTGCGTGCTGATCGCGCCCGCGCGGCTCACGCGATGGAAGGGCCAGCTTGTCCTCATCGAGGCGGCGGAGCTGATCGAGGCGCGCCGGCCGGGCGCGCTCAAGCTCATCCTCGCCGGCGACCCGCAAGGCAGGCTCGGTTACGTCGATGAAATTAAAACCGCGATTTCATCAGCGGGACTGCAACAGAGTGTGGCGATGGTCGGCCATCTCGGGCACATGCCCCCCGCGTTCGCCGCCTCCGACATAGCTGTATTTCCGGTGATCGAGCCGGAAGCGTTCGGGCGAGGCGCCGTGGAGGCGCAAGCCATGGGCGTTGCGGTGATTGCGTCAAATCTTGGCGGCTATGCCGAAACAATCGTCGATGGCGAAACCGGCTTGCTGGTCCCGCCGGGCGCGCCGGAGGATTTGGCGAGCGCCATCGAGCGTTTGATGGATGCGGGCGCGGAAGCTCGCCTGGCGATGGGCGCCCGCGGCCGCGGCCGCGCGCGCGCGCTTTATTCCAAAACCGCACTGCAATCGGCCACATTAGCGGTTTACCAAAGCCTATTAAGCGATGCGAATGCAGGCGAATCGGCGAAGATCGGTTCAGGAGGATGAAGATGATTTGGCGCAGGCCGGCTTCGCTGATCGAGGGCGAAACAAAATTGGCCAAGCGCGTCCTGGTGATTCAGCTCGGCGGCGGCGCAGCGGAATTCGTGCAAGCGCTCGCAGCCGCAAGGTGCATCCGCCAGTCCCACGTCGGCGCGCGCGTCACCTTTCTCACCACCGAAACGATGCGCGAGTTGGCTGAGAAGTGTCCTTACTTCGATACCGTCGAAGCGGATGGCTTGCCCAAGGAGCCCCAAGCGATCACCAAGCTGATCGCACGCGTCCGCGCGGCCAAGTACGACATGATCTACGACCTCGAAGGCTCGAACCGCAGCAACAATTATTTCCAGGGCATGCGGCCGCGGCCGCCGAGTTGGTCCGGCTCGGTCACCGGGTGCTCGCATCCCTATCTCGATCCCAGCCGCGGCGACCTTCACCCGCTCGACCGCTACGCGGCGCAATTGCAAGCCGCTGGCATTGACCTGGCCGGTGAATTGTTGCCCGACTTGCGCTGGCTGCGTCAGGTGTTGCGCGATCCGCCGCGCCTGCAACCGGATTTTTTCGGCATTCGCGGCCCCTATGTGCTATTGTTGCCGCGCGGTTCGGACACCGAGCCTGGCCGGCGCTGGCCGGAAGCCAAGTATATTGAGGTGGCGCGGCGCCTGGCGGACCACGGGGTAATTCCGGTGGTGCTCGGCCGGCCGGAGGAACGCCCTATCGGCTTGGCCATCGCCAAGGCGGAACCGCGCGCCAAGAACCTGGTTACCCGTCCAGACCTGTTTCAGTGCGTGGGGCTGGCCGAGCGCGCCGCCTTCGCAGTGGGCGACGATGTCGATTTGATGCACGTGGCGGCGGCCGCCGGGGCGTCATGCTTGGTGTTCCTGTCCTCGCTGAGCCAACCCGAGAAGTCGGCCCCCCGGGGGCGGGGCGGGGTCGTGGCCTTCACTGCCGCGGTGATCGCCGACCTGCCGGTTGCGCAGGTGGAACGGCAATTGCGCAATTGCGGCATCTATAGCGAAGCCGCAACCGCTTGATGAGCGGCTCGCCGCAAGCGATATAGCGGGGTGAGTCCGGCGTCTGAGGGGCGCTGGGGTCTACTTTTTAGCAACAGCGACAGGAGAAAGCCCGATAGCCAGACGTCCATATGCCGCGCCGCCGCCGTCGAAAGACGGCCCGCGCGTGAACGAGGATATACGCGGTGTGCTGCGCGTGCTCCTCATCGATGCAGAGGGAGAAAAACAAGGGGAAATGCCGATACAGTCGGCGCTCGACGCCGCGCGCGAGGCTGGGCTCGATCTGGTCGAAGTCGCTCCCAATTCGGCGCCTCCGGTCTGCAAGATTCTCGATTACGGCAAGTTCCGTTTCGAGGAGCAGAAGAAGAAGGCCGAAACGCGCAAGAAGGCCAAGCGCATCGAGCTCAAGGAAATCAAGGTCCGCCCGAACATCGACGACCATGATTACGAAGTGAAGATGCGCGCCATTCATCGTTTCTTCGAGGAAGGCGACAAGGTGAAAGTCACCCTGCGCTTCCGCGGTCGCGAAATGGCGCATACCCATCTCGGCATGGAATTGCTGCAGCGCATGCGGACGGAACTCGACACCATCGCCAAGGTCGAACACGAGCCGCGCTTCGAAGGCCGGCAAGTGGTCATGGTGATGTCGCCGCGGGCTTAAGGCTCAGTTGAGCGCCGCGGCTTGCGCAAGGGTGACGATTGCAGCCGCGGCCGGCGTTTGCCGCACCTTGTTGAAGAATCCCACGTCGGCGGTTGCAAACGCGATGCCGTTTGCCTGCGCAAGCGCCAAGTAGACGCAATCGTAAGCGGGATGGTCCAGGCTGATGGCAAGCCGCGTCGCGGCGTGCAGCAAGGGCCGCATGGGCGCGAGGTCGATGTCGGCGCGCTCCAGCAGGCTTGCGGCCGCGGCGGCCTCGTCCGGCGTCAATTCCCCCCGCGTTTTTTTCTTCCAGAGAATGTTTGCGCACTCGGCAACCAGCAGATCAGGCGCCAGTAATTGGTGGCGGCGCAGGGCCAAGGCTTGGTCGGTTCCGGGTTCCTGGACCACCCATTTTATGGCGATGCTGGCGTCAATGACGAGGCGCGTCACCGCTCTTCGCGCGCCTCACGCAGCAAATCCTCGGACGGCGTTTGTTTGCGCTCGGCGGTGAGGCGGCGCAACTGGGCGGCCAATTCTTCAAACATTGCGTCCGGCTCCGCTGACAGCGCCTGCCTCAACAGCTCCCGGTGCTCGGACTCAGCCGAGCGCCCGTGCCGCGCCGCCCTGCGCTTGAGTTTGGACACAAGTTCTTCGTCAAGGCCGCGGACGTGAAGATTAACCGGCATAAGGGTTTCCGTTTATGCTATCTATGCTCCCATTGATATCATACCCGGGAGCGCTGGGCAATCTCTCAGTCCGCGCTCCCCCTCAGTCATCACGCTATCGCACGCTGACAGCTCCCCCGTAGCGGGGGAGCTGTTTATCCTCATCCCCGCGTGTAGCCGCGTCGCCTGGTCATGATCCACATGTTGCCCAAGAGCAGGGCCAGGCAAAGCCCGAAGCCGACGCAGTTGATCCACGGGATCCAATCGGCGTGCTCCGCCACAAAGCCCGCCGCGACTTCGCCTTGCGCGCCTTGGCGCTGGGCCGCCTCGCGCATTTGCGCGGCTTGCTCGCCGACCGCCCCGAAATCGAGGTTGGGCGGCAGGCCGATGGCCGTCAGCGACACCCCGCCCACGGCCGGCAATTGGCCGGGCGAGTAAAGTACATTGGCCCCGAACGCGATGACCGACGTCGCCAGGATCGCCAGCAGCCAGCGCGAGCCGGCAAGGGCCGAGAGCGAGCCGGTGAGCTTGCTTTTCTCCTCGCGGAAAATGGCCTTGGCCTCGGCTAAATTGCTCGGTTTCCGCATTGGGCGCCTCCCCTCTACAAGCTTGGACTACACCCGCACCGGGATCAACGTCTCCCAGAATTATTACTCCGGTGAGCCTCTGAATCAGGCGGATTTCGTGATTCGCGTCATGGGCGACCCCGCCCGCTCATCACTTGCTGGCCCGATGCCCAATACCTAGTAGAACTCGCGCCATGGATGAGGAGGATGCGCGGCGCGTTTATGGGCCCGGCTTCGCGCACATGCAGGCGTGCGTCTTCAGCCTCGACGAAACGGCCCTCGGGCGGCCAGCGCTTTTCGGTGCGGCGCACATAGGCGCGGGTGTTAGCGGCAAGCGCCGCGACCGCCGCCGCCAGCGCGGCCGCGAGCCACAAGATCATGCGTCGCGGCCGTCGATACGCGGCTCCAGCCGGCGCACGCCTTCGAGTGCCGACTCGTAATGCGGATGCACCACAAGCGCCGCGCGGAAAGCCTCCAGCGCCGCGCGTTGCTGTCCCAGCTCTTCGTAGATGAGCCCCAGCCCCGCCATCGCACCGAAATGGCGGGGTTCGCGCTTGAGGGTTTCCTGGATGGCCGCCACCGCGCCGGGATAATCCTCCTCCCGATAGGCCAGATTGGCGCGGCGGTTCCAGGGCTCGGCGTAGTCCGGCGCTAGGTCGCTTGCCTGGTCTAGAAACCCAACCGCCAGTTCGGAATCGCCGTCGGATTCCGCCGCTGCCGCGCGTTCGAGCAGAAGTGTAACCGTCGGCGAGCCGCTCTCGGCCCAGTGGGTCCAAATGGCTCGCTCGACCGGGGCGGCGGTTTGGGCGTCGCCCGCTTGTCGGAGTTCGGCGAACAGCGCGTCGAGCGACGGGTCGGTTTCGACGGCCGTGTGTCCGCCCACGCCGCAAGCCGCGAGCGAGAGCGCAAGAACCAGGGCGGATATGAAACGGCGCATCGCGATTTTTGAATCGCGGCAACCCTAGCTGAAATTGGCGACGTTCGCGAGGGGCGTTGCGTGGAATTCGCGGGCTTATTTCAGCCCTGTTTGGCTTTATAGCGCGGATCGACCTTGTTGATCACATAGACCCGGCCCTTGCGGCGCACGACTCGGCAGGCCCGATGCCGGGTCTTGAGCGATTTGAGCGACGATTTGACTTTCATGGCCGAAATGTCCGGGGCGAAATGGAAGCGGGGTGAATAGGGGGAGGGGCGGGCTAAGTCAATTGCGGGTCGGGATTGAGGCGGCCGCCGACGCGCCGTAAAGCTGTCCAAGGTCGGAAGGGGACGCGATGCGGCGCTCATTGTTAAGCTTGGCGGCATTGTCGCTGGCCATCGCCTGCGGGCCGTCGGCTGTTCGCGCCCAGGCCCCGCCGGCGCCACCTAGTTTCGAGAGCTCGGGCAACGCCGCCTTCGACGCTTGGCGCGACGATTTCGCACGCCGCGCAATGATCGCTGGGCGCAACCGGGCCGTTGTGGAGCGGCTGCTGTCGGGCCTGTCTCCCGATCCGCGCGTGATCGAGCTGGACCAGCGTCAGCCCGAATTCGTCGCCCCGGTTTGGGATTACGTCACCAACCGCGTCACCACGACCCGCATGGAAGGCGGGCGCGCGCTGAAGGCTGAAATCGGCGGCACACTTGCGGCAATCGAGGCGCGCTATGGCGTCGATGCCGACATCGTGCTTGGCATCTGGGGGCTGGAGAGCAATTACGGCGCCGCCGCGCTCAATTACGACGCCGCCGCCGCACTGGCGACGCTCGCCTTCGAAGGCCGCCGCCGCGCGCAGTTCGAGACCTATCTCTTGGCGCTCACCGACATGGTCGAGCGCGGCTTGGCCGACCAGGAACAATTGCGCTCGTCCTGGGCAGGTGCGCTCGGGCAGCCGCAATTCATGCCGGATGTGTACCTCAGCACCGCTGTCGACTGGGACCAGGACGGTTATCGCGACATCTGGGCTAATCGGGGCGATGTTGCCGCGTCGATCGCGCATTATTTGCAGAACCGCGGCTGGCGCGCGGGCGAGCCGGTGTTCGACGAAGTGAGTCTGCCCGACGGCTTCGATTATGCGCTCGCCGACAATACAGCGCTCAGCGTTGCCGATTGGGACCTGCACGGAGTGCGGCGCATCGATGGCGCCCCATGGCGCATCGAGGAGCGCGGCTTGCAGTCGCAACTCTTTCTGCCCGCCGGCGCGCAAGGACCGGCGCTGCTGCTGCATCCCAATTTCGCGGTCATCCGCCGCTACAATGCCTCGGACCGCTATGGTTTGGTGGTGGCGCTGCTCGCGCGTGCGTTCGAGGGCCAAAGCGCCGCGCTGGTGCGCCCCTGGCCGACGCAAATAGGCTCGCTCCATCGTGAGCAAACGCTCGAACTGCAAACCCTGCTGAACAATTTGGGATATGAGGCAGGCCCCGCTGACGGATTGTTTGGCGCCGGCACGCGCCGTGCGGTGCGCGCGTTCCAGGCCGCGCAAAGTTCGCCAGCGGACGGATTTCCCACCCTCGCCTTGCTTGACCAAGTGCGCCTGCGCGCGGGCGTCACGCCTGGCCCGCCAACACGGCCGCGCGCGCTTGAGCGCGGCGGCATCCGAGAATTGCAGCGCCTGCTCAATCGGCTGGGCTACCGAGCCGGCCGCGCCGACGGCCGCATCGGCTCGCGCACCCGCGCCGCGATCCGCGCCTTTGAGCGCGCGCGCGGGCTAGATGTGCGCGGGCGGGCGACAGATGTTGTGCTGGACGCAGCAAGAGCCGCGGCTGGATAGAAATGAGATCATAGCGTTGTTGAATCCGCCGCAGTGATGGAAAACGGATTGCGCAGCCGCCGGCTCATCAATGCGAACACGAACATCGCCGCCAGCAGCGCCAGCGCAACAAACAGCGGCGCAATCATGCCCACGCGCTCGTAGACAACCACGCCAAGCAGCGGCGAAAACACGAAGCCCGCGCCATTGGCGGCGACCACCAGCCCAGCGGCGGCGCCCTGTTCATGGGCCCGCACCGCGACAGAAGCGCCCCCGGAAAAGCCCGGCCGGGCCAGCCCAAAGCCGAACCCCTGAACAGCCTGTGAAACCAACAGCGCGCCCAAGCTCGGCGCGATGATTTGAATGGCGATGCCCGCCCCGATCAGCCCCGCGCCCCACACCATCAGCTGACGCGAAGTGAACCGCAGCCGCGGCAGCACCGCCATCTGCGTCGCCAATAGAGCCAATGCGCTCACCATGAATCCCGCGGCGGCGAGTTCGGCGCCTTGCTCGCCTTGCGCATGCAGGCGATCCATCGTGAACAGGCCAAATATTTGCACGCTGATGCCGGCGACGACCGAGAGCGCGAAGCCGTAGAGGAGATACGCCGATAAGCGGCGATCACGCGCCAGCGCCAAAGAACTGACCGGACCGCTGGCCCGCTCGCCGGCATGCATTGCGCTCGCCGGCGAGGGCGCGGGCGACCCGGATTCTGGAAGCAAGCGCCAAATCGCGTAGGACGCGAGCGCCGCGAGCGCGGCGATCAGCCAGATCGGAAACACCAGTCCGAGCTTGGCCGCCAGCGCCGCGCAGATCGCCGGGCCGAATGCTTGCCCGAGTGCGAACGCGGCGGTCAGCCTGGCGAGTTGCTCGGTGCGCTCGAACGGGCTGGTGCGGTCGGCGATGTAGGCTTGCGCGGCGGGGCTTGAGGCCGAGCCGAACGCGCCAAAAATCGCGCGCGCCGACATCAGCGACACAAACAGCCAAACCCCGCTCAACACTCCGTTCAGCCCGAGCAGCACCACCGCGCCGAACAAACCCATAGACACCGAATATGCCGCGAGCCCGAGCGCGGCGATCGGCCGCCGGCCGACGCGGTCGGAGAGGCGCCCCCAGAGCGGACTGGCGATCACCCAAAACAGCGCCGAGAGCGAGAATATCCAACCGATGCTGGAATCCGGCAAACGCAATTGCCGCACCAAGGGCGGCGCCACCGCCAGCAGCATCGAATTGCCCGCGCCAATCACGAGCAAGCACATGAACAGCAGGTGAAAGCGGGATTTTCCGGGGGAAGCCATGCGCGTGCGCTTGCTACGAGCTTGCCGCATGCGCCGCTAGCCCCTGTGCGGGGTTTCGCTGGCGGGTGCTGCCGGTCGTCCGCCCGGAACGCGCGGCGATCGGCGGCTCACAGGGATTGGCGGCGAGCATATCCACGGCGTTGGGACGGCGCGTATCCTTAAGGGGCGGTGCGGACGAACTCGCGCAGGCATTCGCCGATTTGCGCAAGCCGGTGGTGGAGCGGCTCGCGCGCAACGCCGAGGCGGCGCGGGAGACTTACGCGGCCAAGCCGCCGACCATCATCATCCCGCTTGACCAGGCCGAGGAATTGTTTGGAGCCGAGAATGCCGAGCGCACGGCTTTTTGCAACATCGTGGCCAAGGCCATCGCCCAGGACGGCAATGCGCTCATCGTCGCGACGATCCGTTCGGATTCCTACGAGCCGCTGCAAACCGAACCGCTGTTGGCGGGCGCGCCGCAGCTTCTCTTCAATCTCCCTCCGATTGCCGTTGGCTCGTTTCAAGAAGTGATCGAAGGCCCGGCGCGGCTGGCGAAACCGCCGCTCACGGTGGAGCCGGCGCTGACGTGTCACGGCTCATCGTGCGATCAAAGCATCGACTCATCAACGTTGCAGCAGGCATGGCGACGCGTCCAAGAGGTCGTCGCTCTGGCTGGTGAGACGCTGCCAACTGGATCGGAACGAATCGGAGCTGAGTACCAGCTCATGCAGATGCTGACGTCCACCGGGCCGCTGCGAGTTGTTGGGCTCGACACGTATGAGATCGATCGGACCTGGGTTCCACTGCGCACGATGCACTGACTAGCCTACTCGCCGTCGCTCCGCGTCGCCAGGACTGTTTCACCGCCTAATCCTTAGCGGCGCTTACCTCCTGCGTCCTTGAATCCTACCCCCTTACGGGGTCTGGGGCGCGAGCCCCAGGTTGTTGTTCTCGGCGAAGCCCGCACCATCAACCGCAACGGCGCGTTAAGCACGCGCGGGCCATAAGGCGCGGGGCTTCCTTTCGCTAATGAGCGTTTATGTTTCCGATTATCGGCCTCGCAGTGGTGTTCGGCATGGTGTTCGGCGGGTTTATCCTCGCCGGGGGCCATTTCGAGGTCATCCTGGAAGCCGCGCCGATGGAATTCATGATGATCGGCGGCGCCGCCTTGGGCGCGCTGATCATTTCCAACGATATGCACGGCCTCAAGAGCGTGGGCGGGGGCTTCGCCATGGTCATGTCGGGACCGAAATGGAACAAGAAAGACTATTCCGATCTCTTGGCGCTGCTGTTCCAGCTCACCAAGCTGATGAAGACCAAGGGCATCGTGGCGCTCGAACAGCACATCGAAAAGCCGGCTGAAAGCGCGATTTTTCAGAAGTATCCCAAGCTCAACAAGGATCATTTCGTAGTCGATTTTATCTGCGACACGCTGCGCATGATGACCATGAACCTCGACGATCCGCATCAAGTGGAGGACGCCATGGAAAAGCAGATCGAAAAGCACCACCACGAAGCGCTGCACCCTGCCCACGCGCTGCAAGGCATGGCCGACGGGCTGCCGGCGCTCGGCATTGTCGCCGCCGTGCTCGGAATAGTGAAGACGATGGGCGCGATCAGCGAACCGCCGGAAATCCTCGGCCTGATGATCGGCAAGGCGCTGGTTGGCACCTTTCTCGGCGTATTCTTGGCCTATGGCATCGTTGGGCCGATGGCTTCGCGGCTCAACGGCGTCATCGAGCACGACGCTCAATTCTATAAAATTATTCGTGATGTGCTGGTTGCGCACTTGCATGGCAACGCGGCTCAGGTCTCCGTGGAGATTGGGCGAGGTTCGGTACCCTCAACCTTGCAACCCAGCTTCGCCCAACTGGAAGAAGCGCTCGCCGCGGCGGTGGAGGCTTGAGGTCCTGATTCACACCTATGCAGATTTGCATGGCCATGGAGCCGCGAGGCGCTTGCCAATACGGTTAATCCTTGGCATGGAATTCGCTTCCGCGTTGAGGGTCGACCCTCGACGTTGAGACGAGGGGTAGTACCTATGACTAAGTTCAAATTGGGCTTGGCGGCTTCGGCTGCGGCCATTCTCGCCTTCGGCGTCGCGGCTTGCGGGCAAACCACGCCTACGACTGAAGAGCCGGCGACTGAAGCAACCGAACCCGCGGCTGAACCGGCTGCCGATCCGGCTGCTGCGCCGGCGGATCCGGCTGCTGCTCCGGCCGACCCGGCCGCGGCGCCCGCCACCACACCGTGATCGACGCACGTAAGTGATTTCGCGACGAGCCGCCCGAAAGGGCGGCTCGTTTGCGTTTCGGACGCGTGCTAGGCGATGCAAGTGCCGCGCTTGCCGCCAAATCCCGAGCTTGACTGGTCTGATCGAAGCGCCCCGCGCGCGGCGGCGTTTGGTGATGTGTATTTTTCCCCCGAGGACGGCCTGGCCGAGGCCGAAACCGTGTTCGTCGGCGGTTGCGATCTGCCAGGCGCCTGGCGCGGCAAGGATCGTTTCGCCATCTGCGAATTGGGTTTTGGCACGGGTTTGAATGTGCTGGCAGCTTGGCGCGCCTGGAAAAAGACACGATCTACCCATGCGATATTGCATGTGAGCTCGATCGAGGCATTCCCGCTTGCAAAGGCGGATGCGGCGCGCGCGTTGAGTAAATTCCCGGAGATCGTAGATCTGGCGGCAGCGCTGATCGAGTGCTGGCCCGTGCGCGCCTACGCACCGCAACGGCTTTGGTTCCCCAATGATGGATTTGCGCTGACGCTCTTTACTGGCGAAGCCGAAGCGATTCTCGCGGGACTCAGCGCGCGCTTCAATGCTTGGTTCCTCGACGGCTTTGCCCCGGCGCGCAATCCGGCGATGTGGAGCGAGGCCGTCTTTGCGCAGATCGCGCGCTTGTCAGCGCCGGACGCGCCTCTCGCAACATTCACCGTTGCTGGCCACGTACGACGCGGCCTCGAGACCGCGGGCTTCGAGGTCGAGAAAAAGCCCGGCTTCGGCCTCAAGCGGGAGCGGCTGGAAGCGCGCTTTCCTCCCCCGTTTACTGGGGAGGTCCGAGCGAAGCGAGGGGAGGGGGTAAGTAAGCAAGTCTCGGCGCAGCACCCCCTCAGTCATCGCGCTACGCGCGCTGCCAGCTCCCCCGTAAACGGGGGAGCAAACATCTATCCCTACGCCGCCTGCCATCCCAAGCGCGTCGCTATCATCGGCGGTGGCATCGCCGGCGCTGCGTGTGCGCACGCGCTGGCGCGGCGCAGTATCGAAACTGTTGTGCTCGACGCCGCGCCCAGCTTAGGCGCGGGCGCGAGCGGCAATCCCGCCGGCTTAGTCATGCCCCGGCTCGATCGCGGCGGTGCGCTCAGGGAATTCTTCCTCGCCGCCTATCTCGATGCGATTGCGACCTACGAAGCGCTCGGCGAGAGCGTGTTCACCCGCTGCGGCGTTGAGGAACGCGCCCGCGATGCGCTGGTCGAGCTGCTCGCCGATCCGCCGCTGCCGGCGGACTGGTTTTCTGCATTGCCGAACGGGGCCGCCTTGCATGCGCGCGCCGGCCTAGTGCGGCCACAAGCGGCGATCGTGGCGTTCTTGCGCGGCGCTGAGCTCATGTTGGAAGCCCCGGTTGATATGTTGGAGCGCGCCGGCGAGGGCTGGGTGCTGCGCGCGCCGGACGGGCGCGCCATGCTCAAGGCCGACGCAATTGTGTTGGCGTGTGGTGCGAGCCTCACAAGCTTCGAGCCAGCGCGGTTTTTGCCGATCGAACTCTCGCGAGGTCAGATCGAGTGGGGGCGGGGCCAAGCGCCGGCGCGCGCAATCACGCAAGGAAGTTACGTGGCGCCGTTCGATGGCGGAGTGTTGTTCGGGGCGACCTTTGATCGGGTCGGAATTGCCGGCGAGGCGCCGGCGGTCCATGATTCACGTGCGCGCAATTTGGCGGCGCTCGCGCAACTCGCACCTGAACTTGCCGCGTCGATTGACCCAACCAAGCTCAGTTCCCGCGCCGCTCTGCGCGCGACCATGCCGGATTTTGCCCCCGTTGCCGGTTTGTTGCCGGATGTGGAGGCTTGGCTTTCCCAATATGCGGGCCTCGCGCACGGACGCAGCCCCGCTGCCAGCGCGCCGCCGCCCGCGTATGCTGGCGTTTACGTGATCGGCGCCCTCGGCGCACGCGGGCTGACGCTGGCGCCCTTGCTGGGCGAGCGCATCGCTTCGGAAATGTGCGGTGAGCCGCCGGCCTTGTCGCAAGCCGCGCTCGACGCGATCCACCCGGCGCGGTTTTTGCGCAGAGCGCTTAAACGGCGCTGACGCCGCCCGCGGCCTGGCGCGCGTCGATGGCGGCGGCAAGGTCGGCCTGACGTTTTTCATCGAGCGGGTATTTGCGCAAGCTGAGCGCGGCCAAAATGTTCAGCAAAACCGGTACGCCGATGAACATCGCGGCGAGCATTGCGAACGCGAACTCGCTGTTGCCGGCGCCGCGCGCGGCGGAAAATCCCGCCAGCCCCACAATGCCATAGGCAAGTGGGCCGGCGGCGAGCCCGACCTTCGATGTCATCAGCAACAAGCCGAAATAAACCCCCGAGCGCCGCGACCCCGTGCTTAGCTCATCTTCATCGACAACATCGGCCATCATCGATCGCGTCAGCAACACGCCGCCGCCTTGGGCAAGCCCGCCAAGCAGCATGAATGGCGCGACCACGCTGAAATTGTCACGCGGCATTACCAGCAGCAGCAAGGTGGTGAGCGAAGTGTAGAGCAGGGCCGCTTGCAACGCCTTGTGCTTGCCGAACATGCGCCCGGCGATCCACCACACCGGCACGCCGAGCAGCCCCGCGATGAAATAAATCGCCACCAGGGTTTGCGATTGTTGCACGAAACCGAGCGTGAATTGAAAATAGAACAAGAACAGCCCGCCGGAGACGCCCTGCGCGATGCCCAAAAATAAATCCGGCAGCAGCACGCGCCGCGCCACTTTGTTTTGCAACACGGTCTGGACCGCCGCGCGCAAGCCGAGATGCGGCTGGGGCGGAATCTTGGCTTCGCGCGCGCCGAAAACCGCAATTGCCGTCGTCAGCGGCAGCATCACAATCAGCGTCCAGCCCATCGCCGCGACCGCGTCGGCGTCGGTTCCTTTCAAAAATTGCACTACGTACGCGGCTAGCACGAGCAGCACGACTTCGCCAACGAGGCTTGCCACCTGCACCGCGCCCAAGACATGGGTTCGTCCGTGATAGGTCGGGATGATTTCGCCGGCCCAGCCCAGATGGGCCACCATCATGAACGCGAAAGCGAAATACATGGCGATCACGGCCGCGCCCGCGGCCAGCGCGCTGCTGCCCGGTCCGAGGTAAATGAACACGACCCAGATCAGCGCCATCAAGGGCAGACAAGCGCCGGCCAGCCAGATGCGACGGCGGCCAAAGCGCGTCTCGGTGCGGTCCTGCAGTGAGCCGAGCAGCGGATCCAGAATGATGTCGATCGAGCGCGCGCTAAAGAAGATCGCCGCCACCGCCCAACCGGGCAGGCCGAGATGAGTCTCGAAATAAGCCGGCAGAAAAATCACCTGCGGCAGCGTCAGCGCCAACAGCGGCGCGGCCGGCGCGGAAAAAGCGGCGATCTCCCAGGGGGAGACGGATTTCCTGTGATGGGCCGCGTGCACCCCCTCCCCCTCCCGACCGCTCTGCGGTCGGGATTCCATGTTTGCGGGATCGCTAAGCGATCCCGTGGGGGAGGGGGTGGGGGGTGGGGTGAAGCTCGGTTGCTCCGACATGGATGGTGTTTGAGTTGGAAACGCGCGGCGCGCAACTTCTCAATTCGAGAGAGTGCATGTGCGGCGCAGGCGGCGCGTCACCCCACCCCCTGCCCCCTCCCCTCAAGGGGAGGGGACTCAACCGCCGCGCAGCGTTTGTGTCAGCAGCGGCATGAGCTGTTCGTTCGCCGCGACGACAGCGCCAGATTTCATGAAATCGCCGCCGTCGATCTCGCTGACAAAGCCGCCTGCCTCGCGCACTAAAACAGCGCCGGCGGCGATGTCCCAGGCTTGCAGGCCGCGCTCCCAGAAACCGTCAAAGCGTCCGGCGGCGACATAAGCCAAATCTAGCGCGGCCGCGCCGAAACGGCGTACGCCGGCGCTGCGCGCGATCACACGCTCGACTTCGGCGAGAAATACATCGTGGCCCGGGCTGCCATGGTAAGGTGTGCCAGTGGCGAACAGCGCATCACCCAAATCGCTTCTCGCCGCGACGCGCAAGCGGCGATCGTTGAGATAGGCGCCTTGGCCCCTTTCGGCCCAGAATAATTCATCGCGCACGACATTATAGACCACGCCCGCGACCAGCACGCCTTCGCGTTCAAGCCCGATTGAGATCGCAAAGTGCGGGATGCCGTGCAGGAAATTGGTGGTGCCGTCGAGCGGATCGACGATCCAGCGGTGCGATTTGTCGGTGCCTTCCACCGCGCCGCGCTCTTCCATCAGGAAACTATAGCCCGGGCGCGTTTTCGAGAGTTCTTCAAACAACGTCTTCTCGGCCTTGATGTCGGCCGAGGTGACGAAATCCGAAGGCCCCTTGCGCGAGACCTGCAAATTCTCCACCTCGCCAAAATCGCGCGCCAGCGGACGCCCCGCCTTGCGCGCGGCGGCGATCATGATGTTGAGGGTGGGGGAAGTTTGGGGCATCTGGTTTTCTGCGCGCGAGGCGTGGGTGCTAGTGGAGTGGATTTGACATTCGCATCCGGTGTAAGCGGCAAGCTGGTAGCGAATGTCAAATCCATAAACTCCACTAGAAACCTATACTTGCTAGTGGTCCTTATGATTCCAACATTCGCAACAGAGCGGGCCGAAACGGGATGCGAATGTTGGAATCGGACCACTAGCAGCGCGTGGGGGAGGGAGCAAGCTGGGGGCGGGAGCAAGCGCGGGGGCGGTCCATTGAGTCGCGCTGGGTCGGGGAGAGAGGAAACGGCCCGCTCGTACCGCCGTTCCAGGCCCCGTTCAAGCACTGCGTTTGCTAGGCTTCATCTTAGGGCAAGAAAGGCAGCGGCGGTTCCCAAGATCGCCACAACGAGCGCAAGCCAAGAACGCCAATCTGTCCTCAATTCGGCGTTCACCTGGGTCATCTTTGCCTTGTTTAGTTGAACTGCCAGTTGTTGACCTTCGACGGAAGTCCCCAGCAACAGCTCTTCCGCGAGGAGTTCATTGATGGCGACCAGCACCAACTTATCCCTTGGCCTTCTCATAAAACTAGAGGCAAGAGCAAAATTCTTTGTTTCGGGGCTCTTGTCGTCAAGGCGCTTCAGCTTACGCAATATCATTCGTCGGACCGACATCTGCCCCTCCCCCGTTTTGAGTCCTGCCCGTTTCGCACTCACGCCCCGCCATGACAACACGCTTCGATCTTGTTGCCGTCGGGGTCGCGGACGAAGGCGCCGTAATAGTCGGGGTGATATTCGCTGCGCAGGCCGGGGCGGCCGTCCTCGATGCCGCCGTGCTCTAGCGCGGCGAGAAAAAAGTCATCGACCGCCGCGCGCGTTTCGCCGTGAAAAGCAATGTGCACGCCATTGCCCATGCTGGCCGGTTGCGCATTGATCGGAAAGCCAATCCAGAAGCTTGGCTTGCCCGGCTTGCCGTAGCCGACGCCGACCAGCTGGCCGCCGATTTCAATTGGCATCACCGGCGCCATGCCGAGCGGGGCGAGCACCGCATCGTAGAACGCTTTCGAGCGCTTCATGTTGGTGATGCCGATGGATACGTGATCGATGCTCATTTGCCTTCCTCCTCAGCGCCAACGCGCAAACCAGTCCAGTGTTCGCGACATGGAAAGATCGCGCGCGGCAGCGTCGAAATCGTGGCTGCCGGCGCGGCAGAAGCCGTGGCCTGCGTCGTAGAGATAGAGCGGAGAATCCGGTGCGCTCGCGCGCACGCGCTCGATATTGTCCTGCGGGATCGAGGCATCGCGGGCGCCATAGTGCAACATCACCGGCGTACTCGGCGTATCGCCCAGCAAGTCCGCGATCAGCCGGCCATAGAAGCATGACGCGGCGCTCAATCCCGTGCAGCGCGCCGCCGCCAGCCACGCGACCGCGCCGCCATAACAGAAGCCGGTGACGTAGCAGGGTTGCGGCAGCGCATCGATGGCGGCCTGGACATCGGCCATCACTTGCGGCCAGGGAGAGGCCTGAACCGCGGCGATGCCCTTGGCGATGCCGGCGGGATCGTGTTCGGCGTGAAAGCCCGGTTCGATGCGCTCGAACAAGCCCGGCGCCAAAGTGGAATATCCCGCCGCCGCGAAGCGCGCGCACATGTCGGCGATGTGCTCGCTAAGCCCGAAAATCTCTTGGATCACCACCACGCCGCCGATAGGCGCGTCCGGCGGGCTCGCCGAGCGGGCTGGAAACGCGAAACCGTCAAGACCGCTCCGGAGCGTTTTTTGTTTGGTCATGGTTGGCCGTCGCATGATTGCGCCGCCTCGTCGAGTGCGTGTCCTCACTTCGAGGTGAGGCGCCTACGCAGAGGCTAGCGCGCTGGCGCCATTGGGTTCAATGTCAGGGCAGATGACATCATTTCGTAGCCTAGCAGCAAGCTGGTTTTGCGTTGCCGTCGTGGCTTTCGCGCCGGAGACCGCTGCACAATGCCTCGGCGCCGGCCGCCTTGTTGCGGAGGAACCGCCGCAAGTTGAGGGCTTGATCCTTGCTTCAGGCCCTATGGCGCGTGTTGGCCGAGGCCGGATGGTGGCGCCGGTGATGGTCAATGGTCGCGGGCCGTTCCGCTTCATTATCGATACCGGCGCGAACCGTTCGGCAATGTCTCAGGGTTTGGCCAATGAACTCGGTCTCACGCCCTTTGGCACAGGCGAGGTGCATTCGATCGACGGCGTTTCGCAGGCGCCGCTGGTGGCGGCGCAATCGCTTCAATATGGCGACGTCAGTCTCGCCGCCGCCGCTATGCCGCTGCTCGACGGCTCGATGATGGCGGGCCAACAGGGGCTGCTGGGCGTCGATGGCATGCGCGGCCTGCGCCTGCGCATGGACTTCGACAGGCGTTGCATCGAAATCGCCGCGTCTAGCCAAGCGCGCCGCCTTAGCGGTTGGATGACGCTTCGGGGTGAATTGCGGTTCGGACACCTTGTGCTGGTGCCGGGGCGGGTCGAGAATTTGTCCGTCAATATATTCATCGACACGGGTTCGGACTCCACGCTGGCGAACATCGCGCTCCGCGACCAGCTACGCGATAATAGACGCGTGCGCGTTGAGCGGATTGACCCTGCGCGTGCGTATACAGCCGGCCATGCGATTGTGCTCGATAGTTTGTTGCTCTTGCCCCGCATTAGTATGGGCAGGATCGAGGCGCGCAATGTGCAAGCGTACGTCGGCAACTTTCACATCTTCGACCTTTGGAATCTGTCCGATGAGCCGGCCTTGTTGATCGGCATGGATGTATTGTCGCAGACCGGCGGTGTCGCCATCGATTATGATCGCGCGACAGTGCACTTCCGCTTGCGGCAGGCGCTGTGGACGGGATCTAGGTTGCCGGGTTCGAGCAGGGCGGGGATAAACGTTGGCCAGTGAGGCAGCATGCAGGCCTCCTAGGCGACGGCAAAAACAATGGTCTCTTCGCGGACCAATTTGCTGCTGCGCCGCGGTTGGTTCTCGTTGGCGGACCACCGCGGCGAGTTGAGCACAATGTCACTAGTGGAGTGGATTTGACATTCGCATCCGGTGTAAGCGGCAAGCTGGTAGCGAATGTCAAATCCATAAACTCCACTAGAAACCTATACTTGCTAGTGGTCCTTATGATTCCAACATTCGCAACATAGCGGGCCGAAACGGGATGCGAATGTTGGAATCGGACCACTAGCGGTTGGGGCGAGTTCGGCCCATGCTTGGCCCGATGAATGGGATATGCGGTTACCGGGCGCTTATGGCGTGCGCGCTAGGGCTTGCGTTTGTTGGCGATGCCGCTGGGCAGTGCATCGACGCGCCCGAACTGGCTGCTTACCAAACCGCCACGCCGGCCGACTTCGCCATGGGCCCGACGCGGTCCGACCGGCTCGGACGTGTCGTGGCGCCGATCAGCGTGAACGGGCAGGGGCCGTTTCGCTTTATTGTCGATACTGGCGCCAACCGCTCGGTGCTGTCGCAAGGGCTGGCCGACCGGCTGGGACTGACCCCAAGCGGATCGGGCGAAGTGCATTCCGTGCATGGCGTCATGACCGCGCCGCTGGTCGATGTTGCGTCGCTGCGCTATGGCGAGCTTTCGCTAAACTCGACGCAATTGCCGATGTTGCAAGGCGCGGTGCTTGCCGGCCAGCAGGGAATCTTGGGCGTCGACGGCATGCGCGGCCGGCGTCTGCGCATGGATTTCGAACGCAATTGCATCGAGATCGTGGCGTCGCGCGAGGCGCGCCGTTTGCGCGGCTGGGCCGCGATCCCGGGCGAATTGCGTTTCGGCCACCTCGTGGTGGTGCGCGGCAGCATTAGTGGCGTCCGCGTGCAAATGCTGCTCGACACCGGTTCGGATTCATCGCTCGCCAACATCGCGCTGCGCGAAGCGCTCAATGCACGCTTTCGCCGCAATCGCGGATATGAGGAAGCAACCATCGCCCATTCCGCGGGGCAGACAGTGGTGCTCAACGACGCGATTCGGATTTCGCGCATGATGATGGGCGAACTCGAAGTGCGAAATGTCATTGCCTATGTCGGTAATTTTCACATCTTTCAACTCTGGCAGCTGACCAACGAGCCGGCTCTGCTTATCGGCATGGATGTGCTCAGCCAAGCGCGCGGGTTCGCCATCGATTACGAGCGCGGCGTGGTTTATCTGCACATCCGCGAAGTTGGCATTCGCAGCGCTGCTAACGGAATGGGACGGGTCAGGGACTGAACCGAAAATGCATCACGTCGCCTTCGCGGACGATGTAGTCCTTGCCTTCGAGCCGCATTTTGCCGGCTTCCTTGGCGCCGCATTCCCCACCGCAGGCCACGAAATCGTCAAAAGCGATGGTCTCGGCGCGGATGAAGCCCTTTTCGAAATCGGTATGGATCACACCCGCGGCTTGCGGGGCGGTTGAGCCTTTGTGGATCGTCCAAGCCCGCGCTTCCTTGGGACCGACAGTGAAATAGGTTTGCAGGTTCAAGAGATCATAGCCGGCGTGGATGAGCTTGATCAGGCCGGGCTCGTCGAGGCCGGCGGCGGCGAGGTACTCGGCTTGCTCTTCATCGTTGAGCGCCGCTAGTTCAGCTTCGATCTGCGCGCAGATGACGACGCAGGCGGCGTCCTCGGCTTTCGCATGCGCTTCGACGCGGCGTGATTGCGCGTTGCCGCTAGCGGCATGGCTTTCATCGACGTTGCACACATAAAGCACCGGCAGCGCCGTCAACAGCTGCAACATCTCGAACGTCTTCTGTTCCTCAGCCGCGTGAGCGGTGTAACGCGCGGGTTTGCCCTCTTCCAGCAGCGCCTTGGCGCGCACCACCAGATCAAACGTGAGTTTGGCTTCTTTGTCGCCTCCCTTGGCCTTTTTCTCCAGATTGACGACGCGCTTTTCCAAGCTCTCCAGATCGGCGAGCATGAGTTCGGTTTCGACCGTTTCAGCATCGCCGATCGGATCGATGCGGCCTTCGACATGGGTGATGTCGTCGTTCTCAAAACAGCGCAGCACATAGGCGACAGCGTCGCATTCGCGGATATTGGCGAGAAATTGATTGCCTAGCCCTTCGCCCTTGGAGGCGCCGCGCACCAAGCCGGCGATATCGACGAAATTCATCCGCGTGGGGATGATTTCCTTGGAGCCGGCGATTTTCGCCAACACGTCAAGGCGCGGCTCCGGCATTGCCACTTCGCCGACGTTCGGCTCGATGGTGCAAAAAGGATAATTCGCCGCCTGCGCCGCCGCCGTGCGCGTCAACGCGTTGAAGAGCGTCGACTTGCCGACATTCGGCAAACCGACAATGCCGCATTTGAAACCCATGTGTTCCTCTGATCAGGCCGCGCCGAGAACCTCTTCTGGCGCCACCGCAAACGGATTGACAATCTCAATGCCGCCAATATTGGGCGCGGATTGCAGATCCTCGGAGAGAAAATGCGTACACCTGGATGCAGCAGCCGAGGCTAAGAGAAGAGCGTCCCACCAGGAGGTCCGCCAGCGCTGCTCGATTGCAAGGGCGGCCATTGTTTCCTCAAGGCGCAGTGGAGAATTGCAATAGTGCGTCCAAGGCGCGAGAACCAGCTCAGCCTTTACGCTCGGGATCGCGAACTTTCTTCTGAGGACGTTGTGCGCTTCGTTCAGAACCTGCGGGCTGATCGTGAGCGAACTTGCCTTCGCCAATGCGCTCAGCCACGCCCGGCACCGCGTTCGTTTCGCCGGATCGCGGTTGTCGATCGCGTAAATCAGCACGTTGGTGTCCGCCAGGATACGGACGGTCATAGATTTCCTCGCGGTTGAATTGCCAAGGCTCGCCCTCCAGCACGATTTCGTCCGCGAGGGCCATAAATTTGTCCATCGCGCTCACCCGTTCCTGGCGCAGCCGCTCCTGCTCGGCGGCCAGCAGGTCGGCGAGGTAGCGCGAGAGGCTTTTGCCGCCCCGGTCGGCCTCGCGGCGGACTTCGGCCAGCAGCGCCTCGTCTAGGCTGATCGTCACATTGGCCACTGGTACACTGATATCGTGTACCAGTGTACAAGTGTCAAGCCCGCCCCAGCGCTTTAGCCGCTAAATCCCGCCAAATCCGCGCTTCGGGCCGCAGCGGGGGCGCGATTTTTTTCAGGCGACGCTCGAGTTCGGCCATACCGATCTCGGCGTCTGCGCGGCGGCCGGCCTTGGCCATGAACGCGACGTAGCGCCCGCCAGATTCGAGCCCGGGCACGCGGTCGGCGGCGAAGCGAAACGCGTCGTCGGCCTCGTCATTGCGGCCGAGCCCCTCATAGGCGCGCGCGAAAGCCAGCGCGACCGCCGGCGTTTCGCCTTCGCGGCCGAGCGCTTTCATTTGCTCCAGCCGCGCCAGCGCGTCTTGGAAGCGCGACAACTCCAGCAGCGCATTGGCGTGGCCCATGAGGATGACCGGGTCCTCGGCCCAATGGCCTTCGACGCATTGCGCCCATTGCGCTTCGGAATCGCTCCAGCGCCCCAGCGCGGCGGCGGCTTGCGCCAGCTTCATGCGATTGCCGATTGTGGGGGTGTCGTCCAGCGCTTGCAGGGCGCGGCGATAATCGCGTTCGGGATCGAGCGCTTGGCGCGCCGCATGGCCGACGCCGCGGGCGGTGCGCCCGCCGAGCAGTTCCGGCAAGAGCACGGCGAAGAAATAGAACGCAGGCCCCAGCATCGGCGCGATGACGAAAATCCAGAGCCAATACATCTCGCGGCCCGAGCGCACGACATGTACGCCACACAGCAGCGAGGGAACATAAGAGAGGATCAGCAAAACCATCAGCGCCTCACGCCGGCCTGCTTAGTCTGGAATCGTTTCGGTTACGACGATTATTGCGCCCTTTTGTTGGGCGAAGGCTTGGCGAAGGCCGCGAATGCATGTACCGCGAATCGAAGACTTATACACATGGCGGGCGTCATGGCTCGGTCACGCTGGCAGTTCCGGTCGTTCGCATGGGCCGACGCGCCGCCCGACGAATTCTTCGTTGAGCCTGACGCCGCGCGCCGGCGCCGATTGGCCGTGCGCGCCAAGGACGGCAAAAAGGCGCTCGAAATCGATCGCTCCGGCTCGGCGGCGCATCTTGAACGCGCCGCCAAGCGGTTGAGGCACGAAAAAGCCGAGGACCGCGTGCTCTACGTGCCGCAATGGGATATGCACAAAGCCGAGCTCGCCATGCGCAAGGCCGGCGTCACTGGCGCGGTCAGCAATCTGTGCGGCTCGCAGTGCAAGCGGATCAAAGCGCGGGCGTGGTAGCTATTCACACATCCGGGGCGAGCGGCGCGCCTTCGTAGATGCGGGCGGAATTTCCCGGCAGCACGGGATAAGGTTCCGAAGGCGGGCGTTGGCGCCGGCGTAGCGAAACGCTAGGCAGGGATGGGGAAAGTCCCTGCCAAACGCCGACGTTTTCATCTCCTATCGCCGCGATCAGCGCGGGCGCGCAGGTCAGTTTGCCGGTTGACAGCTTAGTCAGAACTAGCTAATTCGTTGCAATGCCCATTGTGAACATGTTAGACGCCAAAACTCAGCTCTCCCGGCTAGTGGAAGCGGTCGAAAGCGGCGCTGAGGCGGAAATTATTATCGCCCGGAACGGACGCCCTGCCGCGCGTCTAGTGCCGCTGGCGCGGGCCGCCTCCGGCCAACGCATCGGTGTCGCGAAGGGCAAGTTTGAAGCGCCCGATCCCGATGACGAAGCGGATGAAGCGGCAGCAGCGCTGTTGCGCGGCCGCACTTGAGGCTCTTGCTCGATACCCACATCGCGTTGTGGGCCGTGACTGACAGCCTGAAACTTTCACCGCGTGCGCGGGCTCTAATTGCGGCGCCGGAGAACGCTCTTTTTGTCAGCGCGGCTTCGGTCTGGGAGATCGCCATCAAGCACGCGTTGCCCAAGCGAGGCGCGGGCTGGATGCCGATCTCGGGGCAAGCGGCGACCGGATATTTTGCGCAATCCGGGTACGCTGTTCTCGAAATTACCGCCGCGCATGCCGTGGCGGTTGAAGGTCTGCCGCCGATCCATGCCGATCCATTCGACCGTCTGCTTGTCGCGCAGGCGCGCGAGGCGCCGCTGCGTTTGCTGACGCACGACGCCCGTCTTGGCGCGTACGGACCCGATATCTTGATAGTGTGAGGCGCTGCTACGGGGTTTCAGCCTCCGGCTTGCCCCGCCCGCCCGCCTTCTCCGCTGGCGCGAGGCGCATCACTTCGGCCTGGTATTTGTCGTCTTCGCCTTGTGCCAGCAGCGGCGCGGCTTTTGCGACGGCGTCGGTGAGTTTGTCCACCCATTCGGAATCGGTTTTGTGGAAGTCGCTCAACACGTAGCCGTGCACGAGTTCAGCAAGTCCGGGATGGCCTACGCCTAAACGCGCGCGTCGAAAGCCGTCGCCGATGGGCGAGGCAATGATGGAGCGGATGCCGTTATGGCCGGCAGCGCCCCCACCTGTCTTCATGCGAAAACGCCCGGGCGCGAGGTCGATCTCATCGTAGAACACGATCACGCTGGGGGCGGCGAGCTTGTGGAAGTTCGCCGCTTCGCCGACGCTGCGCCCGCTTTCGTTCATAAAGGTCTGCGGCTTCAACAACAGTGCGCGCACGCCATCGATCTGGCCCTCGGCCAGTTCGCCCTGGAACTTCTTCTTCCATGGACCAAATTTGCGCGCGCGCGCGATCGCATCCACGGCCCGAAAGCCGATATTGTGCCGGTTGCCCGAATATTTCGCGCCCGGATTGCCAAGGCCGACAAGGAGAAGCATCGTTTTGTTTATGCGTCCTTGCCTGGGCGAGGCCAAGCCAAAGCCGCCTTAGCCTTATTTCTTGTCGGACTTCTTCTCGGACTTCTTGTCGGGAGTCGCCGCGGCCGCTTCGGCGGACGCCTCGCCTTCGGCTGGCGTGGCGGCGGCGACCGCCGCCGTCGTCGTTTCCGGTTCGATTTCGGCCTTGCGGCCGGCGACGGTGGCGATGGTGAAGTCGCGGTCGCGGATGGTCGGGCGCGCGCCTTCGGGTAATTTGACTGAAGAGATGTGGACTGAATCGCCGATCTCAGTGCCAGTGAGATCGACGATGACCTCTTCTGGAATCTTGTTGGCTGGCACTTTCAGCCGGATAGTGTGGCGCACGATGTTGAGTACGCCACCGCGCTTGAGGCCCGGGGATGCGTCGTGATTCTTGAAGCGCACCACGACATCGATGGCGATTTCGGCGTTCGGCTCAACCCGGTAAAGGTCGATATGCTCCGGGTAGTCGGTGACCGGGTGCAGCTGGATCGCGCGCGGTATCACCGGCTGGCGCTCGCCTTTGTGGGCGATCTCGATCATATGCGAGATGAATTTGCCCGAGCGCAGCGCGGTCAGCACCTCCGCCGACTTGAGCTCAATCGCGATCGAACCGCGCGCGCCGCCGTAAATCACGCCAGGGATCAGACCCGCTTTGCGGGTGGCGCGGGCCCCGCCCGTGCCGGTCCGCGCCCGCTGCTCAACGTTCAAAACAATGCCGGCCATGGCCTTGGGCCCCTCAAAACTCGGGTTAGGTCAGGAAAATGAAGCGGGGCTTCTAGCCGAAGGTGGACGCGAGGGCAAGGTTGTGTCTGGGCTTAACACAAGGGAGAGGTTGAGGCCTCTCCGCCTTCGGCCTTGCGAGGCGAAAACCATCCCAATCTGTCCTGAACTCAGCAAAAGACTTCCTAAGCGTCGCCCTAGATGTTGCACAAAAGCCGCGTGTGGGTATTTTGCCGCGCAATAACAGAGCGGTCCATGCGAAGGCCGCGCCAGGAGCGAACGTCCGCCATGAAATCCTCACGCCGCCGGGTCCTTGCCGCGCTCGGGTTCGCCTTGCTTGTCCCGCTCACACTTGGCCCGGCGTGGGCGCTAACCACCAGCCGCGCCGACCGCGCGTTTACGCGATTGGGTCGCCGTTGGCTCGATCGTTCGATGGCGTTGTCGCCGATCTCGGCGACGCCGATAGGCGATCACCGCTTTGATGGCCGCATTGACGATGTCAGCGCGATTGGGCGCGCGGCGGGCTTGGCCCTTGCGCGCGACACGCTCGCGGCTATCGAAGCAATTGACGCGAGCCAGCTTTCGCGCGCCAACCAGGTCGATGCGGCGATGCTGGCCAATGCGCTCAGCGCGCAGATCTGGCAGAGCGAGAGTTTGCAAAGCTGGGCCTGGAACCCGCTCATTTATCAAGCGCTCGCGGGGGGCGCGCTCTACGCTCTAATGGCGCGCGAGTTCGCGCCGCTGCCGCGGCGTTTGGAAGCAGCGGCCAGGCGCATGGAGCGATTGCCAAATCTGTTGGCGCAAGCGCGCGCCGAATTGCAGCCCGCGCGCGTGCCGGCGGCGCACGCGGAAACCTATGCGGCGCAGAATCGTGGTTTGAAGAGCATCGTGAGCGACATGATCGCGCCGCATAAGGGCGCGCTCAGTGCAAGCAAACAGGCGCGGCTGGAGGCGGCAATGGCGCTCTTCAACGCCGCGGTGGACGAGCATCAGGCCTGGATCGAGGCGACGCTTGTGCCGCAGGCGGGCGGTGATTTCCGGGTTGGCGGCGAGGTGTTCGACCGGCAATTGGCTTTCACGCTGCAATCTAGGCTGTCGCGCGCCGAGATTCGCCGGCGCGCCGAATCTGCAATGGTGGGCGTGCGCGCGGAAATGTACCGCGTCGCCGCGCTGGCGCTCGCGGGGCGCCTCGACGCGCCGGCGATTCCGGAAAACCCAACGCCGGCGCAGCAGCAGGCGGCGATCCGCGCCGCGCTCGACCTTGCCGCTAACGATCGCCCGCCGCGCGATCGATTGGTGGCGACCGCGATCGCCGGCGTCGAGGAAGCGCGCGCGTTCATACAGGCGCATGATTTAATCACGCTGCCGGATGGCCCGGTGCGGGTGATCCTGATGCCGGAATTCCAGCGCGGCTTGGCAGTGGCTTATTGCGACAGCCCCGGGCCGCTGGAGCGCCACCTCGACACCTTCTACGCGGTCTCGCCCATTCCCGATGATTGGAGCGACGAACAGACAACATCGTTCCTGCGCGAGTATAACAATCGCGGCACCCTCGACATCGCCGTGCATGAAGCCATGCCTGGCCATTACGTGCAGATCTCGCACGCCAACGCTTACCCCTCCGTGCTGCGCGCAGTGCTGAGTTCGGGATCGTTCGTTGAAGGCTGGGCGGTGTACGCCGAGGAGATGATGGTGGAGCAGGGTTTTCGCGCCGCCGATCCGCTGTACCGCCTCTCGCAGCTCAAAGTGCAGTTGCGCACCATCGCCAATGCCATCATCGACCAGGCCATCCATGTCGATGGCATGAGTCAAGCCGAGATGATGAGGCTGCTCACGCAAACCGCGTTCCAAGAAGAGCGCGAAGCGGCGGGCAAGTGGCGGCGCGCGCAGCTGTCATTTACGCAGCTATCGACATATTTTGTCGGCTTCCAGGAACATCTGGAAACGCGCGCGGCAGCGCAAGCGAAAGAGAGCGCCGGCTTTAATCTTAGGCGCTATCATGATGGCGTGTTGTCGTTTGGCTCGCCGCCGGGGCGGTTCGCCCGTCAATTGCTGCTGGACGAGCCGATACTTTGATCGACCCCAAAACCCATTCCGCATTCGATGGTCACGAGCAGGTCGTATTCGTAGCCGACGAAGCCTTGGGCTTCGCCGGCATCGTCGCCATCCACTCAACCGCCCTCGGTCCGTCCGCGGGCGGTTGCCGTATCTGGGCTTATGCGCGCGACGACGATGCGCTCACCGATGTGCTGCGGCTCTCGCGCGGCATGACTTACAAGAACGCCATGGCCGAGATCCCGCTCGGCGGCGGCAAGGCCGTGATTTACAAGATGGGGCCTGACCGCGCCGCGAGTTTCGAGAAATTTGGCGACGCGGTAGAGGCGCTTGGCGGACGCTACATTACCGCGGAAGACGTGGGCGCAAGGGTTGCCGACATGGTGGCGATCGCGCGGCGCACCACCTACGTCACCGGCATCCCCAAGGAGGGCGACCACGCCGGCGGTGATCCCTCCCCATGGACGGCGCTTGGCGTCTTCCTGTCCATCAAGGCGCTCTTAGGCGGATCGGTCAGCGGCAAGCGCGTGGCGGTGCAAGGGGTCGGCGCGGTCGGCCATGGTCTGTGCAAATTGCTGGCGTGCGAGGGCGCCAAGCTGGTGATCGCCGATGTCAGCACAGCCAATCTCGAGCACGCCAAGGCGCTTGGCGCGGAAGTTGTTGCGGTCGATGATATCCACGCCATTGCAGCGGACCTGTTCGCGCCCTGCGCTTTGGGCGCGGGGTTGAACGCACGGACCATCCCCGAGCTTGGCGCGCCGATCGTTTGCGGGGCGGCCAACAATCAATTGGCGAGCGAGCAAGACGGCGCGGGGTTGGCCGCGCGCGGCATCACCTACGCGCCAGACTATGTCGTCAATGCCGGCGGCATCATTAACGTCTCGGCCGAATACCTGGGCGAGACTGAACAAAAAGTAGAAGCGCGCGTGCGCGACATTGCCCCGCGCGTTATGAACATCATCGAAACGGCAAGACGCGATTCCATCCCGCCGCATCAAGTCGCCGACCGCCTCGTGCGCGCACGCATCGCGGCCGCGGCAAAGAGGTTGCCATGAACCGCACGTCGAACGCGCTTGATCTGCATATCCCCGCGCCGCACGCGCGCCCGGGCGACGCGCCCGATTTCAGCGCCTGGGCCTTCCCCGAGCCAGGCGCCACGCCGCGTCCGAACATCGACGAAAGCGCGGATGATTTGCGTGACTATGCTTACGGCCTCATCCGCGTGTTGGACATGGAAGGCCGCGCCCTCGGCCAATGGGCGCCGCGCCTTGCGCCAGAGACGCTGCGCCGCGGGCTCAAATACATGCTGCTGACGCGCGCGTTCGACGAGCGCATGCATCGCGCCCAGCGCCAGGGCAAGACCAGTTTTTACATGCAATGCAAGGGCGAAGAGGCGGTCTCGATCGCCCAGACCATGGCGCTCAATGGCGACGACATGTGCTTCCCGAGCTATCGCCAGCAAGGGATACTGATTGCGCGCGATTATCCGCTCATCGACATGATGCATCAGATCTATTCCAACAAGCGCGATCCGATGAAGGGCCGGCAAATGCCGGTGCATTATTCCTCGAAGAAGGATGGTTTTTTCACCGTGTCGGGTAATCTGGCGACGCAATTGCCGCAAGCGGTGGGCTGGTCGATGGCGTCGGCCTATTCCGGCGACATGCGCATCGCCTCGACCTGGGTGGGCGAGGGGGCGACGGCCGAAGGTGATTTTCACGCCGCGATGACGTTCGCGACGGTGTTCCGCGCGCCGGTGATCATTAATGTCGTCAACAATCAGTGGGCCATCTCCTCGTTCCAAGGCTTCGCCGGGGGCGAGCAGACCACCTTCGCCGCGCGCGGGGTGGGCTACGGCATGCCGCCGCTGCGCGTTGATGGCAACGATTTCCTCGCCGTCTACGCGGTGACGCAATGGGCCGCCGAACGCGCGCGCGCCAATCTGGGGCCAACCCTGATCGAGCACTTCACTTATCGGGCCGGCCCGCACTCCACCAGCGACGATCCCGCGCGCTATCGCCCGAGCGACGAAGCCAGCGCTTGGCCGCTCGGCGATCCGATCACGCGTTTGCACGTGCATTTGATGGCGCTCGGCGAATGGAGCGAGGAGCAGCATCGCGGCGCGCAAGAAGAGGCCATCGAGACCGTGCGCGCCGCTGGTCGTGAAGCAGAGAAGGTTGGCGTGCTGGGCGCCGATGGCGCACACGACAAGGATTCGCTTTTCCAGGACGTCTACAAGGAGATGCCGTGGCATTTGCGGCGGCAACGCGAAGATTTGGGCGCCTGAGACCATGACCAGCATGACCATGATCCAAGCGCTCAATTCGGCGCTCGACGTGATGATGGAGCGCGACCCAAACGTGCTGATTTTCGGCGAGGATGTCGGCTATTTCGGCGGCGTTTTTCGCGTCACCGAGCATTTGCAAAAAAAATACGGACCCAAACGCTGCTTCGATGCGCCGATCAACGAATGCGGCATTGCCGGCGTCGCGGTGGGCATGGCGGTTTATGGCTTGCGTCCGGTGATTGAGATTCAGTTCGCCGATTACATGTACCCGGCCTACGACCAGCTTGTGTCGGAAGCCGCGCGCATCCGCTACCGCTCGGTCAACGATTATTCCGTGCCGATGACGGTGCGCATGCCTTACGGCGGCGGCATTTTTGGCGGCGTCACCCACAGCCAAAGCCCGGAAGCCTTGTTCACCCATGTGGCCGGGCTGAAAACCGTGATCCCATCAACGCCCTATGACGCCAAGGGCCTGTTGATCAGCGCCATCGAGGACGACGACCCAGTGATCTTTCTGGAACCCAAACGGGTCTATAATGGCCCCTTCGATGGCCGCCGCGATGGTCCGGTATCGAACTGGGCCAAGCACCCGGCAAGCGAAGTTCCGAGCGGCCATTATTCCATTCCGCTTGGCAAAGCCAAAATCGTGCGTGGAGGCGCCGATGTCACCGTGTTGGCCTACGGCACCATGGTGCATGTGGCGCTGGCGGCGGCCGAAGATAGCGGCATCGACGCCGAGGTGATCGATTTGCGGACGCTTGTGCCGCTCGATATCGAGGTGATTGTCGCTTCCGTCGCCAAAACCGGCCGCTGCGTGATCGTGCATGAAGCCACTCGCACGTCAGGGTTCGGGGCCGAACTTAGCGCCCTGGTGCAGGAACATTGCTTCTACCAGCTAGAAGCCCCCATCGAACGCGTCACCGGCTTCGATACGCCCTATCCGCACGCGCTCGAATGGGAGTATTTCCCAACGCCGCCGCGCATCATCAAGGCGATGCGCCGTGTGATGGAGGCCTGAATTGGGGCAGTACGTTTTCAAGCTGCCCGACGTGGGCGAAGGCACCGCGGAAGCAGAGATCGTCGCTTGGCATGTGCGTGTCGGCGAGACGATCAAGGAAGATGCGCCGCTGGTGGATGTGATGACCGACAAGGCGACGGTCGAGATGACATCGCCGGTCGCCGGCAAGGTGATGCAGATCAATGGCGAACCGGGCGACATGGCCGCCGTTGGCTCAGCCATCGCCGTGTTCGAGACCGAAGCCGAGGCCGAGGCGGCGCCGAAGCCGGAACCATTAGCGCCAGTGCCCAGTGGCGGCGTCGAGCCGCCACAACCCAAGCCGCGTATCAAGGTGCCAGCGGGCGCCATGCCGTCCGGCGCCGCGCCAAAGCCTCAGCCCGCGGCGCAATCGCTGGCGCGGCGCGAAACCAGCGCGCCGGCGGTAAAGGAGTGGGGTCAGGCGCAAGCCTCGCCGGCGGTGCGCGCGCGGGCGCAGAAGCTCGGCGTTGATCTTGCCGCCGTGCGCGGCAGCGGTCCCGATGGCCGCATCACGCACGATGATTTGGATTCCATGCTTGTGCCCAGCGCCGGCGCGCGGCGGGTGTCGGCGTTGGCCGAGCGGGGCGGCATCGAGCCGGTGAAAGTGATCGGACTTCGCCGCAAGATCGCCGAGAAGATGGCCGAGGCTAAGCGCCGCATTCCCCACTTCGCTTATGTCGAGGAATGCGATCTTACCGAGCTTGAGGAATTACGCGCGCATTTGAACGCGACCAAGCGCAACGATCAACCTAAACTCACATTATTGCCGTTTCTCATGCGCGCTTTGGTGCTGGCGTTGCCTGATTTTCCACAGATCAACGCTCGCTTCGATGATGAGCAAGGCGTGGTTTATCGCCACGAAGCCGTCGATATCGGAATCGCCACGCAAACCGAAAACGGCCTTGTCGTACCAGTTGTGCGCCATGCCGAAGCGCGCGATGTATGGGGTTGTGCTGGGGAGGTCTCGCGCCTGGCGGCGTCGGTGCGCGCCAATAGCGCCAGCAAGGACGAGCTTTCCGGCTCCACCATCACCATCACTTCCTTGGGGGCTCTTGGCGGCATCGTCACCACGCCGGTGATCAATCACCCGGAAGTGGCGATCATCGGCGTCAACAAGCTGGTCGAGCGGCCGATGGTCAAGAACGGCCAAATCGTCGTGCGCAAGATGATGAATTTGAGTTCGTCCTTCGATCACCGCGTGGTCGATGGCTACGCCGCCGCAGCCTTCATCCAGCGCGTCAAGGGCATGCTGGAACACCCTGCGGCTTTGTTCATCGAACGTTGAGTAGGGACCGCTGGCTATGGACCGCAGGCGCCCCCGCCGGCTCTTGTTGAACCTGATGCAAACGCATGCCGGCGAGGCGCCGGCTCAACAGGGTCTGAGGAACAGCACTTTGGCCGCGCCGTATTTGCGTTCATCGATCGTTTCGAAATCCGGATTGCGGGGCGTTTCACCGGCGCCACATTCCAAGACAATGAGCGCATCCTTCGCTATCCAACCGCCTGGCGTCAATTTCGACAAACTCGCTTCACCGAGCCCTTTGCCATAGGGCGGATCGAGAAACACAAGGTTGAATCGTTCGCCAAGTCCCGCGGGTTTCACGCCCAAATCGGTTGCGTCACGGCGATGTATGCGGGTGACGCCAAAGAGGCCCAGCGCCTCGATGTTGTCGCGGATAATCCCGCGCGCGCCGGCATCGGTTTCCACGAACAGCGCAAACGCCGCCCCGCGGGAGAGCGCCTCCAGGCCAAGCGCGCCTGAGCCCGCGAACAAATCCAGCACCCGGCGGCCCTCTAGTCCTCGCGACCAAGGCGAGTGGGCGAGGATGTTGAACACCGCCTCCCGCGCCCGGTCGCCGGTGGGGCGGGTGTCGCCGCCCGCGGGCGCGGCGATCGGCCGGCCCTTGAACTGTCCGCCCACGATGCGCATCGATTTTCCTTGTACGGACCCATATGTCGCGCTGGCGCTTGGGCGACAAGCGCTTGACCGGAGCTATGCGCCTCGTGAACAAGGGCGTCCCGCCCGGTGGATCCAGAGGAGAAGCGCTGCCGTGGATTTCAACATCTCAGAACTAGCGGCGCTCTTTCAAGTCATCCTGATCGATTTGGCGCTGGCGGGGGACAACGCCATCGCAGTGGGACTTGCTGCCTCCGCGTTGCCGGAGAATCAGCAACGGCGCGCGATTTTCTGGGGCGTAGCGCTCGCGCTCGTCCTGCGCATCGGGTTTTCGCTGCTCGCGGTGTTGGGTTTTCAGCACATCCCGGGCCTCATGCTAGTCGGCGGCTTGCTGCTGTTCTGGGTCGCGTGGCGCATGTGGGCCGATCTCAAGGCGCATCTGCCGGTGACCGTGATGGACCCGGTCGCGGGCGAGCATATGGCGGAGGCCGTGGCTGCGGGCGGAAAAGCGCCGACGAAGTTCGGCCGCGCGCTGCTGACCATTATTATCGCCGATGTTTCCATGTCGCTCGACAACGTGCTTGCTGTTGCTGGCGTGGCGATGGATCATCCCTTCATCATGGCGTTTGGGCTGGTTCTGTCCGTGATCCTGATGGGCGTGGCCGCATCGGTCATCGCCCGCGTCATCACCCGCTACCAATGGATCGCCATCATTGGCATCGTCATCATCATATTCGCCGGGGTACGGATGATTTGGCATGACGCCTATTGCCTGTCGGACGGCATGATCCTCGAAATCCCAAGCTGGCTGGGCGGCGGCAACGAATGCAGAAGCGCGCCGTTTTGATGTAGCAGTAAGCTAGCGCACAAGGTCGCAAATGGCCCACACCAATTACGACCTCTTTGTCATCGGCGCCGGCTCCGGGGGCGTGCGGGCGGCGCGGCTGGCGGCGAAGGCCGGCGCGCGCGTCGCTATCGCCGAGGACAGCCGCATCGGCGGCACCTGTGTCATACGCGGCTGCGTGCCGAAGAAACTGCTGGTCTACGCTTCCGAGTTCAGCCAGGCGTTTCGAGACGCCAAGGGTTTCGGCTGGAGCGTCGATTTGGCGCGCTTCGATTGGCCAAGCCTGCGCGACAACGTGCAGGCCGAAATCTCCCGGCTCTCGGGGCTCTACCGCAAGAATCTAGAGGCCGCCGGCGTGGCCATTTTCGAGCAACGCGCCGAAATCCTCGACGCCAACACCGTGCATCTGCACGCCGCCGGCGCCGCGCTTACCGCCGCGCGTATCCTGGTGGCGACCGGCGGGGCCAGCTATCGGCCCGCCGAGCTCAAAGGCCAGGAGCTTGCCATCACTTCGAACGAGGCTTTCCACCTCGGCCGATTGCCGGCGCGTATGCTCATCGTCGGCGGCGGTTATATCGCCGTGGAATTCGCCTCGATTTTTTCCGGCCTCGGCGTCGAGACGACCTTGCTCTATCGCGGCGACAAAATTCTGCGCGGTTTCGACGAGGATTTGCGCGATCATGTCCAGGGTGAACTCGCGCGCACCGGCGTGGATATTATCACCAAGGCGGTGCTGAAGGATATCGCCGCGCTCGGCGAGGGGCGCCGGCTCGCCACGCTCAGCAACGGCATGCGCCTGGAGCTCGATTCCGTGATGTTCGCCATCGGGCGCGAGCCGAACACAAGGGGGCTGGGGCTTGAAGCGGCTGGAGTGAAACTCGCCAACAATGGCGCGGTCGTGGTGGACGAATTCTCGCGCAGCAATGTGGCGTCCATTTTCGCTGTCGGCGACGTGACCGACCGCATCAATTTGACGCCGGTCGCCATTCGCGAGGCGCAAGCCTTCGTGCAAACCGAATTCATGGGCGCAGCGCTGCCGTTTGACCATGCCGATGTCGCCTCGGCCGTGTTTGGGCGCCCGCCCGCGGCATGCGTCGGCCTCACCGAAGCGGAAGCGCGCGCCAAGGGCCAAGTGCGCATCTTTAAGAGCGTGTTCCGGCCGATGAAAAACATTCTTGCCGGCAACGAGCAGCGCAGCTTGATGAAATTGGTCGTGGATGCCGCCAGCGACCGCGTTATCGGCGTGCACTTGGCTGGCCCCGAGGCGCCGGAACTGATCCAACTCGCCGCCATCGCCGTCAAAGCCGGCCTCAGCAAAGCACAATGGGACGCGACCTGCGCGGTGCATCCCACGGCGGCGGAGGAATTGGTGCTTATGGGCGAAGCGGTGGCGCACGACAACGAGGCGCCGGCTTAAGGTAATAGTATGGACCGCCGACGTCCTCGCCGGCCAACGCTGGCGCATGCCGGCGAGGACGCCGGCGGTCCAAAAAGAACGAGGCGCCTGCTTTCGCGGACGCCTCAGGTCGTGTTGTACTAGAGTTTAGCGCTGGCTGGGACCGCCTTCTAGAAACCGGCCGTCGCGGCCGTCCCGGTCGCTGTCGCGGCCATCGCGGAAGTCGCGGTCGTCGTTGTTGTTCCAGCCGCGGTCGTCGCGGCTATAGCGCCCATAGCCGCGGAACTCGCCGTCGAAGCCGCGCGCCTGGCGCCAGCCATAGCCGCGCATCGGCAAGTGCGGTGCGAAGATGCGGTCGATCGGGCGGCGGTGATAGTCGTCGAACACGAACGCGACGCAGCCGAAGCGGTTGCAGCGGTCGGTGTAGGCATAAGTCAAGCCGGGCCGGAAGCCGTAGGGGCGGTCGAGCAGGCGATAGAACAGCCGGTCGTCGCGGTTGACGGTGAATTGGCGGCCGTTGTTGCGGATCGTGATGAAGCCGCGCCGCCAGCGTTCGTCGCCACCGCGCCGATATTCGCCTTCGCGGTAATTGCTGTCGCGATAGCCGCCGTCGTGGCGGCCGAAATCCTGAGCGGCGGCTGGCAGGCTGGCGCCCAGGGTGAGCGCCGCGAGTGCGGCAGCGAATAGCTTGGTCTTCATGGTTTCATGCTCCCGAACGTGTCTTGCGACGCCGTTTTCAAACTTCCCTCAAGCGCCGTTCTCGCACAGGCCGCTTGAACACAACCTGAGCCGCTTGTTCGGGTTACAGCGGGGACAGGTGAGAGGCTGGCTTGACCCGGGATTTACCAAAAACTAACCCTCTGCTCGCCACGGTCTCCAGTTGTAACGATTTACCCAGAGGGGGGCGAGAAATGCCCGCGCGGCTGATTTCGGTCATCAACATGAAGGGCGGTGTCGGCAAATCGACGACCACGGTTTCGCTGGCCGAGACACTGGCGACGCATCAGCGCCGGCGCGTGCTGATCATCGATCTCGACCCGCAGACCAACGCTTCGATCATGGTCGCCGGGCCCGAGAAGTGGAACGCGCTGCGCGAGGCCGAGCGCACGCTCGATTTCTATTTCGAATCCTACATCGTTCAGCAGCGGCCAAAACCATTCAAGCAATTGCTCGAGCACAAGGTCTCGGATTTGAAGGGCAAGCCGGATGTTTCGCTGTGCGCCTCGGCGCCGGAATTCCGCATTGTCGAACGCGACATGATCGAAAGCTTCGTCAAGCGCGGCTTCCAGATAGACATGATTCAGAAATGGATTTGCGAACGCTTCGCCAACGGCCTCAAGACAATCATCAACGAGTACGACTACATCCTGATCGATTGCGCGCCTGGCATCTCATTGTTCGCCGAAGCGGCTTTGATCGCCGCCGACGCGATCCTGGTGCCGACAATCCCAGATTACGTGTCGCGGCTGGGGCTCATCGCCTTTAGGAAGCGCGCGCTGCGTCTCATCAACGAACGCCGCGGGGGACCTTCGCAACTGATGGTGCTCGCCACCAAATACGAGGACGGCTTCTCACTGCATCGTTCGGAAGTGCAATTGCTCAAACAGAATTTGGGCGAAGCCATGTTCGATGTGCGCATTCCACAGCACGTCGACATCGCCAAGGCCGCCGAATGGTCGGATACCCTGCGCGCGTTCGACCAAAAGTACGGGGCCATGGCGGCGACAATCGCCAAGCTGGGCGAGGAATTCGTCGGCAAAGTGGAGCTGGCGCCGGCCTTATGAGCCTGAACAAGACGCTTGACCGCCTGTTTTACGAAATTCGCCGCGAGGCGAAACGCAATTCCGATTTTGCCGACCGCCTCGACGCGGTGCTGCGCTTGCATGTCTCGCGACGGGATGTGGACGATGATGTGGTGGCGGAAGTTTCCTCCCCCGTTTACGGGGGAGGTCCTGAGCGAAGCGAAGGGGAGGGGGCAAGTGCGTCCAACGTGGGCGCTCTCCCCCTCAGTCGCCGCGCTCCGCGCGCCGCCAGCTCCCCCCCGCGAGATCGTAAAGCGATCTCGGATTCTGGAAACGCCGGCCGCGAAGCGGCCGGTGGCGGGAGAGCAGAGACGCCGGCGGTACGCGCGCCGCTCAACCCGGTCGCGATGTTGAAGCATGAGGGCGAGGCCGCTCTCGCCGCCGCGCTTGCCGCGCAAGGCATGCCAGCCCTGCGTGCGCTGGTCGCCGAGCACAATCTCGACCCCAGCGGGGAAACCGCGAATCTCGATTGCGCCGGCCTCGCCGCCCATGTCGTCGCACAAGCCAAACGCCGCGCCGAACGCGACGAAAAACTGTTCGATTATTAGCGCGCAGCGAATAGCGAGTGGCGAATGGGGGCTCGACTTTCCATTCGCCATTCGCCATTCGCTATTTCCCATGTTCGACAAAATCCTGATCGCCAATCGCGGTGAAGTGGCCGTCCGCATCATCCGCACCGCCCGGCGGCTGGGGATCAAGACGGTGATGGTCTATTCCGACGCCGACCGCGATAGCCTGGCGGTGGAGCTGGCCGACGAAGCCGTGTTCATCGGGCCTTCGCCTGCGGCGCAATCGTATCTGGTGATCAACAAAATCGTCGAGGCCGCCCGCCAGACCGGCGCGCAGGCGATCCATCCAGGCTTTGGCCTTCTCTCCGAGAAAGCCGAGTTTGCGGATCGGCTATTGGCCGAAAAAATAACTTTCATCGGTCCCAACCCGTACGCCATCCGCGCCATGGGCGACAAAATCGAATCGAAGAAAACCGCCGCCGCGTCCGGCGTTTCTTGCGTGCCAGGTTTTATCGGCGAAATCGCGGATGCCGCGCATGCGATCCAGATTTCCGAGGAGATCGGCTATCCGGTGATGATCAAGGCCAGCGCCGGCGGCGGCGGCAAGGGCATTCGCGTCGCTTATAATCGCAAGGAAGTGGAGGAAGGCTTTCCCGCCGTGCGCGCCGAAGCCAAGGGCGCTTTCGGCGACGACCGCATCTTCATCGAAAAATTCATCACCGCGCCGCGCCACATCGAAATCCAAGTGATGGGCGATAAGCACGGCAACGTCGTGCACCTGTTCGAGCGCGAATGCTCGATCCAGCGCCGCAATCAGAAAGTGATCGAGGAGGCGCCCTCGCCGCTGCTCGACGAAAAAACCCGCGCCGCCATGGGCGCGCAAGCGGTGGCCTTGGCGCAAGCGGTGAATTACGACAGCGCCGGCACGGTGGAATTCGTGGCCAGCGGCGCCGACAAGAGTTTTTTCTTTCTGGAGATGAACACCCGGCTGCAAGTCGAGCACCCGGTTTCCGAGATGATCACCGGGCTCGATCTCGTCGAGCAGATGATCCGCGTCGCCGCCGGCGAGAAGCTGGCGTTCAAGCAGAAGGATCTGAAGATCAAGGGCTGGGCGATCGAGAGCCGCATCTACGCCGAAGATCCCTACCGCAATTTCCTGCCCTCGATTGGCCGCTTGCGCACCTATCGGCCGCCCCAAGAAGGCAAAACCGGCGACATCACTCTGCGCAATGAAACCGGCGTGCGCGAGGGCGATGAAATTTCGATATTCTACGATCCGATGATCGCCAAGGTGATCACCCACGCGCCCACCCGCATCGCCGCCATCGACGCCCAGGCGCGCGCGCTCGACCAATTCCTGATCGATGGCATCGCCGACAACATCGCGTTCCTCGGCGCGGTGATGGAGGAAAAGGATTTCCGCAAAGGCGATTTCACCACCGCCTATATCAAGAGCAAGTTCCCCAACGGCTTCGCCGGCGTGCCGCCGACGAAAGCGCAGGAAAAGCTGCTCATCGCCGCCGCCGCGGTCGCGCGCTCGTTCACGGCGCGGCGCGCGACGCAGACCAGTGGCGCCATCGATCCTCCCAATGGCGCCCAGCGCGATTGGGTGGTGATCCTCGACAAGGTCCACCACCTCACTCACGTCGATCTCGACGATGCCGGCGCGGACGTGACGATCGACGGCAAGAAGCACCGCTTCGACACCGAGACCCGCCCCGGCGCGCGCATCATCGAAGGCGCCTTCGACGGAGCGGCGTTCTCGGTGACAATAAAAACCGCGCCGCAAGGCTACACCCTGCGCCACCGCGGAATCACCGTGCTGGCCATGGTCGCCATTCCTCGCGGCGCCGAACTGCACAAGCGCATCCCCGAAAAGCAAAAAGCCGACACCTCGAAGCTGATCGTCTCGCCGATGCCGGGCCTGGTGATTTCAGTGGACGCCAAGGTGGGCCAAGAAGTGAAAGCCGGCGAAGGCGTGGCTGTCGTCGAAGCCATGAAAATGCAAAACATCATCCGCGCAGAACGCGATGGATTGGTCGCGAGAATCCACATCGCGCCGGGCGCAAGTGTCGCGGCGGACGAAGTGCTGATTGAGTTGGGGTGATCGCGCCAGTTCGGAAATCGTTCCTTCTCCCCCTGCGGGGGAGAAGGTGTCAGCGAAGCTGACGGATGAGGGGCCGCGCGACACAACGAAACGCAGCGCCTTCCTCCCCTCACCTGCCCCGGATCAAATCCGGGGCGACCTCTCCCCCCGGAAGGGCAGGGCTGTCCGGGGAAAGTTATCCATAGCACAGATCGATCTGGTTGGGGTGGTGTTTGGGGCGGGGTTTGGAGGCGTTGACGTCGGGCGGTTTGTCGATGCGGGCGATGGGTTTGCGCACGAACA
>Ga0247727_10000720_pt1 | contig 81170 bp, 69 predicted proteins | sample WisWelCaveWW1625_FD_202498 | JGI IMG/M metagenome (GOLD analysis project Ga0247727, IMG submission 202498) | Biofilm microbial communities from Wishing Well Cave, Virginia, United States - WW16-25 | ecosystem: Environmental > Aquatic > Deep subsurface > Groundwater > Cave microbial mat | place...
TCTCCAGCGCTGCCTGGCGATCGCGCTCCACCGTTTGCCTCGCTTCAAACTGCGCTTGACCAACCTTGTGCTCGCACCTGTCCGGCCAAGACTGCCACAGGCTGAGATATGTCAGTGAATCAGGGGAAGGCATTAGCCACTAAGACAAATACATCTGAATACCATGAACCTCCTCCAAAAAGCCTCCCTTGCCATCCGGTTTGTCAGCCTGCGGGCCACGCTTCGCATCGTGCGCGAGGCCGAATGTTATACTCGACCATCTCTTTATGACGAATCCAAGAGGCCGCCATGCTTTTTGAAACCCGTTACGAACACATCATATTGGACGACCATCAAACCCCCACCATCCTGGGAACGACCATGAAGGTGGTGGAACTGGTTACCGCGCACCTTGCCTACGGATGGAGTCTGGAAGAACTCCATTTCCAATTTCCCCACCTCACATTGGGTCAAATATACTCAGCCCTGGCGTACTACTGGGATCACCAGCCCGAGCTTGATTCTGAAATGGATAAACGGCTCGCCGCGGCGGAGGGACTCCGACAATCGTTCGGGGAGTCGCCGCTGGTCGCGAGATTGAAAGCCAGGGGAATGCTATAGTGGCGCTTGCCCTCTACATGGATCATCACGTACCCAAGGCAATAACAAATTTCTCATAACAAACGCCGTTTCTCGCAAGGAACGGCGTTTGTTTTATCGCCCCAAATGTTACAATCCCGCGCCATGAACCTCCTGCAAAAAGCATCGCTCGCCATCCGGTTTGTCGGCCTGCGGGCCACACTGCGCACCATCCGGTATGCAATGATTCGCGACTGGCTGGATCGGGGACGGAAATCCAAAAGGAACGCGGCCCCCGTTGAACCCGGCGAAATCCTGGGTTTTGACCCGTCCCCCACCGGGGGGAATTTCACTTTCACGGGGCCTGCCCTGAGCGGCGGGTTGAGCTTGTCGAAACCCAGAGCCGAAGGGGGGCTTGCCCTCGAAGTCCTTTTCCTGTCCCCGGAGATCGTCCGGCTGACCTGGACGCCCGGCAGTCTTCCCATACCGTTCTCCCTCAACGAAGCCGCAATCCAGGGGAGGCTCTCCCAATCCCCGGCGTCATCTTTTCTGGCTATGCGCAATAGCGAGGGGCAATACATTTTCGAGACGCCCGCGCTCACACTCGCCCTCGCCCGCAACGGCGAACTTAAACTCGAAACTTCCGCGGGCGTTCTTCACACCGCCCGCCCGCCCACCCTGACCGGCGCTTCCTGGGCGCAGACTTGTGACCTGCGACCAGAGGAACGCATCTACGGCCTCGGCGAACGCGCCGCGCCGCTCAACCTGCGAGGCGGCGCTTACCGCTTCTGGAATACAGACCCCGGCGGGAGCTACGGCCCCGGCGCTGACCCGCTCTACATGGGCATCCCCGTCTACATGGGGCTGCATGACGGGGGAAGCTATCTCGTCTTTCACGAGAATTCGTGGGAGGGGGCATTCGAGACTTCCGAAGTCTCCAGGACTTCGGAAGTCTGGTTCGCCGGCGGCGCGCTGCGCACCTACCTCATTGTTGGCACGCCCGCCGAACTCCTCGAAAGATTCACCGCCCTTACGGGCCGCCCAGAGTTACCGCCGCGCTGGGCATTAGGGTTTCACCACTGCCGCTATGGCTACGCCAGCGAGGCCGAGGTGCGCACCACCATCGCCGGGTTTGAGCAGCACAAGCTCCCGCTGGATGTCTTCCACCAGGACATTGACTATATGGACGGGTACCGCGTTTTCACCGTGGACAAATCCCGTTACCCGAATTTTCCCAGCCTCACAAATGAGCTGCACGGCAGAGGCATCAAACTCGTGACCATCATCGACCCCGGTGTCAAAACCGATCCGCAATGGGATATGTACCGCGACGGGCGGACGGCCAATGCATTCGTCGGCCAAACCGGGTTCCCACGAGTTCCTACGAGCACCGGTTACAAGGAACTCATGGGAACACAAAGGAAGTCATCTCCAACGCGCGGCCTCGTCTGGCCCGGCTGGTCGGCGTTCCCCGATTTCACCAGCCCAGCCGCCCGCCAATGGTGGGGGCAGTATTACACCCGCCTGCTGGATCAGGGCGTGGACGGCTTCTGGCACGACATGAACGAACCCGCCGCCTTCACCGCCTGGGGCGACCCCACCCTGCCGCACAACGCCGCCCACGATATGGAAGGCCGCGGCGGGATGCACGCCGAGGCGCACAACCTCTATGGCTTGCTCATGGATCGGGCCGGGCATGAGGCCCTCCGCCAGCACCGTCCTCAACGCCGCCCGTGGCTGCTCACCCGCTCAGGCTGGGCGGGCGTCCAGCGTTATGCCTGGCACTGGACGGGAGATACCGAGAGCACCTGGGAGGCCCTGCGGATGACCATCCCGCAAGTGCTGAACGTCGGGGTATCCGGTGTACCCTATTGCGGCCCCGACATTGGCGGGTTCAGCGGCAACCCGAACGCCGAGCTATACACGCGCTGGTTCCAAATGGCTGCGCTCCTCCCGTTTTTCCGCAATCACGCCGCCAAGACCTCCCGCCCGCGCGAACCCTGGGTGTATGGCGAGCCGTACACCAGCATCATTCGCAACAGCCTGCATCTGCGCCACCGGTTGATGCCCTATCTCTACACGCTGGCCTGGGAAGCGTCCCGCACTGGCGCGCCGCTCGCCCGACCGCTGTTCTGGATGGAGCCGGGGAACCCGGATTTATGGGACGTGGATGACGCGTTCCTGTTGGGGAACGCTCTGCTCGTCGCCCCCATCCTGGAGCCAAAGGCAAAGCTGCGAAAACTTCACCTGCCATCCGGGCGCTGGCACTACTTCTGGTCCGATTATTGCCTCGAAGATACGATGCAGTTCGAGACCCCCGTTTCGCTCCAGCGCATCCCCATCTACGTGCGCGGCGGGACGGTGCTTCCCACGGAGGAGGGCAACCAGTTGATTCTGGAGGTGTATCCCGATGGATCAGGACTCGCCGCGGGCGAGGTGTATTCGGACGCAGGGGATGGATATGGCCTCTGGAGGGTGGATTCTTTCCGGGTGGAACCGCACCCCTCGGAGGTGCTCGTTTTCCATTCCCACGCAGGGGATTATCCGTTTCCCTGGGAGGGGATTCAGGTCAAGGTGCACAGCCTTGACCTGCCAACCCGCCTGATTACATCGTAGGGGCGGGGTCCCCCCGGACACGGGCGAGCCGCGCCCCTACGGGATCCACTCCAGGTTTCCGTAGAAATCCGAACTCGCCAGGATTTGAACTAAATCCGTGCCATCCGGGTTCATCACCCACAGCCCGCGCGCGCTGATAAAGGCGATCTTCGTCCCATCGGGGGAAAACACTCCAAACATGCCCTGATCGAATGTCTCGGTAATTTGCGCGGCCTCACCTGTGGCAATGTTCATCCGCCACCAGTCCGACGGGACGTTGTGCGCCGAGGCAATTTGGACGCCCATGAGGTTGTCGAGCCAGCTCAGGGCGGGCGGCGCCTCACTGACCGCGCTGAAATAAAGGAACTCCATATCCGGGGAGAAAAAGGGGGCGTCCGTGGTCGGATGGATGGCCGGGTCAAGCATGGTCTGGACATCCGAGCCGTCGGCGTTGGCCATCCGCAACTCATCGATGCCGCCGTTGGGGTCAAGCGTCACGTAAGCAATCTTGCTGCCATCGCTGGAAAGCGACTGCCAGAAGCCGTCCTCGATGACGGTTGTTACCGTTCCCGTAACAACTTCCAGCCGGTTGATGTGGTAACGGAACCCGAAGTCCACGGAAGCATCCTGGACAAACCAGGTGTAATAGGCAAATTGACCATCCGGGGAATAGGTCGAGCCAAAATACGCTTCGATTTCCTCGTTGCGGAGGAGTAAAGGCTCAGGCTCACCGCCGCCAGCGGGAAGCCGCCAGAGATCGGAATATCCGTATTGCGTCTTCCCCTCCGGCGGCGGAGGGGCGTAAGCCAGCAGGATGTTGCTCCGATCCGGGCTGACGGAGCCGGACAACACCCAGGTATTGGGCGGCGCCACAAACAAGGGCGCGAGTTGCCCCGTGGCAAAGTCAAAGGTGACAAATGCCTGCCCCTCGGGGAAGAGACTGAGGAAAGTCACCTTGCCCGTCAACCCGAGGCTTTCCCAGCCGGGGAGAATCTCGGCGTTCAGGATGGAGGCGTCGAGGAGGGGGAAATCAAAGGGCGGAATCGTCGCCGTCGGGGTCAGCTCCTCGGTGGGGGTCGTCAGAGAAGCCGGGTCAAGGGTGGGGGTCTCGGTTGGAATCCGGGTCTCCGTGGGAACCAGAGTCGCCGTGGCGGGTTCGGTTGCCGTGGGTGGGCGCTGGGTGGCAACCGTGCTGGTTTGGGTCAGTTCAATCGAGCAGGCCGCGGCGGGGATAAGGACGGCCAGAGCCAGCAGGGCAAGTATGAAGCGTTTGAGCATTCTCATGGGGTGGAGGCCTCTCCTTCGGAGCCAAAGGTGCGGATGTAGTTGACCACGTGCCAGCGTTCCTCGTTGCTGAGGATTTCCTTGAAGCGCGGCATGACCTGGTTGTCGGCAAAGCCAAAGGTAATCCATTCATAGAGCCGCCCATCAGGGTGGACGCCGGGCTGGGTGTGGAGGAACAGATCGGCGGGCGGCGGATTGAGCGTGAGGCCCACCGGGCCATCGCCGCGCCCACCGGGGCCGTGGCAGGCCACGCACTGCACCCGGTAAATCGCCTGCCCCTGTTCGATGGAGGTCTGGTTGGGCGGGATCGGGTTGATGTAGCGCTCCACGATCCCCGTTTGCAGGAAAAAGACAAACGCGCCGATCACGAGCAAGGCCAGCGCAGGCAGGCGCGTCAGGAACAGCTTTTGGGCGGGAGGCTGGGGCATTTTCTGGAGGGCAGTCAGGTAGGCGATTGCCCCGATAATGAGCAAGCCCGCCGCCACCCGGTTCCACGGATAGGTTTGCGAGGCTGCCGTCCCCACTGGAAACTCAAAATTGGCAAATGTATCAAACTCGCCCTCGCGCCGCACCGAAACCTGTACCTGCCAGGTATCCGGCAGGCTGAGCGACGCACCGGACGCGGCATACTGCCCGCTGCCCACCTCATCCAAAATCAACTCGCTCGGCGGCAAATCCACCATGGTCGGGCTGAACTGGAGCGAGACCTCCCGCGCCCCGACCAGCGGTTGGCCGTCTAACTGGATATCGGCCACAAACTCGTTGAACCCAATGCTGCCCGGCGTAATCTCCAGCCCGATCTCCAGTCCGCCCTCGCTGACCGAGTCGGACAGGTTCTTCTCGGTTGCCGCGGTGCGGGCCGGCGGGACCGCCGTAAATATTCCAACCGTGAGCAGGAGAATGACCGCCAGGATTACCTCCGTGCTCACCAGCAGGCGGAACCGCTCCACGAGGGTCAGGTTCCCCTCGGGCAAGGCCGCCGCCCGCTTCATGTTGGGCGTGGTAATCAAAAAGTTTATGGCCCCCAGCAGGATCATCGGCAGCGCCAGCAGGGACTTGAGGATCAACAAGCGGCCATAAAGCGTCCCCGTCAGCGCCTCCCAACTGCCAAGGCGCAGGATGGCTGAATACACCCCCGTCAGGGTGAGGACGCCCACCGAGAGCAAGGCCACCCGTGTAAACCGCGGGATCAGGGCGGCGGTCAGGCGGGTCCTTAGGGGGGCCGCGATCCCCCGGAGGGCTGCCAGCATCCCGACGAAAAACACCAACCCGCCGACCCAGAACGAAGCGGACACCAGGTGGAGCCAGTCCGCCAGGATCGGCAGGAAGGATTGCGGTTCCGCCGCGGCGTGGCTGTTCAGGCTGAACGTCAGGAGGATGACCAGCATGCCAGCCAGGGCAATCCCATAGTCGCGGCGGGATTTTGCGTTTAGCAGGAAGCGCATCACGACCAATGCAAGGACAAACCGGATCAGCCAGAGTGCGCCATAACGCGTGGCAAAGAGCAGGCGGGTACTGGCATGGTTCCACGGCGCGGCGATCTCCTGCCCGATCACCTGCCCGATCTGGGAGAGCAAGCCGAGGACATTGGCGGCGAGGAGGATGATCAGCCCGGCCACGGCGAGTTTGCGCCACGGGAAGGCCAGCGCTTCGCGCGACTCCTTGTCAAGCAGGGAGTCCGCCGGACTCCACACAAATACGATGAAGATGACCCCGCCGGTCAGCATGGCCCCGCTGATATAGCTCAGCCAGCGAAAGATAATCTCGCCAAAGGAAAGGTTGACCTGCTGGCCTGCCGCCGCGGCCGCGGCAAGGGAGGCGGCATCCACGTCCCCCACGGCAAACGGGTAGGCCCCGGCGGTGATGTGGCTGTCCACGAGCGAAAGCACTTTCCAGGAAACGGTATAGATGCCATCGGGCAGGGAACGCATGGAAACCGTCAAGCGCAGGGGATTGGCCGCGTCCACGCGGGTATCATCGTTGTCCACGCGTTTCCCGGTGGAATCCAACACCTGGATTTTGCTGAAATTCCCTTCGATCGGCTCGCTGAAAAAGAGTTCCACCTGGACGGGCGCGCGCTCGAGGGTTTCATTGATCCCCGGAACCGCGTTGACGAGACTGCCGTGCGCGCTGGCCGGGGAGATGGTCAACGCCAGGAAGATGGCGGAGAGGATGATGGCAGGGAGGATGTGGCGTCTATGCATATCGTTTCGATAAAATCGGGGAGGGCGGTTGTACGAACCCCGATTTTGGATTTGTTTGGCGTTAGAACCGATCCGAATATTTTATGAAGAAGCCAGGAATGCAGGGAAATAAGCCCCCAAACAGGTTGTCATTGCGAGCCGGTTTTTGGCGAAGCAATCTTCCTTTTCGGGATGATTTCAACGCCGCGAAAGGTTGCCACGCCGCCAAAAGGCAAAATCGGCGGCTCGCAATGACATCCAGAGATGGGATGTACGGTAGAAAAATCATTTTTCGGATAGGCTTTTACTTGCCGCGTTTGAAGAGGGCGAATGCGGACAGGGCGATCCCGATGATCCCGGCACCGATCCCGGCGTAGGCGAGGGTGCGCGCGGTTTGAAGCTCCGCCTCCAGCGCTTCAATGTCCATTTGCAGTTCAACCGGCGCGGGCTGGGCCTGCGGGAACTGGATGGCATCACCGCCCAGGACTTCTTCGGGCTCCATCATTTCATCGAGGGTCACGTCCCCCAGTGAACCCGTGATCTGCACCTGGTATTGGCCGCGCACGGTGGGGAAGATGTCCATGGTGTACACGCCCGGTTCAGCGGTGGGGGCAAGCAATCCGATAAAGGATTCGCTCCCATAGAGGACGGTGAGTTGCAGGGAACCTTCGGCGGCGGCGACCGGCTGGCCGTCTTCCGTGATTTCAAGCACGAGTGCATTGCGCTCGCCAACAATCACGGGTTCGTTCAGCCAACCGAGGACGAGCAGGTACGGCCCAACCTCCAGGCCGCCGTGAGCCTGCGCGGTGCGGGGCGTCAGTCCCAGCCACAAGGCCGCCAGGATGAGTACGCTGGCCCCGAGCGTGAATATTCGTTTGTGATGAGCGGCAGCGCTCTTGTATTGAAACATGATGTTCTCCAGTACATAATTTTGGTTTGAGAAAAGGTGGAAGCGCAACTGGGGTTTGGGCGCATGATGACCCGCCTACCTGAGGCAAGAGCAAGGGACATTTTAGGATAAGCTCAAGGGACAGTCACCCGCAAAACGGCTCAGCACGGCTAATTTCAAGGAAGGTGGCTGTCACCTCATCCGAATATGTTTTTTGGAAATGCACTAATCATTACATGCACAGTTATCCACATCATTGGCCTTTTCAAAAGCTTCCCGCCCTTCCTGGACGGCATAATAGATCAGCCCCAATGCGCCGATGGCATCCACATAACCAATAGCAGTCACCTGGTAGATCAGGCTGGCCGCCAATAAGACGAGGGACATATAGATGCAAACTTTGGTGCAATTGGCATCCGCCAGGATCGGCGCGGAGTTCAAGCGGTGACCGACTTTCATCTTTAAGGAGACCAAAGCCCACATCACAGCAATGGAGATTACCGAGATGATCAGACCGCTCACCGTCGTTTCCGGCGTGTGACCAAGATAGATGCTCATCAATGCCGTGGCAAACAACCCGAGGGCCAGCAGGTAAAAACTAACCCCGGTCAGCCGCAGCGCCGTCTTCTCAAACCCACTTTTGGTGGTATCAGGGTGGTTCTGGATACGCAGGATCATGCCAATAATGCCGAGCCCGGATAAACACTCGATAAAACTGTCCATCCCAAATCCGAACAAAGCCAGCGTTTCATCCTGGACACCGAATGAAACCGAGACCATCCCTTCCACAAAATTGTACAAGACGGTAAAGACGCCCAGCAGCAAGGCATACTGGTAATAGCGGGCAAGCGTATCTTTTGCAGTTGCGATTGACATTACGGAATACCCGCTGTCGGGCCGCTTACTGGCAGGTCAGCTTAAGGACGCGCCCGGCGCGGGCTTCAAAGGTTGTGGTACGGCTTGCGGGCAGACAGCCGCTGTAGGTGACGGTGTAATCGCCTTTGGAGATGGTAAGCACCCGCGTCTCCCCCGCACCAATGGCAAAGACATAGCTCGACGGCCCGTACATCATCACTTCCTGGCTCCATGAGGACTGGTTGACCACGGTGACCCGCACCAACTCCTGCGTTGGGCATGGCGCCGCAACATAAAAGGTGTAAACGGTAAGATCCATGTACCCCGTCGTCACTGTACCGCAAGAGTCGAGAGCAAACGGGTATACATTGCGCGCAATCGTGTAAACAGTCTCCGACTGGGCCGGAACGTTTAGCACGTATGCCACCGGGTCGCCCAGCCGGAGCGTGATCATCTCGTCGGTCTGGTTGGACAAGCGGAAGCCCACCACTGCAGAACCGGGCAAACTGGGTTCGCTGGCATCAGGCGTGGCGGTCGGTGGGCACGGCGGGTTGCCGGGGCCAGGCGGGCCGGGATGACAGGGATGTTCGATCTGCTCCCCCACCGCCGCCGTGCTGGCAAAGAAAACAAACGCCATCCCCACAACCAGAAAGAACACTTGGTAAAATAAATTTCGTCGGGACATCCTGGAACTCCTGTCTCTGGTGATATACTCAAAATATTGATAGTGTAAATTATAACGAAAGGACGAAACAAATGGAGGCCAGTCCTCCAATAAGGAGCATCCAATGAAAACGAAAACGAGAGTGATTATCCTGCTGGTTATCAGTGCGGCTTTTGCCATTGGTGTGTTTGCCATGAACGCCACAGCCCGTGCCAAACCTGCCGGGCCAACCAGCCTGATGTTTGTCGAAAACGCCGGCCAATACGATCCACGCGTGAAATTTCAACTTGAAGGGACCGGCGGCGCGCTCCACATCACGGATGACGCCTTGTGGGTGACCATACCGGAACCCACCGGGGCCGCCGTACCCAGCGGGCCGGGTCTGGCCCGCGCGGATACCACGTCCCGCGCCCTCAACCTGAAACTCTCCTTCCCCCAGGCAACTGCGCCTTACAAAATCTCCGTCGGCACGCGGCTGGACGTCATCCGCACCTTCCTGACACCAGCGGGTGAGTTTTCATCCGTCCCCGTCTGGGATGGTTTACGGATTGCCGATGTCGCCCCCGGCATTGACCTCTCGCTTGAAAATGCAGGTGGAACGCTCGTCTTCAACTTTGTCCGCACCACCGGCAGCACGCCCGAAGTCCAGCTCATCATCGATGGCGCAACTGCCCTCCGGCTGGAGAACGGCCTCGCCATCGCCGAAACTGAATTGGGCGACTATGCCATCCACCTCGCCAGCGCCGCCGCAGGTCTCAAAGTCATCCTGGCGACCACGGACGGCCAGACCCTCGCCGTCCCACTCAACCTCGCAAGCGGCGCGGTCTCTGCGCCCACGCAGGCTGGCACCCTCATCTACGGTTCATACTACGGCGGGGCTGGCTTCACCGAGTACGCCACCACCATCCGCGCCGACAGCGCCGGGAACGCCTACACCGCGGGCGGCGGGCCTACTGCACCAACATTCAACGCCCGGCCCGGCTTGTTCGTCCCGGAACACCTTGTCAAAGCCTTCATCATCAAACTCAACGCGGCAGGCACTGCCTTTACCTACATCCTCACCATTTCCGGCACCGATCCCAACGGTGAGGATATTGCCAATGATATCGAAATTGATGCGGCAGGGAATGCCTACGTGGCCGGTCTTAGTTCGTCCAATGACTTCCCCGCCACCGGCGGTTCCTACGACCCAACCCCCAACGGCGGCTACGATGCCTGGGCGGCAAAAATCAACGCTGCGGGGAGCAGCGTCGTCTTTGCCACCCTGCTTGGCTCGTCCGGTTCCGAGTGGGCCAATGGCATTGACCTTGGGACCTTTGACAACCTTTACATCACCGGCTTCACCAACAACGCCGCCTTTCCCACGGTTGCAGGTGCGTATGACACCTCGCATAATGGCGGGTACGATGTCTTCGTTTCCAAACTCAGCAACGACGGCACCACCCTCCTTGCCAGCACCTTTATCGGCGGGAGCGGGAACGAGGGCGGCCTCCTCGGGCTGGACAGTTCGGACATCCTCGTAGATGCCGCCGGGAGCGCCTACATTACCGGCCCCACCGCGAGCGGCAACTACCCGCTCAAATCCGGGCCATTCGGGCCGGGCGGGTGCAACGATGTCTTTCTCTCAAAATTCAACCCCGACCTGGACACCCTGTACCTCTCCACAAAGCTGGGCGGCAGTGGCAATTCATGCGGCTCGGATGGAGATGACAACGGCCAGCGCCTTGACCTGGACGCCTCCGGCAACATCTACCTGACCGGCTTTACCACCACAGCCAACGGCAAGGGTTTCCCGGTCACAGCGGGCGCATTCCAAACCAGCTATGGCGGAACCTACGACGGCTTCCTCCTGAAACTGAACCCCATCGCCACCTCCCTGCTCTATGGTACCTATATCGGCGGCAGCAGCGTGGATGTCGGCAACGATGTGGTGGTGGACGCCAAAGGGATTGTCTACCTCGTGGGCTACACCTTCTCCTCCAATTACCCGGTTACGGCCACCGCTTACGACTCCACGCTGGGTGGCGGCATTGACGCGGTGATCACGAAACTCGGGCCATTTGGCTCAGGCGCAACCGATCTGCTTTATTCCACCTACTTTGGCGGGGACGGCACGGATGGCGGCTATGGAATATCCGTACTCGGTATGGATGTCGTTTTCCTGGCGGGGTATGCCGGTTCGGATGAGACCACGTTCCCAATCACAATCGGTTCTGCTGACGACACGTACAGCGGGGATCAGGATGCCTTCTTCTCCCGGTTCCACCTCCTGAGCCCGGCCACCCCCGCCCCGGTGCCAACTTGGACGCCCGCGCCGATCTACCTCAGCCTGCCCATTACGATCAACGAGTAGCCGCGGAATCCGACGAACGCATATGCCCGGCCTCACCCGCCGGGCATTTTATTACCCTGCACCGCGGCGGCCCCAGCATGCTTATCCTGATCGACAATTACGACTCGTTCACCTACAACCTCGTCCAGTATTTCAGCGAAATGGGTGCGGAAATTGAGGTGTATCGGAACGACGAGATCACCTGCGAAGCCATCGAGGCACGCGCCCCCTCCGGGATCGTGATCTCCCCGGGGCCGGGCAACCCTCTGGAGGCCGGGATTTCGATGGAAGTGATCCGCGGCCTGGGGCCGCGCATTCCCCTGCTGGGGGTCTGTCTCGGCCACCAGTGTATTGGCGAGGTTTTTGGCGGGCGCGTGGTGCGCGCGGCGCGCCCGATGCACGGGAAAACGTCGCCCGTGTACCACTCCGGGGATGGGCTGTTTACCGGGGTCACGTCCCCCTTTGAAGCCACGCGTTATCACAGTTTGATTGTGGTGGAACCCATCCCGAATACGCTGAGCATCACTGCGTTTACGGAAAATGGCGAGATCATGGGCTTGCGGCACAAAGTTCATCCCATTTTCGGGGTGCAGTTTCACCCGGAAGCGATCCTGACCGAATGGGGGAAGCTGATACTGAAGAATTTCCTCCATCATTTGTAATGACGATTTCAGTCGTCATGGAAAAACCAACGACGAAAGCATGTGGTAAGCAGTGCCGAACCATCGTTACTGCGAGTGGCGGCTTGCGTTATGCCGGCGGGCTGATCAAGCTCAGGGCGGCCTCCAACGTCCCGAACACCTGCGCGCCAGCCTGTGCCAGCGAGGCCCGTTTAACCTGGCTCTGCGCCACGCCCACCAGGTGCGGGAGGATGTGAACACCATGCGCCGCCAATATTTTTTGCGCCGCGGCCAGACTGTGCAGACCGGTGGGGGCATCCTCAAAAATCCAAACCTCAGCCTCGTCAAGTTCCAGCCAGGCGGGGTCCCGCACACCATCCAGCGCCAGCCCGGCGGCGCGGCCCAGCGCAAGTTTTAGCGGGTCCCCCAGCGCAACCCGCAGCGCCGCCAGCGCGTGGACGCCATGTGGTTTGTTGAACAGGCCGCCGGGCGTACCGCGCTGACCTGCCAGCCAGACAATGCCGCCAGTGGCCGCCAGCGGCCAATCCGGGAGTCCAATCACCATTGCGCCCATCTCCGCCTCGTGGGTGCAGAATATGCCATCCGGGGCGGCGCTGGGACGGTTGGTAAAGATCGCCCGGTAATGCCCCGGCAGGGCCAGCCAGGTACACAGGCGGGTTTGCAGGGCTGGCGAAAAGTTGGAAACATCGTGCGCCAGCAGGTAACTCGGCAGGTTCAGGAGCGGGGGCAGTTGATAGACCCGCGCGAATTCGGTACTGCCCAACACGTGCTCCTGCAAAGTGCGGTGGCTCAGCCCGCCAATCGAGTAGGCGGCGTCCAGGATGGCATGTACCCCGGCGGGGAGCACCGTCTTCGCCCGCGGGATGGGCGGCAGGATTTGGAGATGCGGCGCTGAGAGCTGGCCGATCAATGCCGGGAAATCGGGGGGCGGGATTCCGTGGGGGGGAATGGGTTGGCTGACCAGCAGGGGGGTGGGCGAAATCTCGAGGGCATGATCCCGGAGGGCTTGCACCAGTTGGGCGAGCATCATCGCTGCGCTCTCCCATTCATTCGTGATCCCGCAGGCCTCCAGGGCGTGAATATCTCCCAGGGTCAGGGCAGCCCCGGAAAACCCGAGGGCGTGCCCCATCCGCGCCACGGTATCCTGCAAGGCCTGGTGATAACCATGGGGGGTCAACAACACGCCATCCATATCGAAAAGAAGAATTTTCATGGGCGAAGCGTTTTATCACATCCAGGAGCGGTGTCAAGCAGGGGTTGCCATGAAGCGATTGGGGTAAAATTTCGTACCCCAGCCCGCACAGGTAAACCATGTCCCTGACCCTCGAAGAAGCCCTCGCCCGCGTCCCCTTTTTCCCATCCCCGCTCCCGGCCCCGCCCACCGCGCTCACCGGCGGGATCACCAACCGCAACTACCGCGTCGATTTCAACGGCGAAGCGTTTGTGTTGCGGCTGAGCGGCAAGAATACGGAATTACTGGGGATTGACCGACCGACTGAACGGGCGGCCAACGCCTTCGCCGCCTCGCTTGGGATTGCGCCGGAAGTCATGTATTTTATTGAACCGGAGGGATACCTGGTGACACGGTTTGTCGAGGCCCAACCCATTCCGGTGGAAACCATCGGGGAAAAACCCTGGCTCGCGAGGGTGGCCGTTGCCCTTAATCGTTTTCACACCGGAGCGCCCCCGCTGGACAACACCTTCGACATCTTCCAGGTCATCGCGACCCTCACCTTCGTCGGCCGCGAAAACCACTGTGCGTTCCCCGAAAACTTTGCCGGGCTCATGAAACACGTTCGGCACATCGAAACCGCATTCGCCCGCGACCCATACACGCCCCGGCCCTGCCACAATGACCTGCTCAACGGCAACTTCCTCAACGCCCAGGGCAGGCTGATCATCCTCGACTGGGAATACGCCGGGATGGGCGACCCCTACTTTGACCTCGCGAATTTCTCCCACCACCACTCGCTCAACGACGACCAAATCCGCTTCCTGCTCCAGCAATATTTTGGCGAGGCCGCCGCCCGGAACTTTGCCCGCCTCAAACTGATGGAGCCGCTCTCCGACCTGCGCGAGGCCCTTTGGGGCACCGTCCAGACCGGCATCTCCACCCTCGACGAAGACTTTGCGGGTTACGCCGACCAGTGGTATCAAAGCGCCGCCCGATTTTTCCAGGACCCCCGCGTCCCCGCCTGGCTGAAAGAAATTTAAGCTGCTGGTTGAGCAGCCGCAGGTTTTTTGCGGCGTAGCGAAACCAAAGGCGACCGCTGGTTGAGCGTATCGAAACCGAATGCGACCGCTGGTTGAGTAGCCGCAGGTTTTTTGCGGCGCAGCGAAACCGAATGCGACCGCTGGTTGAGTAGCCGCAGGTTTTTTGCGGCGTATCGAAATCGAATGCGACCGCTGGTTGAGTAGCCGCAGGTTTTTTGCGGCGTATCGAAATCGAATGCGACCGCTGGTTGAGTAGCCGCAGGTTTTTTGCGGCGTATCGAAACCAAAGGCGAAAGAGTCCTCTGCCCGGGCGGTGATGGCTTCACCAGCTTGGTCGCGTGGTCTCGATACACCTTTCACACGAAACGCTCAAGGCTACTCGACCAACATCGTGCACTTGGAAAATCACTACCTCATCCTCCTTTCCTCCCCTCCCTGCTCCTTCCCTCCTTCTCTCCTTCTTTCCTTCTCTCCCCTCCTCCCCTGCCTATGCCCCCGAACCTCCCCACCCAGGCCCGCGTCGTCATCATTGGCGGCGGCGTCGGCGGCGCCAGCATCGCCTACCACCTCACCCTCATGGGCTGGACGGATGTCATCGTCCTCGAACGCGACGAGCTGACCAGCGGCTCCACCTTTCACTCGGCAGGCCTCGTCGGCACCCTGCGCACGGATGTTAACTTGACCAAAATGATTCGGTACAGCACCGACCTCTACCGCCGCTTGAAAGCGGAAACCGGGCACGATCCCGGCTGGCGCGAGGTGGGCAGTCTCCGGCTGGCCTCCTCCCCCGAAAGAATGGTGGAGCTGAAACGACAGGTTGCCCTCTCCCGCTCCTTCGGCCTGCCCCTGGAACTCCTCACCCCGAAGGAGGCGCACGACCTCTTCCCGATCATGACCCTCGACGATGTCGAAGGCGCGGTCTACCTCCCCACCGATGGCTTCCTCGACCCCAGTGGGTTGACCTTCGCCCTGGCCGCGGGGGCGAAGGCGCGGGGGGCACGCTTCTTGACGAGTACGCGTGTCCAAGCCATCCAGCTCAAAGGTGGGGCCGTCCACGCCGTCGTCACCGATCAAGGCACCATCCTGACCGAAATCGTGGTCAACGCGGCGGGGCAGTGGGCGCAAGAGATCGGCCAAATGGTCGAGTTGAATTTCCCGATTATCCCGATGGCCCACCTGTACCTCATCACCGAAAAAATCGAGGGCGTGACACCCGACCTCCCCACGATGCGCGACCCCGATCTGCTCGTCTATTACCGGCAGGAAGTGGGCGGGCTGATCGCCGGGGGATATGAACGTGAGCCAAAGGCAATCTTCCTCGACGGCATCCCGCAGGATTTCAACAACAAACTGCTCCCGCCGGATTGGGATCGGTTCACCCCGCTGATGGAGAACCTGATCCGCCGTGTGCCCGCGTTGGAGACGGCGGGCGTGCGCCTGCTCCTCAACGGGCCGGAAGGCTTCACGCCGGATGCGGAGTACCTGCTGGGGCCAACGCTCGTGAAAGGGTTCTGGATCGCGGCCGCGTTCTGCGCCCATGGGCTGGCCGGAGCGGGCGGCATCGGCAAGGCGATGGCGGAGTGGATCATTGAGGGGCACACGGAGTGGAATCTCTGGAAGTTGGACGTGCGCCGGTTTGGGTCAAACTACGCCAGCCAGGCATACACCCTCGCCCGCACGGTGGAAACTTACGCCAAATATTATGACATCCACTACCCCAACGACGAACGCCAGTCCGCACGGCCCCTGCGCCTGTCCCCGGCGTTTGACCGGTTGAAAGAACTCGGCGCGTTGTTTGGGGAGAAGACGGGCTGGGAGCGGGCGAATTGGTTTGGGGTGAATGAAAAGGGGACGGGGGGAAGAGGGGAAGAGGAGAAGAGGGGGGAGTGGTATCAGCCGAGGGGATGGAGTGCGAAGAATTATTCCCACGCTATCGAGGTGGAGCATCTGGCAACGCGGGAGCGGGCGGGGCTGTTTGATGAAACGTCGTTCAGCAAATTCGAGGTGCGCGGGGTGGGGGCGCTGGCGCTATTGCAATATCTGTGTGCCAACGATGTGGACAAGCCCATTGGCTCAATAATTTATACCCAGATGCTCAACCCGCGCGGGGGGATCGAATGCGATTTCACCGTCACTCAGCTGGGGCTGGATCGGTTCCGCATTATCACCGGGACAGCATTTGGGGAGCATGACCGCTCGTGGATTCGCCTGCATGCGCCGGAGGACGGGTCGGTCATGATCGACGATGTTACGTCAGCACATGCCTGCCTGGGGCTGTGGGGGCCGCGGGCACGGGTGATCCTGCAAAAGGTGACGAAGTCGGAGGTGTCGAACGCGGCGTTCCCCTACATGACCGCGCAAAACATCGCCGTCGGGGATGTTCCCGTATTGGCGGCGCGGGTGACCTATGTTGGCGAACTCGGTTGGGAGTTTTACGCGCCGATGGAGTACGGGCAGAAGCTGTGGGATACGCTGTGGGAGGCGGGGCAGAGCGAGGGCCTGGCCGCGGCCGGGTACCGCGCCATCGAATCCCTGCGGCTGGAGAAGGGCTACCGCTATTGGAGCGGCGAGGTCAGCCCGGATTACACCCCTTATGAGGCGGGGCTGGGGTTTGCGGTCAAGTTGGACAAGGGGGGGTTCATCGGACGCGCGGCGTTGGTCAAGCAGAAGGCGGAAGGTATTCAGCGCAAGTTGTGCTGCCTCACGCTGGCCGATCCAACCGCGATTGCCCTCGGTAACGAGCCCATCCGCCATGGCGATCAGGTGGTCGGGTGGGCGGCTTCGGGCGGGTATGGTTATTCGGTGAAGCAGAGTATCGTATACGCCTACCTGCCCGTGGCCCTTGCAGGGGCCGGGACCCTGTTGGAGGTGGAAATTTTTGGGGAACGCGTCCCCGCGGAGGTCGCGCGGGAGCCGTTGTTTGATCCGCAGGGGACGCGGATAAAGGTGTAGGGATTAAATTCACAGGAGAATTCATGGCAGAGCGAAAAATAGCGTTGACTGGCATTAAACCTTCGGGGACGCCGCACATTGGAAATTATTTGGGGATGGTCGTGCCCGCGCTGGAGCTGGCGAGGACGTATGACGCCTATTATTTCATCGCCGATTATCACGCCCTGACGATGGTGCGCGCGGCGAAGGAGATGATGACCAATTCGTATGACCTGACGGCGACGTTCCTGGCGCTGGGGATGAACCCGGAGGAGGTGGTCTTTTTCCGGCAATCGGATGTGCCGGAGATTTTTGAGCTGACGTGGATTCTGTCCTGCTTCACTTCGAAGGGGCTGCTAAACCGGGCGCATGCGTACAAGGCCACGGTGGATAAAAACGTGGAGGCGGGCGAGGACGCGGATGCCGGGATCAATGCCGGGTTGTACAATTATCCCGTGCTGATGGCGGCGGATATCCTGCTGTATGGGAGCCACGTTGTGCCGGTGGGGCGCGACCAGAAACAGCACGTGGAGATGGCGCGGGACATTGCGCAAGCGATCAACTTTGCTTATCGGGAGGAGATTCTTGTGATCCCCGAAGCGGTGATCAAGGATGAAGTGGCGACCATCCCCGGGATTGACGGGCGTAAGATGAGCAAGAGTTATGACAACGTAATCCCGATCTTTGCGCCGCCAAAACAGTTGCGCCAGACGGTGATGCAGGTGGTCACTGACTCCCGCCCGGTGGAGGATGCCAAAAACCCGGATGAGGACAACGTTTATAACATTTATAAATATTTTGCTTCGCCGGAGCAGGATGCGGCCATGCGGGCCAAGTACCTGCGCGGCGGGTTCGGGTATGGCGAGGTGAAGCAGGAGTTATATGAGTTGCTGGAGGCGCGGTTTGGTGCGGCGCGGGAAAAATATAACGCATACATGGCGGACACAACATCGCTCGAAGCCATCCTGATGGAGGGCGCAAAAAAGGCGCGCTATCAAGGCTCCAAGGTGATGAAGCGGGCGCGGCGGGCGGTGGGGGTGAGGTATAAGCGGGAAATGTTGGTGGAGAATGTGTAGATGTGTGAAGCGTGGGATGTGAAACGTGGTTTTCTCGCGCTTCAATCTTCACGCTTCACGTTTTACGTTTGACCTTTCCCGCTTCACGTTTTACGCTTCACAAGCGGGATTGCTCAAACATCGGGCTTCCGGTCCAGCCATAACTCGCGGTATTCCCGCCGCCAATCAATCGTGAAGCGGGCGGCGATCACGAGGCCGCAAAATATCCCAACCCAGATGACCGCACCGCGCAGGCCGACCAGCCAGAGGGCGGGGGCGAAGAGCAGGCCGGTGATCACGCTGGCGCGTGCGCCATGTTTGAGGATCAGCGTGAGGGCAATCAGAATGCCCAGCAGGACGGCAAAGCCGAGCGGGGAGGTCGCCAGGAACGCGCCACCCGCCGTTGCCAACCCCATCCCGCCCCGGAACCCGGCCAGAATCGGCCAGCAATGCCCGGCCACTGCCGCGGCCGCAGTCATGCCGACCAGCCAGTCAGGAGCACCGGCAGTGACGGCCAGCCAGGTGGGGAGAAAGCCTTTGCCAATATCGAGGATCATGACGAGCGCACCCCAGCCAAACCCGGCCTGCCGGATCGTGTTCGTGGTGGTGGCATGGTGGGAGCCAGCGTCGCGCACGTCCACGCCCTTGACGAGGCGGGTGATCCAGATGGAAAAAGGGAATGACCCGGAGAGATAGCCGAGGAGGGGGAGCAGGGAGAGGGGCATGGGGTGGTGGGGTGGTGGGGTGGTGGGTAGGCAGGTGGTTGGGTGGTTCGGTGAGTGGTTGGGTGGTTGGGTGGCAGTTCAATTCTCACTTATCACTTTTCACTCATTCCTTCTCACGCTTCACCGCCGCCCACTTCCCACTCTTCACTTCTGTTATTATATACCCCACCCAATCAGGAGAGGCACGCGATGAAAAGATTAGGTATTGACATTGGCGGGACGGGGATCAAAGGGGCGATTGTAGATACAGAAACGGGGGAACTGGTCGAGGAACGCTATCGGTTGCTGACCCCGCAACCATCGAAACCTGAAGCGGTCGCCGCGACCGTTGCCGAAATTTGCGCCAAATTTGACTGGAAAGGGCCGATTGGCTGTGGCTTCCCCGCCGTCGTGCAAGGCGGAGTCGTCAAGACGGCGGCCAACGTGGATGAAGAGTGGATCGGGACGGACGGGCAGGCGTTGATCAGTAAAGTGACCGGCTGCCCCACCTGGATGTTAAACGATGCGGATGCCGCCGGGTTGGCCGAAATGCGGTTTGGGGCTGGGAAGGGCCACCTGGGCACGGTCATCATCCTGACCATCGGGACCGGCATTGGTTCAGCCATTTTCACTCGCGGCGTGCTCGTGACCAATACGGAGTTCGGCCACCTGCGGCTGAAAGGGCGGGATGCCGAAAAATGGATTTCGGACGCCGTCCGGGAACAGGAGGAGCTGACCTGGAAGCGCTGGGGCCGCCGGTTCAACCGCTATTTGCGAGAACTGGATACACTGTTTTCGCCCGAAATTTATCTCCTGGGCGGCGGGGGCAGCAAACACTACGAGAAGTTCATCCAATATCTTGAGACGTCCACCCCGGTGCTGCCAGCCACTTTGCTCAATGATGCGGGGATTGTCGGGGCGGCGCTGGCGGTTGAGGGGTTGGAGGAGTGACGGGATGACCGCGCTCCTGGAGACGCAAACGAACGGAAAACCGGCAGGCGGGCAGACCGCGCCCGGTCAGCCGGAACCGGGCATGATTGATTTCGATAACCCGGATTTTTACATCAACCGGGAAATGAGCATGCTCCAGTTCCAGTGGCGGGTGTTTGAAGAGGCCGCCGACCGGCGAAATCCGCTCCTGGAGCGGGTCAAGTTCCTCGCCATTGTCGCGGGGAACATGGATGAGTTTTACATGGTGCGCGTGGGCGGGCTGAAATTCCAACTGGAGGCCGGTTACGTGGATTTGCCTCCCGATAAACTGACGCCGGCGGAGCAACTGGCCGCCATCCGCAAGGAAGCCCACCGCCTGATGCGCGCCAGCCGCGACCTTCTTAGCGATGATCTTAAGCCCGGGCTGGCTGGGCAGGGCGTCCACATCCTCAACTACGACGAACTCACTGAGCGCCAGTTGGAAAATGTCCAGGACTATTTTCACGAGATCATCTTCCCCGTCCTCACCCCGCTCGCGTTTGACCCCGGCCACCCTTTCCCGCATATCTCCAACCTGAGCCTCAACCTGGCCATCACGATCCGGGACCCTTTGGGGGTACAGCATTTTGCGAGGGTCAAGGTCCCCGGAAATTTCCCGCGCCTCTTCCCGCTCAAACGCTCATCAGGCGCCAAGCGCAAAGATGGCACCGTCCCCTTCAACCACTTCTTCGTCTGGCTGGAGCAGATCATCGCCGCCAACCTGAAATCGCTCTTTCCAGGGATGGACATTATCGAAGTCCATCCCTTCCGGGTGACGCGCAATGCGGACATGGTCATCCAGGAATTGGAAGCGGACGACCTGCTGGAGACCATGGAGCAAAGCGTGATGCGGCGGCAGTTTGGTACACCCGTGCGTGTCACGGTCAACCCGCAAATGCCGGAGGCCATCCGCGAGATTCTCATCGAGAATATGGGCCTCGACCGGAACGATCTCTACGTCATCGACGGCCCCCTCGGCCTCCATGACCTGATGTCCATTTACGATTCTGTGGATCGCTACGAACTCCATTACCCGCCCTTCATTCCCGCCATCCCACGAAGTTTCAGCCAGGAACGCGGCCCCGACATTTTCGCCGCCATCCGCCGCCATGACATCCTTCTGCATCACCCCTACGATTCGTTTGCGCCAGTCATCAACTTTCTGGAAGCCGCCGCCACAGATCCCCAGGTCCTCGCCATTAAGCAGACGCTCTACCGCACCGGGCGCAACTCGCCCATCGTTAAAGCCCTGCTAACCGCCCGCCAAAATGGGAAGCAAGTGGCCGCACTGGTTGAACTCAAAGCCCGCTTTGACGAAGAGAGCAACATCGAATGGGCAAAAATCCTGGAAGATGAAGGCGTACATGTCACCTATGGCCTGCTGGGACTGAAAACGCACGCCAAGCTCGCCCTCGTCGTCCGGCAGGAGGAGGACAAAATCCGCCGCTACGTCCACCTCGCCACCGGCAACTACAACGCCGTCACCGCCCACGTCTACGAGGACATCGGCCTCTTCACTGCCGACCCTGATTTTGGTGCAGATGCCAGCGACCTGTTCAACTCGCTCACCGGCTACTCCGCCAAAAACGATTACCGCAAAATCTGGGTGGCCCCCGATGGGCTGCGCGCCCGGCTGGAAACCCTGATTGAGCGCGAGATCACGCACGCCGGGAAACGCCGCAAGGCGCACATCATCATCAAGTGCAATCACATCGTGGATGCCGGGATGATCCAATGGCTCTACCGCGCCTCGATGGCAGGTGTGCGAATCAACCTGCTCGTGCGGGGAATTTGCTGCCTGCGCCCCGGCATCCCCGGCCTGAGCGAAAACATCACCGTCCACAGCATTATCGGGCGCTTCCTGGAACACAGCCGCATCTACTATTTCCAGAACCAGCAAAAGCCGGAAATCTATATCGGCAGTGCCGACCTGATGCCGCGCAACCTCACCCGCCGCGTTGAGGTACTCTTCCCCCTTCAGGACCCTAATCTGGTGCGCCGCGTCCGCCACGAAATCCTGGAAACCGGGCTGAACGATAACACCCGCGCCCGCCGGATGAACCCTGATGGGAGCTTTGAACGCCTCACCCGCGTCGGGGATCAGGCGGCCCTGGATTCCCAACTGGCCTTCCTCAAAATGCGCTCCTGAGGGAAACCGGGGGCCCGGATCAGTTCGCGAGGGGCCGCGCCCCCTAAAGGCATCACGCCCCCGGGGAAAGGAGCAGCACGGATGCAGCCTGGAGATACCGCTTCCATCAGCAAAGTTTTCACCCAGTCCGATATCGAAGCGTTTGCCACGGCCTCCGGGGACAATAATCCCATTCACCTCGATGAAACCTATGCCGCCGCCACCCCGTTTGGCCGCCGCATCGCCCACGGGATGCTGGTTGCCGGGCTAATCTCGGCTGTGCTGGGGACGCGCCTCCCCGGGCCGGGGACGATCTATCTGGAGCAGGACCTCAAATTCAAAGCGCCCGTATACGCTGGCGACGAAATTACGGCCACGGTTGAAGTGCTTGGCATCCGGGAGGGCAAGCCGATCATCACGCTGGCGACCCGCTGTACCAACCAGGACGGGAAAGTGGTGATCGAGGGGCAAGCCGTGGTCTTGGCGCAAAGCGCATAAGTGGAGACGGCAAAAACCGGGCTGTTATAATATTCACAATATGAACCAAAGGAGCGAAAATGGCGGTTCTTGAACAGGTGAATATCCTTTCCCAGCTTGGTCTCACCCGCGCTGAAGTCCTGGAGGATTACCGCCTCGTGTGGGAAAGCCGGCAGGCCAGTGTAATCGGCAGGCGGGAAGCGATGAGCGGCAAGGCCAAATTCGGGATTTTTGGCGACGGCAAGGAAATTCCACAGATCGTCCTGGCAAAGTTCTTCCAAAAGGGGGATTTCCGTTCAGGCTATTACCGGGACCAGACCCTGATCTTTGCCCTTGGGGTGTCCAGCATCCAGGAATATTTCGCACAACTTTATGCCCACGCCGATACCGGGGCGGAACCGGCCTCCGGCGGGCGGCAGATGAACGGCCATTTCGCCAGCCGCAGTATCAACCCGGATGGCTCGTGGCGTGATCTCACCCAACAGTTCAACACCTCCGCCGACGTCTCGCCCACCGGCTCGCAAATGCCCCGCCTGACCGGGCTGGCCTATGCCTCCCGCCTGTACCGCGCATTGGACAGCCTTCACGAACTCACCGGCTTCTCCGCCAACGGGGACGAGATCGCCTGGGGCACCATCGGCAACGCCAGCTGCGCCGAGGGTATGTTCTGGGAAACGGTCAATGCCATCGGCGTCCTCAAATCCCCGGCCATCATCTCGATCTGGGATGACGGCTATGGCATCTCGGTCCCCAACGAATTCCAGCTGGTCAAGGGGGACATCGGCGCGCTCCTGCAAGGCTTCCAGCGGGCGGACGGCACCACGGACGGCTACGACGTTTACGTCGTCAAAGGCTGGGACTACGCCGCTCTGGTGCACACTTACCGCAAGGCGGAGCAGATCGCCCGCCGCGATCACGTCCCCGCCCTCATCCACGTCACCGAAGTCACCCAGCCGCAGGGGCACTCCACCTCGGGCAGCCACGAACGCTACAAAACCCCCGCACGCCTCGCCTGGGAGGAGGCACACGACGGCCTCCGCCAGTTCCGCCTTTGGATTCTCGCCAATGGCATTGCCACCGAAGCTGAACTCGACACCCTCGAAACGGAGGCCTATGAGACCGTGGAAGCCATTCGCGGCCAGGCCTGGGACGCCTACCTCGAGCCGATCCTCGAAGAAGTCCAGGATTTCTCCGACATCCTCGATGAAATCCCGGTAAACGGCCAGACCCGCGCGGCGCTTGATCAAATTAAATCCAACCTGGCCCAAAAACCCGCCCCGCTCCGCTCAGACCTGATGGTCGCGGCCCACCAAGCCATCCTGACCCTTCGGGAGGAGACCGCGCCCCCCAAGGAAATCCTCCTCGACTGGAAACGCCGCAAATGGGCGGAAAATGATGTCCGTTACAGCTCCCACCTCCTCAGCGAGACCAGCAACTCCGCCGCCCGCGTCCTCGAAGTGAAACCCGCATATTCCGAAGCCTCCCCCACCCTCCAGGGCTTCCAGATTATGAACGCCTGCTTCGACAGCATCCTGGGACGCGACCCGCGCGTGATCGCCTTTGGCGAAGACCTGGGCCATATCGGGGACGTGAACCAGGGCTTTGCCGGGTTGCAGGAGAAATACGGCCCCCTGCGCGTGACAGATACCGGCATCCGCGAAACCACCATCCTCGGGCAGGCCATCGGGCTGGCCATGCGCGGCCTGCGCCCGATTGCCGAAATCCAGTACCTCGATTACCTGCTCTATGCCATCCAGATCATATCGGACGACCTGGCGACGCTGTCGTGGCGCACCGTCGGGACGCAAAATGCACCCGTCATCATCCGCACGCGCGGTCACCGGCTGGAGGGCGTCTGGCATTCCGGCTCGCTGATGGCGGGGATCATCAACCTCGTGCGCGGCGTGCACGTCCTCGTCCCGCGGGACATGGTGCGGGCCAGCGGGTTCTACAACACCCTCCTCAAATCGGATGATCCCGGCCTTGTGGTCGAGGTGCTCAACGGTTACCGCCTCAAGGAGCGCCTGCCCGACAACCTCACCGAATTCACCGTCCCCATCGGCGTCCCGGAGATCATCCGCCCCGGCCGCGACCTCACGCTCGTCACCTATGGCGCGGCCTGCCGCTTGGCCCTCGCCGCCGCCGAAATGCTGGCCGCGGTGGAGATTGACGTGGAGATCGTGGACGCCCAAAGCCTCCTGCCCTTCGACATCCACGGCAAAATCGCCGAATCCATCCAGAAGACGAACCGCGTGCTTTTTATGGATGAAGATGTGCCAGGCGGGACGACGGCTTATATGTTGCAACAAGTCATCGAGCGCCAGGGGGCGTATTCCTGGCTGGACTCTGAACCCCGGACGCTCTCTGCCAAGCCGCACCGCCCGGCATACGGGTCGGATGGCAATTATTGGTCCAAGCCCAATGCCGAAAATATATTTGAGGCGGTCTATGCCATCATGCACGAGGCCGCCCCGAAAAAATACCCCCTTTTCTTCTAGCATGCGCACCGATGGCCGCGCTTTCCCTTGATGGCAGAACCTTTTTTCTCTGAAACGCTTACCAAGCCCGCTGCCGGGATTGCCTTTGCAAACCGCCAGCTCACGATTCTCGCCACCACACCGGCATTCTGCCTGCTGTTGGAGAGAGAGTCCAATGCGTTGATTGGGCACTCGCTCCCCCAGATATTCCCCGACGCCGGGCCATTTTCCGCCGAGAGCCTGGAGCGCGGGGTCAAAGCGACAACCGTTTACTCCCTGAATGATTTCAGCGTTGAATTGGAACTCCAGATCCAGCCGCACCCGCTTGAGCGGGAACAACTGATGATCACGATCGGCGTTGTGGGCGATCCCGTCCTGGGGGCTGCGCGCGCAACCCAACCGCGCGGCCGACTGATGGGCGAACCGGGCATCAGCTTTGCTGAGCGTATCGTGGAACTCGAAACCCTGCAAAAGATCGGCGTGGCCATCGCGGCAAACCTGGAACTGGAGACCCTGCTCGTCACCATCGTGAAGGAGGCGATCCAACTTTTGCGGATCAAAAGCTGCTCCATCCTCCTGCTCGATGAGGCCACCGGGGACCTCGTCCACCGCGCCTCGGTGGATCACGTCCTCGGGGCACGCGTCCCCCCGGGAAAGGGGATTGTCCAGTCTGTCCTGAAAACCGGTCAGGCCAGGATTGTGGAGGATGTACAGGCTGACCCGTCTCATTATCGGATCCTGCACAAATTGACCGGGGTGGTCACCCGCAACTTGATGGCCGCCCCGTTGAGCGTGGGTGGGCAGAAAATTGGCGTGATTATGGCGGTCAACAAGCTGGCCGGCGCGTTTAGTGAAGCGGATATGAGCCTGATGACCACGCTGGCGAGTTTTGCGGGCGTTGCCATTGCCAATGCGCAACTTTTCGAGGCCTCGCAAAACCGCCTGAAGGAAATGGCGCTCCTCGTAAACGCCAGCACCACGCTGTCCACCTCGCTGAATATGCAAGCCCTTTTTGCAAACGTAGCTCGGCAAATTATTGCTTCCACGCACACACATAGCTTTTCGTATTCAACCTGGGAGCGGGCGCGGAATACGGTCACGACGGTTTTGAATTTTTTGGCCGAGGGGGGCGAGGAAACAGATGCCCCTGGCACGGTCTACTTGCTCGCTGATTTCCCGGCCACCCGTCTCGCCCTGGAAAACCGGGAGGCGACCATGGTCAGCCTGTTACAGCCGGATGCGGACAAGTACGAGGTGAGTTATCTCGAAAAAGTTGGGTATGCGGCGCTCGTGATGGTGCCGCTTGTGGCCCGCAACGAAGTCACTGGATTGCTGGAGTTCTTCTCGAAAATTCCCGATGCCTATACCGAAGTCCATATGACTCTCTTCCAAACGCTGGCCAACCAGATGGCCGCCGCAACCGAGAACGCCCGTTTATTCGACGAGATCCAAAAACATGCCACTGAACTCGAAGGGCGGGTTACCGAAAGGACGACCGAGTTGGAGGTCCTTTATCTCGAACAGACCAAATTGGTCGAGGCAGAGCGCAGCCAGCGCGAGCTGGCGGAAACGTTGCGCGAGGCTGGGGCGATTGTCGCCTCCACGCTGGACATGGAGCATGCCATCCAGCAGATTCTGCCCCAGTTGGCGCGCGTGATCCCCTATGATAGCGCCTCTGTCCAACTCCTGACGGATGGGACGCTTGAGATTGTGGGCGGGCGCGGCTGGGTGCAATACAACACTGTACTCGGATATCGCTTCCCAGTCCCCGGCCCCAACCCCAACAGCCTGGTCGTTGAGCAAAAAAGGCCGATCATCCTGAACAGTCAGGAGTTGATCCTTTTCGACGAATTTCAGAAAACCACGCATGGCAATATCCAATCCTGGCTGGGGATTCCCCTGATCGTGCAGGACGAAGTCATCGGCATGTTGACGCTCGATAGTGTGGAACCTCAATTCTTCAACGAAACGCATGCCCTGCTGGCCGAAGCCTTTGCCGACCAGGTGGCCGTTGCCATTGAGCAGGCCCAACTCTTCAAGCGCACCCAGTCGGCGGTGGATGAGCTGGAGGCGCTGCGGGCCATTATCGCTGAGATTACCGATGAGCTTGAACTGCCAAAGTTGCTCGAATCCGTCCTTGAGCGGGCGTCCGCGTTGATCGATTCGACCAGTGGTTTGCTCGCGCTCTACAACGAGGAGTCCTACCTTTTGGAGGTGGTGGCTGCGCACAATATGGGCGACGATGTGGTTGGGAACACCCTGAAACTGGGCCAAGGGTTATTGGGCCAGGTGGCGGAAACCCGCGCACCACTGATTCTGGAGAATTATGCGGATTGGGAACACGCGCTGGAAAATTGGCGCGGCGGCCCGTGGCATGCCACCATGGCTGTCCCCCTCATCTATCACCAGCGCCTGGTCGGCGTCATGGCGCTCACGGATATGCGCCCTGATCATCGCTTCAGCGCATCGGATTCGCAATTGCTGGAACTGTTTTCCCACCAGGTTTCCATCGCGATTGAAAACGCCCAGCTTTTCCGGCAGGTGCAACTGCTGGCAACCACGGATGACCTGACCGGCCTGCCCAACTGGCGGGAGCTTTTCAACCTCGGGCGCGAGCAGTTCAACCAGGCCAAACGGTTCAACCTGCCATTCGCCGCCATCATGTTTGATATAGATCTCTTCAAAAAAGTAAACGATTCCCACGGCCACGCGATTGGGGACCAGGTGCTCAAAGGGATCGCACAAATTTGCCTGCAAAAAGTACGCGACATAGATGTCCTCAGCCGGTACGGCGGGGAAGAATTTACCGCCCTGCTCCCCCATACCAACCTGCCTGGCGCGGTGCTCGTCGCCGAACGCCTGCGGCTGGCTGTGGAGCAAACACCCATCCCCACTGACCGCGGCCCGCTCTCGATTACGATCAGCCTGGGGGTCGCCGCCCTCTCCCCGGAGCAGGAAAACCTGGCCGAACTGCTGGACAAGGCGGACACCGCCCTCTACCATGCCAAAAATTCGGGCCGGAACAATGTCCAGGGAATCCAGCCCGGCCAATAAGCCGCCCGTAGCAAGCCAAATTTACCGACCAAAAGCGGGCGCGCCCGCCCCGACCCCATCCCCCAAAGGAAAATCATGCGCCCCCTGGAAATTACGCTCGCCCTCGCCCTCGCCGTCCGGATAATTTTTGTCCGCCGCGTCCCCCGCACCGTTGAATATCTGCCCGTCCTGCTGGCGCTCGCCCAACTTTTTATCGAGGGCTATCGCTGGCAGTTGGTTCCCTTGTACGGAATCACCATTGGGGCCGGGCTGATTTCCGTAAGGAATCTGGACCCCTGGAAACCCGGGCCGTCCAACGGGAAAAGGCGGGCCGGGGCCATTGGGGGGGTTATCCTCCTCCTGCTGGCCGCCGCGCCCATGTGGTTATTACCGATCCCCAACCCACCCGCCCCGGATGGCCCGTTCGCCGTAGGGACGCGCACCCTGCACCTGGTGGACGCCTCCCGGACGGACCCTTTTGCCCCCACAGCAGACACGCCGCGGGAGTTGATGGTGCAAATTTGGTATCCCGCCGCAGCAGAAATTGATCCTGGCACCGACCCGGCTCCCTGGATGCAAGACGCAGAAGTCGTCGCCCCGGCGGTGGCGGTTTGGAGCGGCCTGCCTCCCTTCTTTCTTGATCACCTGATCTATGCCGAAACGGACGCTTACCTCAACGCACCCAGCGCGGCAGGCAGCCCGTTCCCGGTTATCCTCTTCTCGCACGGATATGGCGGCTTCCGGGCGCAAAATTCGGGGCAGGCGCAGGAGTTGGCGAGCCACGGGTACGTGGTCGTGGCGGTGGAGCATACCTACGCCAGCGTCCTGACCGTTTTCCCAGATGGCCGTCAGGCATTGCACAACGACGAGACCCTGCCGGAAGACCGCGGCGAGGCCGCGTACCTGGAAGGAGCCCATCAGATGCTCGACCAGTGGGCCGCCGACCTCAGCTTTATGATCGATACATTGGAAACGATGAACGCGGATCCCGCCTCGCCGTTCGCGGGACGGCTGGACATGGCGCACGTGGGCGTGATGGGACATTCCACGGGAGGCGGCGCGGCGGTGCAGGTCTGCGCGCGCGAGCCGCGTTGTGTCGCCGGCCTGGCGATGGATGCCTGGCTGAAGCCCGTTGCCGAGGATATTCTGGCGCATGGGCCGGCCCAGCCGTTTATGTACATGCAAAGCGAGGCCTGGCGCTCGGAGGGAAATAGCGAGCGCTTGCAGCAATTACTCGTCGGGAGCACGGGCGGAACCATCTGGGTCTCCATCACGGGGACCGACCATTTCGATTTTACCGATATGCCCTCCCTGAGCCCACTGGCGTACCAGCTTGGGCTGAAAGGGCCGATTGACGGGAAGCGTATTATTGAACTGGTAAACACGTATTCGCTGGCCTTTTTCGACTTTCACCTCAAAGGACAGCCGTCCCCCCTGCTCGATGGGCCAGCCGCAGAATATCCGGAAGTCCTCTTCCCGTAGGGGCAGGGCTTCCCTGCCCGGGTTGTTGTTGAGGCGCGGCGCGGGCGGGGGTACCCCGCCTCTACGGTGATTGAGGAATGGCCCGGCGCACCAGCTCTAATTTGACACATCTGTTCTAGTAATTTATGATGGGGCCGAAACCCATTGCCGGTCAACCGCTTTGATTTTCCAGGAGTCCCCCATGATCCATAATATCGTGCACTACAAGATAAATATCGAGAGTCTCGAACTTGTCCTGGCGGCCATCCCAACCTTTGTCGCCGCCATCCACGCCAACGAACCGGAAACTTTCTACGAAGCCTATCAGCACTACGATGAGCCGGCCCGCTTCGTCCATACCATGTCCTTCCCAAACGCCGATGCCGAGAAAACACACCAGGCTGCGGAATACACCAATGCCTTCGTGGCCGCCCTCTACCCGAACTGTATTGAAATGCCAGCCTTCACCGGACTCAACCTGCTGGCAACCACCGGCAGGTAGCCGCCCTTCACCGGGGTCCCGTACCCATTAGGTCTCCCAACCCCTGATGCCCGAGCCTTCCCCGATTTTGCCCGCATGATCGCCCCAACCGCTTATCCCTTTTTCCTGCTCGCCTCGCTGGCCCTGCTGGTCATCCCCGGCCCGGCGGTGCTGTACGTCATCGCCCGTAGTGTGGATCAGGGTCGGACGGCGGGCATGGCATCCGCATTGGGGCTGGGCATTGGCAACTTTGTCCAGGTGCTCGCGGCGACGGCGGGGCTGTCTGCGCTGGTGCTGGCGTCGCCGTTGGCGTTCAACGTGGTGAAGTACCTGGGCGCCGGCTACCTGATCTTGCTTGGGGCGAGGAAAATGCTGAGCCGCCGGGAAGAGGCTGCTGAAGCGGGCGAGTCCGCGCCGCGCAGTTTGCGGCAGGTGTTCGTGCAGGGCGTGGTGGTCAACACGCTGAACCCGAAAGTGGCGCTGTTTTTCCTGGCGTTCCTGCCGCAATTCGTGGACCCTGCGCACAACCCTGCGGGACAGGTGTTCTTCCTCGGGGCCAGTTTTGCCACCCTCGGGATTTGTACCGATGCCTTGTACGGGATCCTCGGGGGTTCCGCGGGAAAATGGCTTAAGCAGGGCAGGCATTTTGCCTGGTTCGAGCGCTGGTTTGCGGGCGCGGTATTTATCATCCTGGGCGTCATCACCGCATTGACAAGCCGCACATGAATAACCCGATGTACGAAGACGAGTATTATGAAGAGGAAAAGGAGGAGGCCTGGGAGTACGGGCCGCCGATGGGACAGCCGCTGACGCCGGATATGGGCTGCCTGGTGGGGGTTGCGATGGTCATCTTTCTCGTGATTGTGTTCACGATGGGCAACTCGTCCGGGGGGCTGATTCAGGCCGCCGCCGCGCCCCTGCTGGACGCGCGCCCAACTCCGACCAGCGAGCCAGCCTACGACCCCGAAGCGTTTGCTGCACCCTATAAAAAATACGTGATCACACAGGAGGCGCATGGCTTCGCCTACGGGCACCTGGCGATTGACCTGGCCGCGACCGGAAATTCCCGCGCCGTCCTGGCCCCCATCAATGGGGTCGTGACCGATGTTTACCTGGACCAATGGGGGAATACCGGCCTTGTGATCGAGAACGAGGTGTATCGCGTGCTCCTGTTGCATGGCGATTATTCGGTGGAAGTGGGCGATGAGGTGGAACTTGGCGACCGCGTGGGGACGGAGAGCAACCACGGCTACACGACCGACATGGCCGGGAACCTGTGCTGGGGCCGCGCCGGCTGTGGCGAGCATACCCACCTGAATGTGTATGACAAGCGGCTGGAAGAAAACGTCAACCCGCTGGGACTCATCGAACCGTGAAGACGGGCAAACTCAGCAATATCACCAACCGTTGGAAACAATGGGCGGAAAACATGGAGATCGAAGCCGCCGCGATCTACCTGGCTTATCACGACCCGCGGGTTTCCCTGCCTGCCCGGATTGTGGCCGTCTGCGTGGTCGCCTACGCGCTCAGCCCCATTGACCTGATCCCGGATTTCATCCCCGTCCTCGGCTACCTCGATGATCTGATCCTGATCCCCTTGGGGGTCAAACTGGCCCTATCGCTGATCCCGGCGGCCATCATGGACGAGCACCGCGTTACGGCGCGCGCGTCGCGGGCGGATCACAAGCCATTCCGGGCGGGTGCGATTCTGGTGGTGATCATTTGGATTGCGGTCGCGGTATGGCTGTTCAGGTTAATCCGGTGAGGCAGGAACGGAAAAGCCTTCACCGCAAAGCACACAAAGGGAGCATAGCTCTCGCAAAGAGCGCAAAGGGAATTTAAGAAAAAAAACTTTGCGCCCTTTGCGAAACCTTCGCGCTCTTTGCGATAAATCTTTAGCCTTTCCCCGCCAGTATCTTCGCCCGCATCATCCGAATAAACTCCTCCCAGACCGGGTAATCGCTTCCCTGCCAAATGGGCGCGCGGAAGGCTTCTGCTTCGGCCTCCGTCCAGCCCAAATTCTTGAGGGCGTATAGTCCAAAAAACGCCGTGACCCGGAAATTGGCCGCACAATGGATCAGTACCTTGCGCCCGCCCACCTCCCCTATCGCTTTTTCAAATTCGGCAAAATCCGTTTCCAGTGGATTCCCCCAATCCACCGGGATGTGGTGATATTCCATACCCGCCGCGCGCACCACCCCACCCTCATCAGGGAGCGAGTGTTCGGGATTATGCACAGCCAGGTTGATCACGGCCTGCACGCCCTCCGCCGCCGCCGCGGCGCGCAATTGCTCCTCCGTCGGCTGGCCGCCGGTGATGACGCGGTCGTTCACTTTGCGGTAGTTGTAGATGGAGGAGGTGGGCATGGGGTCAACGCAAGTTTTAGAGCTATTTTTGAGGAGTTTTCTGCCCGCAAGGACTCGGCAAACTTCTCGCCAGCATGAATCGCCGCGTCAATTTCGGCGAGGTGATCATGATAATATGCCAGCGCGGCGTAAATATCAGCCAGATCAAGTTCGTGTTCTGCGGAAATCTCATCGGCACTTTTCCCCAACCATTCATGCCAGATTACGATATTTTGAACAGTAATCCGATGCCCTGCGATACGAGGTTTCCCGCCCGCAATGCCGGGCGTAATCTCAATGTGCCGATCCAATGTAAGTGCCGCCATTCCAGTCTCCTTGCCGATTAGCGATCTGCCTGGATTATATCAATCATAACCTTTGTCCTCTTGCTCCTTACTTCTTACTCCTTGCGCCTCACCATCTCCCACAACCTCCCCGGACTCAATGGAATCTCCGTGATCTCAAACGCATAATCCAGCGCGTCCTCAATCGCCTGCGCATACAGCGCGCCAATCGGGATGGCCCCGGCCTCGCCCGCACCCTTCGTGCCCATGGGGTTGAGCGGGGAGGGCGTCACCTCGTGGCCCACCTCCATCCACGGGACATCGAGCGCGCCAGGAAGCAGGTAATCCATAAAGGACGCGTTCAGCAATTGGCCGTTCTCGTCCCAATATAACTGCTCAAAAAACGCGTTGCCGATCCCCTGCGCCACGCCGCCGTGAATTTGCCCATCCAAGATGAGCGGGTTGATCACGACGCCACAATCATGGACGACGACGAGTTTCTTGATCTCAATATTGAACGTTCCGGGGTCAATCTCGATAATCATGGCATGCATCCCGCTCGCCGTCGCCCCGCGCTCCGGGCCAAAATAGTTGGTGGCCTCCAGCCCCGGCTCTGTACCGGGTTTGACCGCCCCGCGCGTCGGGTTGGCCCATTGCGCCAATTCGCCGAGTTTGATGTCCTTGCCGATCTCGCCCTTCACGCACACCAGCCCGTTTAGCACATCCAGCCTTTCCCGGGGCACGCCAAAATATTCGCTGGCCGCCTTCTCAATTTTCATGCGCACATCCCGCGCCGCCTCGTTGATCGCATTCCCGGCCACGACCGCCCCGCGGCTGGCAAACGTCCCTGTCCCCCAATGGAACTGGTCGGTATCCCCGGTCACCAACTCGACATCGCTCACGGCGACGCCCAAATGTTCGGCGACAATCTGCGCATACGAGGTGTAATGACCCTGTCCCTGCGTCCCGATCCCGGTCGCCACGGAAACCTTCCCGCTCCCCATGACCTGCACGCGCGCCCCCTCATATGGGCCGATGCCCGTCCCTTCCACGTAGGAGACCACACCGATCCCCAGCAGCCGCCCCTCGGCGCGCGCCTTTGGCTGGGTCACGCGCACAAACTCGTCATAGCCGATCATGTTCAGGATTTTGTCGAGCGCGGGTTCGTAGTTCCCGCTGTCATAGACCAGCTCCGAAAAATCCTGGTAGATGATTTCATTGTGATACGGGAACTGCTCCGGCTGGATGAAGTTCCGGCGGCGCATCTCCGTCCGATCCACGCCCAACTCGCGCCCGGCGATGTCCAGCAGGCGTTCCAGCACAAACACGCCATGCTGCCGCCCCGCCCCGCGGTAGGGCGTCACAATCGGCTTGTTCGTAAACACAGCGCGGAACTCGCTGTAATAGTGCGCCACGTCATAACAGCCGAGCAGCGTGCATTGGCTATTAATCGGCACGGTCAGCCCATACGGGATGTACGCGCCAGTATCATGCAGGAAAACGTCCTTCACCCCGAGGATGCGCCCCTCCCCATCGAATGCCGCCTCGGCTTCGTGAACCTGGCCGCGCTCCTGCGTGGTCGCAAAGAAATTCTCCGAGCGGTCCTCAATCCATTTGACCGGCCGGTTCAGTTGCATCGCAATCCACGGGACGAGCATCTCCTCCTGGTAAAACATCATAATCTTCGGGCCAAACCCGCCGCCGATGAAGGGGGCGATCACGCGCACCTGGTGCTCGGACAAACCCAGCATCCCGGCCAGTCCGTTACGGATGACCACGGGAGCCTGCGTCGTATCCCATATCGTCAAGCGTTGCGATTTGCGATCCCACTCCGCCACGATGCCCCGATTTTCCATCGCCGCCGCCGTGCCGCGGTCGTAGCTGAATTTTCGGCGGATGATCAGGTGGGCGTTCTTTTTGGCTTGCTCATAATCACCCTTCTCCTGGATGACATGTGCGGCCACATTGAGCGGGACATCATCGTGCACAAGGGGGGCCGTGACCCCAATGGCGGATTCCAGCCCGACAACCGCGGCCAGTGGCTCATACTCCACCCGGACGGCGCCCACCGCATCCTCCGCGAGATACCGGGAATCCGCGATGACCACGGCCACCGGCTCGCCGACGTGCCGTACTTTATCGCGGGCCAGGATCGGCTGGGTGCGGGCGTTGAAGCTCAGCCGCTCAATGGGCGGCGGCGGGACAAGTAACGGGCCATGCCGAAAGTAATCGCCCAGGTCATCCGCCGCGTAGACAGCATATACCCCCGGCATTTCCCGCGCCGCCGACGTATCCACGGACAGGATGTTGGCGTGGGCGTACGGACTGCGTACAAATGCGGCGTGCAGCATGGAGGGCAATTGCACATCATCGGTGAAGAGCGCCTGCCCGGTCAGCAGGCGGGGGTCTTCGTTGCGTTTGATGCGTTGGCCAAAAACTCGAGTGGACATGGACATCTCCATTTTCAAAATATCGACCAGAGCTGGTCGAGCAGCGTTGGCCCCTGCGGGTTGAGTAGGGCGGCACGCCTTTCGCCGCCCGTATCGAAACCCATCGGCCACTTCGCGCACCGCCGCTGGGTCTCGATACGCCCCGCCAAAACCGGGCTGGGCTACTCGACCAGCGCTGCCTCCGCGGGTTGAGTAGGGTGGCATGCTTTTCGCCGCCCGTATCGAAACCCATGCGACCCAACCCGGTCTCGATACGCCCCGCCAAAATCGGGCGGGGCTACTCGACCAGCGCTGCCTCCGCGGGTTGAGTAGGGCGGCACGCCTTTCGCCGCCCGTATCGAAACCCATCGGCCACTTCGCGCACCGCCGCTGGGTCTCGATACGCCCCGCCAAAACCGGGCTGGGCTACTCGACCAGCGCTTTCTTGCGTTTTTCAAAATCCTTTTTAGCCAATAGCGGCAATGCCTCAAAATCGCCGCGAATCAACGCCTCGCGCTTCTTCCTGCCCCAGCCCTGAACCTGTTTTTCGCGTTCATAAGCCTCGGCAATCGTCTCGAATTCTGCAACGAAAACCAAACTCACCGGGAGGCGGCGGGCAGTGTATTTTGAACCCAAGCCCTCATTATGCTCATCCACGCGCCGCTCCAGGTTGGTTGTGGAACCAACATAGTAGGAGCCGTCAGAACATTTGAGAATATACAGCCAAGCCATGTGCTATCGGTTACGAAGCAGTTCGCACTGGTTCAACCTGCCGCAGGAACCAGCCCGCCGCGGCGCGGGAGAATGGCAGGATTATCAGGCTGGCAGCCACGCCGATCAGAACGGTGAGCGTATAATCAACTGTCGTGAAGCCGTACAATTTTTGAACGCTCCCAATACCCAACGGAACGAGCAACATGAACCCGGTGATATACGCCAGCGATTGGATCAGCGTGCGAACAAATGGGCTGGCGACTTTTTCCAGGGGGAGCAGATCAAACAGGAGGGCACCCAACAGGGCGATGAGGGGGAACTTCAGGGTCACGCCCCCCAGAAGGGTCACAAACCCCATGGAAACCAGCCGGACCCCGTAGGAAAACAACACGGCCAGCGTCGCCCCCCAGCGGAAGCCATTCAGCCTTTTGGCAAAGTTGATCACAAACAAGGTGATGCCTGCCGAGATGACGGGGTACAGCCAAGTGGCTCGCGCATCCACCATCCGCGACCCGATTTCGCTGGCCCGCCCGCCGGGGATTTCCCAGTCCAGCACGCCGATAATATTGAACATTTGCAGGGCCGCGCCAAGGAAAATGAGGACAACAACGTCGCGCCAGTTCACGCCGCTGGATTTCCTGCGCGTCATCATCAACAGCCCGGCAGCACAGAGCGGCTCGGTCGCCGAGGCGATCATTAACATGACATGCGGCGGACTCCAGGCGGTCAGGTCGAAGCCATAAATCTCGTGCCAGATGGCATCGCCAGGGACAGATATCCAGCCATAAAGGGCGGCGATGACGATGGCCCCAATGTACGGATAGTCACGGATGGCCGGGCGGGGGTCAAAGATGCGCTTGCGGCGATAGGGGGCGGTGATCCGCAGGGTGGCATACAGGGCGACAATGAACGAGATGACAAAGCTGGTGTAGAGCATGAGGTGCGGCGGCCAGAGGAAATCCGAGCCGCCGGGGACGACCCCCTGGATGACGTGTTCGCTCGTGTCCCAATGTGCGCCCAAGAGCCGGATGATTGAAGAAATTCCGGTGATGAGGGCGATGGTGATGATGAACCTATCGGAAATTTCAGCCTTGATATTCGACGGCTGCTTGATTGGGGAAAGGTAGAGATACCAGATGGCGGACAGGGTGAGCGCCAGGGCAAGCCCGGTAAATACCAGCCCCTGCCAGAATAACGATTCCCCGGTTTGAACAGTTTGAAACAACATGATCTGCATACTCCTTGAAATTTAGTCTTCGGTAAACGCGGCCGCACGGCAGAACGCCGCCTCGCCGCCCTTGAATTTCCACGGGAACGCGCCGAGGACAATGCGGCGGTTGTGCAGGGCCGGGTTGCCAATTTCGCCGCCCAGGTTTTCGACGTGGACACAGTCATGCGGGAAAAGGGCATTGTGGGTCAACTGGTACGCCTCATTGGGGAAAAGCTCATCCACCGCCGCAGACCCGCCAAACTTGGCTTCCGCCTTGGCCCGCACCTTCTGCCAATGCTCCAGCCCGCCCTTGCCGAGAAAACGGCCAATCGGCAGGTTCATGGGGTGGTCGGTCGAGATCATGTCCACACCCCACAGGTGGATTTTCTTGTCCAACAGCCACTCGCAAATACTGTGGTGTGGACCCGGATGGCGATGGATGTACTTTTCCTCATCAGCGTCCGGCTCGAGGAATGAGAATTTTGACCAGCCCGTGTGAATGAAGAGGATGTCGCCGTTCTGGACATCCGCCCGCGCTTCGATGTCCTCCGGGCGGAAGAGACCCAGTTCATCCAGCATATCGCTTAGGTCAACGATGACACCGGGGCCATACAGCCAATCAAGCGGCAATTGTTCAATCGTCTTGCCTTTCGTCACAAAATGCCGCGGCGCATCCAGATGCGTGCCCATGTGATTGGAGGTCTGGATGTACTGGGCGTTCACGCCATGCTCGGATTTGCGCTTGATGTACTTCACCTCAAACGGCGGGTAGAAGGGCCAGAACGAGCAATCAGCGTTGAGGTCTTGGGAGAGGTCGTGGATTTTCATACGTTAACTCCTTTTGATAGGTCGGTAGTTGAGTGGGCAATTAGGCAATCTGGCAATATGGCGAGTAGGTGAACACACGTGATTGGGCAGGAAAGATTGGGCTGTTTATGGGGAAATAGGGTGCCCAATCCCGAATTGCCTAATCCCTAATCGCCTGATTCCTGATCGCCCGAATCCCTGCTTACAAGTACTTCTCCGCAAACGCCACCAAGGCATCCTCAAATATTTTCATCGGCGGGCGGACAAGGCCAGCCCCCACCTGCCCGACGCCCGCATTCTTGTGGGCAATGCCTGTATTGACGCGCGGGACGATGCCCAGCTCCACGACTTTACGAATATCAATGCCCACCGGGGAACCGCGGAAATCGAGGGACGGGATCGTAAAAGCGGAGTGTTCGGCCACGGTGATCTCATACATCTCCAGCGTCGCATTCAGCGCATCCTGCGGGGTCCCGCTGATGAACGTGACGATTGCCGGGGCAGCAGCCATCGCAAATGCGCCGATCCCAGTGGTCTCAGTGATCGTGCTATCGCCAATATCGCCGCTCGCATCTTCGCTCGTATAGCCGGGGAAATACAGCCCGTCGGGTTGGGCCACCGGCGCAGTAAACCAGCGATCCCCCAGCCCGCTCACCCGAATGCCAAAATCTGTACCGTTGCGCGCCATCGCCGTGACCAGCGTGCTGCCTTCGATCCCATGTGCGGCATCCGCCATCGCCTTGCAGGAGGCCATCACCGGGTTCAGCACGCTCAACGCGTTATCGCCCAGGAACTGGAGCACTTTCTCGGTTTCCCTCAGGTTGGCGAGCATTTTCGCCGCCATCTCCATCACGCCCATATCCTGTTTCGACCGTTCCAGAGCGTCCAGCCGCCGTTTGAGCGAAACCTCCCACCTTGGGCGCGCCTCCTTGAGCAGGGAATCCTGTGAGACGCGGGTAATCAGCGGGGCCAGTTGTTTTGCATAGATCAGCGACCCAGCCTTGTTCCGGTTATGGCCCTCATCGCCCATGTGCAGGGCCTCCGCCAGCAACGCCCGGATATCCAACCCCTCACTTTGTGCCAGCGCCTCGGCCAGCAACGGCCCCATCGTTTCATTCATCCAGCGCAGTTTGTCCAGCACGTCCGGGCTGTACGCGCCATAACGCAGCACCTTTCCATACCCCTCGTTGAGATTGGAATACGCCCGGTTGCCATGCGTCACATTCTCCACCACGTACACCATCATCGAAGCCGAAGTCACTCCCGCCATCGGGCCAACCGACTGGTGGTGGTGGCAAGGGTCAAACTCAATTTCCCCGGCTTCCACCATCCCAACCGCCGCTTTCTCGTCCTTTGCCAGCCCTTCATACAAAATCGCCCCAATCACCGCGCCCCGCATCGGCCCTGACATGCGCGCCCAGTCGATCGGGGGACCGGCATGCATCAGCAGATTATCCTTCATCCCCGGAACGACATCCCGCGCCACCGCCACCCCTTTCAGGATGGGCCGCGCCGACATCATGTTATTGACTGCGGTCTGGTTGGCGGTGTTGATGTCAATCATCGCAATATCCTTTCACGTGTTTAAGTTTTAAGTTTAGGTTTCGCTTAATGAGTCGGTTTCGTAGTCATGGATTTCTTCTCGAACTGCTTTAGACACACTTTGAGGCAATGCACGTAATAACCCAAAAATGATGGAAACAATCTCAACAGCCTGCTTTCTTAAAGTTGCAGCTTGCGTTTCTTCGATTAATTTCCTTCTGCTCATGACAGCGAGAATACTGACGACTTCAAAAGCCGAACCTCTTGCGATGTCGTAAAAATTTCTTTGCAGGCCTGGAGTACCCCTGCCACTTCCCTCGGCCAGATTATTGGTGATGCTAAGAGCCGCTCTTCGTAGTTGCTCCCCAATCGAAAACTGATAACGCTGTGGCAAATGATCAGCAACCTCAAAGACCTCATCAACAAATTCAATACCCTTTTGCCAGGCGATCATTTTCTCAAAACTAAAAGTGACAGGACCCATAACTTAAACTCCAAACTTAAACTTTCAACTTTTCCAGGAGCGCCGCCATCCGTTCATTCCCACCCGCCGGGGGCCGCCATTCCATCTGGACCGCCCGCGCCCCCTGGCTGGTGAAGCTGTCGAAAAAAGATTCCAAGCCGGCGTTGATGACGAGGGGAGTGATGGGCAATTGGGAAATGGGAACGGGGGATTGGGAGGAAAACCGGTCGCGGACGAATTCCGCAGCCTCTTCCAGGTTGAGGAACACGACCGCGCCTGCTGCTTCAAGGGCTATGGCCTGCCGATCAAAACCTTGCGGGTCTTGATCAGTTCCCACTATAAGTACCCCAATTACTAATTCCTGACTACTAATTACTTCAGCTATTACCGGCCCCAACTCCCCCGCGGGATCAGGATGCGCCCCCTCGCCGAGTACCACATCCAGGAGGATCATCCCCACTTCGGGGTCGGCGGCATCCTGCCGGAGGCGGCGGATGCGCAGGTCGTTGTCCATCATCGGGTGCAGGCGGCCTTGCGTGAAGTCGTCAGCGCCCAGGTCCATGATGATGTGTGCATTTTGGGGAGATGGGGAGATTAGAGATTGGTGATTGGAGATGGGGACGTTGGTATACAGTGGGTAAAGCAAGTTTTGGAGGGCGAGAACTGCCTCAACGGCAAGCGTCCCGCCGGAAAAGAGACCGCGCAGGTAGCCCGCTAAATGCTCCGAGGTTTGGCTGACGGCTAACAACTGACCGCTGACTGCCAGTTCCGCCGCCTCCTGCAAATTCACTGCGAACCAAAGATTGCCCAGCCGCCTCGCCGGGGGCGCGTAGCCGATGAAATTCACGACCACCGGTTTCCCACAAGACTGCGCGGCCCCCAGGAGTTCTGCGGCCACCTCGGGGTCGGGCGGTTTGGAGATCAGGACGATCACCTCGGTGGCAGGGTCTTGCGCCAGCCAGGCCAGTGCCTGCAGGGCCGTGATGCCGCCCACTTTCGCCTTTAAGTCGCGCCCGCCTGTTCCAAATGCCTGTGACACGCCGCCGCCCAAATTGTGAATGGCCGAGGTGACCGCCTGCAAGCCCGTCCCCGATGCGCCCACCAGCCCGATATTGCCGCGCCGCACCCGGTTGGCAAACCCCAGTCCGATGCCGTCAATGATCGCTGTGCCGCAATCCGGCCCCATGACGAGCAGGCCGCGCGCACGGGCCATCAGCTTGAGGGCGAGTTCCTCGTCAATTGGGACATTGTCACTGTAGAGAAAAATATGCAGGCCCCGCTCCAGCCCCTGGCGGGCCAGCGCGGCGGCGTACCGGCCCGGCACGGATACGGCCAGCCAGCGGGCGTCGGGGAGGGCTTTGAGGGCGGAGTCCAAACTACGGGGCCGGAACCCCTGCCGGGTGGACGCCCCCCGCCTCGCAGCGATGAGGGCGTCCACCTGTTGGAGGGCGGACAAAACAACTTGATCAGCATCCCCTTTGACCACGATTAGTAAATCGTCCGATGAGGCGGAATTTGCCTCAGGGGGCAGGAGATTCCCCTCGGCGAGCAATTCCCGGTTGGCGGGAGTCGCCATGACCACACCGGCGTCCTGCACACCGGGCAGGCCCGCGAGAGCGCGCTGGAGGTGCATGAGCACGACCGAGTCAAAGTACGCGCCGGGGCGGATTTCGATTTTGGTGACGGTCAATTTGGAGAGAACGGGAGTGAATCCCGTTTTACATGGCCCCGATGATGCCGCCCATGATCATCAGGGAGATGACCTGGTGCGAAGCCGTGATCATCCAGTGGCGATAGGTGTAACCGTGGAAAATGGCATGTGAAGCAAAGGAGGTGGCGACAAAAGCCTCGCCCGCCAGAAACCCGGCGACCAGCCCGGGCAGCAAACCATCCACGCCCATATTGGCAAAGAAGATGGCCAGTCCATAGGCGGTGATAATCGCGGCCAGCGCCGTCCAAAGATACATGGTGGGGCTGGCGTTCAGGTCTTCCGGCTTTTTGCCGATTTCCTTCATCCAGGCCGTGCCGAAAACCTTCGGGTGAAACCAGATGAAGCCGACGATCATGCTGGCAACGGTCGCAACGACCACAGCCAGCCAATTAATGGGAACTGTAAAAATGTCGAACATGGCTCGCTCCTATTTCATGAGTCCGGCAGCCTTCTGGACCGCCTGGACGATATGCTGGTACCCCGTGCATCGGCACAGGTTCCCGGAAATGGCTTCCCGAATCTCCTGCTCGGAGGGATCGGGATTTTCCTTCAGGAAGGGCACCAGCGTCATTAAAATGCCGGGCGTGCAAAAACCGCATTGCAGCCCGTGGGCCTCCCAAAAGCCCTGCTGGATGGGATGAAGTTTGTGCTCGCTCTCCGCCAGCCCCTCGACCGTCATCAAGTCGTGGCCGTCCGCCTGCACGGCGAGCATGATGCACGAACGCACCGGCGCGCCGTCAAAGAGGATGGTACACGCCCCGCACACGCCATGCTCACAGCCCACATGCGTCCCGGTCAACCCGATTTCCTGGCGGATGAAATCGGCCAACAGGAGCCGGGATTCGACTTCACGGGAAAATGGCTGCCCGTTAATGATCACCGAAACCGGAAATTTCTCAGCCATGGGCCGCCCTCCCAAATGCCCGGATGAGCGCCCGCTCCGTGAGAACCCGCGCCAGATGACGTTGATATTCCGGTGAGGCATGTACGCTCCCCATGGGTTCCACCTCCTCACTGCCCCGGCGGGCGGCCTCCGCGGCCAACCGGGGGTGCGGCTTTTCGCCCTCGAGGATTGCCTGCGCCCCGTGGGCGATCACGGGCACCTCGCCGAGGTTGAGGTAAACCAGCCGCGCCTTGTGGCAGACGCCATCCGCGCCAACGGTAATGAGCGCGGCTACCCCTGCGAGGGCGTAATCCCCCTTTCGCCGGGAGAACTCCTCAAAGGCCCAGCCCGTCCCTTTGGGCATCGGCGGGATATCAATTTCGGTGAGGATCTCATTCGGCTGGATATCCGTGGTGAACATGTATTGGAAAAATTCGGTGGCATCCACCCAGCGCTCGCTCCCCCTTTTTTGCAGGCGCAGGCGGGCTTCCAGGGCAATGGTAATCACGGGCAACTCGGCGGCGGGGTCGGCATGAGCGAGGCTGCCGCCGATGGTGCCGCGGTTGCGGATTTGGGGATGGGCGATGTGCGGCATGGCCTCGTGGAGAAGGGGCGCGCGTGCCGCAACCAACGGGGAGTGTTCCACGGCGCTGTGCCGCGCCATCCCGCCGATGCGCAGGCCGCCGGATGCGGTGGGTTCAATATAGTCGAGAGCGGGGATGCGGTTGAGATCAACCAGCATGGGAGGCTGCATGAGCCGAAAGTTCATGGCCGGGATCAGGCTCTGCCCGCCCGCCAGCACTTTGGCCCCGTAGCCGTATTCTTCCAACGCGGCCAGCGCGGCATCCAGTGTGGCGGGGGCCGCGTATTCAAATGGGGCAGGTTTCATGGGCGTTCCCTGGGGGAGGAATGATTGGCGTGAGTGGAAACTGCGTCGGTCCCCAATAATAACACCGGTTCGCACAACGGGTTTGCAATAACGATTTTAGTCGTGTTTTTCTGCTCCTCCCATATTTATCGCCAAGGGCGCAAAGGTTTCGCAAAGAACACGAAGGATTATTCTAAAATTTTCTTTGAGTTCTTCGCGGCCTCTTCGCGTGCTTTGCGATAAACGCTTTTCACCTTCTCCTGTCTTGATTGCCAAATGCGCCGTAACTCCCCACGAATGCGGGTGTTTCGTCCTGCAACTTGCCTGTTGCCGGAAATGGCAGAGGCAGAGAGGAGATTGACATGCACGGTATACATTTTGAACTCGACGAACAGGGGATTGGGACGCTAAAGATTGACCGGCCCGCGGTGCGGAACGCCCTGGATTGGGCGGCGATGGATGCTTTCGCGGAGATCGTGGACGGCCTGCGCGCCCTCACCGGGTTGCGAGCGCTGATTCTGACCGGGGGCGGGAACACGTTTGTTTCTGGCGGCGACCTCTCGGATTTGCAGTATTACCCGCGGGCCGAGCACGGCGCAAAGCTGAGCCGCATTATGGGTGACGCCTTGCTAGCGCTCGAAAACCTCCACGTCCCCACGATTGCCGCCATCAATGGCCCGGCCCGCGGCGGCGGCGCAGAAATTGCCATCGCCTGCGATTTGCGCGTGATTGCCGAAAACGCCGATATTGGCTTTGTCCATACGCGCCTGGGAATTGTGACGGCCTGGGGCGGCGGACAAAGATTATTGCGGACGCTGGGGTATGCGCGGGCGCTTGAACTGCTCGCCACCGGGCGCATCCTGGATGCAAGGGAAAGCGTGGCGCTGGGGCTGTCCAACCTGGTGGCCGCCGCGGGGGAGGCGTGGAGCGCCGCACGGGAAATGGCGCTCAAAATGGCCGCCGTCCCGCTGGGAGCCATCAGCGCCACCAAACGCTTCCTGCAATTTGGATTAACCCACGACTACGAAGAATCCCTGCAAACAGAAAGGGCTGAATTCCCCGCCCTCTGGGATACCGAATTCCGGCGGGAGGCCGTGGCCCGTTTCCTGTCCAAATCCAAAGTCCGCAATAACGGACAGCCCACTCACTCGTAAGCCAGGCTCTCGCGCACGCTGATGCTCGCCGCACGCTGGGCGGGAAGCCAGCTGGCAACGAGGGCCAGCCCAATCACGATCCCCAGCCACATCCACATGCCGGGGACGGAGTAGCGGTAAAAGAACGGGAACTGGAGGGCGTCGCCAAGGACATTCACAAATTGTTGCGCGGCAAGCATACTCAGCGGGACGGCAAACACCCAACTGACCACGCCCAGAAGGAGGCCCTCCCCGATAAAGATGCGGCTGACATCCACGGAGGAAGCCCCCACCGCGCGCATCACCCCGATTTCCCGCCGCCGCTCGATCACGTTGATGGACAGGGTCCCCGAAAGGCCGATGCTTCCCACCACGGCCATCAGCACAGACATCATGGACAACAGCCCGCCGATCAGCCCCCACAGCGCGGATGTCAATTCCTGGTTCTCGATCTGCCCCATCCCGAAAGCGACCTGGCTCCCCTGACTCTCAAAATAATCCGAATATTGGTCAAATATCCGATCCTGGATTTCGCGCGTATCCACCGTCGTCCGGATTTGGGCAACCGTCCCCTGCCCCGGCTGGTGCAGGTCGGCGCTCAAGCTCTCGCGGTACATGTAAACCGTGTTCTGGACGCCGCCCGGGGCGAGGTCAAACGCCTCGCCCACGATGGTCCACGTTGAGTCGCGCCCGCCAGGGAGATCAATGACGATCTGGTCGCCAATTTCGACACCCATCTCGCGCGCCAGTTTCTGGTTGATGATCAGGGCGTGTCCGTCTTCCGGGCGCAGGCCGCGCCCGGCGGTCATCTGCGGATTAAATTGCACCGACCCCTCGGGCAGGCCGCGCATGGAAACGGTGAAGAGGTCGGCGGGGCCATCCTTGCCGGGCACGTGGGCGTTGGCGTCCATCCAGATCCAAATTTCCACACTCTCCACGCCTGGGTCGGACTCGAGCGGTTCTGCGATCCGGTCTACACGCTCGAATCCCTGGAAGACCATGAAGACCTCAAACCCCCAGCGCGCCCAAATATCGTCAATGGTTTTGTTGAACGAGGTGCCGGTGGTGACGACCATCATGAAGATGGCCCCCGCACCGACGAGCGTGAGTTCGGTCATCACAACGCGGCCCATGCGGCGGAAGGTATTTCTCAGGGTGAGGGCGGTCATCCGGGGGATGCCGCGCAACCCGGTGAGCGCCCGATCGATTTTCCTTGTCCCGTAGATGCCGCGGCCCAGTCCAAATGATCCAATCGCTTCACGCGTGGAGATGGAGGTTCCCCGCAGGATTGGCACGAGCGCGGCGGCGAGCGGGGTGAGCAGGCCGACTGCAATTTGCGTGGCGATGGCTTCGGGGAGCAGTTGGAATTGTGTCACCTGGACGTTCAGCCCGCCCAGCAGCCACTTGGTCAGGAAGAAGCCGCCGAGCGCGCCGAGCGGAATGGCGATCAGAACGCTCAGCCCGCCGTAAACGAGGACGCTGGAAAGATAAAGGGTGATGATCTGCCGCCGGATGCCGCCAATAATTTTCATGATCCCGATCTGGCGGATTTGGCTGGCGATAATGGCGTTGATGGTGTTGATTACGAGGAAGACGCTGAGGCCCAGCGACATGATCGCCATGGTGACGAGGATGATCCCCAGCCCGTCCAGAAATTCCTGCGCCTGGGAGCGGTCGGGGTCGGTGACATCAATGTTGATGGCCTGCACGGCGGATTTGACGCCGAGCCGCTCCAGGCGGTCTTGGACAATCACGGCGGCGGCCTCCGCTTTTTCCTCGGTATAAACGGGGATGCCAAAACGCAGGCTGGTGTAGAGGCGGGAACCCGTGATCGCTTCAAACCCGTCGAGGTCCACGTAAAAGGTGGGCGTACCAAAGAGGTTGAAGGGCGGCGGGCTTTGGCTGGGGTCGCGTACGGTTCCGACCAGCGTCATCTCTACCGTCTGGTTGACCCCTTCCACGTAGACGGTTCCATTGAGCAGCGGTACACCGTAATGCTGCAGGTGGTTGAACTCGACAGCAATGGCCTCATCGCCGATGGGCCACGAACCGGAGACAAACTGGATCAGATCGTAAACCTGCGCATCGTAATCCGGGTGGGCGATCAGCGTCGCTTCCTGCCATTCGGCATCGGGGGCGGGCTTCCAGCGGATGCCGGCCGAGACCCAGCCCTCCGCCGCGTCAATTTCGGGCAGGGCGGCAATCGTGTCCACCACGGTTTGATCGAACGGGACGCCCAGCACCATCCGGGCGTGCGCCGGGTTGCTGGCCTCCCGCGAGCCATCCATCAGCTCATTCATCAGCCGGTTGCTCGACATCGTCAGCCCGATGGCCAGCACGCCCACGGCAATGCTGATCACGACGAGCATGGTCCGCCCCATATTCATCCACAAGTCACGCCATACTTTCCGAAAGGCAGTTCGCATGGGCCGGGATTATAAGCGGTCAGGGAAAGGCGGAAGCAGGGAGTAGGGAGCAGGGGTTTTCCTGCTTTCCTGGATTCCTCATAAAATACCTGCATGAGCAACCTCCGCATCAACCCCGACCGCCTCCTGCATGACTTCAATGCCCTTGCCCAAATCGGCAGCACCGGAGATGGCGGCGTCCACCGCCCGGCCCTCTCCGAAAACCACCTCGCCGCCCGCCGCTGGCTCCGTCAGCGCATCCTCGATAGCGGGCTGGAATTCCAGCAGGACGCGGCGGGCAATCACTCCGCGATTTTGCGTTCGCCCAACCCGTCCGCCCGCACTCTCCTGCTCGGCTCGCATCTCGATTCCGTCCCGCATGGCGGGCGCTATGACGGCGCGCTGGGCGTGCTCGCCGCGCTGGAAGTCGTCCGCACCATCCGGGATGCCAACCTTGAATTGCCCGTCCACCTCGAAGCCATTGACTTCACCGATGAAGAGGGGACGCTCGTTGGTCTTTTGGGTTCGCGCGCCCTCACGGGGGCGCTGACCCCCGAAGAACTGGCGAACCCCCGCGGCGGGTCGCAGGCCCTCCGGGACGGACTCTCGCGCGCCGGGTTGGCTGACCCTCTCAGAGCTGTCCGCGCCCCTGAGTCCCTGGCTGGTTTCCTGGAAGTCCATATCGAGCAGGGCAATCGCCTGAACGCCGGAGTAGCAGACATCGGCATCGTCACCGCCCTCGTCGGGATTGGCTCATTCCAGCTCGCCTTCACTGGCCGCGCCGACCATGCGGGCACCACACCCATGCACGCCCGCCGCGATGCCGGGCTGGCCGCCGCCGAAATGATCGTGCGGGCGCAAGGGCTGGCCGTCCGCGCTTTCCCCGATTGTGTGATCAACTTTGGGCAGGCGCAGTTTTCCCCCGGCGCATACAACATCGTCCCCGAACGGGCGGAGCTGGCCCTCGAGTTCCGCGCCCCCTCACAACCCGAACTGGACGCCCTCGAAACCGCCCTGCTCGACCTGGCGCAGACCACTGCCGCTTCGCTCGATATTTCGCTTGCATATACAAAACAGGCTTGCGTCGCCCCCGCCCCCTGCGCCCCGCAGGTTCAACAGGCCTTTGCCGCGGCCTGTGACGACCTCGGCCTCATCCATATCCCGCTCCTGAGCGGTGCAGGCCATGATACCCAGGCCCTCGCCGCCGTCTGCCCGGCGGGGATGATCTTCATCCCCTCCACGGGAGGCAGCCACAACCCCAACGAGTTTGCGGAATGGGAGGCTTGTGTGAACGGGGCAAATGTATTGTTGGGGGCGGTATTGAAGTTGGAGGGGGAGATAGGTTCAATGATTTACCAATCTTGATTTTCTGGGTTCTCGTAGGAACTCGTGGGAACTGCGTCGCATTCGGGATTTCCCATGAGTTCCCACGAGTTTCCCCGGAAACAGGACGGCGCGTTTACCTCAACGCCCCCACCGCATTAATACCAAACTCCGGGAAAACCTCCCCCACCGCCGGGTTCCCCATCCGCTTGGAAAGCACCTCAGCCAGCACATCCCGGTAATCAATGGTCACAGCCAAATCACCGGGGCCAAACAACTGCCCCTCAGCGAGACCCGGCCAAAGGGTATGCACCCGCCCGCCCATCACATTCCCACCCATCAACAGCATCATACTGCCGTGACCGTGGTCGGTGCCCAGGCTGGCGTTCTCATAGGCGCGCCGCCCAAATTCGGACATGACGACCACGGTCAGCTTCCCCAGGTAATCCACCATATCGGCATGGAACGCCGCCAGCCCGGCGGCGAGGTCTGTCATCAGGCTGGGCATGTTGCCCAACAGGACTCCCTGCCCGAAGTGGGTATCCCAGCCGCCGAGGTCAATCGCGGCCACCTCCAGCCCGGCTTCCGCCTTGATGAGCATGGCAACCTGGCGCAACCCGAGGCCGAGTTCGCTCTCCGGGTATACCGCGGCCCCCTGTGGGAGGTAGGCCGCCGGGTCAAGGGCCTCCAGCGTGTCCAGAATTTCCAGCGTTTCACGCCCAATCACATCGAGCGGTTCGCCGCCCGCATACAGGGCGGCCAGCGAGGCGCGCATCTGCGCCGCGGCGCGCAGGTCGCCGCCGAGGTGGAAATCGGCGATGGACTGGAGGGCGGTGACGGGGACAGGGCCGCGCAGGCTTTGCTGCGGGTTCTGGCCGAGCCCGATGGCGCGCAATGGGGAGCTGTTGCCGGTATCGAGCAGGGCCAGGTGGCGGCCAATCCAGCCGGTGGCCGGGCCGCGCTCGTCCTCCACGCCGCGCTCCATCAGCGCCATCGCCTTGAAGTGCGAGCGGGACTCGTCCGGCGCGCCGACGGCATGGACGGGGGCCAGGTGCCCGGCCTGCCAGGGTGCGAGCAGCGGGGCCAGGGCGGGATGCAGGCCAAAGAAGCCGTCCAAATCAAGGACCCGCTCACCGGGGTTGGCGCGCCCATCATCGGGGCGCGCGACCCCGAGGGTGGGGCGCAGGCGATAGTAGGCCTCCTCGCCATGGGGGACGACCATGTTGAGCACGTCAGCCGCGCCGCGCAGGAAGAGGACGACCAGCGTGTCGCCACGCGGCCCGGTATAGCGGGGCGCAAACGCCAGCCTGGGCATCCAGCCAGGCCAGGCCACGGCCCAGGGGGTTACCATCGCAGTTTTCAGAAAATCGCGGCGGGTGAGGGTTTGCATGATGGGGTATCCTGTTTCATTTGGATGCGTTTTGTTTGAGCCGGAAGCGCAGATTGAGTAGGGCGACGTGTTTTCGTCGCCCGTATCGAAATCAAGCGGGGCTGCGGGGTCTCGATACGCCGGAAAACAACCGGCTACTCGACCAGCGAACGGCGAAAGTTAAATTACGTCTGTTTATTTCCATTGAAAGGCCGGGGACGAGAGGATCCCGGCCACGATGATTTGTGCCGTCTCCGGAAAATCCGCGGCCCCTTCAGCGCGCAGGGCGTCCGCCAGCCTGCGGGCAGAATCCTGGTCGAGGGGCGTACCCAGCATCAGAGGTGTGACCGATCCAATAAAACTTTCGATGCCGTCCGCCCCGGTCAGCTGGAGCAGGGCGTCCACATCCACCACCGTCCCGCGGATCTCGTTACGGGCCAGCTGGGCGGCAAAGCGCCAGCGCGGGAGCAGGCTGCCCATCCAACTGGGCGCGGTATCCGGAGGGCCGTCGGGGGTGGGCCATTGGAAGGGGGACTGGCCGAGGCGGGCGAGGGTCTCGTGCAGGGTTTTGTCCTTGCCCGCGCCGCCATCTGTTTCGGCGTTGAGGGTGCGCAGGCTGGCGGCGACAAAATCCACCGGGCGTTTGAATTTCATCGGGAGCGCGTCCCCCAGTGAAAGGAGTCCGTCGAGGAGGATCACGCGGAGCATGGCGGGGATGTCGCCTCCCGTTTTGAGGAATGCGTCCGCTGCCCGGTCAACGAGATCGGCGGGAGGGTCATCGGCAATGAAGCGGCGGATGAGTTTGGTGGCGAGGTGGCGGGCGGTGGCGGGATGGTCTGCGAGGATTTCGAGGAGGCGTTCCGCTTCCAACTGGCCGCCCGGTTCGATCCGGAGGCCCAGGACGGTCTTGGCGGCTTGGTCGTGAAAGTCCGGGTTGAACTCAAAATCGCCGCGCCAGAAGCTGGTCTTGACCGTCCAGCCGGTAAAACAGCGGGCGAGTTCCATCACGTCGGCCTGGGTGTAGCCGCCGTCCACGCCGAGGGTGTGGAGCTCCATCAGTTCGCGGGCGTAGTTCTCGTTGGGGGCGCGGGCCTCGTTGACCTGGTTATCGAGGTAGGTGAGCATGGCAGGGGAGTGGGCGGAGGCTGAGAGCAGGTCGTGGAAGCGGCCCAGCACGTTAGGGCGGATGACGTCCCGGTCATCGCCGGGTTTGAGATACCAGACATCTTCCTTGTCCATCGAAATGTTAAAGTGGTCGGTCCAGAAGGCAGCCATGACCTCGTAAAGCTGGCGGCGGCTGTAGACCTGACGGAGCAGGGTGATGGCTTTCATATCGCTGAGGGCAGGTTCCGGGTTGAAGCCGCCAAAAATCTGAGAGCCGTTTGTGTAAATGTCGTCGGCGGTCTGGTGGAGGATGTCAAAGCCGCGGAGCCGCCAGTCGAGGGGGGCATCGTCAATGGAGGAAGGGGAGAGCTGCTCCTCGATCCAGCCTGCCAGCCTGATTTCGGCGACGCGTTGGATTTCGGATTGGCGCGGGCCGAAGGTGAGGCGGGAGAGGGCGCTGTAGTCGCTGGGGCTGATCGGGAAGGCCGGGTTGGCGGTCAGCGTTTCCACCGGGCCGCCCAGGGCGCGGTAGGCCGGCTGGCAGGCGGCGAGCGCGGAGGCGGAGGCGACGAGACTGGAGAGGCGGAGGAATTCGCGGCGGTTCATGGGGGCGGGAGCAAGGAGCGAGAAGTAGGGAGCAGGGAGTAAGGGACGGTAATTGGCAATTGGGGATTGGAGACTTGCCCTGAGGGAAGTCGAAGGATTGGTAATTGGTATTGATGACTTACGAGATTAGGAGGACTGATTCCTGACTCCTAATTACTGATTCCTAATCGCCCACACCTCACGCGGATTGGAGTTCAGATGCGCTCTCAGCAGCCATCGCGGGCGCGGGGCGGAGGGCGGGTTTGGGAACCCAATGGAGGACGGAGAATATCGCGGCCCCCATGGACTCAATGAGCGCAATGGGGACGACGATGGCCCAGCCAAGCACGGGGACGGCCGCGGCCAGTTCGAGCGCCACTGCGCCACGGAGAAAGGCGGCAAATTCCGAGAGGCCAGGGCTGGAAAAGCGCGCAAGGCGGCGGGCCATCTGCGCGGCCATCCCGGCTGCACCGAGCGTGGCAAAGGTGAGGGCGATGAGGATAGTGACAACGGCGAGAAATTTGGAAAGAGGCAGGGTCACGGCGCTCAGGATTATGACCGGGATCGCCCAACCGATCAGCCCGGCGAGGCCCATCCCAAAGGTTTTCCAGGGAGTGCGCTCCACCCTGAGCCGGGCGCGTTCCACCGCGCCGGGGAACAGGAGCCACAACGTGATGAGCAGGCCGGGCAGGGCCAGCCCCAAAATCAGCAGAAAGCCAAAAATCATGGTGATGTCGGACATGGGGACCTCGTTTATTGGGTGATTGGGCGATTGGTTGCCTGATTGCCTTGTTGCCTGTCTGTCTCATTGGGAAATACAAGATGGATGCCCAAAAAGTTGCGCGGAAACAAAAATGCCCGGATGATTCCGGGCATTGGGTTGTAGAACGAGATTCAATCTCGTTCTACGTATCGAAGAAAATTGCTCAGGTTTCCAGAACAGGCTCCGGGGCGCGGAAGAAACTGAGGATCAGCCCGCCCAGGCCGAGCAAGGCGGCATACGGCAACATGGCGAACCAGCCAATATATGGCAGGAGGCAGGCAAGGTATAGAGCCAGCGCACCTTTGGTAGAGCGGCGGAATTGTATTTGCTCCGGGAACAACCGGTTCCCCAGCAGGGCCGTCACCCCCGCCAGCCCAAAGACGAGGCTGATCGCCAGCAAGCCGAACAGGATCACGGCAGGGATGGCAAACCCGCGCCACACGCCGTCGCCGAGCGAGGCAAACCCCAACCCAAGCGCGCCAAAAAACAGGAAATTGATCGCACCCAACAGGAAAGCGCGGCCCGGCGTTTGCCCGGCCACCTGCTGGATTTTCCCGACCCGGCTGGAAAAGAGCGCCCCAACCACGACCATGAACGCGACAAAACTGGCGCTGGCAACCACAGCAAGCAAAGCGGCATTCAATAAGCGATCCATTATTCTCCTTTGAAAATACCCGCGCGGCGCAAACCGCCGCGCAACAGGATACCGTTCCCCACCAGCCAGAGCGCCCCTGCTGAAAGCAGGAGGGGGGTCAGGGCAATGATCGGGAGCGGGACAAAACCGGGTCCAACGGCGACCCCTTCGACGCCGCTCAGGGTGAACCCGGCGAAAAATTCGGGGAGGGCCGCCGCCATTTGCAGGACAGTCTGCCCAGTTTCGGCCAGTCCGGTTTCGACCACAAGGAATGCTCTGGAAATCCGTTCAACATGGGCGGTCTGTAGAAAGAGGGGCAGCACGGCCAACAGGAGGGCGAGCGACGCCGCCAATTGCAGCCCGCCCGCCAGTTTGAGCGCACGCGGCGCAGGAGCGGGGACGCGGAGGCGGGCCATCACACCGGGAACCAGGCTGCGGGCAAGCGGCATCTCCGGGGAGGACTCAATTGCGTTGAAGAGACCGCGCAGACGGGCAAGCCGCGCCGCGCAGGCCGCACAGGCGGCGACGTGGCTCTCAAGGGGGCTGACCCCGGAGGCGTCCAGCGCCCCGTCAAGGTATTCGAGGAGCAGGTCGTCCGAAAGGTGGGCGTTGGAGAGGTTGGGCTGCATATCAATCCCTCAATACGGTAGCGAGGATTTTCCTGGCCCGGAAGAGGTGGCTCCGGGCGGTGTTGAGCGGGATGCCGAGCGTGTCGGCGATTTCCTGGTAGTCCATATTCTGGAAATGGCGGAGTTCGATTGCGGCCCGCTGGATGGGCGGGAGGCCGCCCAATGCCTGTTGGATGCGCACCGCCCGTTCACGCTGATCCAGCGCGCCTTCCGGGGTAAGGGCGGTTGCGAGTGGAGGGGCATCCAGCTCCTCGTCGAGCGGGAACAACTGTTTGCGGCGTTTGAGTTCATTGATGCTCAGGTTGGCGGCCAGCCGCCGGATCCATGGGCCGAACTCGCGGTCGAGGTCATACTGATCCAGCCGCTGGAAAGCCCGGATAAAAGAATCCTGCGCGAGGTCTTCGGCATCTTCCCGATTTTGCAGGATGTGATAGCAGACGCCGAAAACAGATTGCTGGTAGCGTTCAACGAGGCTGCCATAGGCATTGGTCTCGCCGCGCCGCACGAGGAGGATGAGGGCACGGTCGGGGGGCGCGTCCATGTTTGAATGGTACTACAAGGTTTGATTTGAAAAAGTTGCGCGCTCAGGCCGCGGTTTCTTTGTCCAGCCATTCCAGCCAGCGGCCATGCGGGTGGCAGCGGGCGAGTTTGATGCTGCTGTGTCCGCCTGCATCAAAACTATCGAGTTCGATCACGGTCCCCTCTTCAGTCAGCCACTCGATGGAGAGGCGGTAGAGAGGCCGGGTACCGGCGGTGAGTACATCCAATAATTCCTGGCGCTCGGCCACGGTGAACTGGTAAGTGACGAAGGTGTGATAGACAATGGGGGTCACGCCCGGTGGGATGTCTGCCAGCAGGGAGGGCAGGCGTTCGAGGGCATTCCCGGCAACGATAGTGGGCGGGTGGGCGGCGGCCACGGCGATGGCCCGCGCAAGCAGGTCAAACCGGGCGCGGTGTTCGGGCCAGACGAGCGCCTGGAGCCAGCGCGCATCCTCGGGGCGGGTAACGTCGAGGGGGTGAAGTTCAATCCCTTGGGACCCGGCGACCTCAAAGGGGGGGAAACGATCTACCGGGAGCGGGGGGATCAGGGACCCTTTCTGGGTCACGGCCAGCCCAACGGGGGCATTGCGGCTCCCAAAAGTCATCCCATCCCCGTAGTCGTAGAAATAGTACGGCCAGTTCAGGTTCAACCCGGCGCTGGGGCCAAGTTCAATCAAATGTGCCTCCCCGCCATTGAGCCGCTTACCGATGGCGGTAAAACCGGGCAGGAGGAGGATGCAGCGATTGACTTCGTTGGTCTGCGTGCGGTGGGTGCGGATGAGTTCGAGGAGGGGGGCGTGGAATGTCTGACAAAAATCGCGAAACGCCGGGAAGGCGTCGTCCGCATTCGGCGGGTCGGTCAGGTTGGCGTAATAGTCCCGCAGGGGATGATCCGCCCCGCCGAGGAGGAGGTGATGGACGGCGGCAAAGAGGATGTTCGGCGCGGGCTGGCTGTCGAGTTTTTGCGCAGCGAGTGCGAGGAGGTAGGGATCGTCCGCAATACAGCGGGACAGGTGTTCGTAAAGCGGGGTGTCCCCCGAGGTGCCGGTCTCTGCAAAGTTGGTGAACAGCCGGGAAAAATGGGCGAGGGCGTCGCCGGTGAGCGGGGGAAGAAACTCATGGGAAGTCATGGGAACTTCTGGGGAACTCGCAGGAACCCATGGGAATTTCGACAAGTTCCTAGAGTTCCTATGAGCACCCATGGGGACAATCTGGCAAGCTATCTAATTCGCATTCCTCAATCCGCGGCGGTTTCGATGATGGGCCGTTCAAACCGGCCTGTGAGGAGGACTTCGTTCTCGCGGACGAAGGTGCGGCTGCGGAGCCAGAGCCAGGCGGTCTGGGCGGCATAGCCAACCTGGAACGCGACCAGCCCAACGTACAGGCCGGGGATTGTCCCGATGGCCGCGCCGATCACGAGCAGCGCGCCCGTCACAGCCATAAAGACGATGATGGAATGCGTCACGGCGCGGGTGCGGCGGGCGGCCACGATCAACCCCTGATAGTAGTTGAGCATGATGCTAATGGCCGGCCACGGGAGCGACAGGAGCAGGCCGATTTTGCCGAGCGCCACGAGGTGCGGTTCCAGATCAAAAACCGTGACCATGATCCATTCGGAAAGGGGAGTCGCGGCCACCGCAAAGAGGACGAGTGTGGAAAGCCAGGAAAGTGTGAGGGCAAATTTCCGCATGGAATTCAGGCTGTCCGGCTCGTCAAATAACTTGATGACCACTTCGTTGTAGGCAAAACCGAGGCTGCGGAACATAAAGATCAGCCCGGAAAGCGGGCCAAGCACGGCCAGGGAGGACAGGTCTTGCGGCATGCGGCTGATGGCGGCGGTGCTCATTGGCTGGACGATCAGGTTGAGGAGGGAGGTGAGCGCCAGCGGCCAGTAGAAGTCGTAAAAGGCCGGCCAGGTTAGCGCGGGCATCAGCGGCGGCGCACCCTTCAGTTGGCCGAGCACGGGACGCACCCGGATACCGGCATAAATCGCTTCGGCGGTCACACCGGCGGAAATGCCCAGCGTCCCCACGACGATACCCGGCAGGCCGCCGATCAGCCAGCCAATCGTGAGCGCGGCCGCGTTGGCCGCCAGCCGCAGCGCCGTACCGACCCCCACCGCGCCCGACTGCCCGAAGCGGATGAGGATGCCCTGGTTGAAACGCCGGTAGGCAATCGTCCACGTCCACGGGATCATGATCATCAGCCCAATCCGGGCTGGCTCGACAATTTCCTCCGTCACGCCCATCAGCCCGACGACCACAGGATAATAGAGCGGCGTAAAAGCCACGAGGAGGTGCAGCAGGGTCAGCACAAAACCGGCCCACATCATAAACCGCCGCACCTTGAGGTACGAAGCCCAGTCCTTGCTCAGCGCCGTTGAAGCGGCCAGCAGCATGATAATGGGCGCTTCAATAATCAGCGCCAGCGGAAACACCACGCCGGAATAGGCGGCCATGTGGATTTCCTCGTTCGGCAGGCGCGCCATAACCGCACTGATCAACGGCAGTTCCGTCCCCATAAACAACCAACTGGCGGCAAGCGGCCACCAGGCGGCCATAATATCCCGATTGGACAAACTTTTCATCAGAACCTCAATTTCTTCCGGGCTTCCCGCGGGGACGTGCCTCCCTGAGATTAATCTCCACCCCGAAATATCCGGTCAGCGCCCCCTCGATGACCTCCTCGCCGATCAGGATTTTCTCGTCCCGAGTGCCATGTTCCGTGTGGATCAGCCGATCCCCGGACAGGGTGATGCGGCCAACCGGCAGGGCTAGCGAGCAGGTGATTTTGCGGGTAAACGGTGACTGCCACGAAGTCTGGTGATAATGGCACATTTTCTTGTATTCGTCCAGACTATGCGGCGTGAGCGAAAAGAGATGCTGTGTCTGCCACGCCCCAGCCACCCACTCATCCAGCCCAAAATCCCCCTCCACCTCGATGATGCGGAATTTCCCCGCCGGGTCGTCCTGCTCCAGTCCGGGGACAAACTTGAGCGGCTCCAGGAATGAATCACCAAACCCCACATCGGCCAGCCAGGGTTCATCGAGGTCAACCTTGAGGATCATGTGATCAAATTCCGGGCCATAGCCCTCACCGGAATCCTTACGCACCCGCGCCGAGAGGAGCGTGACCGTAAAACCGAGTTTGCGGAGCAAGGCCGCGAACAACCCGTTGCACTCATAGCAAAAACCGCCACGCCTGCACATGACGATTTTTTCGTACAACCAGTCTTCTGTAAGCTGGATTTTCTCGCCTGTGTGGATACTCAGGTTCTCAAACGGGACGGCCAGCATGTGCGCCCGGTGCAGGCCGCGCAGGGTTGCGGCGTCCGGTGTGCGCGGCCCGGCGTAGCCGATCCGTTCCAGGTAGCGGTTTACATGCATCCCGATTAATCCGCCGCAGCCGTCACCGACGCGGGTGTCCGGCGCGGCAGCAGCCGCGTCCCATTGACGGTCATCGCCCCGATGACGATCAGGACCAGCCCGGCCAGCAGGTTCCAGGTGAGCAGTTCATCCAGGAAAAGGACGCCCAGCAGGACCCCCATGGGCGGGAGCAGGTAGGTCACAAACGAGACGAATGCCGCGCTCGCCGTCTCCATCAGCTTGTAATAGACGAGATAGGCGAAGGCCGTGCCAAGTATTCCGAGGCCGACCGCCGAACCCAGCCCGGCCAGGGAGGGCGTCAGGTGGAAGGGTTGATCGACAAGCAGGGCCACAGGGAGGGACATGGCCGTCGCGCAAATCAATTGGGCCGCGGGTCCCACCAGGGGTGGCAGCCCCCGGAGGTTCGCGCGCCCGTAGGAAATGGCGAAACCATAGCTGATCGAGGCTACGATGAACAGGATCAGCCCAAAGGTTTCCGCGCCCCCCTGGAAACCCGCGCCCGTCATCAGCGCCTGCAATTCGGGCAGGAAAAGGAAGAGGATGCCGACAAACCCGAGGAGCACGCCACTTACCCGGTTGCGTGTCAGGCGCTCATCGGCCAGGATGAAATGGGCAAACATGACCGTGAAAATTGGCGTGGTGCCGTTGAGAATGGAGGCCGCGCCGCTCTGGGTAAACTGCTCGCCCACCGCAAAAAGGACGAACGGGAAGGAGTTGGCAAAGAAGCCCATGATGAAGAACTTTTTCCAAAACGCCCAGCCGGTTGGCAGGCTGCGTTTGTTAAGCCGGAGGACGATATAGAGGAATACCGCCGCCAGCCCCAGCCGGATGGCGACGAGGGTGAGCGGGGGGAAGTCCTCCACCGCGACTTTGATGAAGAGGAAGGAGGGGGCCCAGCAGAGAGCCAATACGATGAGGAGGAAGAAGTTTCTGTTTTTCATAGTTTATATAACCCGGCAAAGCGCCGGTTGTGAAATCAGGATACGGGCAATTCAGGTGACAGTCACCTGGCTTTTTGCACAGGTTCCAGACGGCGCGTGGGGGATTATTCTTCCTCCGGGAGGGTGAAATAAAACGCGGCTCCCTCGCCGGGCGCGGCCTCCGCCCAAATCTCGCCGCCATGCCGGTTGATGATGCGCTTCACGGTGGCGAGGCCGATGCCCGTTCCTTCAAATTCATCTTCGCGGTGGAGGCGCTGGAACACGCCAAACAGTTTGTCAGCATACCGCATGTCAAAACCAATCCCATTATCGCGGATGTGGATGATCTTCTGTCCGTCCTGCGTCAGCGGCCCGATGTGGATGGAGGCCCGCGCTGCGCCGCGAGTGAATTTGACCGCATTATCAATCAGGTTGGCAAACACGATCCGCATGAGCGCAGAATCCGCCCGGCACGGCGGGAAATCATCCACGACAAGGTCAATCACCCGACCCGCCCGCTGGCTGGCCGTTTCCTGCCAGTAATCCAGGCAGACCTTCTTGATCTGGAGCGGCTGGCGATCCAGGGCCGAACGCCCCAGCCGCGAAAAGGCCAGCAGGTCTTCGATCAACCTGCCCATCTTGTGGGTATTGTCGCGCACAATCCCCAGGTAACGCCGGGCCTCCGGGGAAACCTGGTCGGCATATTCCTCAGACAGGATTTTTGTAAAGCCATCGATGGCCCGCAGGGGTGCGCGCAAATCATGTGAAACGGAATAGCTAAAGGCCTCGAGTTCGCGGTTGGTGGCCTCAAGCTGGGCCGTCCGCCGGATGACGCGTTTCTCCAGTTCAGCGTTCAGGCGGCGGATTTCCTCCTCAGCTTCCTTTTGCTCGGTGATGTCGCTCATTACGCCCTGGACAAAGAGGGCGCGGCCGTTGGCATCCTTTACCATCGTGGAAGTGTCCCGTACCCAAACCCATCCGCCACTGCGCACTTTCAGCCGGTATTCCGTCACGGAGCCGCTGCCCGTGGCTACGTTGTGAATGTGATCCGCGATGATGTGGTCACGGTCATCGGGGTGAAGGAGATCCTGCCAAAAGGTGGGGTTATCCAGCCAGGCTTCCGCCGGGTAGCCGGTCAGCCTCTCGATATGCGGGCTGATGTAGAGGTTGGTGCCAGCCTCATCGGGGAGGTCGCGGTAGATGACGGCGGGGAGCTGCTCGACCAGCGTGCGGTAACGCAACTCGGCTTCGAGCAGGGCCTCCTCGCCCAGTTTGCGTTCGGTGATGTCGATGATCGAGGCCAGCGCCCCCTCGAGGGTCCCGATCTCAATGAGGACCGCGGAGATCAGGCCGGTACCGGTTTCGCCGGATCGTTTCTGGAACTGGAACTCCACGTTGTTGATCTCGCCCGTAGTTTCCAACGTGTGAAGGATCAGCCTATGGGATTCCTCATCCACCCAGAGGCCCAGATCAAAACTTGATTTGCCGATGACTTCATCGCGGGTGTGGCCGGTCAGCCGGAGGTAGGCGTCATTCACGTCGATCATGCCGATACCGGGGGCGCTGATGCTCATGGCAATCGGTGAACTGTGGAAGGCCTGCCCGAATTTCCGTTCGGATTGGCGGAGGGCGATTTCGGTCTGTTCACGCTGACTGATCTCCTGCCGGGCGCGGGCCAGCGATTCTTCGATGTTCGTGGTCGCCATCCTGAGCAGGATACTGGAGACCAGAAGGTAAGTCACATAGGAGGCCCAGATTGCGATTGGGGTGGAAGCATCTTCCCCCAAAAGAAAGCCGGAGTTTTCGGCGATGACGAGGCCGAGTGACCCCACGATGCTGGCAACGGCCCAAAGGAGGGCTGGCCCCCTGCCGAGCAACAAGGCCGCCAGCAGGACGACCACGATAAACCCGCCCATCGCCGGGGCGTGCACCCCGCCACTGAAAGCCGCGGCCACGAAGAGGATGATCCACAGCCCGGCGACGAGGATTTGGCTGGCGGGCCGGATGCGTTTCCGGTGCAGGAAGAACAGGATGGCCCCGGCCAGCGGGAACATGGGCGCGGCAAAGACCAGCCGCCAGGCGAGTTCGGGGGCGGTGAGGAGCCAGACGATGCAGAAAAAGAGCGTGCTCACCAGGATGATCCAGGCGTAATAATTGACAAAGCGTGCCAGCCGGGTGGCGTCTTCGTCGTTTTCAAAGATGGGGGGTGCAAGATATTGGCGGATGCGGGCCAGCATGTTCCATAAGCTTCTGGAATGTATTGTACTCCGCCCCCACCCTACCCTCCCCAAAATCCAAAACCGGGAAATTTGGGGTGGGAACAGGTGACAGTCACTTGGGAAGTGACTGTCACCTTACGGGAAAATCAGGTAAAGTAGGGGAAGATAAGAAACCCGGTTTTTGCCATGCAAACTGTAATCCAAATTTGGAAAGCGTTGCGGGCAAACGAGTCCGTTCAATAGCACAAAAAACCGGGTTTTTACTCCTGTATCCGTCGCCCATTAGACAGGTGACAGTCACCTGCGAGGTGACTGTCACCTATGCCCTCCTCAAATTGGAGTCCCCCCATGCCCAAGCCGCCCGGCCAAAACACCCTCTTCTACGGCGACAACCTCACCATCCTGCGCGATTACCTCCCGGATGCCTGCGTGGATTTGATTTACCTCGACCCGCCGTTCAACTCGAACCGTTCGTATAACGTGCTGTTCAAGGAGGAGAGCGGGGAGGAAGCCGAGGCGCAGATTACGAAGTGTTATTGGAAAGAAGTACAGTTCTTTGCCAAGTATAATTTGTTACTATATTCAACCTATCTCTTCATCAAATAAAAAAATGAAACTGAAAGTTGTTAGTAGGCCCATTTTAGGTGATTGCCGTAAAGTCCTCAAAACCCTGGAGGCGGACTCTATAGACTTAATCATTACCTCCCCTCCTTACGCGGACAGACGTCAGCATACATATGGAGGTGTCAGACCCGATGAATATGTGGAGTGGTTCTTGCCTATATCAAAAGAATTGCTCAGGGTTCTCAAACCAACAGGTACGTTTATCCTCAATATCAAAGAAAGAGTAGCCAATGGTGAACGACACACCTACGTTCTAGAACTAATATTAGAAATGCGGAAACAAGGTTGGTTATGGACTGAAGAATTTATCTGGCACAAAAAAAATAGTTACCCAGGAAAATGGCCGAACAGATTTCGCGATTCGTGGGAGAGGCTTCTGCAATTTAATAAGCAAAGACAATTCAACATGTATCAAGAAGAGGTTATGGTTCCAATGGGAGATTGGGCAGAAGCAAGACTCAGAAATTTGAGCAGGACTGATCAAATTCGAGACGAATCAAAGGCTGGAAGCGGATTCGGGAAAAAGGTCGCAAACTGGATTGGGCGAGATAAAGTTTATCCAACGAATGTGTTGCATATGGCCACTGAAACTGGGAATAAAAATCACAGTGCCGTTTTTCCTGAAGCCTTACCAGAATGGTATGTCAAATTGTTTACCAAAGAGGGGGATATGGTTCTTGATCCGTTTATGGGTTCAGGCACTACATTACGCGTGGCCCACAGGATGAGTAGAAATTCCATAGGCATTGATATTAAGCAAGAGTACCTTGAACTAACTCAGGAACGCTTGGGACATCAATTGCCGCTGTTGGAGGAGAACGGAAAATATGAAACGCCTAAATCTGAATGATGTTGTCGGATTTGTTGAAGCAAATATTGGTGATTTTCATAAACGACGACTTGAAAACCTTCAAAGCCTCAGATTGATTAAAGTACTACAAAGAAAGAACCCCTATCTCTTTAAAGCAAAAAACATATATACTCCTTTCGACTTGGTAAAGGGGTTAATGGATGCCCATCTATCTTCACAAGAAGAAACTATCTTTGGCGAATTTCTGGAAGAATTGGCTATTTTTGTATGCGGCAAAGTCTACGATGGGAAAAAATCCACTGCGGAGGGCATAGACCTTGAATTTGAAAAAGATGGCATGGTTTATATAGTCGCCATCAAATCCGGCCCGAATTGGGGAAACAGCAGTCAGGTCAAAAGGATGAAGGATAATTTCAAACAGGCTCAACGGCGTTTACGACAGAATAGAAGTATGGCAAACATTGTGGCCGTCAACGGATGTTGTTATGGAAGAGACAAAAAACCGGACAAAGGGGATTATCAAAAGCTATGCGGCCAGACATTTTGGGAATTTATCTCTGGAAATGAGCGTTTGTACTTGGAACTTATCGAACCATTGGGGCATCGGGCAAAGGAAAAGAACGAAGAGTTTTATTTAGCTTATGGTCAAATCCTCACACTCTTCACACAAGAATTTTTAATTGACTTCTGTACGAATGGGCTGATCGAGTGGGAAAAATTGGTCCAATTTAATTCAGCAACGAATTGGAATAACCCGAGAAAAGGGAGTTGAAGGACAAAAGGCGCGGCGTTCTCGACCGCGAAGCCGCCGCCCTCGGGCTGTTCATCACCCTGGAACCCGCCACGCGGGACATGCTCACGGAGGCGGTGTCGGCGGGCTACTACGAGTCCCCGCTCTGGCAGCAGAAATATCCCCGCCTGCAAATCCTGACCATCGAAGAGTTGCTCAACGGCAAACGCCCCGAAATGCCGCCTACCGGCGCAAACGTGACCTTCCAAAAAGCGGAGCGCGTCCGGCGCGAGGCGGGGGGCAGGGGAAGATGTTTTAATTAATATTATAGACCCTAAGGGTTTTGAAAACCCTTAGGGTCTGGGTTACAAGTTTTAGACCTTTAGGGTTTGTAAAACCCTAAAGGTCTGGGAATAAAACATGACCAGTCCATCCCCCCTGCTCTACGACACCTACTATCACATCTACAATCGCGGCGTTAACGGCGAGAACATCTTCGTTGAGGAGCGAAATTACGAGCATTTCCTGAATCTATATGCCAGGCACATTGAACCGGTGTGTGATTTGTTCGCCTATTGCCTGTTGAGAAACCATTTTCATCTATCCCTGAAGACCAAGTCAGAAGAGGAAATCATCGAACGTATTAAAACCCTAAGGGTTTCACCTGCTATCGTTCGCCAATCCAAGCAAGGCGGGCTTGCAAATACAGAGGAGGGTCAGCCGGAAAAACCCTTAGGGTCTGGATATATCAGCGACCAATTCTCGAATTTCTTCAACGCCTATGCAAAAGCGATCAACAAGGCGTACGGCAGAACGGGGAGTTTATTCCAACACCCCTTTGGCCGCGTGCCGATTACGAGCGACCGCCAGTTCTGGAATGTGATTGCGTACATTCATCAGAACCCTCAGAAGCATAAATTTGTGGACGATTTTCGGAATTGGAAGTATTCATCATTCGGAATCATGCTCTCTGAAAATAAGACAAGTGTGAATCGAAGTGATGTTTTGAAGTGGTTTGGAAACAAAGAGCAATATCTTGAGCTCCACAAGGTTTGGATGTCGGACGCGCAAAGCAAGTCGTTTGCGGAAGATGATTTTGATTAAAATAGAATTTCCCGGCTTTTACCACCCCAAAAAGGAACCCCCCATGCCCCCTCGAAAAACCCCCCGAACGATTTTGATCCTCCCCGCCCTCACCCTCTTGATCCTTGCCCTCGCCTGTACCCTGCCAGGTAGATCGGCCCCCACCGGCGCACCCCCCACGACGGAAGAAACCACCCCCCTCGAGGAATCTGCACCCCCAACGGGGGACGCGGCCCCGGTTGATGAAACCACCCCCGAGGCACCCGCCCCCACCGGGGAACCTGCCCCCACCGGGGAGACCTCACCCCCCGTGGGGCCGCTCCCCCTCCAGGGTTTCCTCCCCGCAGGCCCCATCACCCTGCTCGCCCTGGGCGACAGTGTCACCGAAGGCGAAGGCGATCAGGACCCGGGCGACCTCGACGGCTACGGCTACCCGGCGCGGCTTATCGAAGCTTTGCAGGCTATCCGGCCCGGCTCAACCCTGTTCAACTTTGGCCATTCGGGCTGGAGTTCCGACGCCCTGATCAATGGCGAGGGAGACATACCCAGCGAGTTGGAACTGAGTCTCGAGGAGGTTCGCCGCGCGCAGGCGGCCAGCCAGCCAGCCCTCGCGCTCGTCTGGATCGGCAGCAACGACATGTGGTATCTCTATGAATACGGTCCTGATCCCATGACCGCGGAAGCCGAAGCTTTTGACCTGGAAAATTTCGCCCGCAATATCGATCACATCATCAGCGAACTGCGCAACGCAGGCGCGACCGTGCTCATCGGTCTCCTGGATGACCAATCCCTGCGCCCGGTCGTTGCCAACCCCTCAAGCGAACCCAGGCTGCCCTACACCACGGCAAACGACCTCCAGCGCATGTCCCTCCAGGCCCAGGCGTACAACGAGATCATCCTCGCCGCCGCCGCGCAATACGGCGCAGGCGTGGTGGATTTTTATAACACCGACCTCTTCACCAACCCGGAAACCATCTCGGAAGATGGCATCCACCCGAACTCGCACGGCTACGACATCATCGCGGAAATGTGGCTGGAAGCGATCAGGGGCATCATGCAATAAACCGCCATCCGCAAAAGGAACCTCCCATGTCCAGACTCACCCGCACCCTGACCCTGCTTGGCGGCGTGGCCCTCCTCCTCCTCGCCGCCGGGTTTTACCTGCAATTCCCCGCCGTCACTGCCATCTGGCCCTGGGAGGATTCGCGTCTGTCCTACATCTTCCTCGCCTCCATTTGTGCCGCCGTCGGCGCGCCCGTGATCTGGATCGCGCTGGCCGATGTACCTGCCACCCTCCGCGGCGGCGCGCTAAACCTATCCACCTCCACACTGGCGATAACGGCCTATTTCTTCTGGCTCTACAGCCAGCGCGGCACACCAGCCTTGCTCATGTCCGGCCTCGCCAGCGCGGCCTTTTGCGCGTTTTCAATCGCCCTCTTCCGCTGGAGCGGGAAATTTACCCTGCGCGACCAACGCCCTTTCCCGCGTCCCGTCTTCTACTCTTTCATCCTGTTCATCCTCGCCCTGCTCTTCGCCGCCACCCTGCTTGTCGCCCGCCACTCCACTGTATTCCCCTGGCCGCTGAACCCGGATTCATCCGTCATCTACGGCCTGCTGTTTTACGGGAACGCCGCCTACTTCCTTTACGGCCTGCTCCTACCTGCCTGGGATAACGCTCGCGGCCAACTGATCGCCTTCCTTGCTTACGACCTCGTATTACTGGGGCCATTCTTCGCGCTCCTCGGCGCTGTCAAACCGGGACACCGCTTAAGTCTGGCGGTCTATCTCATCGTCCTCATCTATAGCAGCTTGCTCGCTGCCTACTATTTATTCCTGCATCCCGCCACCCGTTTCTCACGAACGCCCGCTCAGGAGAAATAACATGTTCCAGACATACCTCTCCCAAATGGCGCAAAACGCCCAATCCATCCTGTCCCTCGCTACCGGGATTTCGGCTGAACAGGCCCGCTGGAAACCTGACCCTCAAAGCTGGTCCATCCTCGAAGTGATCAACCACCTCCACGACGAGGAGCAATCGGATTTCCGGGTGCGGCTGGACATCATCCTCCACGACCCGGCGCGCGACTGGCCGCCCATTGACCCGGAAGGCTGGGTTGCCTCCCGGCAATACAACCAGCGCGACCTGGCGGACTCCCTCAAAAATTTCCTCGTCGAGCGGGAGAGATCGCTCGCCTGGCTGCGGGGTCTCGGCCAGCCGAACCTGGAAGCCAGCGTCACCACCCGCTTTGGGAGTATGCGCGCCGGCGATATGTTCGCCTCCTGGGTCGCCCACGACATTCTGCACCTGCGCCAGCTCGTTGAACTCCGTTACGCCTGGGGTCGGGAACAGTTCGCCCCTTATGACCCCCGCTATGCGGGCGAGTGGTAATTGGCCATCCCCATCTCCCTGATCGCCCCGGCAGCCCATGCGTGGCTATGCGCAGAACATCAGCCTCGCGTCCTCCACGCCTTCCCAAACGCCCTCAACCTGATCAACGCGGACGGCGAAATCCTGTCGCTCGTCAACCCTCAACTTGGGCCAGGCCCGTTTTCCGCGGTATTGGGCAAACCGCTCGCGTTCGAGAGGCTGGCCGCGGATGAACGCGTCGAGTTTTCAGACGGTAATTTGGTAATTGGTAATTGGATAACTGAAACCAGCCACGCCAAACTCTGGAATCCCCGCCCGCGCTGGGAATTGCTCGTTCCAGAAAATCTGGCCTGGGCGGAACCCATCCTCGCTGATGAACTCCTCTGCTCCGAAATCCATCCAGCAATTACCAATCACCAATTACCCCTTCGCCAGGATGCGGCCTCGATGAAAATTTTCGCGGACTCGTTGGCTGGCCGCGGTCCCGGCCTCACCCCCTCCGGGGACGATGTCCTCATGGGGATGATCCACGCCCTGTGGGCCGGTGTTACCCCCCACGAGGCGCAGGAGATTGGCGGGGTCATGGCGGCTCATGCGGCCCCGGTCACGACTTCCCTCTCCGGGGCGTGGCTGAATGCCGCGGCGCGCGGCGAGGCTGGCGGGGCGTGGCACGATCTTATCGATCAGGTGATTAAAAAAAATGGAGCAGGCCTCCGCACCGCAGCCCACCGGATTTTGCAGACCGGGCATACGTCAGGAGCGGATGCGCTGGCCGGGTTCATCGCGCAAATGAAAACGACGCTCCATTGAGGAGCGCCGTTTTTGTCATTTGTTGTCATGCTGTCTAATGGAGTGAAACGAAGCATCCCCGCACGGATGCGTTTTAGCGGTTCCCAGCAGAGATTCCTCACTCCGTTCGGAATGACAATCGGTTTACGCTTCGTCCTCGGCGGGTTTGAAGATGAGGAAGATGGCGTTGATCAGGATGCCAAGTACGGCCGCGGTGGCGATGGCGGGCAGGCCGCTGGGGAAGATGCCGGGGACGGCCACGGGAATAAAGCCGCCCTGATAGCCAATGTTCCCACCGATACCCACGACCATGATGACTGCGCCAATGGCAAGGTTTTTCGGGTTGAACATGCTAACCTTGTGCTCCTGCATCAAGGCGATGCCCTGCATGCCAATGACACCGAACAGGTAGACGGCAAGGCCGCCGCTGACGGCGAGGGGGATGGCATTGACCAGGGCGGCCAGCTTGCCGACAAAGCCAAGCAGGATGGAGATGACACCCGCGGCGATCAGGGCGGGGCCGGAGTAGTTGCGGGTGATCGCCATCAGCGAGTTGTTCTCGCCGTAGTTGGTGCCCGCGGTGGCGCCAAACAGCCCGTTGATAAAGTCGCCGATCCCATCGAGGATCAGGTTGAAGCCAACGTGCTTGTCGATGCCCGGTTTGGGTTGGCTGGTCTCATCAGCGAAGCGGTCAATATACAGGCTCATCTGGTAGAGGTGCGCCGTGGATTCCGGAATGGTGGCGATGGCCATGATCGAGATGCTGACAATGGCCGTGCCAACCAGATCACCGCTAAACGAAGGGAAGGTCAGGTGCGGCATTTGAAACCAGGGGGCAGCAGCCATTCCGGCCCCGCTGACAGAACCGCTGTCAATCAGGGCGGAAATAATCACGCCCGCGATGCCTCCCAGGAGGACGGGGAGCATCCCGATGAAACCCTTGTTTTGCAGATACACAGAGAAGAGGATGGTGATCACGAGCGTGATCAGGGCCACGGTGAAGTTATTGCTGGCGAGGTTGCCCACTGCCGCAAAGGCCAGGCCGAACCCGATGATGGCGGCGATGGAGCCGGTCACAACGGGCGGGAGGACTTTGTCCACATTTTCCTTGCCGACGGCGCGAATGATGAAGCCAACGGCAATATTGATCAGGCCGGTCACGACGATGCCGGCCTGCATCAGGCTGAGGACTTCATCGGGGACCGGGCCGCTAAAGTTGGCGTAGGGGGAGCCGGTGGCCGCCTGGATGATGCCAAGATAGGCGGCGATATAGCTAAAGCTCGAACCATAGAAGAGGGGGATAAACGTCCCCACGCCACGGCGGGAGAGCAGGAGCGCGACAATCGTGGAGACGCCCGAGGCCAGGAGCACGGTGCCTACATGGAAACCGCAAAACGCCGCCACAAATACTGTGGCCGGGAACATGGTAAGCACGTGCTGGAAACCGAGCAGGATCGTCTGCCCCATGGGGGGCATATCATTGGGCAGGTAGCCCATCTTTTTTGGCATCATACTGTTGTTTTCCATATCATCCTCCGGGAAAGTTTAGGTAGAGAGTTTAAGTTTTACAGTTACGGGAATCGGTTGGATAATTTCGTTAGCGGCGGCCTCCTTAAACGAAAACCGCGTGCCGGTTAGGGTCACGCGGTGTTGGAAATATGGGAACAAAATAATACCGCCCCCCATCAGTCTGTCTGGTGAACTGCGAAACTCGTCGCCTACCGGTATCATTTTGCGGGATTAACCTTGCGGTTAGAATTCACCCTTAAGAACACAGGTTTATTGGAAAAGCTACGCGGGATGTGAAAAGTAAAAAGTGATGAGTGATAAGTGAGATTCCCGGCTTGCGTCACCTCCCTTGCACTCATCACTTCATCACTTATCACTTATCACTCCTCACACTTCATCCCTCCCCAGGAGTAATTATGCCGAACCAACCCCTCTCCGGCCTCAAAGTCCTCGATCTCAGCCGCGTCCTCGCCGGGCCGTACTGCACCATGCTTCTCGCCGATATGGGCGCGGATGTGATCAAAGTGGAACAGCCCGGCAAAGGGGATGACACCCGCGGCTATGGCCCGCCTTTCGTCAACGGGGAGAGCGCGTATTTCCTGAGCATTAACCGCAACAAACGCAGCCTGACGCTGGACATCAAACACCCCGCCGGGCAGGAAATCCTGTGGGGACTGATCGAACAGGCGGACGTCCTCGTCGAAAACTTTCGGCCCGGCACGTTGGACAAACTCGGCTTTGGTTATGTGGCCGTTCACGCGCGCCTGCCCCGCCTCATTTATTGCTCCGTCTCAGGGTACGGCCAGACCGGCCCGAACGCCAATATCCCCGGCTATGACCTCATCGTCCAGGGCGAGGGCGGTATCGCCGACCTGACCGGCGAGGCGGGCGGCCCGCCGATGAAGGTGGGCACCTCGCAGGCCGACATCGTCGCCGGGATGACGGCCTTCCAGGGCATCCTGCTGGCCCTGCTCGCCCGCCAGCAAACGGGGCGCGGCCAGCAGGTGGACATCGCCCTGCTCGATTGCCAGGTTTCCCTGCTCACGTATCAAGCCGGGAGTTATTTTGCCACCGGGGTCGCGCCCACCCGGATGGGCAACCGCCATCCCTCCATCGCCCCGTATGAAACCTTCCGCGCCAGCGATGGCTATGTCAATGTTGGGTGCGGCAACGACGGCATCTTCCAAAAGTTCTGCCGCGCCGCCAGGCTCGATGAGCTGGCCTCCGACCCGCGCTTCCGCACCAACGCCGACCGCGTCGCCCACCGCCATATCCTCAGCGGGATCATCGAGCCGCTCATGCTCATTCGCACGGTCGCGGAGTGGGTGGACCTCCTGCGGCCGCTGGGCATCCCCGCCGGGCCAATTAACACCGTCGCGCAGGCGCTCACCCACCCACAAACGCTGGCACGCGGGATGGTGGTGGAACTCGACCACCCGCGGGCCGGGACAATCCAATTAACCGGCAACCCCATCAAACTCAGTGAGACTCCGGGTTCAATCAATTCGCCACCCCCTCTCCTCGGCCAGCACACGGAGGAAATCCTCACCGATTGGCTGGGCCTGACACCGGCGCAGGTGGCTGAACTGGCCCGCACAGGGGCCGTGTAGCCGGGGTTCATCTGCGCCCTTTGGATCAACGCATCTTGAAGGTGCGTGGCACTTGATTACTGGAATTTCCGCAGCCCTTCAACCGAATCCGGCAGGTTGAACATCTGCAAAATCTCAGCCAGTTCATCCGGGGTTTCCCCCATGACATCTGATTCCGCCAGGCTGGCGAGGACGGCCAATTGTGGATCGCCCAGCGCGCGCGGGTCAATCGCCGCATCCGGCCCGAAGGCAAGGTAAAGCAGGGCGTAAGCCACGTTTACGGCGCTGACCGGGTCCACCCGCTGCAATGCGCCGAGCATATCGGGCAGGATGAGGTGGGCGCGCCGCTGGCCCAAATAACACAGGACGAGGCTGAGATCGCCAAAGAGATGGCTGTCCGCCCAGGGCAGGCGGGCGTAGAGGGCGGGGAGTTCCGGGTCATACGAGGAGAGTCCGTCAACCAAGGTTTCCAGGACAGAGTCGGGGGTCTGCTCGCGCAGGGTCCGCGCCAGCACCATGGCTGCCGCCAACCGCACGAGGGGGTGTAAATCGCCAGCCTGGATGGAACTGAGAATCCCGAGGTGGCCGGAGTTTCCAATATCGAGGATGCCCAGCGCCAATACCAGACTCGCCTGCGCCAGTGGGTGACGCTCAAAACCGAGACGGCGGATCAGCTGCGGGGCAAGACGGGCGCTCTCCTGGTGGAAACAGGCCAGCAGGTAGGCGGCGGCGGTGCGGTCATCGGGTTCAAGGCTTTCGAGATTGTGCTGGTAAACGGACATGCCCCGGCGCACCGCACGCCGGGTAACGCGCGCCCAATTGCGCTCCATGGCAACGCGGAGGCGCACATCCGGGTCGGCTTCGTCGAGGTTGAGCAGGCCCGCGGCACGCAGGACATCCAGCGGGGAGTCCCCTGTGGAGAGTTGGGCGAGGAAAACGAGGAGCCGCCCTTTGTCCTCCACGCCGGGATGCTCCAGCAGCTGGATCAGGAAGGGTACTGCGTAGGCTGTGGCCTCAAACACCGCGCCGCGGTTCCAAATGTTGTCCCGCAGCATCTCAAAGGCCATGTCCCGGTCTTCCTGCTCCGGGGAAGCCAGCGCCAGGATCAGCCCCGGCACATCCACTGCCTCCCCGTACGCATGGGTAAGCTGGCTCCAATCAATTTGATACAGTCCTTCAACCATAACCTGCCTCCTTGTTTCGTGCTGACCATTTTATTGTGCAAACTGCCTAATCCATACCGCAAAATATAGCACCCATGTTCTGGTTTGTCAACGCCATTGGGCAATTGACCAATCCAGTTGACAGAACTATCGGCTGGATTTACAATCATCCCACCATGAACCCGGAAGAATTTGCCCAGCAGGTATTGGATCGCCGCCGCGCACTCAACCTCAGCCAGGGGGCGCTGGCGGAGATGGCCGGACTCTCGCGCAACTACATCTCCCTGATCGAGCGCGGCGAGGCGGCCAACGTGTCCATCAACGTCATCAACCAATTGGCCGCCGCTCTCCAGACCACCCCGGCAGAACTGACCGGCGACACCGGGCAGGCCAACACTCTGATCCCGCCCGCCCTGCGCCAGTTTGGGATTGAGACGGGCCTGAGCTATGAAGTGGTGGACCGGCTGGCGCGCATCCCCCGCCGCGGCCAGGAGCCGCGCACGCCTGACGAATGGCGCGCACTCTTTGAGGCCGTGCGGGTGTATTTGGAATAAAGGAACCAGGAATTAGTGATCAGGGATCAGGGAACCCCATCCTGCGCAATTCCTCCCGCATTCCATCCTTCGCTCCTTCTCTCTTTCCTCCCTATGTCCTACACCCATCCCGGCAAAGCCTTCCTCCAAATCCACCTGTCCATCCAGGGGCCGGAAGACGTGACCCACTACGCCGAATTCCTGCGCCGCGAAGCCGGGCTGGCGGAAACGGAACCCGCCGAACTCGAAAAAATCCGCGCCCGCTTCGGCATCCCCACCCCCAAAAAGGCGCGCCTCCCCAACCAGCAGGGCCTGCTCCTCAACCCGGACGCCGGGCTGATCATCATCAACGAAACCGACATCGCCGCCCGCCAGCGCTTCACAGAAGCCCATGAACTCATGGAACTTCTATTTGACGGACTGCCAAACGGTCAGGGCTGGGCGGCGCACCAGCGCGGCCCCTTCCGCCACCACGCCAAGGAAAGGCTGTGCGACCTCGGCGCGGCCCACCTCCTGATCCCGCCCGCGGCCATCTCCGGCGGCGTGTCTTTTGCGCAGGCGCAAAAGCTGGCGCGGCGGTTTGGCGTCTCCACCACCGCCGCGCTCGTCCAACTCGTCCGCCATCAACCGGGAAAATTTAACGTCGTCCTCTGGCGGCACAAACATAAATCTGGCGAAACAGAAGACGCGGGGAAACAACTCCCAATGTTTGCCGGGCTCACCGGGGGAGGTGCCCCCAAAAAATTGCGCGTCGAATGGGCTGTTGGCGGTCCGCAAAGCCCCCTGATCCCGCGCAACAAATCCGTCCCCGCAAATACCGCCATCCATAAAGCCTTCGATGAGGGCAAATTCACCACAGGGCAGGAATTTATGGACCTCGGCGCGGCCAGGGGCATATTTGCCAGCGAAAACTGGCCTTTCATGGGCGGGGACGAACGGCATGTGCTCTCCCTCATCGAATACCTGGGCCGCACCGCCCCGCGGGTATAATCGCGGACGTGAAATTTCCCGCACCGAGAATCCTGTTCCTGATCGGCATCCTCTTTATCGCAAGTGCGTGCAGCCTTGGGCCGACCGCGGCCACCGCCACCCTCACGCCCGAAACAACATCCACCCCGGCAATGATTATGCCGCCCACGCGCACGCGCACACCTGCCCCGTCGCCCAGCCTGACCCTGTCACCCACGAATACTGACACGCCCACAATCACCCTCACGGCCACGAGCGCCTACCGGCCCACGGAATGCCCCACCCGCACACCCACACCAACGGCCACCTTTACACCCCTGTTCACCCGGACGCCCACGATTACACCGACGCGCACCAACACGCCCACCCGCACCGTCACCCCGCTCCCCACCAATACGCCCTCCTTCACGGCCACGGCCACCCTCACGCCCACACCCACCCAAATCCGAACGCCCACCATCACGCCGACACCCAGCCGCACTTTCACACCCACACCCACCCAAACCTGGACGCCGCATCCCTGCCCATCCCCGACGCCCACCTTTACGCTCACGCCCACCCCCTCACTGACGCCCACGCCCACTCCCATCCTCGCGCCGCTGATCGAACTCGTAATTGACACCGACACACTCAACGAGCTTTCCCTCGACTACTGGCAATCGCCGGTGGAAGACTTTAGCGCGGAACTCAGACAAGGCACCAGCCAGTGCGAGGTCGAATGTATCGGGCTGCGCTGGCAAAGCAGGGATTTGCAATCCACGCTGACCCTCTTGATCTATCGGACGCCGGATTTTCCCGATGCCTATCTCGGCGCGCTCGCCGCACAGGGCTTTTACCTGCCGCGCGGCTACGAGTTGGCCGTGATTGCGCCCGCAAACAACCTGCCGGAACATACCTGGGCGGCCTCCCTCCAATCCAAGGATTTCGTCCTGATCACCTCCCAGGGGCCAGCCTTGATCAACCTGTTCTGGCAGGGGAATGCTGCAATGAATCCCAGTTTCGTCCTCGATCTGCTGGGCAGGCTGGCGGGATGGCAGGTGCATGTCCTCCTTGAGAATGGGTATTTCACGGGCAACCTGCGGTTCACCCCGGTTCCATAAACCGGTACAAACACCGAGACAGCGCATTGCACCGGTTTACCTGCCACGATAAAATTGGAATATGTCCAACCACCCAATATCCCGCCGGGATTTCCTGAAGGTGGGCTTCCTTTCCGGGGCAGGCATCGCCCTCGCCCCGGTCTTTCCCCCGGAGCCGGAGACGCCCTTTGAGCAGGCGCGCCTAGGGCGCGTAACCACTTCGCAGATCAGCGTGTACAGCCTGCCGCGCGATGACGCCCGGATTGTGAAACAGCTTTTTCGGGACAGGATCATCCATATCTACGAAGAATTAACCCCGCCAACGGGGCCCTCCTGGAACCCGGTTTGGTATCGGGTGTGGGGCGGGTACGCGCACAGTGCAAACGTCCAACTTGTAGGGATGAGCCATAACCCCGTGATCGAACTCATCCCCGAGAACGGCCAGCTTGGTGAAATCACCGTCCCCTACTCAAACAGTATGCTCTTTTCCCGGACGGAGGGCTGGTCGCCGTTGTACCGGTTGTATTTCCAGACCAACCACTGGGTGACCGCCCTGGCCGAGGGGCCGGATGGGACCCCGTGGTATGAACTCACCGATGAACTGGGTAACACGAAATTTTTTGTCCCAGCCCACCACGTGCGCCTGTTCCCCGAGGAGGAGCTGGCCCCGATCTCCCCCGGCGTCCCCTTTGAAGAGAAGCGCATCGAAGTGGACATTGCGCGGCAAACGCTGACGGCTTATGAACGGGGCGAGCCGGTGTTGCACACCAGGATTTCGTCGGGGATCAAGAGTAATTCCACCACCAATGGCATCCCGACCGAAACGCCGCTGGGCGAGTTCAATATCTCTGTGAAAATGCCGTCCAAGCACATGGGCGAGGGGCGGCTGACGGACAATCTGGAAGATTACGAGTTGGTTGGCGTACCCTGGACGGCGTTCTTTGACCCGCGCGGGTACGCCATCCACGGGACGTTCTGGCACAATAATTTTGGCGTGACGATGAGCCGCGGCTGTGTGAATTTGAAAAATGCCGATGCCCAATGGCTGTTCCGCTGGATGACGCCCATTCACGCGGCGCAGGAGATTGATACGCGCGGGTTCGGGACGCGGCTGGTGATTTTCCAGTCATAAAAAATGCGTAGGGGCGGGGTCTCCCCGCCCGGTGTCGCATTGAAATGGATCGGGGCAGGGGGACCCTGCCCCTACATGAGACCGAAATGAATATTCCCCCCACCCTCACCCGACGAGATTTCCTGAAACTGGCCGCCCTCTCTGGGGGCGCGCTGGCCCTTAAGGGGCGCAGCCGCCTCCCGGAGGAGGATCAGGTCAAGCTGGAGGCGCTCAAGATCGTCCGCGTTGCCATCCGGGAGGATGACATCTACAAGGCGCCGACGCTTGAATCCCCGATCATCGGCCACCGGAAGCGTGACGAGCTTGTCAGCGTTTTGGAGGAGTTCGTGTCCGACCTCGGCCCGGCGCACAACCCGCGCTGGTACAAAGTGATTGGCGGGTTCATGCACACCGCCCACCTCGCCCCGGTGGAAACCCACATCCAGAAACCGGTTTCCGCAATCCGCGAGGGGGGACAGGTGTTTGAGGTGACAGTGCCATTTACCCGATCCGAGCGCTTTACAGACCTCAATGGCTGGGAACCGCTGTACCGCCTGTATTACCAGTCCAACCATTGGGTCACAGACATCAAGGCCGGGCCGGATGGCGAACCCTGGTACGTGATCGTGGACGATTTGCTGCATGTTGAATATATGGCCCCCGCCATTCACCTGCGGCTGATCGGCGATGACGAGTTCGCCCCGATCACACCGGACCTCCTCGACAAGAAGATCGAGGTCTCCCTGATCAAACAGACGCTCGTGTGCTATGAAAATGGCGTGGAGATATTTCGCACCAACGTATCCACCGGCATCCCCTCGCCTGGCCAGACGACAAACGGCATCCCGACCGAAACGCCCAAGGGCGAGTTCAACGTCTCGCTCAAGACACCCGTCCGGCACATGGGCGACGGCAAATTAACGAGTGACATCAACGCCTACGAGTTACCGGGCGTGCCGTGGAGCACGTTTTTTACGGAGACGGGCGTGGCCTTCCACGGGACGTACTGGCATGATAACTACGGGGGCCGGATGAGCCACGGGTGTGTCAATATGCGGAATGAGGAAGCCAAATGGCTGTACCGCTGGACAACGCCCGTTTACCCGAACGAGCCGGGGAAGTGGCACATCAACGGGTACGGGACAAGGATTGAGGTGTATTAATGCAGACTTCCGAAGTCTTAAAGACTTCGGAAGTCTTTGCATCACTCCCCCTTCAAAAACCTTTTCTGCCATTCAAACAACTTATTCAAGGCCTCAATCGGGGAAAGCGCGTTCATATCGAGCGCGGATAACTCATCAATCAACGGGTTGGTCTCCGGGAAGAGGGCGATCTGCCGGTGGGCGTTCGGGTCAATCTTGGTGGCGCTCCCGGACGAGGCTTCGAGTTGCTTCATAATCTCATTGGCGCGCTGGACCACCGGGCGCGGGAGTCCCGCCAGCTGGGCCACGTGAATCCCATAGGATTTATCCGCCCCGCCGGGCAGGATTTTATGCAGGAAGACGACGCGGTTGTCCGCCTCGCTCACGGCCACGTTGTAATTCCGCACACCGGGGAGCAGGTTGGAAAGCTGGGTCAGCTCGTGATAATGGGTGGCAAAGAGCGTTTTGGCGCGCAAGTCGGGATGGTTGTGAATGTACTCGATCACGGCCCAGGCAATGGACACGCCATCATACGTACTCGTCCCGCGCCCGATCTCATCCAGCACGAGCAGGCTGCGCGGGGTGGCATGGTGCAGGATGTTCGCCGCCTCCACCATCTCGACCATGAACGTGGACTGCCCGGCATGGATTTCATCCTGCGCGCCGATGCGGGTGAAGATGCGGTCCACCAGCCCGATGCGGGCGGACGCCGCGGGCACATAACTCCCCATTTGCGCCATCAGGGCGATCAGGGCGACCTGGCGGAGGTATGTCGAATTATGGCTGACAAACCCATTGGCAATATAGGCATGTCCAGGATCCACCGAGAGATCGAATACAGGGCCGTTCCCCGCTTCAATGGATATCACATAATCATAAAAATAATACCTCTCCTCCATTGCCTCCAATTCCGCACAGTCCACCCCGTTTTGACGGCAATACGCGATAAGTTCGCGCAACTTGGCGTATGAAATATTTCTTTTATTTGGAATGTATGTATAGAAAATGGAGTTGATTCGTTTGTTTTTTTTCAGCGCTACAGGCTTATCCTTGGTTCCAACAATCCGGGCTTGAATGACCTTCAAAATATCAGACATATGGGGGATGCCACCTACGTTCGGCATCCGCAATTCGGAGGCGAAGCTGCTCCGCTCTCGTTTCCGCGGCAGGCGAAAGCCAACCTGCTGATGAAAGCAAATTGCGTTCTCCCCATCAATGGAGATGCCGTAACTGGGTCTTCGCTTGGTTTGCTTTACTTTCAATGAGGAAACAATCCCCATATTCAAGAGGATGACCTGGACTTGTCGGGCCATTTTCGGGGAGGATGTAGAATACCGCACATTCCCATAGCGGTTTTCCACCGTCCCATCAGCGTCAAACAATCCCTGCAAGAAACCCACAATTAGCGGCTCTGGAGCAGCAAGGATGGCGGCAGGGACTGTTTTTTCGTATGAGGGAACGTAATCCAATCCCACGGTCCTGAAATAAACCCGAATCTGTTCGCTTGAAACAACGAAGTCCTTTCCGTTGGCTTTAGCGCGCACCTGGTAGCCAAATTTTTCCTCTATAATCCGTGCAAACTCCGCCACTAGAAACGCGTCGCCCGATGACAGCAGGAAGCTCTGCCGATAAGTGAGCGTACCATCACCCACCAGTAACCCCATAACGTAAGCCAAGTCCTCGTCAAGATGATTTGGCAATCGGTATCGCTTCACATTGCGAAGCGCAACCGGCGGCGCGACATTCACCGCCGTTTCGCTGCCCCAAAGCCTACCTTTTCGATCCAACGCCACAACATCACCCAACGCAATCCCGCCCAATTCCTGCCAACCCTCACTACCGTCCGAATGCCGCACCCACAAACGGTGCTCGGGAGTACCCTCAATCGAAAAGCCCAAGCGTGTTGTGATGCGAACGGTATTGGCAAACCTGCCACGATAAAAATGTCCAGCGTTTTGCCCGCCGTTTGGGGTTTTGACGATTGCACCCAAAAGCACAAATTCGCCCTCCCGTGCATCTTGCGGCATCAAGCTGGCCAAGGGGACCATGCCCCGATCTGAAAATAGCCAGGCATCTCCCGTCAAGCACTTCCCGGCCATGTTCGGCCCCGTGATCACACGCACCCGCTCGCCCGGCTCAAAAATCACATCATTGGGGACGTAGCGTTCGCCGCCCAGCAGACTGTGTTCCACCACCGGATGGCGGCCAGCGCGGATGTCCAGCACGTCGTCGGCGACCACCTCGGGACGCACGTACCCGTTCAGGGCCGCGGTTTCCGCCAGGGTCGCCAGGATGTCCAGTTCGGCGATGGCGCGCGCCGTATCCAACAGCCGCCCGGCCTGCCCGCCCACCTCGGCGCACACCTGCATAAACAGCCGCCGCTCGATCTCCCGGATGCGGTCTTCGGCGTTGAGCACCTGCGCCTCATACTCCTTCATCTCCGGCGTGATGTACCGCTCGGCGTTTACCAGCGTCTGCTTGCGGATGTAATCCGCCGGGACGCTGGCCGCATTGGCGCTCGTGACCTCGATGTAATAGCCAAAAACCTTGTTGTACCCGACCTTCAGGGTCTTGATCCCTGACCGGGCGCGCTCCACCGCTTCGAGGCTGGCGATCCATTCGCGGGCGTGGCTGGAGGCGGCCATGACGCCATCGAGTTCCGCCGAATAACCAGGGCGGATGACGCCGACATTTTGCAGGGTCGCCGGAGGTTCGGATTCAATCGCGGACTCAATTAATTTGTACACATCCCCGCAGAGGTGGAAGCGATCCAACACGGGGGCCAGGCTCTCCTTTCCCTGGGGGAGCAGACCCCTAAGGCTTGGGAGGCGGCCCAGCGACCCGCGGAGGGCCGCGAGATCCCGCGGGAGCGCGCTCCCCCCGAGAACCCGGTTGGCGAGCCTTTCGAGGTCGGCCAGCGGTTTGAGGGCGGCGCGCCACTCCGCCCGCAACAAGCCATCCCCAAAAAAGAATGCCACGCCCTCCTGCCGCGCCGTAATCGCGGCGACATCCTGCAAGGGTTTGCCGACCCACTGGCGCAGGAGGCGTTTGCCCATCGGCGTGACGGCGTGGTCAAGCACGCCGAGCAGGGAGCCTTTGAGCTGGCCGCCGCGGATGGTCTCGGTCAGCTCGAGGTTGCGGCGGGTGGCCGCATCGAGTGTCATGAAATCGGAGAGCGAGTAAGCGCTGAGGCCGTGGAGGAGTTTGAGGGCGGCAGGCTGGGTTTCGGTGAGGTACTGGACGATGGCGCCCGCAGCGCGGATGGCGAGCGGGCGGCCGCGCAGGCCAAAACCGTCGAGCATGGCGGCCTGGAAATGGCGCAGGAGGGCATCCTCACTGCGGCCCTCTTCAAACCGCCAGGCGGGGAGGGGCGTGGCGTGGCCGGGGAGGCCGTTCCCAATGGCGAGGTTGTCGGGGAAGAGGAGTTCTGCCGGGCGCAGGCGGGTCAGCTCGGCGCGCACCGCGCCGAGGATGTCGTTGCTGGTCAGTTCGGTGACGGCAAACTCGCCGGTGGTGATGTCGGCGTAGGCGACGCCGGCGCGGTTTTCGAGCAGGACGATGGCGGCGAGGTAGTTGTTGGCGTCGGCGGGGAGCAGGCCGGGTTCAACGATGGTGCCCGGTGTGACGATGCGGACGACCTCACGGGGGAAGATGCCCTTGATGGGCTGGTCGCCGACCTGCTCGCAGATGGCGACGTGGACGCCCTGTTCGATCAGCCGCGCGAGATAATTTTCGGCGGCATGGTAGGGGATGCCGGCCATGGGGACGCGCTGGCCCTTGCCCACGCTGCGCTCGGTGAGCTGGATGTCCAGCAGGCGGGAGGTGCGTTCGGCATCCTCGTCAAAGGTTTCGTAGAAATCGCCCAGCCGGAAGAAGAGGATGGCATTGGGGTGCTGGCGTTTGATTTCGAGGTATTGGCGGCGGGCGGGGCTGAGGTCGTCGGAGGAGGAGGGGGGCATGGGGGGAAGGGATGGAGAGAAAGAGGGAAGGAAAAAATCAGTCGAGCGGGCTGCGGACGGCTTTGGGGCCTTTATTGAGGCCGTGGGTGTAGATCATGGTGGTCTGGACATTTTTGTGGCCGAGCAATTCCTGGACGGTGCGGATGTCGTAACCGGCTTCAAGGAGGTGGGTGGCAAAGGAGTGGCGGAAGGCGTGTGGGGTAACGCGTTTAGGGATTTTGGCGGCGCGGGCAGCCTGGCTGACAGCCTTCTGGACGGTTGCCGGGCTGGTGTAATGGCGGCGCATAACCCCATCCTCCCAATTTTTGGAGATTTTGGTGGAGGGGAAAACGTACTGCCAAATCCATTCCAATTCAGCATTGGGGTATTTACGGGCAAGGGCGTTCGGCAAATAGACCCGCCCATACCCGTGTTGCAAATCCTGCTGGTGCAGGGTTTCCACGCGCGCCAATTGCTGTTGCAAGGGCGCAATGAGCGTTTCAGGCAACATTGAAAGCCGATCCTGGGCCGCTTTGCCAGCGCGAACGACTACCTGCCTTTGTTCAAAGTCCAGGTCCTTTACCCGCAAAGAAACGACTTCATTCACCCTCAACCCGCTTCCGTACATGAGTTGTGCGGCCAATTTGGCGGTGCCTGATAAGCAGGCGAGGATTTGCTGGACTTCTGTTTTGGTGAGAACCACGGGCAAAACTTTGGTCCGCTGTGCGCCGACGAATTGATTACCTGGCTCAAGCGGCAGCTTCAATACTTCGCGGTAGAGGAACAGGATGGCGCTGAGGGCCTGATTTTGTGTGGAGGCGGCCACCTTTTTGTCCACGGCCAGATGGGTCAGGAAGGATTCGAGCTCGCGCGCCCCCATTTCGGCGGGATGTTTTTTTTCATGAAAAAGTATGTACCGTTTGATCCAGTTGATGTAGGACTGCCCGGTTTTGTAGGAGTATTGTTTCAGGCGGATTTTATCGCTGACTTGTTCGAGTAATTTTTTGGGTTTTGTGTCCATAATGTTGTATATAGTGAGTTATGCGGCATTCTGGCTGGATAAGCATGGGATTTGCATATTATACGAACATTTTTGCATGATAAAATCGCAATTACTTAGCTTATCCAACATGATGGCTGAAAAAGGCCGGGGTTTGTTGGGATAAGCACATCGCTCACAAGTTAAGGGTTTTAAGGCCGCGTCAAGGGCAAATTTCAGCTATTTTGAGCAGATTTTGCTTTCAGATATACTCGCCCAAAGGTTGACAGGTTGGTTGTTTGACCAAATTTTCCAAAAAAGTGCGGCTTGGAGGCCCAAAATTACTAAAATTTCGTATTCTGTTGCGTTCGATACCTCAAAAATGCACCTTGACAGCCATCCGAAATGCTTAACTTGTGAGTGATGAGGTTAGTACATCATCAATAAAATTTTGATAGGTAAAATTCGCCAAAAACCAGAAAGGAGCAGGCGATGGCGAAGAAATATATTGTAGAGTTAAGCGAAGCTGAGAAAGCCCAGTTGGTGGCATTGACCG